>Ga0209510_1000744_pt1 | contig 41737 bp, 36 predicted proteins | sample BiotimSIPDNA_FD_185749 | JGI IMG/M metagenome (GOLD analysis project Ga0209510, IMG submission 185749) | Anaerobic biogas reactor microbial communites from Washington, USA - Biogas_R1 time_0 SIP DNA (SPAdes) (version 2) | ecosystem: Engineered > Bioreactor > Anaerobic > Unclassified | place...
TGGCGGCCTCCGCCAGGATGTTGCCCTGGTGGTTGGTGACGCCGGCGGCAATCTTGGTGCCCCCCAGGTCGATGCCAATGTAGATCATCGGGTTCTCCTTTATGTGGAAAATTTGCTTACTGGTTCATCAGGTCGGTGAGGCGCTTGTCCAGCTCCCTGGCGGCGGAATAGCCCATGCGCTTGAGGCTGAGGTTCCGGGCGGCCACCTCGATGATGATGGCCAGGTTGCGCCCGGGCTTCACGGGCAGGACCAGGCTGGGCACCTTCACATCCATGATGGTGGTGTAGTTTTCCTCCAGGCCCAGGCGGTCGTACTCCTTCTGGTCGTCCCAGTGCTCCAGGCGGATCTCCAGGTCGATGGACTTGCGCATCAACACGGCGCCGATGCCGTACATCTGGCGGATGTCGATGATGCCGATGCCCCTAATCTCCATAAAAAAGCGAATGGTCTCCGGGGATTCGCCGGTGAGGCGGTCCTCGTTGACCCGGCATACGTCCACCACGTCATCCGCCACCAGCTGGTGGCCCCGCTTGATGAGTTCCAGGGCGGCCTCGCTCTTGCCCACGCCGGAGTCCCCGGTGATTAAAATGCCCACGCCGTAGACGTCCACCAGGACGGCGTGCATGGTCATGTGGGGGGCCAGCACCCGGTTTAAAAACATGATGGCGGAGACGATGAAGCCGGTGGTGGACATCTTGCTGCCCAGCACGGGGATGTCCCGCTCCCGGGCCAGGCGCAGCATCTCCTCCGGCGGCTGGTGCCCCCGGCAGAGGATCACGCAGGGGATGTCGTAGGAGAAGAAGGTGCGCAGCTTCTGGTCCCGCTCCGGGGCGGAGAGGCCCATCAGGTAGCCCATCTCCGCGTTGCCCAGGATCTGCATCCGCTCCAGGGCAAAATGCTCGTAAAAGCCGCTCAGCTCCAGGCCGGGCCGGTTGAACTCGGAGGACTGGATGTCCAGCACCTTTTTGGTGGTGGGGGACAGGACCTTGAGCTCCAGGCCGGAGATCAGTTCGGATAGCTTGACCACAGGGCACCGCCTTTCAATAAAAACACCAAAAATCCACGCCCAGTATACCCCATGCGCCCCCGTCCTTCAAGCAAAGACGGCCTGCCTGGCCTGCAGAATGCAGATCCCGGCAGGATTCCAGACAAACGGAAGATTCCATCTCGGAATTGTTGCAATTTTAATAAAGAAAGATTACAATGCTGTTCATAAAGGCGGTGAAACGGTTGAACGATTTTTTGAAGTTACTCTCAGACAAGCTCATCGACCTGGTGGTCTATGGCGCGGTGATCATCACCTTCGTGGTGGGCTACAGCAAGTGCGTCGCCCCGCTGCAGCGGGCGGCCCGTGCCTTCCGCAAGGGGATTTCCAACCTGGCGGTGTTCAAGCCCAGTGAGACGGGCCGGCCTGACTGGCAGGACGTGCTCTTCCTGGGCAAGCCCATGCAGAAGCAGTGGGCCCGCTTTTTGATGAACGCGGAACAATTGGACCAGCGGGGTCTGTCCTGCGATGTGGAGGACTACATCAACGACGAGACCACCCTGCGGGATTTCGCCCATTTCCAGTTGGCAGAGGTAATTCCGGGGCTGCTCACCAGCCTGGGCATCCTGGGCACCTTCATCGGCCTGATGCGGGGCCTGGGCAACCTGGACCTGAGCAACGCGGACAACACCGTCAACTCCATCCACAGCATGATTTCCGGGATGACCTTCGCCTACGGCACCTCCATCGCGGGGCTGGCGGGCTCCCTCCTGTTCAACATCTTTTTCCGCTCCGCCCAGGGCGCAGCCACCGGGGCCCTGGACGACTTCAACCAGGCCTTTTCCGATGTGGTGATGCGCCGGCCCCTGGATGAGGGCGTGCGGCAGACCTGCTACATGGAAGACCAGGCCGCCTTCCTGGCGGGGGCTTTTTCTGATGTGAGCATGAAACTGGAAAGCGGCATCGGCCAGGCGGTGGAGCGCTCCTTCGCCCCCATCGGCCAATCCATGCACCATTTCATCATGTCCGAGACCCAGGCCCAGGTGGAGGGGCTCAACCACGTGGTGAACCAGTTTGTCAGCCAGATGAACGAGGCCCTAAACGGCCAGTTCCTGCTGCTGGGCAAGACCCTGTCCCAGATCAACCAGTCCCAGGTGGTGAACCTGGAATCGGTGAACAGCACCATGACGGCGGCGGACAGCATCCTGGACAGCATCCAGAAAACCGGTCTGATGACCCAGACGGTGATCGACCGCTTCGACAGCTATGTGTCGGATTTGAGCGCTGCCCAGGCCAGCAACGCGGAACTGTCCGAGCAAACGGCTGGCATCTTAAAGGGCATGCACCGGGATGTGACCATCCAGAACGAGCGCTACCAGGCCCTGGTGGACGCCCAGGGCGAGCTGTCCCATTTGATGGAGCAGTACGCCTCCTGGTCGGGCCGGGTGCTGGAAGCGGTGGAGAAGCAGTCTGATGCCGCCAGCGACCGGGCCCATGAGGTGGCCAACGAGATGAACCGTTCCGGCCAGCTGCTCAAGGACAGCTACACCAGCTTTGTGGAAAACGTGTCCACCGGCCTGGCCCGCACCATGGGGATGTTTGAGGAAAGCATGACGGACATGACCCGTAAGATGGTGGCAGACCTGAAGGCTGCCGCAGAGGGCGGCAGCGCGGTGGACCTGAAGCAGTTCTCCCGGGTGCAGCAGGCCCTGGCCGACATGACCCAGGCCCTCAACAAGGCCACCCAGGCGGCAAGCCGGATGGCGGAGGGGGCATAAATGCGGGCCATCCGGGCGCCCCGGCGCATGATTCAAAAAGGGGACGGCGGCAGCCACTGGATTTCGTTTTCGGATATGCTGTCCAGCCTGCTGCTGGTGTTCATCCTGGCCCTGATGGTGAGCATCTATCAGTATTTTTCCGTCCTGGACGTGAAAACCAAGGAGCTGGAAACCAAAAGCGTGGAACTGGACCGGGTGCAGATCTCCCTTGTGCAAAAGGAGGAGGACCTGCGCACCGCCCAGGCGGAGCTCATGGGCAAGGAGGAGGAAGTGGCCTCCATCCAGATCCAGTTGCAAAAGCAGGAAGAGGACCTGAAGGCCGCCCAGACGGCGCTGAAAACCCAGAAGGACGAGCAGGCGGCTCTGCAGCTGCAGCTGGCAGCCCAGGAACTGGATCTGCAGCAGATGCAGCTGGCCATGAACCAGCAGCAGCAGCAGATCGACGACCTGCTGGGGGTTAGAACCCAGATCATCCAGGAGCTGAGCCAGGCCTTCACCCAGAGCCAGTTGAACGTGAAGGTGAACGAGGACACCGGCGACATCATGCTGGACAGCACCCTGCTGTTTGAAAAAGGCGGCGAGGTGCTCCTGCCCGGCGGCCAGGCCCAGCTGGCCCGGCTGATTCCGGTGTATTTAAGCGTCTTGATGCGGCCGGAGTACGAGGCCTATGTGGCAGAGATTGTGATTGAAGGCCACACCGACTCCACCGGCTCCTACCTGCACAACCTGAAGCTGTCCCAGGCCCGGGCCCTGGGGGTGGTCACCTACTGCCTGGACCTGCCGGGGCTTAGCGCCGTGCAGCGCCAGAAGCTGCAATCCATCCTGACGGCCAAGGGGCGCAGCTATTCCGACCGGATCTTCTTCCCCGATGGCACCGAGAACATGGACGCCTCCCGCCGGGTGGAGATCCAGTTCCGCCTGAAGGACTCTGAGATGATCCAGAAGATGAACCAGATCCTGCAGGGCCGCTGATGAGGAAGATTGCCGCTGTCGCAGCTCTGCTGGCCCTTTTATTGCTGGGGGCCACCCTCTGGGGCTTTGCCGCCGCCCGGCTGGAACTGAAGGCCGAGGCGGTGCGCGCCCTGCCGGAGGAGGAATTCCAGCTGCGCTTTGCCCGCTTGAAGGAGCAGCTGGCCGCCGGCGCCGTGCGGGGCACGGTGTATGAGGAAACGCCCCTGGGGGATGCGGAGGACTATGTGATCCTGGAGTACACCATCATGGTGGGCAACCGGGGCTTCATCCCGGCCCGGATGCTTGAGGCAGTGGTGGTGCCGGTGCGGGGGGATGTGCTGTGCTTCTCCCAGCAGGAGGCCCAGGAACAGGATGTCAACAGCGCCATCACCGTTGAAAACGGCCGCCAGATGATGCTGCGCACCTACCTGCTGACCAAAAAAAGCCTCCACGCCGTGCGGGAAATTCAGGTCAGCTACTACATCTGGGGCAACCCCTTCATCCTGAAGGTGCGCTATGGCTGATGAAAGACAAACAAGCGCCGCCACATCAATGTAAAGATGTGGCGGCGTTTTTCATATTAGTCTTCTGCTATTTGCCAAGGGCTTCCAGCTCCAGCCCCCTGCGGATGGCTGCCTCGTTCTGGGACCAGGCAACGCATTCTTCGTAACCGTAGGCCCTGGCCTTGTTTTGCATGTCCTTGATCAGGTAGTTGAACTCCCCGTCGTTTTTGGCATAGATGGCATTCCAGGTGCCGTCTTTGATGGCCTTGGTCACCTGGGTCCACTTCACCTTCAGGTCGTCGCTGCGTACACCGATGGAGTAGGAGGTGCCGGGGGCCACTTTGAAGTTGCGGCTGCCGAGAAAATCCTGGATGTTGTCAAATCCTGTATAGTCCCGCCAGTCCTGCTCGATGTCTGACTGGGCGGGCAGGATATTGCTGGCCCAGTAATCGCTGTAATAGCGCTCATTGGATTCGGGGTTGGTGGCGTTGATGGACCAGGTGGTGTTGTTCATCTGATTGCTGCCTTCGCCAAATAGGCCCAGCCACTCGCCCCCAGTTTTTTCAGTGAGGTTCACCTTGCGGTTTGTGTTGGTTTCCTTTCCCAGTTCGGTAAAATAGGTTTTCCCGTTCTCGTCATAGTCCCAGGTAAGGCCGCGGGGGCCATAGTCCATGGTGAGGCGGCCTTCCGGGGTGCACAGATAGTTGATGATTTCCATCGCCAGCTCGGGGTACATGGATTTGGCGCCGATGGACCATACCCGGTTGCCGCCCTGGACGTTCATGCCATAGGCAATGGGGCTGGCCTCTTTGGGCAGCCATGTCATCATCATTTTGTTCTGGGCCTGGTGCTCCAGGGTGTTGTAAGCCATGGAGCCTGAGTAGTTGAAGATGCTGAAGAAGGTGCCGCCATTCCGGACCTTTTCAATCATGCTGTCATAGGTGTTCACCATGGAGTTGGGGTCCAGCAGCCCCCGGCGGAACAGGCTGTTGTAAAACTTCACCATCTGCAGGTAAGGGCCGTTGTCCATGAGAGCGTCATAGAATGTGCCGGTGTCGCTGTCATACAGGCCGATTCCCAGTTCATCAAAGCCGTAGTAGGCAGTGGCGGTGGCCTTGACGTACATCACCATGTCCCCATCCCAGTCGGGCCAGAGGGAGATGGCAAAAGTCTCGTTGCCGATGTCATCCGTGGGCGCGATTTCTTTCATCCGGGCCAGGACTTCCACCATGTCCTCCAGGGTGTTCATCTCCGGATAGCCCAGTTCCTTGTACAGATCCCAGCGCAGGTCCCAGGTGTAGAAGAAGGATTCATGGTCCTTGGGGTCGGTGGCCACGTTGTGGCCAAAGCCATAGACATTGCCGGAGGAAAGCTTGCGGTTTTTCTCCAGGGCGGGCTGCATGTGCTCGTAAATATAGGGCCCATATTCCTGGAGCAGGTCCTCGTCCTCCCAGTCAAACAGCAGTCCGAACTCCACGGCAGCAAGGTATTCTTCACCGTCGGAGCCCCAGATGACGATGTCTCCCAGGTCGCCGGATTCCATGCGGGTTTCGTAGACGCCTTCGGAATCGGGGATGATGTTAATCTTGACATTGAACTTGTCCAGCAGGACTTTTGCGAACCAGCCGGTCAATTCGCCGTCCCAGTTGGCCAGTTGGCTGTAGCAGGTGAGGGTGACAGGGTTGTTCTGGGCAGTGACGCTTGCCGGGAACAGCCCCAGCATCAGGGCGATGGCCAGCAAAAGAGGAAACAGTCGCTTGGTGGATTTCATGGGATGGGACCTCCTTGTAGTGTAATGGATCTGGTTCAGCCTTTCACGGCGCCCAGCATGATGCCCTTTTGAAAATAGCGGGTCATAAAGGGATAGACCAGGAGAATGGGGATGATGGTGACCATGGAGATGGTGTACTTGATCACCTTGGCATTGAGGGTGTTTTCCATAATCTGGGCTGCAGTGGCGCTGTCCACGCTGCCACCCCCCAGCAGGGCCCCCAGGTTGGTGTTGGTATTGAGGTAAATATACAGCCGGTGCTGCAGGGTGTAGAGCTTGGGGGAAGACTGCATGAAAATCAGGGAATCCGTAAAGGAGTTCCAGTGTCCCACCGCCCCAAAAATGGCGATGGTGGCCAGGATGGGCACGGATAAGGGCCAGATGATGGATCGGAAGATCCTCAGATACCCGGCGCCATCCATCAGTGCGCTTTCCTCCAGTTCAGCGGGAATGGATTCAATATAGGTCTTCACCAGGATGATATTGAAGGGAGCCACGATGCCGGGGATGATGTATACCAGGAAACTGCCGGTGAGCCCCAGCATCACCATGTTCAGGTAGCCGGGGATTAAGCCGGCGTTGAAATACATGGTGATGATGAGGAAACGGTACCAGAAGGTACGCTGCCACATCTGCTTCTTGGTAACCAGGTAGCCCACAAAGCTGGAGGCAACCACCATCAGCAGGGTGCCCAGCACTGTGCGGGAGATGGAGACAACAAAGGCCGCTCCTACATCGCTGACATCCCGCAGGGAGAGGTAGTTGTTGAAGTTGATACCAATGGGAAAAAAGTTCACCAGGCCCTTTTGCACCATGGTGTTGTCGGAGATGGTGTTGATGAACAGGTAGTAAAACGGGAAGACACAGGACAGGGCAAAGAGGAGGAAGAAAAGGACATTAAAGACATTGAAGGCGCGGCCCAGGGGGCCCTCCTTGTGCTTTTTGTGTGTAATGCCGGTCATTTCCATCACCTCCTACACGATGTTTTCGCCCCGCACCAGGCGGGAGACGCTGTTGGCAACAAAGAGCAGGACAAGGCTGATAAAGGTTTTCATCATCCCCACCACGGTGGACAGGGGAATGATGCCGTTTTCAATGCCCAGGCTGTAGACATACAGGTCCAATACCTCAATGGATGCGGCGTTCTGGGCATTGCGGAAAACGTAGTATTGCTCCATCCCGTTGGAGAGGATGCTGGCAATGGACAGCAGCAGCAGCACGGAATAGGTGGGCAACAGGCTGGGCACGGTGATATAGCGGATTTTCTGGAAGCGTCCTGCCCCGTCCACCGTGGCTGCTTCAAACAGTTGGGGATCAATGGCGCTGATGGAGGCCACATAGATGATGGCGCTCCAGCCCACCCCCTTCCACATGCCCCAGGCAAGCATCTTCAGCCAGATGCTCTCGCTGCCCATCAGGTAATTCTGGGAGGAGGTGATGCCCAGGATGGAGAGAAAGCCATTCACAAAACCGTCGGTGGAAAACATGGCCAGGGCCACAGCATACACCAGCACCCAGCTGATGAAGTTGGGGATGGTGATGAGGGTCTGGATGGTTCTGGAAAAGCGCCTGCTTTTAAACTCCGCCAGCATGATTGCCAGGGCCATGGGCACCCAGCTGGTCAGGATGCCCAGTCCGCTCATCGCCAGGGTATTGCGCATCACCCGCAGGATGTCCTGCCGGGTGGCAGACTGGGTGAACAGGAAGGAAAACCACTTGAAGCCAGCGTAGTTGGAGGCGTCCAGGGTGCCGCCAGGCTTGTAGTCGAAAAAGGCATAGCGCCATCCCAAAAGGGGCAGGTAGGCGAACACAAAGGCCAAGGCTGCAAACGGCAGGAACATCAAAAAGAGGCGGTAGCGGGTGTGCATCTCATATTTCATGCCCAGTGGCGCACGGGGAAGCAATGCAAACTGCAAAAGGAGGCCCAGGATGAGCGCCAACAGGGCCAAGCCTGCGAAGAGGAAGATGGCGTCAGGAAAACTGGCGTTGACCCGGTTTTGTTCCGGGAAGGCGGCAAACTGGCGGTAGGCAAGATATATGCCAGCCAAGCCTGCAATCAATATCAGGCTGCCTGCCATCAAAATGCCGTTGCCCAGACGCTTATAGCGCAGGTTGCCCAGGGACATACAGGCGCAGGCTACCAGGCTCAGTATGCCCAGGATCGCAGCCAGGCTGCCGGCATACAGCATGCGGAAGGCCTCTGGGCTCACCCAGCCCCGCATGAGGGCGCGCCCGCTGTCGGCAGTCAGGCTGGTATAGGAAGTGCCTGAGGTGAACAGCGACATGTTTTTGTTGACCAGCGCAGTGACCCTGGCGGGGTTGAGGCCAGGGAAAAACGCCAGCAGCAGCATGATGAGGGCGAGGATGCGCAGCAGGATATACAGCTGTCGGGTGGCGATTGTGTCCCCCAGTTCCCGGTGTTTTACAGGCGGTTCACCTGTGAGTCTGATGGATGCCTGGCTCATTGGAATTTACCAGCAATCTGGGCCAGCTGGCTGGCCAGCTCCTCATCGAAAAAGACCAGATCGTGACGGTTTAACAGCAGGTGTCCATTGTCCCAGAACATGGGGCAATAGCCAAACTGAACAGCAGTTTTGGTCACGGTGGTGTCCCAGAGCCGGATGCTGAAGGGCTGCTTTAACTCAATCCCGTCGCACACGCTGTATTCCCCAAGCACAACGCCGATGCCCCGGTCGGTAAAGGACTTCATCATGCGCAGAAAATGCTGCAGGTCTTTCATGTCCTGAGGCGTTCCCCAGGTGGTGCGCAGGGGCGCATAGCTGGCATCCTCCTTCAAACCCACAAAATCCCAGGGATGGTAGTAATGAACAGAAATCATCAGGCGGTTTTCAGGGTCCTGGGGCATCTGGAAGTAGGGATGGCAGGTCAACTCAATGTCCGTATTGTAGCCGGCAATGAGGAGGAAGCGCTTCTGGTTGTTGCCGCCGGAGGCCCGCACCAGGTCCACAAAGCGCTGGTTGATCTGATTCAACAGGTCAAAGGCGGGTTTGGCAGATTCCGTCACCCCGGCAGGGCCTGCATAGTGATTGAAGATTTTGGGCCATCCAACCTCATTGAAGGACTCAAACACCACTTTGTCAGAATAGTCCTGAAAGCGTGCTGCCACCTGGTTCCAGATGGCTTCATACTTGGCCATGGCCCAGTCAAAATCGTCATGGAAACGGGCGTACCAGCCGCCGTCCCAGTGGATGTTGATGACCACCGTCATGTCCAGGTCCAGGGCATAGTTGGCAACTTCCTCCACCCGGTTCATGAGATCCTCATGGATGGTGAAGTCCTCAGCCATCAGGTTGGACCAGGCCACTGGCAGGCGCATAGACCGAAAGCCCAGGCTGGCTATTTTTTTGATCATCTCCCGGGAGGTCAAGGGGTTGCCCCAGCTTTGCTCATAAGCTGCGATGCTGGCCAGCCTGCCTCCGGTCGCCTCCAGGGTGTTGCCCAGGTTCCAGCCCACCCCCATCTGGTGGACAAACTCGATGCTGCTCAAATCCCGCATCTCCCCCAGGGCAGGGGCTGGCAGCAGGCAGGCAGCAGACAGCAGCAGGGCTGTGAACAAGGTGAGGATGCGGCGTGTTGACATGTTTTCCTCCATTCAGGATACGTCAGAAAAAGGCATCCGCGCCACACCAGGTGACGCGGATGGTGAAGGTCTTATTATTTGGATGCCAGGTAGGCTTCCAGGTCGGTATCGGCATCGGTGTTGAAGCCGGTGCCCTTCAGGGAAAATACCACGCGCAACTCCTGTTTGGGGGTGATGGCCTCGTAATCAATGGGGGAGAGCTCCATGGTGCCGGTGCCATACACATTGTAAATTTCGATGCGCAGCTTTTTATTGTTCTCAATGTCACCATAGATCAGCCGGTCATTCCGAACAGCCACCCGCTCGCCGTCCACAAAGATGGCCAGGTTGACCTCCAGTTGGTTGCCCTCTTCCTTGGAGGTGAACTGGGTGCCGATTTCGGTCATGGCTGCCCCCAGGTCAGTGATGTCCACATTGAGCACGCTGGCTCCCTTGGGGTCGTTCTCCACCTTGTCTGCAGGCAGGGTGTCCTTGGTGATGAACACCTCATACACACCATCCCCCAGCACCACGGTGTCCCCCGGGTTCCCCGGCTTCAGATTTTCCCAGTTCCAGTCTTCATCGCCGAACATCAGGAAGGCGGGATAGCCTTCCGGGTTGATGCGGCTTTCTGCCACCGGCTTTGGCGCTTCGCCCTTTTTCACACTGAAGCGCACCACCAGGCTTTGCACTGATTCAAAGGCTGCAGGATCTACCATCTTGGGGCTGGCAGCGCTCAGTTCGCCTTCAGCCACACGTGCGTCCTCGGGCAACTCACTTACCCAGTCATTGAAGAGATTGGTGCGGGTTTCCACTTTATCGTCCGAGCTGGTATAACCCGGGGTGAGGGCGATGGCTTCGCCGTTTACCAGCACTTCAGTGACCGTATAGATATAGTAGGGGAAGATTTTTTCGCCTTCCTTGATGCCCAGGGCAGCGAAGGCGATGCCGCGGGCGGGGTTGTCCTCCGGGAATGCCAGGGCCGTTTCATAGTCGCCTTCACCTTTCACCCTGGCGATGGTCGCCTTGGTGGCCCAGTCTTTGCCGTCCAGCCAGAACTGGTGGTCCTCCGTCCATTCGGCATCGGCATACATTATGTAGGCTTCGGCTTCCGGGGCAATCGCAGTAAAGGTGACGGACAGGGTTTTGATATCGGCAAAAGCAGCCTTGTCCACCAGGATAGAGGAAGCACCTTCCAGGCTGCCGTCAGCTGTGCGGGCATCCTCCGGCAGGTCTGCCACCCACTCGTTGAAAATGTTCACCCGGCTTTCGATTTTGTCGTCCGAGCTGGTGTAGCCGCGGGTGAAGGGAATCTCCTCGCCGTTCACTTTCAGGGCGTTGATTTCGTAGACATAGCCAGGCAGGGCCAACTCACCGTCCTTGAGGCCCAGGGCCATGAAAGACAGGCCTATGGCAGGGGCATCCTCCTTGAAGGTGAGCGATACCTCATACTGTCCTTCCCCTGCCACTGGCACAGTGGCGGCAGACAATTCGTAGTCATTGCCGTCCAGCCAGAACTGCTGGGTCCAGGATTCGTCTGCAAACATGATGTAGGCCGTGGCTTCCTTAGGAGCTGGACGCAGCGACGGGGTTTTGTACACTGTGGCCTCCGCCATGGTGAAGGAGACCTCAAGGGTCGTGACGCTGGCGAAATCCTCAGGGTTCACAGCTGCTGCAACGCATTCTTCCAGGCTTCCGCCTGCGATGCGGGCATCTTCCGGCTGCTCGCTCACCCAGGTGTTGTACAGATTGGTCCGTGTTTCCACCTTGTCATCCGAACTGGTGTAGCTGGGTTGCAGGGCCACTGCTTCGCCGTTCACCTTTACTTCCGTTACTGTGAAAGCCATGCCGGGGAAATTGCTCTCACCTTCCTTGATGCCCAGTGCCATGAAGGCAATGCCAAGGGCGGGGGCATCCTCAGGGAAACTGAGGGATACCTGATAATCCCCCGGCGCTGTGACGACGACATTTCCGGCAGTGGCGGGGTATTCGTTGCCGTCCAGCCAGTATTGCTGGGTCCAGCTTTCATCAGCAAACATGATGTAGGCAGTGCCAGGTTCGAAAACGGCTTCAGAGGCCGCAGGCAGGGCTACCAGGGACAGTAAGAGCGCTAGACACAACAGAACAGACAGAGATTTTTTCATGTGATTCCCTCCATACAAGTGATGTATAATGTGGACAACGAAAACGATTTACTTGTCTCAGTATACGGATTGCGGGCCAGTCTGTCAATCAGGTGGCATGACAAAACTGGCCGGAATCCTGCCTAAATGAAACAAAAACCTTGACAGTTCCCAAGAGGGATACTATGATGTGGGCGAAGGGATACCCCCTGAAGTGTGCGCCAGTGTTCCGTTTTTACCCACATTTAACCAAATGGAATCCGCGTCAGGAGTTGGCTGCCACGCCCCCGCAATCGCGACGGGGAAGGCAAAAATCTGTTGCAGGGATCCAGCCTGCTGAACATAGCGGGTGAAAAAATGGAAGACAGCGGCACTTTGGGCTATCCCAGACAAAGGGTACGGACCGTCAAAAACCCAGTTTTTGACGGTTTTGCATTGTGGCAGAAGCGGTTGCAAAGCTGCAGGATTGTATCTTTTATGTTTCCGGGCAAGGGCCCGGTTCAATTCTCACCAAGGAGGGGCGTCCCATGCAAACCCGCAGGCTGAAGGCGGATGAACAGGGTATATTGGAAGCAGCGGACCGGATCAGGTCCGGCGATTTGGTTGCTTTCCCAACGGAGACCGTCTATGGCCTGGGGGCCAGCGTCTATGATGCGGCGGCCGTGCAAGCCATTTTTGCCGCCAAAGGCCGCCCCGGGGACAACCCCCTCATCGCCCATGTGCTGGGCATCAGGGATGCGCAGGCACTGGGGGAGTGGACGCCCCTGGCCCAGACCCTGGCGGAGGCCTTCTGGCCCGGCCCCCTCACCCTGATTGTGAAGCGCAGGCCCCAGGTGTCCAGCGTGGTCAGCGCCGGGCTTCCCACCATCGCCCTGCGGGCGCCCAGCCACCCGGTGGCCCGGGCCCTGATTGCAGCCGCCGGGGTGCCCATCGCAGCCCCCAGCGCCAACCGCTCCGGCCGGCCCAGCCCCACCACGGCGGACCATGTGATGGAGGACCTGGGGGGCATCATCCCCCTGGTGCTGGACGGCGGCGCCAGCGAGGTGGGCCTGGAGTCCACGGTGGTGGACGCCACCTCAGAGATTCCCCTGGTGCTGCGCCCGGGGGCGGTCACGCCGGAGATGCTGGCCACCGTGGCCGGGGAGTGCCGGGTGGCGGAGGCCGTGATGCGGCAACTGCGGGAAGGGGAGTACGCCCCATCTCCCGGCATGCGCCACAAGCACTACGCCCCAAAGGCCCGGATGACCCTGGTGGAAGGCAGCGGGGATGAAGTTGCTGCCGCCCTCACCGCCCTGACGGCAAACGCCCCGAACACCTGGGCCCTGGCCCTGGCGGACATCATCCCCCAAGGGGCAGGCCCCCAGTGGCGCTCCCTGGGCAGGGATGCCGGGGAGGCTGCCCACAACCTGTTCTACCTGCTGCGGGAGGCGGATCACCAAGGGGTGAAACGCATCTATGTCCAGGCCCTGCGCCGGGACGGGATGGGCCTGGCGGTGATGAACCGCTTGGCCCGGGCCGCGGGTTTTGATATCAAAACGGCCCGGGAACTGCTGCAAGGACAACACGACAAGAAAGGAAACACAGAATGAAAAAATTGCTATCTGCCCTTTTGGTGCTGGCACTGATGCTCAGCCTGACGCTGCCCCTGGTGCAGGCAGAGGAGGAAAAACTGCTCAACGTCTTCACCTGGGCCACCTATATTGACGACGCCACCGTGGCCAAATTCACCGAGGAAACCGGCATCAAGGTGAACTACACCACCTTCGCCAGCAACGAGGAAATGCTGCTGAAGATGTCCATGTCCAGCAACGAATACGACGTCATCCTGGCCAGTGACTATGCCATCAACACCCTGCGCAAGCAGGACAAGCTGCAAAAGCTGGACAAGTCCCTGCTGCCCAATTACGACAACCTGGACCCGGCCTTCCTCAGCCAGTACTACGATGAAAACAACGAGTACACCGTGCCCTACACGGCAGGCACCCCCCTCATCGTGGTGAACCCCGCCCTGACGGACGTGGAGATCACCGGCTATGAGGACCTGTGGAAGCCCGAACTCAAGGATTCCATCGTCATCATCGACGACGCCCGGAACATCGTGGGCATCACCCTTAAAACCCTGGGCTATTCCTTCAACACCACGGACGACAAGGAGCTGGCCGAGGCCAAGGAAAAGCTGATGACGCTGCGCCCCAACATCCGGGCCTTCAACTACGACACCCCCCACAACGACATGCTCTCCGGCGAAGTCTCCGTGGGCTATATGTTCACCCCCTTCGTCCTCCTGGCCATGGACGGCAACCCCGACCTGAAGGTGATCTACCCCAAGGAGGGCATGGGCTTTGGCATCGACTCCCTGGTGATTCCCGCCAATGCGCCCCACCCGAAGAACGCCCACGCCCTGCTCAACTTCCTGCTGGACAGCGAGGTGGCGGGCAACACCGCGGGCATGCAGTACTACCTGTCCCCGGTGAAGACGGCCTATGAATTTATCCCCGAGTACCTTAGGGACAACCCCGCCATCCGGATTCCTGAAGAAATCCTGGGCGAAACCGAATTCATCATGGACGTGGGCGAGGCAGAGAGCAAGTTCCAGGAGATCTGGGCGGAGTTCAAGCTGCAATAAGCAATCATGCCAGGCGTCATCGCCTGCAAAAACAACAACAAGCCCCGGCACCGTCAAGGCCGCCGGGGTTTTTCCTGTCCATTCCTTCTGTTCTAAAGGATCAACGAAAAGCTGCCCGCTATTGCCCCTCCACCTGATAGGGGTTGGCCACGATGTTCTCCAGGAAGTCATTTTGCGCCACGTCCGGGCCCACGGTGGTCCTGGCCAGGCCGTAGTGGTAGCTGGAGTAGTCGGAATCCCGCGGCTCCACCTTGTATTGCTTGTAGCGCTGCTGGGACACATGCATCCGGTAGGCGTCCTGGGCCACCTCAAAGGCGGTCTGCCCGGAAAAGGCGGACAGGGGCTGGTCCCAGTCCATCACAAGGGGGTTTTCCCTGTACAGGTGCAGGTAGAGCTTGCTCATCTGCCAGGCGCCGTATTGAGTAGCAGTGTCCTTGTATTTTTGGGGGTCGGCGGCGACGTCAAAGGCATACAGCATCAAGTCCGCACACAGCTGGTGCATGCCGTGGCCGTATTCCCCCTTCACGTCGTGGGTCACCACCACCTGGGGCTTGTAGCGGCGCAGCAGCTCCACCGCAAAGCGCTGGGCCTTGTTTTTGCCGGCAATCTCATAGGCCGTTTTCAGTTTCAGGGAGTGCTTGTCATAAAAGGAGGCGATGACCGGGTAGTTCCGCACCCCGGTTTTCCACAGGGAATTGAGCAGCTCGCTTTCCCTCAGGGGCCGGGAGCTGGTGAGGGCGGCCACCACCACGTTCTTCTTCAATTCGCCGGCATAATGGGGCAGGGTGCCGCCAAAGAACAGCACCTCGTCATCCGGGTGGGCGTGGAGGAGGAGCAGGTCGCAGCTGAGGCCGGGCTCTTTCCAGGTTTGCACATAGGGGGGCAGGTCGCCCGCCCCCAGCACAAACAGCTCGGCTACGCCAAACCATTTGCGGCTGTTCCCGGCGGGCTTCAGACGCACCTCGGTGGCGCCGCTGATGGGGTAGTAATCATGCTTGAAGGGCCGGGCCTTGATGAGGGTTTCCCGCCACTGGCCGTCCACCTTCTCTTCCAGCACAAAATCCCGGGGCGTCTCCGCCCAGCAGATATACAGGCCGTGGATGTTTTTGGGGCTGTTGATGGTGATGTTCTTGCCGGCATTGTCCCCCAGCCAGACGGTGTCATAGTCCCGGTCGGACAGGCGGCCCACGGTGATGGCCTTGGACCCCACCAGGATCCCGCACAAGGGGGTCAGGTCCTCCGCCTCCTGGGCCTGGGCGGGCAGGGCCAGCAGCAGCAGCATTAGCAGCAACAAGGGAATGATTCTTTTCATCGCACACCTCTTTAAATTCACCGCCTCAGTATAGGTACTGTACAAAAACCTGTCAAGAAAGCAGCCCTGCCTTTACTTTTTCCCTGCAAAACCCTATACTTTGAGCCTGTAACCACAAGGAGGGCAAACTATGACCATCGCGCCGTATGAACCCAGCCAATTTGAAAGCAAATGGCAGCAATTCTGGGAGGACCATCAGGTGTTTGCCGCCCGGATGGACCCCAACAAGCCCAAGTATTACTGCCTGATTGAGTTTCCCTACCCCTCCGGCGCGGGGCTGCATGTAGGCCACCCCCGCAGCAACACGGCCCTGGACATCATCGCCAGGAAGCGCAGGATGGAGGGCTTCAGCGTCCTCTACCCCATCGGCTGGGACGCCTTTGGCCTGCCCACAGAAAACTTCGCCATCGCCAACCACGTCCACCCGGCCAAGGTCACCCGGGAAAACGTGGACCATTTCCGGAGCCAGCTGAAACGCCTGGGCTTCTCCTTTGATTATTCCCGTGAGGTGGACACCACCGACCCCGGCTACTACAAATGGACCCAGTGGATTTTTCTGAAGTTTTACGAGCAGGGCCTGGCCTACAAGGCGGAGATGCCCATCAACTGGTGCCCCCGCTGCAAAATCGGCCTGGCCAACGAAGAGGTGGTGGCCGGCGCCTGCGAGCGCTGCGGCCACGAGGTCACCCACAAGGTGAAGAACCAGTGGATGCTGGCCATCACCAAATACGCCCAGAAGCTGCTGGACGGCCTGGACCAGGTGGACTTCATCGAGCCGGTGAAGGCCCAGCAGCGCAACTGGATCGGCCGTTCTGAAGGCTGTGAGTGCGATTTCCAGATTGTCGGGACGGACCGCAGCCTGAAAATTTTCACCACCCGGGCGGACACCATGTTCGGCGCCACCTACATGGTCCTCTCCCCGGAGCACCCCATCATCGAGGAGCTGGCAGACCGCATCCACAACATGGAAGCCCTCAGGGCCTACCGGGAGCAGGCGGCTGCCAAGAGCGATTTTGAGCGGGCCGAGATGCAAAAAGACAAGACCGGGGTGGAGATTGCAGGCGTCAAAGCCATCAACCCGGCCACCGGCCAGGAAATCCCCCTGTGGGTCAGCGACTACATCCTCATGGGCTACGGCACCGGCGCCGTCATGGCAGTGCCCGGCCACGACCAGCGGGACTGGGAGTTTGCCAGGGCCTTCGGCTTGCCCGTTGTGGAGGTGGTGGCAGGCGGCGACATTGAGAAGGAAGCCTTTACCGACATCGACCAGGGCGTCCTGGTGAACTCCGGCCTCTTAAATGGCCTGCCGGTGAAAGAGGCCCAGGAAACCATGATGGACCACCTGGAGCAGCTGGGCATCGGCCGGCGCAAGGTGAACTTTAAGCTAAGGGACTGGGTCTTCAGCCGCCAGCGCTACTGGGGCGAGCCCATCCCCCTGATCCACTGCGAGGCCTGCGGCATCGTGCCCCTGCAGGAAAGCGACCTGCCCCTGCTGCTGCCGGACGTGGACAGCTACGAGCCCACGGACTCCGGGGAGAGCCCCCTGGCGGCCATCACCGACTGGGTGAAGGTGCCCTGCCCCGCCTGCGGCGGCCCCGCCCGGCGGGAGACGGACACCATGCCCCAGTGGGCGGGTTCCAGCTGGTACTTCCTGCGCTATTGCGACCCCCACAACGCCCAGGCCTTCGCCTCCAAGGAGGCCCTGGACTACTGGATGCCGGTGGACTGGTACAACGGCGGCATGGAGCACACCACCCTGCACCTGCTCTACAGCCGCTTCTGGCACCTCTTCCTCCACGACCTGGGCCTGGTGTCCGCGCCGGAACCCTATCAGAAGCGCACCAGCCACGGGATGATCCTGGGGGAAAACGGTGAGAAGATGTCCAAGTCCCGGGGCAATGTCATCAACCCGGACGACCTGGTGGACGAGATCGGTGCCGATGCCTTCCGGGTGTATGAGATGTTCATGGGGGCCTTTGACCAGGCCATTCCCTGGAGCATGGCCGGCGCCCGGGGGGCACGGCGCTTCCTGGACCGGGTCTGGCGCCTGCAGGAAATCATCGATCCGGAGCGCCAGGGCCACACCGACCGCCTAAAGGTGATCCTCAACCAGAGCATCAAGAAGGTGGGGGAAGACTACGAGCGGATGAAGTTCAACACCGCCATCGCCCAGATGATGACCCTGGTGAACGCCTTTTATGACGCCGGCAGCATCAGCCGGGCGGATTTCAAAGCCCTGCTGCTCCTGCTGTCTCCAGTGGCGCCCCACCTGGGGGAGGAGCTGTGGCAGCAGATGAACTACGGCGGTTACATCCATGAGCAGGCCTGGCCCCAGTATGACGAGGCCTTCCTGGTGGACGACCAGGTGGAGATTGCCGTCCAGGTGAACGGCAAGGTCCGGGCCAAACTGATGGTGCCCTCCGGCATGGACAAACAGACCGGGGAAGTGGAACTGCCCCAGCGGGCAGAGGTGTTGGCCCTCACCGCCGGCAAACAGGTGGTGAAATGCATCTTTGTGCCGGGCAGGCTCTTGAACCTGGTGGTGAAATAAGTCTAAAACCAAAAAACAACGAAAAGAGGCTGCGCCTGTGCGGACCTCTTTTCATCACCAGGCAAAGCATCTCAGGCACTTGATTCTTTGTTCGGATTCAATTAGGATTGTACACGGATAACAGGATAGACCCCGTCAACCCGCTGAACATCATCCCGGGAGGAAAGTCATGAACAGAAGAACCCACAAACACTGGCTGCTCACGTTGATACTGCTTTTGATGCTGCTGGCTTTGTTCGGGACAGCTTTCGCAGAGTTTGAGTATGAACTGGGGGAAGACATCAGTTTTGCCACACGGGTTGTGGAGGTGGGGGAAACCGCCGTCTGCATCCTGGCCGACGAGCTGGTTGAACAACAGCCTGAGATTTCCTGGCTCATGAAAGACGAGAACGAGCAGGAGCAGGAGTTCCCAGGCAGCCTGGAAGGGAATACCGCACGGTTCACGCCTGCCTATCCGGGCAGGCTCAGCATCAAGCTGACGTTTGACAACATCATCAGAACCCAGGGCTATGTATTTGTGGTCCAGGAACAACAACCGGGAGAGGATGAGGACCCCCAACCCCCTGTTTCGCCTGGCAGGGTGGAAATCCTCCTGGATCAGGAGGAAGCGCTGGTGGGCCATCCTTTTGGTGCAAAACTGGATTTTCATGGCGAGGCGCCGGACACCATCACCTGCAAATGGTTTTATGTAGGTGATTATGGAGCAGATCCAGTCCTTGTCCACACCCAGACCAACACCCTTACACCCAGCTTCACCCCTGACAAAACCGGCTATTGGTATTTGCGGGTTGATGCCAGCAGCGCTGGCGGAAAAACCTGGCAGGGCACCAGTGAGTATTTCTGGACGACACATCTGGTCAGCCCCATCGAGTGCGACATTGTCTTTGATCAGGACACTGCCTTGATTGGGATCCCCCTCACCGCCACCATCAACCTGGATGCGGACATCCCTCCCAAGGAGGTCATATGCATCTGGCGGGTTTCCTACCATGACACCGAGGGCTGGGAGGACGCCGGGACGGTCAGCAGCTTTGGTCCCGTCACCTTCACCGCCACCCGGCCCGGATTCGTCTATCTGCGGGTGAGGACCATCGACTTAAATGGCGAGGTCAGCACTTTTTCCAGCGACACCTTGCGAGTGGAATACAAGGTCAGCCCCATCGAATGCGACATCAAACTCAGCCCCATGGACGGCAAGGAAGGCCAGGCGGTCACCGCCACCTGGACCATCAAGGCAGAGATTCCTCCAAAGGAGCTGGAGTATCTGTGGATTTTACAAAATGATGAAGAGCGGCAGGAACACCCGGCCAAAGTTACGGGCAATTCCTCCAGCCATGTGCCCTCCATGGGCGGCTGGCTCATGCTGCGCATCATCACCACCGACCTGAATGGCAGGTCTGAGTTTTTTTACAGTAAGCAAGCCCTCATCGCCGGCGTATGGAAGGGGCCCAAGCCGGTCCTGACAGACAAGATGCTCAATGACAAGGTGGCAGAAATTGCAGCCAAGTGCAACAGCAGTGCCAGCGGTGATTATGCAAAAGCCAGGTGGCTGCATGATTACCTGGTCAACAACGCGGTCTATGACTATACCTTCACCTACTACACCCCCCATGCTGTCTTGCTGGCAGGCACCGGTGTTTGTGAAGGCTTCACAAGGGCATATCAATTGCTGCTTAATGCAGTAGGTCTGCGGGAGAACAAGCGCATTTCAGGAACGGGGAATGGTGGCGCCCATGCCTGGAACCTGGTACGCGTTGACGGCAGCTGGTACCACGTGGACACCACCTGGGATATTGGGGGCAGGCACACCTATTTCCTCCGCTCGGATGAGTTCATGCGGAAAAATCACGCATGGAACGCCTCCAGCTACCCTGCTGCGCCCTATGATTACGGCAAGGGGCCCACGGCCAGCAAGCTCCGCGGGGATGCGGATGGCAATGGCAAACTTGAAACGGCGGACCTGGTCTGTGTGATTGAATCCATTGTCGCCGGCATCCCCTGCCCGGTGCCGGGGAATGCGGATCTGAACGGGAATGGCGATGTCGACCTGCAGGATTTGACCCAGCTGTTTGCCCTCATCCCGAAGTGATCATGCTTTGCCATGCAGCCTGCAAAAAGCCCGCTCCAGCGCGGGCTTTTTTGCGCTCCTGTAACAAATCCGCCATCGCTTCCAGACAGCCCTGAAGCATCGTGAAAAGAAGATGTAAAGAGCGCTTCAAACTTCCGTAAACCTTGTGAAATCTCTTTGTTTGACTGCAGTTTTAGGCGTTTTGTCCCTGTACGAAAGCCGCTCCAGGTGGTATGATGGCGATGGTACTGCAACACAACAAATATGTATGGAGGAAACCCACCATGAAAAAAACCCTGGCATTCCTGCTGGCTGCCCTGATGTGCCTGTCCGCCGCCAGCGCCCTTGCTGCGGACCCTGTCAAAATGGACAAGCTGGTGTTCGAATTCGTCCCTTCCAAGGACGCGGACGTCATCATCCAGGGCACGGCCAACCTGCCCGAACTAATCAAGGCCGAAATGCTCAAGCACGGCTATGACATCGGCGAGGTGGACATCACCGTGGGCGCGGACTACAACGCCACCGGCGAAGGCATGGCCACCGGCGCCATCGATGTGGGTTGGCTGCCCGGCGGCACCTATGCCCTGTATTCCGACGAGGTGGACGTCATTTTAACTGCCACCCGCAACGGCCTGTCCAATGACTCCACCGACCCCCGTGACTGGAACGGCGAAGCCAACAAAACCTTGAAGGACGGCCCCCAGGTCACCTTCTACCGCTCCCTCATCTACGCCGCCCCCTCCGCCTACGGCAAGGAGCTGGCCGCCAAGGTCAACGCCGGTGAAAAGCTTACCTGGGAGGATCTGGACAAGGCATCCTGGGGCGTCATGCGCACCTCCTCCTCTGCCGGCTACATCTATCCCACCATGTGGCTGATGGAAAACTACGACGGCAAGAAGCTGTCTGACCTGTCCACCGTGGCCACCCTGGGCGGCTATCCGGACGGCTTTGCCCAGGCTGCAGCCGAAAACATCGACGTCATCGTCTGCTATGCTGACGGCCGCAACGACTACGAACTGGCCTGGACCATCCCCGTCACCGACAAGGATGAGACCGGCAAATCCGGCATGGGCCGTGAAAATTCCATCTGGGAAGAGCTCAACGTCATCGGTGTCACCGAGGGCATCTACAACGACACCGTGGCCATCACCAAGGCCAAGCCCGAGATTTACAACCCCGAGTTCATCAAGGCCCTCCAGGAGAGCCTCATCGCCATCATCGGCACCGATGAAGGCAAGGCCATCTTTGATGTGTACAGCCACACCGGCTATGCCGTCGCCACCGACGCCGACTACGAAGGCGCCCGGAAGGCCCTGGAAGCCGTTAAATAAATCCCCCTGATGTTCCCGGGGCCGGCCAGCTCGGCCGGCCCTGGGTTTTCAATCAAAGCAAAGGACGCGAGATGATCGAATTTATCAACACCGGCAAGGTCTACCCCGGCGGGGTGGTGGGCTTGAAGGATGTCAACCTTACAATCGGCGAGGGGGAGTTCGTGGCCATCATCGGCCTGTCCGGCGCCGGCAAATCCACCCTGATCCGCACCGTCAACCGCATGATTGACGTCACCTCGGGGCAGGTGCTGGTGGACGGCGTGGACGTGATGAGCTTGAAGGGCAGGGCCCTGCGGCGCTTCCGCCGCAAGGTGGGCATGATCTTCCAGTCCTTCAACCTGGTCACCCGCACCACCGTGGTGAAAAACGTCCTGGCCAGCCGGGTACCGGACATGAACTTCCTGGCGGTCCTACTAGGCCTGTATTCCCGGCAGCAGGAGATGGACGCCCTGATGGCCCTGGAGAAGGTGGGCATCCTGGAAAAGGCCTACACAAGGTGCGACCAGCTCTCCGGCGGCCAGCAGCAGCGGGTGGCCCTGGCCCGCACCCTGAACCAGAACCCCTCGATTATCCTGGCGGATGAGCCGGTAGCCGCCCTGGATCCGGTGACCGCCCGGCAGGTGATGAGCGATTTCAAGCAGATCAACCAGGATCTGAACATTGCCATCCTCTTAAACATCCACCATGTGGACCTGGCCTTGGACTATGCCGACCGGGTCATCGGCATCCGGGCGGGGGAAATCGTCTTTGACGGCCCCTCTGCCGACGTCACCCAGGAGATTCTGGACGAAATCTACGGCGGCCAGCCCGTGCCCAAGGCTGCTGACCAAGAGGCGCAGCCATGACGGAACCCAGGCGGCAATACCGGCCCAATGTCCAGGCCGGTGCCCGGCTGGCGGACGCGGCGCCGGAGCGGCAGAAGAAAGCGCAGAAAATCAAGCCGGCGGTGCAGGTGGCGGCCCTTTTGATCCTGGGCAGCCTCCTGACAGCGGCCTATTTTCTGGTGCCCGGCCGGGCGGGGGAATTGCTCCTGGTCCCGGGGCTTGCCCTGGTGGGGATTGGCGCTCTGCTGCACCTCATCTACCAGTACCTGGAGTTGGTGCCTGTCACCCTGGCCAGCGGCAGTGTCATCGGCCGGCCCCGGTCCCGGGCCCTCCTCAGCGCCGCCATCTTTTTGCCGGTGGTGATTTATTCCCTGGTGTTCACCCGGTTTGAACTGGGCATCATCTTCAGCCGGGGCCATTACATGACCGGCATCCTGGAGAAGATTTTCCAGCCTGATTTTGAGTATTTCAACAAGGTGTGGACCCCCCTGGTGGACACCATCCGGATGTCCCTGGTGGGCAGCACGGCAGGCTCCCTCCTGGCCCTGCCCTTTGCGGTATTGGCCAGCGCCAACATCAATCCCAACAAGGCGGTGCTGTCCCTGCTGCGGGTCATCATCAACGTGGTGCGCACCCTGCCCACCCTGATCATCGCATCGGTCTCCGCCCTGATCTTTGGCCTGGGCACTTTTGCCGGCACCGTGGCCATCGCCTTTTTCACCTTCGGCGTGGTGGCCAAGATGCTGTATGAAAGCATCGAGACCATCGACATGGGCCCCTATGAGGCCATGGAATCCCTGGGGGCCAACCGCTTCCAGGCCTTCTGGAGCGCCTGCATGCCCCAGATCCTGCCCACCTACCTCTCCCACAGCCTGTACAGCTTTGAGATGAACATCCGGGCCGCCTCCATCCTGGGCTACGTGGGGGCCGGCGGCCTGGGCATCCTGATTGCGGAGCGGGTGGGCTGGCGGGACTACCAGGGCCTGGGCACGGTGCTGGTGGCCCTGTTTATCACCGTGCTGGTGATCGACAACCTCTCCGGCTACCTGCGCAAGAAGCTGAGCTGATATGGAGCAGAAGATGAGCATCAAATCCCCGTCCCCCTCCGTGCTGGCGCGTTTTGACAACCGGCCCCGCCGCTGGTGGATCAAGGCCCTCACCTTCCTGGTGTTTGCACTGGCCCTCACCTGGTCCGCCATGGGCATCCAGTACAAGGGCATCACCGCCAAGGGCAGCGAGGTGGCCTACGGCGTGCTCCACGGCATTTTCAACCCGGACACCACGGTGCTGTTTGACACCTCCGAGATGGGGGTGCCCTACCTGCTGTTTGAAACCGTGGCCATTGCCCTGCTGGGCACCCTGTTCGGAGGGCTGCTGGCGGTGCCCTTTGCTTTCCTGTCCTCCGAAAAAATCGTACCCCGCTGGCTGGCCTTCCTGGTGCGCAGCTTCGTGATGCTGGTGCGCACCATCCCCAGCCTGGTCTGGGCCTTGATCTGGATCCGGGTCACCGGGCCCGGCGCCCTGTGCGGGGTGGTCACCCAGAGCGTGTGCTCTATCGGGATGATCTCCAAGATGTACGTCACCGCCATTGAAGACGTGGACACCCGCATCCTGGAGTCCTTAAACGCCATGGGCTGCACCACCTTCCAGAAGATCCGCTACGGCATCCTGCCCCAGCTCACCGCCAACATGATGTCCACCGTCATCTACCGCTTTGACATCAACATCAAGGATGCTTCCACCCTGGGCATCGTGGGGGCCGGCGGCATCGGCTCTGTCCTGATTCAGGCCATCCAGACCCGGCGCTTCGGCATCACCGGCGCCTTCCTGGCGGGGATGATCATCCTGATGCTGGTGATTGAGTATTTTTCAACCCGCCTGCGCAAGCGCCTGGCCCAGGGCCTGTGAGTTTTCTGTTTACCACAAGGGGAAAACGGGTACATACAGTATGCTACGAGCATTGATTTGAAAGGTGGAGACGTATTCATGGCAGTGATCACGATTACAAGCGCAAATTTTGAAGAAGAGGTCCTCAAGTCCGACAAGCCGGTCCTGATTGACTTCTGGGCACCCTGGTGCGGGCCCTGCCGCATGGTCAGCCCTGTGGTGGAAGAAATCGCGGGCGAGCATCCCGAAATCAAGGTGGGCAAGGTCAATGTGGACGAGGAACAGGACCTGGCCCGCAAGTACCGCATCATGAGCATCCCCTCCCTGTATGTCTTCAAGAACGGCGAGGTGGCCAACAAGACCATCGGCGCCGTGCCCAAGGCCAACATTGTGGCGATGCTGCAGTAAAGAAGGGCCAAAGGCAAAACCCGGCAGACCTCAACCGTCCGCCGGGTTTTTCCTATTTTTACACAGGTTTTACTCGTAGCCCTATTGACACCTCCAGCAACTGATTTTAAAATGATATCATAATGATTGACATTAAACACACGCGTTCATGGAAGCATGAAAGAGTGCGTTTAGTACAAGGAGGTATCCCATGGACAGGAAGCACGAACAGGAGCTGGTCATCACCCCCAAAAGCGGCTTTCCCATGCTGTTTTTGGTCATCGCCACCTTATTGTTGTCCATCGTTCTGATGTTCTCAGCCGGCTTCATCCTGGAAGCCCGTCCCTACAACGCCCTTGGCATCATCCTGCTGATTCTGGGCATCCTGATGCTGCTCTTCGGCTGGATTCCCGCCATGGGCCTGAAGGTGGTGAAGCCCCAGGAGGCTCTGGTGCTCACCAAGTTCGGCAAGTACTACGGCACCATCCGCAAGGAGGGTTTCTACTACACCCACCCCTTCGCCTTCGCTTTCAACCCCACCCAGGGGGCCATCTCCCTGGAGGTGGACGATCCCCTGCAGATGAAGGAAGGCAAATCCAGCCAGAAGGTGAGCCTGCCCAAAAAAGCCATTTCCTTAAAGGTGCTCACCCTCAACAACAACAAGCAGAAGGTCAACGACCTGCTGGGCAACCCGGTGGAGATCGGCGTGGTGGTGATCTGGCGGGTCACCAACACCGCCAAGGCCGTCTTCAATGTGGACAATTTCGGCACCTACCTGTCTATCCAGTGCGACAGCGCCCTGCGGAACATCGCAAGGCTTTATCCCTATGACGTGGCGGACGACGGCGAGGAGATGACCCTGCGGGGCTCCAGCCAGGCGGTGGCAGAGAAGCTGCAGGCCGAGTTGCAGCAGCGGGTGGAAATCGCCGGCATCGAGGTGCTGGAAGCCCGCATCACCCACCTGGCCTATGCGCCGGAGATTGCCGCCGCCATGCTCCAGCGCCAGCAGGCCTCCGCCATCATCGACGCCCGGAAGATGATTGTGGAAGGGGCCGTGGGGATGGTGGAGGACGCCCTCACCAAGCTGAGTGAAAACAACGTGGTGGAGCTGGACGAGGAGCGCAAGGCCGCCATGGTGTCCAACCTCCTTGTGGTGCTCTGCGCCAACCGGGACGCCACCCCGGTGATTAACTCCGGCTCCCTCTACTGAGATGTCTGACACCCGCGGCGACAAGGGCAGGAAACAGCTGCTGCTGCGCCTGGCCCCCAGCCTGCACCGGGAGCTGATGGCCTGGGCCCAGGAGGATTTCCGCTCCTTGAACAGCCAGATCGAGTTCCTGCTGACAGAATGCGTCAGGGCCAGGAGAAAAAGGGAGCGGGACGACCTGACCCCGGGTGGCCAGGATGAGGACTGAATGAACAGCATGCATCAAGAGATTAACCAGCAAAAGGAGCTGATTCCGTGAAGGATTCGTCCCGACGGGCCCTGGAAAGTAAAAACATCCACTTGAGTGTGGAACAGGCGGAGGAAGCAGGGGAGATATTTCGGGCCCTGGCCTCCCCCGATCGCCTGCGCATCATCCGTCTTCTGGGGGCCGGCAGCATGAACGTGCAGCAGATAGCCCGGGAGGCTGCGCTGCCGGTTTCTACTGCGGCTGCCCACATCCGGATCCTGGAGGACGCAGGCATTTTGACGAGCGAGTCGGTGCCCGCTGCCCACGGCGCCATGAAGCTGTGTAGTCGCCGGTTGGACCATGTGGGAATCCAACTGTTTGAGGAAGATCGCCCAGAGGAGAGCAGCATGGTTCTAAACATGCCCTTAGGCGCTTACAGCGGGGTGCGGGGCATTCAGCCCACCTGCGGCCTGGTCTCCGCCACCACCCCCATCGGCGAATATGACAACCCCCTGTCTTTCTACCTGCCCGCCCGCACCGAGGCCCAGTTGTTGTGGTTCCGCCAGGGTTTTATAGAGTACCGCTTTGGCATGCCCATTCTGCATAGCGTGAGGGTTAAGTCCCTGGAGCTGTCCTTTGAGGCGTGTTCTGAAGCCCCCATGTATCGAAGTCCCTGGAAAAGCGACATCACCGTGGCCATTAACGGGCAGTCCCTGGGTCATTGGACCAGCCACGCGGACCTGGGGGGGCGTCCGGGCAGGCTCAATCCCAGTTGGTGGCCGGATGCGATGACCCAATACGGCTACCTGATTACCTGGCGGGTGGATGAACGGGGCAGTTTCGTGGACAAAGCCCCGGTTTCCAGCCGTGTAATAGATGATTTGAATATCCAGGGGCATGATTGCATCACAGTGACCATCGGGGTGGACGAAAAGGCTGTCAATGCCGGCGGCCTCAACCTCTTCGGGGAAGGTTTCGGGGATTTCGATCAGGCTCTGGTGCTAAAGATAGGATATCTGGTCGATTAAAACAAAATATATAGAATAAATAGCTGCTGAAATACATAATCCTGATTATTGACCAAGCTGTCTTGACGGACAGCTTGTGTCATGATAGCCTTTTCATGAAGGAAGCGGTTGAAACTGCGACGGAAAGAACAAATAATGCGGTTAGCAGCTAGAACAGGCTGATTAGATCTAACCCGAATATTTGGGAAAATAACAGGAGGTACGTGCATTGACGGACTTACGAAGCGCAGCCCGGGAGCAACACCCCCGGCCGGATTTTGTCAGGCGGTGGTGGCAGAGTTTGGATGGCACCTGGGCGTTCGCCTTTGATGACCAGGATGAAGGCCTGAAAGCGGGGTGGCAAAAAGAGGATGTAGCCCTGCCACAGCGCATCCAGGTGCCCTTTGTTTACCAGTGTGAAAGCAGCGGGATCGGCGTGGCAGATTATCACCCCATCCTGTGGTACCAGCGCAGTTTTGAGCTGCCAGCAGAGGTGTCTGGGCAGCGTATTCTCCTGCGCTTTGGCGCAGTGGACTACGCCTGCCAGGTCTGGCTCAACGGCCAGATGGTGGGCAGTCACAGAGGCGGCTATGCCGCTTTCGCCCTGGACATCACCCCCTTTATGCGGCCTGGAGAAAACGACCTTCGTCTGCGGGTGGTTGACCATCGGGACACCGCCCAGCCCAGGGGTAAACAGTACTGGGAGGATGGCCTCATGGGCTGTTGGTATACGCCTTCCAGCGGCATTTGGCAGAGTGTCTACCTTGAGGCTTTAGGAGACACCGGCATTGATGCCATCTACATCACACCGGATATCGACCAGTATGTTGCCCGGGTGGCAGTGGACCTTGACAGGGACCCTGAGGAAGGCCTCTGCCTTGAGTATGAACTGCGCTTTGAAGGCCGCCTGGTGCGCAGGGTGACCAGCGAATTGCCCTTCAAGCGCTATGAGATCAGTCTGGATATGCGGGATGCCAGCCGGGTGGATTCCCTCCGGCTGTGGTCTCCAGGGCATCCCAATCTTTATGACCTCGTCCTGCGCCTGAAGCGTGGCGACCAGCTGCTGGACGAAGTGGCCACCTATTTTGGTATGCGCAAGGTGGAGCATCGGGGCGGCCATGTGCTGCTCAACAACACCCCCATCTACCAACGCCTTATTCTGGACCAGGGTTACTGGCCGGAAAGCCTCCTGACGCCGCCGGACGGCGAGGCGCTCAAGCGTGATGTGGAATATATCAAGGCTTTTGGCTTCAACGGTGTCCGGAAGCATCAGAAAATCGAGGATCCCAGGTTCTATTACTGGTGCGACCGCCTGGGCCTGCTGTGCTGGGGCGAGTTGCCCAGCGCTTACGAGTTTTGCTCCGATGCCATGGTCAACCTGACCGAGGAGATGATGGCGTTTATCCGCCGGGATTACAACCACCCCTCCATCATTGCCTGGGTCCCTCTCAACGAATCCTGGGGGGTGCGGGAAATCTACGGCAACCTCCAGCAACAGGCTTTCTCTGATATGCTTTACAAGCTGTGCAAAGCCATGGACCAAAGTCGGCTGGTCAGTGGTAACGACGGCTGGGAGCAGACTCTGACTGATATCGTGGCCATCCACGACTATGCCTCAAATGGTGAGGACATCTCAAAGCATTTTGCCGACCGTGGAGAGGTGGAGCGGTCCTTCGCTTCCTGGCGGATGAGCTTTGCCAAAGGTTATGAACCAGAAGAGGCTTTTGAAGAGCCGTTCATGTTGACCGAGTATGGTGGCATCGCCATGACCATCAAGGGCGCTCAGGGCCAAATGGAAAACATGGAAACCTGGGGTTACCACGACAAGGTGGACAGCGAGGAAGCCTTTTTCCTGCGCTACCGCTCCCTGACCGACGCCATCCGTGCCCTGCCCTATTGCCGTGGATTCTGCTACACCCAATTGACCGACGTCATGCAGGAAATCAACGGCCTGCTGCTTCCTGACCGAACACCCAAGGTAGACCCTGCACGCTTTGCCCAATACAACCGAAACCCGGAAGGCTACAACTGATTCTGGATTCCGCCGCAGAAGCGGTTAACAATCAACATTAAAGGAGGACCCCATGAAAAAAATCCTGGCCCTGACCCTGACCCTCATCATGGTGCTGGCCCTGGTTCCCCAGGCTATGGCTGCGCCGGTGGAAATCGAGTACTGGTCTGTATTTACCGGTGCTGACGGTGCCACCATGCAGGCCATGGTGGATGCCTTCAACGCTTCCCAGGACGAGGTGAAGGTCAACCACACCCCGATGACCGCGGATGACCTGTACCAGAAGGTTCCCCTGGCAGTGCAGACGGGCAGTGGGGTGCCGGATGTGACCATCGTCCACATCGAGCGCATCCCCATGTTTGTCAAGCAGGAGATGATCTACCCCCTGGATTTCTTGCTGGAGAACGGCATCAAGAAGGAAAACTACATCCCGAGTGCGTGGGACAGCACTGACATCGACGGCCACCACTACGGTGTACCGCTGGATGTTCACAGCTATGTGACCTATTTCAACAAAGACCTCTTTGATAAGTATGACCTCAACGAGTTTGTTGAGGACGGCTACCTGACCTTCGACGAAATCCGCGCCCTGGGGGACAAGGCCCGGGCAGGCGGTTTTGAAGGCACCATCTTCACCCTGGGCTGGCAGCGCGCTCAGATGCTCAGCTATTATGCCCAGCTTTCCGGCGAACTTACCCAGGACGGCATCAATCCTTCCTTCAACAACGAAGCCATGAAAAAAACCTATGAGACCATCAAGGCCCTGCACGATGATGGGTACACCAGCAAGAAGGGCGATGACACCCTGCAGCTCTTCCACTCCGGTGATGCCCTGGTCTGGCCTGAGGGCATCTGGATGAAGGCAGGCGTGGTGGATGCCGGCATCAACTACGGCATGATCCCCGCAGTTTGCTTCACCCCCGAGACCTGTAAATCCTGGACCTCTTCCCACAACTTCGTCCAGTTTGCCGATGAGGAGCGCACCGAAGAAGAGGACATCGCGGTGGCTAAGTTCATCAATTACATGGGCGAAAACTCCCTGACCTGGGCCCGTGATGGCGGCCAGGTGCCGGCCCATGTGTCCATCAACGATGTGCCTGAGTTTAAGGACCTGGCCCAGGCCTTCCTGGCAGATCCGGACCGGGGCGACGAGTTGTTCATCTACTATTACCTGTATTGGGGCCTGTTTGATGCCGCCTTCTCCCGCAATGGTTTTGAACCGGTGTTTGGCACCATGACCATTGAAGATGCCTTGAACCAGGCAGAGCAGGAAGTTATCGACGGCATCGCCGCTCTGTAAGGCTGAACCCTGGCGCAAGATGCTGACCGACCCGCCGGGCGGCCAAGGCCGCCCGGCGATACCCCATTGGAGGTGGTTGTTTGACCCGCACAAGGATTGCAGCCCTTCTGGCACTTGCATTTGTGGTGTTGTTCTTCTTCAGCAGCATCACAGCGACAGCCACGGTCAAGGACATGGAGGCCACGGTGACCAACAGCCTGGGCAAAGTGCTGTTTTCGCTGTCCAGCACGTCCATCCTGCTGTTGCCCCTCACCATTTGCACCATGCTCATCGCGGCGCTGTCCCTCCTGTACGGCAGACGCAGTGCAGGCATGATGTTTGCTTTTGTTTCAGCGGTTTGTTTCGGGATTTTTCTGCTGATGTACTCCAATGAACAGGCCAACAGCTCCCTGTACAGCCAGCTGTCCGAACAATGGAAGGCGGCGGGACTAGCTTTCCGCAAGCGGGACGTGGGAACCGTTACAGTGCGGTATTCTCCCCTCACCTTCCTCACCCTGGCCCTGGGATTTCTGGCGGCTGTCACAGCCATGCCGGCGGTGGGCACCCAGGGGGACCGGCACCGCATCCGCCGGGATCTGCTGCCCTATGCCTACATCGGACCCCACCTGTTTTTCTTCATCATTTTCTTCATCACTCCAGCCATCTACGGGGTGTATGCTGCCTTCACCAAGTGGGATCTGTTTACCGATCCCCAGTGGGTCGGCCTGGAAAATTTCCGGGTGCTGCTGACCCAGAAGGGCAACACCTACTACTTCCAGCTACGCAACGGCCTGCTCAACACCATCAAGTTTGTGGTCTACTCGGTGCCGTTTTGCATCCTGGTGCCCCTCACCCTGGCCACCGCACTGCACACCAAGGCCCGGGGCAGCAAGTTCTTCCAATCCATCTATTATTTGCCCAGCCTCATGTCCATCACCACCGTCACCCTGGCTTGGCGCTACATGTTCTTCAAGTCCTATGGGGTCATGAACCACTTTTTTATGTCCAAGGCAGATTGGTTTGTACCGCCCTATTCCTGGATTATGCTGGTGGTGGTCACGGTGTGGTGGGTGAATGGCGGCACCATGGTGATATATCAGAGCGCCCTGGCCTCCATCCCCACAGAGCACTATGAGGCCGCATCCGTGGACGGTGCCAATGCCTGGCAGCGCTTCCTGCACATCACATTGCCCGGCATGCGCTATCCCCTGATGTTCACCTTCGTCATGAGCGTCATCGCCCAGTTCAACATCTACGGCCAGCCCCTGATTCTTACCGGATTTGGCAACCAGGAAGCCAATGCGGTGCTGCTGATGTATGTGTACGAGAATGCAGTTAAGAAGCAGGCGGCGGGCATGTCCGCAGCCATGGCCCTGATTCTGGGCCTGTGCATCATGGTAGTATCCTATGCCCAGATGCGCATGCTGCGGGCTAACAGCGCGCAGTAGGGAGGAGGAGCATGCGTACAAGCAAGTATGAAAAACGTTTTGCCGGTATCTTTATGACGGTGCTGGCCTTCTTCTGGCTCATTCCCATTGTGTGGCTGCTGCTCAACTCTTTCAAGACCGATTCCGACTTCATCACCTCCTTTTCCAACATGAAGGGGCCCTTAGACTATGTAAGCCGGCTGTGGCCTCACAATTTCACCACCATCAACTACGTGGAAATGTTCATCGGCGGTGCAGGCGCCAACACCACTGCCAACCTGCTGGAGATGAGCAAGAACTCTTTCATCGTCTCCATCAGCCAGATGCTGTTGGTGGTCGTCCTCACCTCCCTGTCTGCCTATGCCTACGAGCGGCTGCACTTTCCTGGAGGCAATGCCATCTTCTGGACTTTGATGTACATGAGCATGTTCCCCAATGTGGTTGCCATGTTGCCGCTGTTCAAAATCTCCAACGCCCTTGGCTGGGTCAACAATCTGAACGCCCTCATCTGGCCAGCCTTGGCCGGGGTGTTCAACATCTTCCTGCTGCGCAATTTTTTAAAGGGCATCCCCCGTGATTTTGATGAGGCGGCCAGTATTGACGGTGCCAACAGTTTCCAGATCTATGCCCGGATCATCTTGCCCGCCATGAAACCAGTCCTCATCGTGGTGGCCCTGTTCAGCTTCAATGGCGCCTGGAACGACTTTCTCTGGCCTACCCTGGTGATGACGGATGTCAAACGCCAGACCCTGACGGCAGGTTTGCGCCTTCTGATGGGCCAATACGAGCAAAAATGGGCTCATCTCATCGCGGCAACTGTGGTGTCCATCGTGCCTCCCTTCCTGCTATATCTGGGTGCTCAAGGCTACTTCCTCCAAGGCATCTCCATCCAGGCTGGTGTGAAGGGATGATGACCAGACAAAGGGATCACAGCCTGGATTTGATGAAAGGTTTGCTGGTGCTGCTGATGACCTGGGGTCATGTCATGCAGTTCTTTGGGGACCACCACCTTTTCCCTGTGATGGGTCAATTGGAACTGGGCATCAACCTGCTGGTCTTTCCAAGCTTTGTCTTTGCCTTTGGCTGGGCGGTGGCCATTGCCTATTACAGCCGGCCTTTTCAAAAGGCCTGGCGGGGCATGCTGTCATCAGCCCTGAAACCGCTGGGTGCTTTTTACCTGTCCGGCATTGCTTTTCGGGTGCTGCGGGAAAACAGGCCCCTCAGCTGGAGGGCGGTGCGGCGCATCCTCTTGTTTCAGGATGTACCTGGCTGGTCAGAGTTTCTTGCTTCCTTCTTCGCTTTGGCCCTGCTTGCTTTGGTCATATATTGGCCGCTAAAGCGGCTGAAGGACAGGCCGCTGTGGCTGCTGCCCCTGGGAGCAGCTCTTCTGGCCTTGTGTTTCATTCCCTATGCCAACATTAAAAATCCCTTACTGCGCCTTTACCTGGGCACCGATGCTTATGCCAGCTTCCCGGTGCTCCAGTACAGTCCTTATTTTTTGGCGGGGCTGGCCTGGCCAGGCCTGAAAAAAAAGAAATGGGGCCGCTTTACCCTGCCAGCATTGGCCCTTCTTAGTACCCTTGGTGGCTGGTGGAGGGGACATGCCCTAGGCTCTCTACCTCAGCGCTTTCCGCCGGATATTGGCTGGATTTTGTTGCCGGCGTCCGGGGTGGCAGCCCTGGCCGGCATAGGTTTTTTGTTGAGTCGTTTTCCCACTGTGGACAGGCTGTGCCTGGATGTCTGCCGACCTCTCAGAGGGCTGGGCGCCAACTCCCTCTACTATCTCCTGGCCGGAAATCTGGTGCTGTTCACTATGGCTGGCAAGGGACTCACCCCCCAACTGCAGTTCAAAGCCCGAGGCCTTTTTGGCCAGTCCATCAAAGCGCCCTCAGGGGCTTTCTGGTGGGCCCTGGTCTTCTTGATATCGGCTGCCTTCGTGGCGGGGATCATCCGGAAAAGCAGTAGATAGATTCAGGCCTTTGCGTGGTGGAGTATCCTTGACGGGTGCTGACAACGTTTTGACCCTCCTCATCCGGGATGAGGAGGGCTTTCAACTTGCCGCACCAGCAGGGCCAGCCGCTGGAAGCTGTGGCCCATGCGCCGGGTGTCCCCATAGCTGATGACGTAATGGGTGTCCGATGCCTGGTCGTAATGCAGGTGGGTGGACAGGATGCCGATGTGGCCACGCAGCCTGGGCAGGTTTTTCAGCAGAAAGAAAAATTCGCCAAAGCGGATCTCCATAATGCCAAAGCCATTGTGGATGCCTTTGCGGAAGCGGGCCACCGGCTCCTGCATGCGGGCCAGCAGGCCGGGGCTGATCAGCTGCCCCGAAACCAGCGCCTGCTGGAAGCGCAGCATGTCCCTCAGGGTGGACATCACGCCGCCCCCTGCCCAGTCCATGGACAGGCTTTAGTGTTTGCTGACATCCACGCCCTTCACCAGGGTTTTCTGCGGGTTCTTCGAGGCCTCTTTGTCCTCCGGCTCCGAGCGCAGGGCCAGGTAGCTGCGGGTCATGTCCAGGGGATTGAAAATCTCCTCATGGAGCTGCTGGTGGAAGGGCCGGCCGTCCACCCGCTCCAGCAGCAGGCCAATCAGGTTGTAGCCGGTGTCGCTGTAGTGGTAGGTGCCGGGCCTGCCCACAGCCTGCTGCTGCTCCCGGGTGAAGTTGATGAGGTCCCAGGGCGTTACAAAGGCGTCGGGCTGCTGCAGCATGATCTGCAGGTAGTTATTGCCCTTTTTGCCCTTGTCCCCGGTGGCGTCGGCGATGCCGGAGCGGTGGGACAGCAGTTGGCTGATGGTCACCTCCTCCTGGTAATCCCGGCCCTGAACGACGAACAGCTCCGCCAGTTCCTCCCGGGTGAACCAGTCCGCAATCCTGCTGTCCCAGGTCAGTTTGCCCATTTCCATCAGCCGCCCGGCCAAAACGGCGGTGAACATCTTGCCCACGCTGGCCACGTGATATCCCCGGTCCGCCCCGCCAAATTCATAGCGGCCCTGCGGCCCCGCCACCAGCACCAAAGGGTCCATGCCCCGTTTGCGGTCTGCTTCAAATGCCTTGTTCCATTTGTTGGTGTCCATCTCTTGACTTCCTTTCTCGCTAATATTACTATTAGTAATATCATGATACCCAGGGCCAGATCCCTAAAACACCGCGGGAGGAAGATTTGATGGAATATGCCGTTTTGGGTTTGCTGCTGCGGGAGCAGCTCACCATCTACCAGATCCGGATCATCTTTGCAGAAAGCTTCTCCCTGATCTACGGGGACAGCTACGGCTCCCTGCAGTCGGCCCTGAAGCGGCTGCTGAACCAGGGCTTCATCCGCTTTGAGGCGGTGAAGGAGGGCGGCCGCAACAAGAAGGTCTACCACATCACGGCGGCAGGCAGGACCCGGTTTGTTGCCTGGATGGGGGAGGAGATCCCCCTGTCCAAACTGGAAACCGCCACCTTAACCCGGCTCTTTTTCCTGGGAGAACTGGAGCAAGCCGACAGGCTGCAGGTGCTGGCCAACATCCAGGGCACCCTGGCCGGCTACCTGGAGCGCCTCCACGGCATTAAAGAAGCCAACGCCCCCCACTATGCCCTGAACATTCCCTGGGTTACTTACCGCCTGGCTATGCTGGACTATGCCATTTTTGAAATCGGCAATTCCCTGCAGTTCTTCAGCAAACTGTCAGCGCAGGAGCAGCCGGCAGCGCAGCAAAAACCCGGAGGCTGAAGGCTTTCATAGTCAGCGTTCTGCCGCCGGGCTTTGTGGTGTTTGCTATCAGGTTTTAGGGCTTCGGTCTGCAATCCATGGCGCAGCCCCGTTCAGCCCGGAAACCTGAGCCTGGTGTTACTTGTTCTTGCCGGGCTTGTTTTTGTTGGGGTTGCCTTTTCCGGGATGGCCGTTGTCCCTGGGCGCAGGCTCGTAGATGCTTTCCAGGTAGTCCCATACCTCCTGCTTGCTGTAGAAGGTCTTGTACTCCACCTGGGTTTTGTACCAGTTCAGGCTGCGGTAGACCCCCGGGCCGCCCTTCATGAAGTTCTTGTTGCCCTTGGTCTGCTTCCAGTGGGCCCAGGTGGAGACGATCTGCCCGTGGTTCAGGGGCTGGCCTGCCGGCTGCTCTTCTTCTTCCTCAGCCTCCTCAGGCGCCGGGCCTTCCATTACCGTCACCGAGAAAATCAGGGTGGCGCTGGTGGTGTACACCCGCTTGCCGCTCCGATCATGCTCCAGGGTGATGGTGTAGGTGACGGCCACGTCGTATTCGCCGGGTTCCTCCGCCACCACCAGGGAGGCGGTGGCCACAAAGGCCGGCTGCTTTTCATTGATGCCGGCGGCAGGGTCGGCCTCAATCTCCACTTCCTGGGCGGGTTCGATGGCATCCACCCCCATCCAGCTGTCTGACACAAAGTGCAGCCATTGGTTTTCGCCCTTGTTGGAGGTGTAGGTGGTGGTAGCGGTCAGCACAACAGGCTGGCCGGGATAGACGGCCAGGGTGTCCGGGGTCAGGGTGGTGGTAATCTCAAGGTCGGTTTCCACGTCAAAGGAAGGCGGGCCGGCATTGGAAGGCGTTTCTGCCATCACCAGCGGAAGCACCCCTGCAAGCAGGCTCAGCGCCAGCAATACGGTCAACAGTTTTTTCATGGGTTCCCCTTTCAATCGGTCGGAAAGGTCCTGGATTTGCGCAGCCGCTCGCTGTTCGGCTGTACAGGGATTATACCCGTACCGCGTTTTCACACCCCTATCAGCCTGGCGGCCCAAGGGCAGGAACCGTCCGGGGCGGTCGCGGATGGCACACATCCATGGCGTCCAGCCGGTAGGAAAGGAAACCCACTGATCAAGATTCGCTACCATGAGCCGACCTGGCCTCAGGCTTCACTGCACAGCGTTTTTTCCGGACAAGCCTGAAAGAAATCGCAGGGCGCCCCGTCGTGGCCAGGCCTTCTTTCTTCGACTTCTCTAAAATAACACTTGCTCGACCAATGGGTGCGTTCATTCTTTCGTTCAGTATCAACATGTTGTCTGTCAGGGTAGACTACAACTGATTATCTTGCGAGAGGCTTAAGGACAAGAATGGGGAAACAAGAAAAAATCAGCCGGGTCTATCTCATGTGCGGCCCGGCAGGGTCCGGCAAAACCACCTTCGCCCGGAAACTGGAAGCCGGTGGCGCAGACCGGCTGTCCTTTGATGAGGAATCCTTCAAACGGGGCATCTTCAAGCATCCACTGCCAGATGAAATCCGTGAAGCCATCAAGCAGGAGCTCGACGCCAGGCTTCTTGAGCTCATCAAAAGCGGGCAGGATGTAGTTCTTGATTATTCGTTCTGGTCAAAGGAGATGCGTAAGGAATATACGGATCTTCTGAAATCGAATGGAATTCATCCCATCATTTACTATGTAGAATGCCCGAAGGAAATCGCCATGGAACGGCTACAAAAGAGGGAGGGCATACACGGCGGCGATATCATGCTGCCGGCCGAGACAGCCTCAATATATTATGACCATTTTCAAGAGCCGGAAGAACATGAAGGGCATATCATCAGAGTAAAAGGGTACTGAGAGTCAACAATCATAGATGCAATATAAAGCGGCGTAACGTGTTGTAGTTCATGAAGGTAGACGCCGCGAACCGAGCGCAGCTTGTATTTGCTACGAACCGCTGTCCCCTCCCGACAAAATCATGGATTTTGGAGGAAAAGGAGCCGCGACGAAGCGTGTGAGAGGGGATTTCCAAAGGAAATCGCCGCGAACTGAGCGCAGTCCGCGGCGACGTGGTGCCGGTGGTCGGACTTGAACCGACACGGTATCGCTACCAACGGATTTTGAGTCCGTCGCGTCTGCCATTCCACCACACCGGCAGGCACCGTGCGGTATTATAGGATGGCAGGGCGTGGTTTGTCAATCAAAATTGCGTTGCACAACAGCCGTAAAGCCAGGCAGAACCGGGCAATGTCGCGGCCTTTCAAACAGGCCATCCTGCATGCAAAACCCGTTGCAATCGCCCGATGCTGATGCAACACTGCTGGGGTACCAGGTCAGTCCCCCTCCCGGAAGTTCACCTCAATCCGGCCGTTGCTGGTCTTGGCGGACAGGGATTTGCTGCCGCCCTGCTGCTGGCGGGGAAGGTTGTTTTTGCCGTTGCTGGTGCCGGAAACAATGCTGTAATCGCTGCGCCTGCCGGGCAGTTTGCCCTCGATGCGGCCGTTGCTGGTGCCCATCTGAAGGACAGCAGTGTCCACATCCTCCACCGTGATCCGGGCGTTTGAGGTGCTCAGGGTGACGGCATCCGGGGCGTGGATTTTTTCGGCCTTGATCTTGCCGTTGCTGCTGGTGACCGTGAGGCTGTGCTTGGACTGGATCTTCTCCAGGTCGATGGCGCCGTTGCTGCCCTTGATCAAAAGGTCCTTGGCGCCGACGTTTTCCACATCCATCTTGGCGTTGCTGGTGATGAAGCTGGCCTTCCCCCACAGGGCGAAGTTCTTGGCGTCCAGGCGGCCGTTGCTGGTGCGCAGGTCCATCTCCGCCGCCAGCTCATAGGGCACAAAGAGGTTCACCTCCCGCATGCTGGGGTCGCTGTTTTTAAACAGCAGCAGGTTGAAGGAAAACTCCATGGGCTGGCGGATCAGGGCCATCTCCCCGTCCTGCAAACTGAAATCATAGCGGATGCGCTCGGTCTTCGGGTGCTGCAGCTCGATGTCCTCCCGGCTCCAGCCCCGGATTTTCAGCCGCATGTTCCGGTCCTTGATGATGATTTTGCGCACCTGCTCAGCCCTGGCGTTGATGATGCGCACGCCGGAGATGAAGGGTTCATCCGCAGGAGCGGGTTCGGGCGCTGGGTCGGCAGCGGCGCTGCTCTTGGAGTGCACCAGCTTCCGGGCCACCTCCTCCGGGCTTTCCATGGTGGCGATGGCGGCTTCCTCGTCCATGCCCTCCTCCTGGATGCGGTCCTCCAGGATCTCGTTGAAATAGCTGATGGCTTCTTCCACCGGGCCGAAATCGCTGGCCTCAAGGGTTAACTGGAGCCTGTTCAAGTAGTCTTGCCTGTTCATGGTGTACCTCCTGTTGGCTGTTGGTTTTTCTGTTCCTTGACGCGCACCACAAAGTCATACACCCGGCCCAACTGCTCCCATTCCGTGATAAAGGCCTGCATCTGGGCCCAGCCTTCCGGGGTGAGGGTGTAGTAGCGGCGCAGCCGGCCTGCGTACTCGGTGCTGTAGCTGTCCACCGCCCCGGCCTCCTGCAGGCGCTTGAGGACGGGGTAGAGGGTGGATTCCGACATCGGCAGCAGCTGCTCGCTGTCTTTTGCCAGGCGGTAGCCATAGGAATCCCCCCGGGCCAGCAGGGCCAGCACGCAGATTTCCGTCAGTCCCCGCTTGAGTTGAATGTCCACGTCATCACCTCCATCGGCTTATATCTTACACTGCATAGTATAGCGTGTCAAGCAATATTATTTGGTTCTGCTAAAATGCCCGGGCCGCCTGGTTCCTGCCGGGCGCCGGCTGCCGGCCGCGCTGGTCACAGCCGGCCAATCCCTGTATAATACTGGGGACCGGGGGAGAAGAAGGGGCCTGTTTCCGGGCCAATCCACCGGAACCCGCTGCCCTATGCAGCACAGCTTTACAAGCAACAGCAAAGGAAATGTCATGCGTTTACAAAAATACCTGGCGGCCTGCGGGCTCAGTTCCAGGCGGGGTGCCCAAGAGCTGATTGAACAGGGCCTGGTCACCATCAACGGGGCGGTGGTCCTGGAAAAAGGCATCCAGGTGGAGGACGGGGATGAGGTCCGGGTGCGGGGGGAAGTGGTGCGCCCGGAAGCCAGCAAGCATGTGGTGATGTACTACAAGCCCGTGGGGGAAGTCACCACCGTCTCTGACCCCCAGGGCCGGCCCACGGTGCTGGACAAATTCCAGGATTTTCCTGTGCGCCTCTACCCGGTGGGCCGCCTGGACTATGACTCCGAGGGCCTGCTGCTCCTCACCAATGACGGTGACCTCACCATGCGCTTAACCCACCCCCGCTATGAGGTGAAGAAAAGCTACATCGCCCGGGTGTCCAACCAGTTGGGGGAGGAGGCGCTGCGCAGCCTGCGCGCCGGCGTCCTGCTGGAGGGGCGCAAAACGGCGCCGGCCAGGGTGCGGGTGCTGCGGCGGGACCCCTTCTCCACGGATATTCTCATCGCCATCCACGAGGGCCGCAACCGCCAGATCCGCCGCATGGTGGCCGCCGTGGGCCATGAGGTGGTGCGTCTGAAGCGGGTCAGCTACGGCAACCTGTCCCTGGGGGATTTGCAGCGGGGGGAATGGCGGGAATTGTCGGAAGAGGAAGTGGCCTCAATATGATACAAGACTCAATCACAAATGCTTCCTTGAGCCGGCCCTTTTTCGCCTCCGCGTTGCTTCGTTCAGTCGGCGTAGGCTCCGGCTACGCCTCCATCACTCAGCTTAGCGGAAACGAAAAATTTCTCGGCCCATGAGTGCGTTTCTTCATTCGTCTGGTATGAACTCAGACCGCGCCCTGCTGCGCTCTGCCCGGCATATTGCCAGCGGCATCTTCGATAAGGCGGTGCAGCCGGGGGACTCTGTGGTGGACGCCACCCTGGGCACCGGCCAGGACTGCCTGCGCCTGGCCCAATTGGTGGGGGCGGGGGGCAGGGTCTATGGCTTTGATGTCCAGGAGGAGGCCTTGCGGCGCACCAGGGAGCGTTTGCAGCAGCACGGTGTGGCAGAGCGGGCTCAGCTGTTTTTGACCAGCCACGCCCATATGGCAGACCATGTGCCCCCGGACATCCGGCTGGCGGCCTTCAACCTGGGCTGGCTGCCCGGCAGCGACAAGCAGGTGACCACCCGGGCGGACAGCACCCTGATGGCCCTGAACAGCGCCCTCTCCCTGCTTGCACCCTTTGGTGTGCTGGTGGTGTGCATCTACCCGGGCCATCCGGAGGGGGAACGGGAGCAGGCCGCCATTCTGGACTGGGCCGCCGGGCTGTCCCCCAGGGACTGCACGGTGCTGTGGCACCAGTTTGTAAACGGCGGCGCCGGTGCGCCTTCCTGCCTGGTGGTGGAGAAAATCCGCTGAAAACGATCCCTATGGGCCCGGTTTCAGCAAGCGGAATTTGCGGTATTTTCATCGTGACTGTATTTCGATATAAGGAGGCCCTATGAACAGACCGGATATCCGCTTCGGCGCCGTCACCATCGACTGCGCCCCCCACCAGACCCGGCAGATGGTGGATTTCTACTGCAAGCTGCTGGATTTGACCCTGGAGAACCAGGAGGACGAACTGGGCCCATTTCCCTACCTGGATGGAAATGGCTTCAACATCACCCTCCAGCCGGAGGAAGGCTACCAGCCTCCCACCTGGCCCAGTCTGGAAAGGGGCCAGCAGATGCACCTGGACCTGATGGTGCATGACATCCCCGAGGCCGTGGCCTACGCTCTGGAAATCGGCGCCACGGAATCCAAGGAGCAGTACAGCAAAAACTGGCACATCATGCTGGACCCGGCAGGCCACCCCTTCTGTTTCTGTAAAATCACGGACTGATACAGTTTCTGGGGACGGGGGGTAAAGCCCCCGGAAAATCAAACTCCCGCACCAAACGGCACGGGAGTTTTCTTGTTGCATTGTTCCACTGTGGGCCCGCAGGATAACCCTGCATTCAAATACAGATTCCGGGGTTCGGGGGCAATGCCTCCGAGAAAACGTCCCCGTATATCAAACTCCCGCACCAGACGGCACGGGAGTTTTTCTGTCTCAATTCAACACTGTGGGCTTGTTTGAGGACGTAGACATCAGATACAGATTCCGGGGTTCGGGGGCAATGCCCCCGAAAAAACGTCCCCGTCCCCGTCCCCGTCCCTATCCCCGTCCTACTGCCCGGCAAAGCCCCAGTCCACCAGCTGTTTCCAGAGGGGGTGGTCCTGGTTCAAGACCAGGGTGCTGTTTTGTTTGAAGGCACCCCT
>Ga0209510_1000750_pt1 | contig 41581 bp, 26 predicted proteins | sample BiotimSIPDNA_FD_185749 | JGI IMG/M metagenome (GOLD analysis project Ga0209510, IMG submission 185749) | Anaerobic biogas reactor microbial communites from Washington, USA - Biogas_R1 time_0 SIP DNA (SPAdes) (version 2) | ecosystem: Engineered > Bioreactor > Anaerobic > Unclassified | place...
CGCTAATTACAGAAGCCTGCCTGCGGGCAACACCGTCATCAGCATAGAGAAGATCACCAATTTTACCTGTTGGCACATTAGCACCCCATCCTGCATTCAGACCAAAATTCTCAACCTTTGCAAAAGCTCCACCTCGTGGACCCATAAGGATAATAATAAAGTTGGATTCAGCAGTACCATCCCAGGGACCTCCCCAATCATGGCCGTTCTTGCTTGAGTAAAGAGCTTCAAAAATGGTTTCTTTTCCGGCACGACCTTCCTTCATCCAGATTTTACCATAATCTTCCTCAAGACCATACTCTTGGCTATCTATTACAGTCTGAAGAATTGTATGTGCTTCCCCGTACTTTTTCTGATACAGATACACCTTACCAAGAAGAGATTGAGCAGTTCCCTTTGCAATACGGAACTTTTGACCTTCAGGCAATTGGCTCTTGAGTGGGAGCTTAGCTATTGCCTCTTCAAGATCAGTCTCTATTGCTGCATAAACTGTAGCTGCCGGAGTACGTGGCTTGCTTTCCTCGGCTTTGGATGTGGGATTCTCAGTATAGTATGGTACGGCACCAAACATCGTAACCAGTTCAAAGTATGCATAAGCCCTGAAGAACTTAGCCTCAGCAACAACCTGGTCCTTGTTTTCAACATCCCCGATATTGTTAATCAGAGCGTTTGAAGAACTAACTATACGGTATAATGCGTGCCAGATATCAGTAATTGCGGGGTTGTCTGCTTCATGAGTCAACTTATCAATATCCTGAAGTTTTGGCTGGTCGGAAGAACCGGCACCACCCATATAGGCATCATCACCGGGAACCAGCTTAACAAGATACAAGCTGGACCAGTCATTAAAGTTGTTGTATGCTACAGAAAGATAATCGTAAATACCGATTATTGCCTGCTCAGCTTCTTCCTCAGTTGTAAGGAAGTTATCACTATCATAACGACCTGTCGGATTCTTGACAAGGTTGTCTTCTGAACATGCTGCCAATCCTCCCAGGACAAGCAACACTACCATGTATTTATATAATATAGTCTTCATTACTACAATGCTTAATAATTAGAATGTTACAGACAAACCAAACATCACCTTCTTGGTCAGAGGATACAGACCCCTGTCGATTCCCAGACGGTTGTCACTATTACTTCCAGCTTCCGGATCCATACCTTTGTAAGAAGTAAAGGTGAAATAGTCATCAAGAGAAACATATACTCTTGCACGTTCAAATCCGACAAGGCCTACAACATTAGTTGGTAAAGTATAACCAAGTTGTATTTGCTTGATACGCATATAAGAACCATCACCAATCATCAAATCACTTCTGTACAGGTAGTCACTTTCGTTTTCAGGTTTTGGCATCGATGCCTTTTGTCCTGGAGTAGTCCACCTGTCAGTGTAGAAGTATTTCGGTTTGTTTGTAAGAGGACGGTCAGACCTGAACCAACCCATAAATACATCATTACCCTTTACTCCCTGCATAAATAGATTGAAGTCGAAGTTCCTGTATTCAAGGTTAATTGAAGCACCGTAGAGGAGGTCGGGATGCGGGTCCCCAATCTCGGTAATATCAGCAGCAGTAATTTCACCGTCTTTGTTGACATCCACTACCTTGATTGCTCCTGTCTGAGGATCAATTCCCTCAGTCTTGTATCCCTTGAAGTACCATAGAGGCTTACCTTCTTCAAACCAGGTCAGGTCATAGCCCCGAACAGCAGCACCTCTGATTGGAGTGTCATTGACCAGTTCAGTAACCTCATTTTTAAGAGTACTTAGGTTAACACTTACATTGTATTTCAGACCTCCAATTTTATCACCATAACCAAGAGCAAACTCTAAACCACTGTTTTCAACAGTACCTCCATTGATTGAAGGAGCCAGATAATAACCTGTTGACAGTACAGGGGAGTCGGTGGTAAGCAGACCATCAGTAACCTTCTTGTAATAGTCGAATGAGAAGTTTAACCTACGGTTGAGTGCATACAGGTCAAGACCGATGTTGGTTTGAACTGATTTTTCCCATCCAAGGTCCTTGTTAATAGGCTTTTCAACTCTGGCTCCCTGATGCAGACTCTCTGTTTCGTCAGGATACATGATTCCAGAAGATACCCAGAACTCTCTATCGCTGAACGGAATAACATTTAGGATGCTACCATTTTCACCCCAGCTTGCACGCAGCTTGAGAAGGTCTATTGCATCAATGTTCCAGAAGCTTTCTTCAGAGATATTCCAACCTACAGACACTGATGGAAAGTTACCCCATTGGTTTCCTTCAGGAAGTACGCTTGCTCCATCACGACGAATAGTAGCTTCAAGCATGTATTTGTTAAGGTAGTTGTAGCTGAGACGTCCGAAGTAAGATATCTTGGTCAGTTCGTCCCATGTACCTCCTACCCTGTTGGTATTCTTTTCAACACTATATTCATGATATGCATAAGCATCGCCTTCCTTAGGCATCTGTGATTTCAGATAGTAGTTGGGATGTTTGTAATCTTCAAATGACATACCAGCCAGAACAGTAAATTCGTGGTCCTTAACAGAGGTATTGTAAGAAGCAAAGTTTTCCCAAAGAACATTACTATACTTGTCAATCCAGTCTTCAACAATATTAATCTGGTTGCTTCTTTCTACCGAGAAGTAGTATTTGGGCGACCAGCTCTTACGAGTCACATAGTTGAGTTCCAGCCCCACCCTGGATGTAAATGAGAATCCCTCAAATGGTTTAATAGTACCATAGAAAGAGGCAAGAAGTTTGTCAACCAGCTCTTTATTGTGAGTATTCTCCATAAATGCTACAGGGTTGGCAGTTTCACCTGAAACAAAGCGGTTGAGAGCATAGTACTGACCTTTTTTGTTCTTGAGGAAAATCGTACCCTTATCTAGTTCATCCTGAATTGCCGGAGTAACACCCTTTTCAAATACAGGAGTGAATGGGTCCATCAGTAATGCGCTGTTTACAACTGAACGGTACTCATCATCTTCAGGCAACATATTGCGTGAAGAGTGGGAGAAGTTGAGGTTGTTGCCAACCTCCAGCCATGATTTCACATCACTCTTAGTATTAACCCTGAAAGTATATCTTTCAAATCCGGCATTGGATCCACCAATAGCACCTTCCTGATACAGGTAAGATCCGGCCACCATATAGGTTGTCTTTTCACCACCACCCGAAACACTCAGGTTATGCCTTTGCATAGGAGCTGATTGAGATATCTCGTCCAGCCAGTCAGTATCATAACCTTCATTATTATTGATGGTAAGGCCTGCTTCAGTCATAAACTGCTTATACTGAGCTGCATTCATCAACTCCATATTGGTTGACAGATTCTGAATACCATAAGAGAAGTCATAATTAACCTTGGCTGCACCCTTGCTACCTGACTTGGTGGTAATGAGAACAACACCATTAGCACCCTCAGTACCATAGATTGCTGCTGATGCAGCATCCTTAAGTATCTCCATGGAAGCGATATCATTGGGGTTGATATCATTTATCGAACCGGTCTTCATACCGTCAACGATGTAGAGAGGATCACTCTTGCCATTAGAACCGGTACCACGAATCCTTACCTTAACACCTGCACCGGGGGATCCAGATACAGGAAGTACCGAGATACCAGCTGATTTTCCTTGAATAGCATGTTCAACTCTACCCAGAGATGAACGTTCAAGAGTTTCCGCATCTACAGATGATATAGCTGCAGTAACAACACTCTTGCGTTGAACACCATAACCAATTACAACAACCTCATCCATGCCTTGAACAAACTCTTCGAGTGCCACATTGATAACACTCTGATTGCCAACAGTCACAGATTGAGCTGCATAACCTACAAAGCTGAATTCCAGGACATCCGATGGAGAAGCCTCAATCTGGTACGTACCATCTGCATTAGAGATGGTGCCCTTGAGAGTGCCCTGAATTACTACGTTTACCCCAGGTAGGGGTGAACCTTGAGCGTCTGTTACAGTACCGCTGATCATGCGACCTGAACCTTGAGCAAACACAGCAACTGAAGTTGCCAAACTGATAATCAGCATTGTAGCAAAGCTCGTAAGGAGCTTAATGCCTGTACGTCTGACCTTTTTCAACCGGTCGAGCGCGTAGTAAACCCGATTTTTTTTCATACTTTTGGAAATCCTTTGTTTTAGTTATTATTAAATACTAGGGATAGTCACCCGTAAGTCAAAGCTGCAACTATTCCTACGGGTGACTTTTTTCTATTATTTGGTCATAGCTGATGCATTTATGGCACCAACAAGGTAGACCAGGGGCGCATTCCAGTTAATTGCTATCTCATTTGTTGAGTAGCTACATACCATATCGACATACGATTTGGCAGGAAAGGGGCTTCTTTCATTTCCATCATCAGAGCAGTCAGTCAGCACATCCAGATTAGGACCTCCCGCAAGGAAACCGGGAATCGGCTCATGAATACCATCAGCTTCCGAGGGACGGTGATGTATATTCATGACCCTTTTCTCTCCGAAGCCGGTAACAAAGCAATATCCTGTGGCATTGCGACCCAAGATATAATCAAGGTCACTTATTGCCGATTCTAAATACTTTCTGTTACCTGACAATCTATAGGCGCACATCTTTAGCATCCCTTCATTAGCAACTGTTGAGTTGCTACCCCAGGCGAAGGATTGAATACTGACAGCATAGGGAGAATTCTCCCACACGCTAACAAGGTCGTCCGCGAGTGCTATGAAGTCCTCGCTCAATGGAAGGGACAGTTCCCCTTCAAGTTCAGGGTTTTCAAGCAGGGACATAGTACCCAAAGTCCTAACATCCATCCAATTTGGGACAGAGGGTTGATCATAGTACGTCACTACTAAGTTCTTTGCATTCGGATCTCCGCTTGCAATAAACAGTTCACTTGCCGCCCAATACCACTCATCATTCAGATTCCAGTCACCATAGGCTCCGGTTACTATATCTTCAGGCTGCTTGTAATAAACATCAGGGTGTTGCAACGCCCAGTTCCAGGCAAGCTTTGCAGCAGCCAGGCAACTATCCGCAAGTCCCGGGAGTAATTCCTCATAATCACGCAGAATACGAGAAGCGGCAGCATTTAGAGCTGTAAAGTCTAGTGCAGCAGCAGTACTTTTGGCTACAACATATCTATCGCTCAATGACTCATGTGGCATAATGAAGTCATCAAACTGCTTGGATGTCAACTTGTGATATACGCCTCCGTCAAACGGATCCTGCATAGTAAGAACCCACCTGAGGTTGAACAAAGTCTCAGACAATAGGTCCGGCAGTCCACTTCCGGACTCAGGAATATTTACGCCTAGTGTGTCAAAATACTCCCTGTAATCCTTTAAAGCCTTTAGCAGGGTATAGGTAGTGATTGCACTGTTGACTACATACTTATTGTAATCACCTGCATCATACCAGCCCAGAGGTGAAGATATCACCGTACCCTCAGGTCTTTGCTCTGTGGCTGCAGAAGCGTGGACATATACGACTGTGTCAGGATGACCTGCCTGTCTATACCAATAGCCCGCATACTTTTCCTCAAGAGGAATGGCTGTACGATTGTAATAAAATGCCTTGATAGCGGCCCTGACAACCTCATCGTAGGGCTTGTCACTGACAGTAATCTGGTACCGGACATCGCAACCAGGAATTTCCAGTAGAAATGTTCCTTTGCTGTTGAGCCAACTGAAGTCAGCTCTACGGACAGTGTCGCCTGAAGGCTCCCAGAACTTGGCACTGTCGGCAAAGACCCTTAAAACAAGTTTTCCGTCAAGATCTTTGATTAGTATCTCTTCATATTGATCGTCAAGTAAAACCAGTTTGGGTCCGGATGTAAAATAGCCCACCTGATTGTACTTCAACACGTCTTCTGCTGAATGATTATCCTTTCCGTTACAGGCTACTAAAAGAAGTGCTGTAAAGAATAATGCAGACAGATATCTATACATATCGCTTTTCATAGCTCAGGTTTTTATCCCATTATTACTTCAACCAGATATTCTCCTGGTTTCATTATTGGTATTACATTGCCGTCCAGCTTCCTGCCATCGAGCAAGATAGTCTTAACACCCTTGTTTACTCCGTCAGGGTTTGTTACCATGATCTTGTACTCAGCATTGCGGAACTTCCTCCTAACCTCAAAGCCTTTCCAGTCTTGCGGGATACAGGGATCTATCAACAAACCGTCGTAAGTGGGGCGTACTCCCAGTATGAACCTGCTTATTGCGTAGAAGTTCCATGCAGCAGTACCTGTAAGCCATGAGTTCTTTGCCTCTCCAGGCTTGTGTGCGTCCTTACCTGCAATCATCTGTGCATACACATAGGGCTCGGTTCTGTGCAACTCACTAATATCCTCTAGAAATGAAGGGCAAATCTTTTTGTAATACTCCCATGCCCTTTCACCCCTTCCGATCATTGTTTCTGCAATTATGATCCAAGGGTTGTTGTGGCAGAAAATTCCTGCGTTTTCCTTATAACCTGGAGGATAGGTAGAAATCTCTCCATATTCAATCACATATCTTGTGAATGCTGGATTATTCAAGACTATGCCATAGTCACAGTCCAGATATTTCTTGACTGAGTCAAGGGCTTTTTCAACCAGCCCCTCCTCTACTCCTACCTGTGCCATAGAGCACCAGCCCTGGGATTCAATAAAGATCTTACCTTCTTCATTTTCCTTACTTCCTACCTTTTTGCCATAGTAGTCATAAGCCCTGAGGAACCATTCTCCATCCCAGCCATGCTTTTTAATAGCCTCAACCATATTATCGACATGCGCCTGAGCCTTGTTGGCCTCTTCCTCTTTTCCTATTTGTCTGCACAGTTGAATAAATTCCCTTCCATAGACTACAAAGAGACCGGCTATCATCAACGATTCAGCTGTTCCACCAGTCTTATTCTCTGTAGTCTGGAAGGATTCGTCAGGGTTGGTTGAGAAGCAGTTGAGATTCAAACAGTCATTCCAGTCTGCCCTGCCTATCAGTGGCAGCTGATGCGGTCCAAGATTATTGACAACATGGTAGAATGACACTTTAAGGTGATCAAAATGAGACTTTGCCTTGCTTTCATCATTGTCAAACGGCACCATCTCATCAAGAATTGAGAAGTCACCTGTCTCCTTGATATATTCTACTGTAGAAAGAATCAACCAAAGCGGATCATCATTGAAGTTCCCACCGATTGCATTATTTCCTCTCTTGGTCAAAGGCTGATATTGGTGGTAGGCACCACCATCCTCAAATTGAGTAGAGGCAATATCTATTATCCTCTGGCGTGCCCTGCCGGGTATCTGATGCACGAAACCAATAAGGTCCTGATTTGAGTCGCGGAAGCCCATTCCACGACCTATACCTACCTCAAAGAGAGATGCCGACCGCGACATATTGAAGGTAACCATACACTGGTATTGATTCCAGATATTGACCATTCTGTCGAGGCGTTCATCATCACTCTTTAGCAGGTAAACGCTAAGCAGTGAGTCCCAATAGCTACGTAGCTCCTCCATTGCGTAGTCAATCTTACCGGGTGTATTAAAGCGACTGATAGTATCCTGAGCCTTAGTCTTATTAATAACACCTTTGGACTCCCACTTAGCATCATCCTCATTTTCAACATAGCCTAGGATAAAAATAAAGTCACGACTTTCACCGGCCTCCAGCTCAATCTCAAAGTAATGAGAAGCCACTGGAGACCAGCCATGAGCATGCGAGTTGCGTGGCTTACCCTCTACTACCGCCTGAGGGGCTGAATACTCATTGTAAAGCCCCACAAAGGACTCACGATCAGTATCATAACCGTGAACGGGAACCGTGGAGTGATAATAGGCATAATGATTACGCCTGTCTTTATACTCGGTTTTATGATAGATTGTGGAATCCTTAATCTCTACCTCCCCGGTACTTAAGTTGCGCTGTAGATTATTCATATCATCCTCAGCATTCCACAAGCACCATTCCATGTATGAGAACAGTTTGAATGACTTCCTTGTACCGGTTAGGTTGGTTAGTTTCAGACGTTGAATCTCACATAGTGCATTCAGAGGCACAAAGAACAGAGCCTCAGCCATAAGTCCGTTCTTTGCTCCCTTTACAACAGTATAGCTAAGGCCATGACGGCACTCATAGGTATCAAGTGGCGTTTTCACAGGTTTCCATCCCGGAGACCATACTGTTCCATCCTCATTAACATAAAAGTACCTACCGCCATTATCCATTGGTACATTATTGTATCTGTACCTGGTAATGCGACGAAACTTGGCATCTTTGTAGAATGCATATCCTCCCGCTGTGTTGGATATAATAGAGAAGAAATCCTCATTGCCAAGATAATTGATCCAAGGCCATGGCGTTTCAGGATTTGTAATTACATACTCCCTTCTATCATCATCAAAATATCCGAACCTCATCTCTCAATATATAAGTGTTATTAGTAATTATTTCTACTTAATAGGTTTCAGTTGCACGACGACGTGCCAGTTCAGCCGTTATCTCTTCCATCTTCCTTGTTGTAAGTGGGTAAAATGCCATTACAATGGCTCCAAGCAATGCTATAACAGCAGGGATCCAGCTCATCAGCATAATTATACCAGGAACAGCCTGACGTATGGACTCATGGTTCAATCCGTCATAGCTGAAAGCAGCCAGTACCATTCCTATTATTGCTCCGGCAATACCTCCACCAAACTTTGTAGCAAGTGAACCAGCTGAGTATACCAGACCTGTAGCTCTGCGATTGTTGACAAACTCAGAGTAGTCGGCAGCATCACCCAACATTGCAAAAAACAGGGTTGGGAATATTGCAGCACCAAACTCGGAAACCAGACCTATTGCAAAGATTTGGACTATGTCGTCAGGTCCACAGAACCAGAACAGGGCATTAATGCTACCTGAGAAGATAAAGGCAGCTACAAACAGATTTCTCTTTCCCATTAGTCTGCTTAGATAGGAAGTCACCATTGCACCTGCAATAGAGGCCAACATCAGTCCCACCATAAAGAAGGATGCAAGCAATTGATTATGCAGGAAGTGACTGAAATAATAGAGGATAGCACCCTGTTTAATTGCATTGTAGGTATTAAATATCAGACCAATAAACAGGAGCACCAGCCAAGGTCTGTTAAAGGCCAGATCCTTCATATCCTTCAAAAGGTTTGTATTCTGAGATTTTGGTGGTTGAACCCTCTCTCTTGTTGTTGCAAAGGTTATCACAAGGAATAGAGCTAGAAATACTGACAACAGATAAATCGAGTTGCTGTATCCCCTTTTCTGATCAATAATACGGACATCTTTTGCCTTGATATCATCTTCTCCAGTTACAATAAAGGAGTACTCCTTACCGGCTTCCATAGAAAGACTCCAACCAACACGCGGTAGGTTGTAACTCTCTGCAGGCTGATCAGACAATTGTAATAAAGCATTGCCCTCTGAAAAGAAAGTCCTGGCACCTGCCCTGATATTTACATTATCTACACTCTTGTCTGTTGATACTGTGAGAATATACTTCTCACTATCAAGCTTCTCAACATCAACCCTGGGGTTGATGTTGCCGAAATAAGCTACGAGAAACAACAGTGCTCCCTGTACTACCAAGCCTCCGGTAAAGGCTCCCACCATTCTGTATGATCCAAGACTTGTACGTTGCTTGTCATCACCTGTCATTACTGCCATTAAGGCTCCGTATGGTACATTGTTGGCTGTATAGACAAGGATAAACAGCAGATAGGTTGCATATGCATAAACGATCTTTCCCTTGGGACCCAGATCAGGGGTAGTAAACAGCAAAGAAAGAGAAACTGCAAGAGGGATAGCCGTCCACAACACCCATGGTCTGAACTTTCCATACTTTGACTTTGTGCGGTCACAGAGAAGTCCCATCAGGACATCAGTAATCCCGTCTGTTGCCCTGGCTACCAACAGGAGCAAAGCAACAGCCGCAGGATGCAATCCAAAGACATCCGTGTAGAAAATTGCAAGGAATATGGCTACACCTCGCCATGCAATATTGGCTGCTCCGTCACCCAGAGCATAGCCTACTTTTTCTTTTAAACTCAGTTTCTCTGAAAAATTCATATTCTGTATCAGTTCACTTACTTATTCCTAAATCGCAAAATCCAGAAGCTCCCTCCGGGTCGCCTCATATGTATCTTTGTCAAAAGTGTAAAGACGGGCCGGTTTGTGTGCTACTCCTACTTGCTTCTCATCCAGCTGCCTCAGATACTTCATCCTTGCTACCTTCTTCCTGAAGTTGCGCTTGTCCAGATTAACTCCAAGAATCACTTCATATACCCTTTGCAAATGAGACAGGGTAAACTTCTCCGGCAACAATTCAAATCCAATGGGCTCTCGGATCAGATCTTTACGAAGCTCTTTGAGTGCTTCATTAAGGATGTCCACGTGGTCAAAACCAAGGTCAGTTACCTCAGCCACCGGAGTCCACCTTACATTTCTACCTTTCCATTGCAATGTCACCTGGTCAATATCCAGAAGTGAATAATAGCCTACTGTGACTATCCTGTCCTCAGGATTACGACCACTGGCCTTTAACCATATCTTATCCTTCTCGCGACTTATCCGTGTTGGAGATCCAAAGGCTTTGAATTGCTTCAGGTAAATATCCTCAAGACCGGTAAGGTCAAACAGGATACGTGCCGCTGCTTCATCCAGGTCCTCGTTCTCATATATGTGGTTACCCGTCAATGTAAGGTCATTTACTATCTCCTCTCCAGTACTCTCATCAATCAATACCCGATCTACAAGCAATACATTCAGTCTGTTGAAGTCAAAACCAAAAATCACACAGTCAACAGAAACAAAATTGTTGATTACTCCACGCTTATATTTATGTATTGAGTCTCCTTCCATTTTTCCAATTCAAGATGTTAGTGTGATTTTTACACTTTCAAAAACTAATGCTAAATTATATTACTTTTCCAATAATGTAAACAAGTATTTTTTACACTTTTAAAAGCAATTTTAAGGTTTGTTATCGGAATGATAGACAGGAAGCCACTTTGTGTAGTTTCGACACTAATTAAAATTTGTGTAATTTAGAATCTTTCTAATTAATAAAGAGCAAAAAAAGAGTAATCTGGACAAATATAAAACAGTGCTATATTATTGTATTCCAACATCTTAGAATTATTATTCTGGACAACCCTGGAAGTAGCAGCATTAAAAATGGGTGCCCCGGCTGGGACACCCATTACAAGTACTAATCTAAAAAGATATCTGCTAAGTGGCTTTAAGCACTATCTTTGATTGTGCAATCTAAATACCATTCCACTATAAGGTTCAATTTGTTCAGGTTCCTTGAATCTGTAATAAAAGGCCCCCTTCCTTGAGTTTGCTTTATCCTTAAAATTAAGTCTTTCGATAACATTAAGAGACTTGACCTTTTTTCTGAAATTTGACGGGTCAAAGGGTCTTTTATAAATGGCGTAGTACAGATCAACAAGTTGATTGAAGGTAAAGAAATCAGGAAGCAGCTCCCTGCCAATAACTTCATTTGCGGCCTTGGTCTGCAATGCCAGCAGGGCCTGGTCAACCATGACCTTATGGTCAAATATTAGTTCAGGCAATTCACTAATAGGTATCCAGTGTGCACCATTCTTACCAACCAGTTCGGTATCATGATCCTGAATCTTGATAAGCGCAAAAAATGACACACTAATTACTCTCTCACCCGGGTCACGGTTTGGTTCAGAAAATGTATAAATCTGCTCCAGGAATATATCTTTCAATCCGGTTGTTTCAAACAGAACCCTGAGAGCAGCATCTTCAACTGATTCTTTTTCATTTACAAAACCGCCGGGCAGGGACCATCCTCCCTTACCAGGGTCAAAGTCGCGATGCCTTAGGAGTACTTTCAATTCGGAATCCTCATAGCCAAAGATAACGCAGTCAACAGCCACAAGGAATTTAGGGTGATTATAGGTCATAACAGGCAAAAATTTCTCAATAGTGAATATAGTATTTTTATCTATTATAAAGCATGATCCCTTGAAAAACCTTAATGTGCCTCCAGGCACATTAAACCCGTATGGCTATGCTTTCTTCTCAAATTCCTCTCTTGTCTTTCTGGGCAAGCTTTTGTATACCAAGGCATAAGAATGATTGATCATGTTTCTGAGGAATTCATCATTCAGGCTCCCGTCAATATCTATAGTATTCCAGTGGGTCTTATTCATATGATAACCGGGACGTATTGCAGAATGTTCCTCCCTGAGTGTAACAGCATATTCGGGATCACATTTCACGTTGATGCTGAATGGTCCGTCTAGTCCAGTTAATAGGAATATCTTCCCACCAACCTTAAAGACTAGGGTGTCTGGACCGAAGGGCATATCCTCGGTAACATGGGGAAGAGACAAACAATAATCACGAAGGGTCTCAATATTCATAGGTATTCAATTAAGTCAATTACTCTGCCTGTGCAGTAAATGCATCCTCGATATGTTCTATATCCCAGCGCCCGTCTCTATGAGAGATACAGGCAATGAGGTCAAATCTGATACGGTTGTCCAGCTTTTTGTAACGTACATAATTATCGGCTGCAAGAATCAGGTAACGCATCTTGAGTGGCATCACACTGTCACGTGGGTGTAGCACATCACTACTGGTTCTGGTTCTGACCTCTACAAAAACCACGGTATCACCGTCGAAAGCTATTATATCAACCTCTTTGTGATGGAAGTACCAGTTGCGCTCCACTATCTTATAACCTTTTGCCTGCAGATATTCAGCAGCTTTGTCCTCACCAAGTCGCCCAAGATCATTATGCTCTGCCATAGATTCAGGTATTGTACTGCAACAATAGTCCTTCACTTGTCACCTTCATCCTGACTTCGGTACCGAGTACCAGTGGCAGGTTAAGCAGATCATGACCGGCAGGAAAGCCAAAGGCCACGGGAAAAGGCAAATCCCTTACAGCTTCTGCAATAATCTCATAAGCTGTCTGACCAAAGTGGGGTTCTGAATCCTTCATATCGGTCATCCCTCCTATTATAAGTCCGGTAAGCCCTTCAAACTTGCCCGCAAGTTTGAAGCCCCTAACCAGCCTGTCCATATGATATAGATATTCTCCAACATCCTCGATAAACAATATTTTTCCTTCAGGATTAAAATCAAGAATGCTTCCCTTAAGGATATCCAGCACTGTAAGGTTACCTCCTATAAGTACCCCCTCCCCTATTCCGGCTTTATTTAATGGATGCGGTTCTACCATGTATTCAGGCCATAGTCCGGAAACCAGATCCCAAAGCATGTCAACTCCATTATCAGGGGCCCCTTTCCTGTCAAAGGCCTTGGGCATGGGACCATGAACAGAGGTGAGTCCCATTGTGTTTTGAAGTAAGGAATGGAAGTAAGTTATATCGCTGCAGCCGATAAACCACTTATGTTTTTTTGCCAAAGGAGAAAGATCCACCATCCCGGTCAGGCGCCCGCAGCCATAACCACCACGGCTAAACCAGATAGCAGCAACTTCCGGATTATTTATGGCAGCCTGCAGATCCTCGGCCCTGTTTCTGTCCGTACCTGCAAAGCGATTCCACGAATCATATACATGGTCTCCTATCCTTATCCTGAGCCCCCTTCCTCTGAGATACTCAGCCGCAGCTTTGATATAGGAAGCATCCACTATGCCTGCTGGCGATACTATGGCAACCAGATCTCCGGGTCTCAGACTCTCTGCTAATGTCATCACATTTGATTTAAAACAAATATTAAAAATAATACATATCCACAAATACCGCTAAAGCATATCCCGGTCATTTTCTAAATCTTTAGTTATCTTTGTCAGACTTGTAACGAACATACAACAATACGATATTATTTAGCCAGGAATTTATGACGAATTTTAAACGCACGCTGGTCACCTCAGCATTGCCTTATGCCAATGGTCCTGTGCATATAGGACACCTTGCAGGGGTTTATGTGCCGGCCGACATTTACACACGTTACCTCAGACTTAAAGGTGAGGATGTTTTGTTTATCGGAGGATCTGACGAGCATGGTGTGCCCATTACCCTCAAAGCAAGAAAAGAGGGTATCTCTCCCCAGGATGTGGTTGACAAGTACCACAATCTAATCAAGAAATCATTTGAGGACTTTGGTATTTCTTTCGACATATATTCAAGAACCACCAGTAAGGTTCACCACGAAACTGCTGCTCAATTCTTCAGAACCCTTTATGACAAAGGCGAATTCCTGGAAAAGGAAAGCGAACAATATTTCGATCCTGAAGCCCAGCAGTTTCTTGCCGACAGGTATATAACAGGAACATGCCCACACTGTCATAAGGACGGTGCATACGGCGACCAATGCGAAAGCTGCGGTACTTCACTCAATGCAATGGACCTTATTAATCCAAGATCGGTTATTTCAGGTAGTACTCCGGTACTTAAAAAGACAAAACACTGGTACCTGCCTTTGGATAAGCATGAGCCTTTCCTTAAAAAATGGATCCTTGAGGATCATAAGGAATGGAAGTCAAATGTTTATGGTCAGTGCAAATCATGGATAGACCTTGGCTTACAGCCCCGGGCTGTAAGCCGTGACCTTGACTGGGGTGTACCTATTCCTCTAGAAGGTGCTGAAGGCAAGGTTCTTTATGTTTGGTTTGATGCTCCAATCGGTTATATCTCTGCTACCAAGGAACTGACTCCCGACTGGGAAAAATACTGGAAGGACCCGGAATGTCGTATGCTACACTTTATTGGCAAGGATAATATAGTTTTCCATTGTATTATCTTCCCCTCAATGCTTAAGGCTGAGGGATCTTACATCCTGCCCGACAATGTTCCGGCCAACGAGTTCCTCAACCTCGAGGGAGACAAGATATCAACCTCACGTAACTGGGCTGTATGGCTACATGAATACCTTGAGGACTTCAAAGACAAGCAGGACGTGCTGCGCTATGTGCTTACAGCCAATGCACCTGAGACCAAGGACAACGACTTCACCTGGAAGGACTTTCAGGCAAGGAACAACAACGAACTTGTTGCTATATACGGTAATTTTGTCAACCGCAGCATAGTGCTGACTCACAAATACTACAACGGGGTGGTTCCAACTCCCGGCCAGTACAACGACTTTGACAAGGAAACTGTAACGGGTATTCAGGAGCTGATTGGAAAGGTTGAAGTAGCCCTCGACAATTTCAGGTTCCGCGAAGCAGTCAAAGAAGCTATGAACCTTGCAAGGCTGGGTAATAAGTATCTGGCTGATACCGAACCCTGGAAGCTAATCAAGACCGATCCTGAACGTGTAAAAACCATTATGTATATCTCTCTGCAAATCACTGCAGCCCTTTCAATCCTGATGGAGCCCTTTATGCCTTTTTCCTCACGTAAACTGAGGGATATGTTGGGCATGGAGGAAGCCGACTGGGCTATCAGCAAGCAGGAAGAGATTCTGGAACCAGGGCACAAGATCAATGAAGGTGAACTCTTGTTCCAGAAGATAGAAGACACTGAGATAGACCGTCAACTTGAAAAACTTGCAGCTTCAAAGAAGGCCAACGAGATGGCTGCAGGCAGAAACATAAATCCGCAAAAGGACAACATAAGCTTCGATGACTTCAGTAAGATGGATATCCGTGTCGGTACCATCCTGGAGGCCGAAAAGCTGCCCAAGACCAAGAAACTACTGAGACTAAAGATAGATACAGGTTTAGACCAACGAACTGTGGTTTCAGGTATTGCCGAACATTTTAATCCTGAGGAGATTATTGGTCGTCAGGTTACTATGCTTGTCAATCTTGAGCCAAGGAATATCAAGGGTATCGAATCCCAGGGTATGATCCTGATGGCTGAAGATGCTGACGGAAAACTTGTATTCGTAGGACCTGACAAAAAGATAGGTAACGGATCTGAAGTACGATAAGTACTCTACTGTATAAAATCCAAAGCCCGGACTTCCATCCGGGCTATCAACAGATTAGGCTGCCCATTTTTGGATAGCCTATTTTTGCAAAAAACCCTCAGGCTGATGCTCTGAGGGTCCGGAATATCATAGCTAAATACTATCTTGAATGGTGTACCCAGACTGAGGCAAAGCGACTTTCTTTTCTTAGTTCGTTCATTGCCATCACAGCCTCATCCCTGTTGCTGAATGACTTGATTGCAATCCTGTGTCTGCCTGACTTATCTGCAAGCACCTTAGCATCTTCAAAGCCCTCAGCCTTATACTTAGCTACTGCCTTGGCAGCTGGTCCTGCTTCAACAAAGCTTGCTGCAATAATATGGTATGGTCCTGATGACTTTATCACTTCCGCTGTGGTGACAACCTCTGGAGAGGCAAGAACCTCATCGGTCTGAATCTCTGCAGGTGAGGACTGAACAAGAGCACTGGAAGCTGCATTATCAGAAATCTCAACAGTCTCAGTAGGTATGGCAACAGTCTGTATTGCTTCAACAGGATAATTTACTGTCTGTTTAAAAGACGGTGTAACACCGGCCTGATACATATCCGGTGTGTTCAGATTGAAGGTGGAAAGAACAAAGAACCCGGCAACCATGGCAGCAGCTACTCTGTAATACCATGGTGAACGTATTGAGATTACCTCATTAACCATGCGCCCTGACTCAATCCTTGCAATGTGTTTGTAATCCAGTGGCTCAAATCTGAAAGAGCTCAATCCGAAAGCCTCCGGCAGGAATGACTTGCTGTCATTCGCTTCAAACAGAATATTACCTATTGCATCATAGCGCAATATTCCTACCTCACCAAGACTCACTGTTTCACCAGCATTAATACGGTCGCGTATGTCGATGACAAAACTTTCGACGATACCCGCAGCATCAACATAAGGAATTGAGAACTTCATCGCAATATGACTGATTAGCAATCCGTCATTGTGATGCAAACTGCGGTTGAAGCCGATCTCCTTGCAAGGTGGCATAAAGACACACCCGTCAGCAGCAATTACAGCAGACCTGTGATTGGCAACAAATGCACCCAGTCCTGGCACTATCACGCAGTCGTGATAGTGCAGAAGTTCTGCGATATGTATTTCCACTGCTTCTTTCATACACACAAATATAAGGAATTTTAAACGCCAAAGGAAGATTGTTTTTTAACATCTGTTGAAATAATGTTGAAAAGTCCCTGTCGCAATTGCTACCTTTCTCAAAGCCATAATCAAAGCAGAGGACAGGAAAATGGGATTTTTACAAAAAGCTGTCAAAAATCACATTCCTGTCCGCTATGTCCCGCCACCTGTCAATATTCTTCGGCAAGTTGATGTTTTTATCACTACTTTTACGATTGAAGTTCACGTTGGATAACAAACGAAGTTTTTAAATAATGGGAGAAAAAGTACTTGTTACCGGAGGGACCGGATATATCGGCTCTCACACGGTTGTAGAGTTGCAAAACGCAGGTTTTAAAGCAGTAATAGCCGACAATCTGTCAAACTCGCGCATTGAGGTAGTTGACTCAATCGCAAAGATTACAGGCAGGAAGCCTGAGTTTGAAAAGGTGGACCTGTCATCGGCAGAGGAGTGCAAACAGCTTTTTGAAAAGCATCCTGGGATAGGTTCGATTATTCACTTTGCCGCATATAAGTCTGTTGGAGAATCAGTTGATAAACCACTTGAATATTATCACAACAATATCAACTCGCTGATCAATATTCTTAACAATATGCACAGGCTGGGTATCAGACATATGGTATTCAGTTCAAGTTGCACGGTTTACGGACAACCCGATCAACTGCCGGTAACCGAGGAGACACCAAGAAAACCTGCTCAGTCACCCTATGGCAATACAAAGGCCATCTGTGAAGATATAATACGTGATTTCTGCAAGGCACAGGCTGATTATAGCTGTATTGCACTCCGATATTTCAATCCTATTGGAGCACATCCTTCTGCTCTTATTGGTGAATTGCCTCTGGGGGTTCCCAACAACCTGGTTCCCTTTATCACCCAGACAGCAGCAGGTATCAGAAAGGAGTTGAGCATCTTCGGGGATGATTACAATACTCCCGATGGTACAGCAATCAGGGATTATATTAATGTGGTGGACCTGTCAAAAGCTCACGTTGTGGCTATCAAGAGACTGATAGATAATAAGCAAAAGAATAACTATGAGTACTTCAACATAGGCACAGGTACGGGTTTAAGTGTTATGGAACTGGTGCAAACCTTTATCAAGGTTACCGGAGTCAAACTGCCATACAAGATTGCCCCCCGACGCCCCGGTGATATTGAAAAAATATGGGCTGACACATCACTATCCAATAAAGAATTGGGTTGGAAGGCAGAGAAAAGCACAGAGGAGACTCTGTTGTCGGCATGGAACTGGGAAAAGCATTTCAGAGGCATATGAATAATTGCCTCTCACACAAAAAAGATTATTTTGCCATTTCTAAAAACAAGAACAACAATATACTATGAAGAAGATTCTGATAACAGGTGGAGCAGGTTTTATCGGCTCGCATGTGGTCAGGTTGTTTGTCAACAAATACCCGGACTACAAAATTTTCAACCTTGATGCCCTGACATATGCGGGAAACTTGGAAAACCTGAAGGATATAGAGGACAAGCGCAATTATGAGTTTATAAAGGGTGATATTACTGATCAAAAGACCGTAGGTCGTCTGTTTGCTGTCAACAAGTTTGACGGAGTCATCCATCTTGCTGCTGAGTCACATGTTGACAGAAGCATTAGCAACCCGATGGAATTTATCAATACAAACATAGTTGGTACTGTTACCCTACTCAATGCTGCCCGTGAGCAATGGAAGGATGATAAAGAAGGTAAGCTTTTCTATCACGTCTCAACTGACGAAGTCTATGGTACACTTGGTGAAACAGGTATCTTCACTGAGGAGACTCCTTACGATCCACGCAGTCCCTATTCTGCATCAAAAGCCTCATCAGATCACCTTGTAAGAGCTTATTTCCACACCTATGGCCTGCCAATTGTAATAAGCAACTGCTCCAACAACTATGGGCCAAACCAGTTTCCCGAAAAGCTCCTACCCCTCGCAATCAACAATATCCTAAACAACAAGCCAATTCCTATTTACGGTAAGGGTGAGAATATTCGCGACTGGCTCTATGTTGAAGACCACGCAAAGGCAATAGATATAATATTCCACAAGGGTCGCATTGGAGAAACCTACAATATCGGTGGTATCAACGAGTGGAAAAATATCGATTTGATCAAGTTGCTTTGCAAGGTTATGGATAAGGAACTCAACCGTCCTGCTGGCACATCTGAAGGCCTTATTACCTATGTAAAGGACCGTGCCGGTCATGATCTGAGGTATGCCATAGATCCAAGCAAACTAGTCAACGAACTAGGATGGAAACCATCACTGCAGTTTGAGGAAGGCCTTGAGAAAACTGTAAAATGGTATCTTTCCAACCTCGATTGGATGAAAAGAATTATCTCAGGGGAATACGAATCCTATTACAGCGAACAATACGGAGGCAGGTAAATCAAGTAAGCGATAGACCTCTTGACATTATCATCAAACCAACACATCTGTCGTGACTACATAACCCCAAAAGTAAAAGCCTGAGATCTGCAAATCTCAGGCTTTTCTAATTGCTTTGCTATCTTATTCTACAGTAACCGACTTGGCAAGGTTTCGAGGCTGGTCAACATTGCATCCCCTCATCAGTGCGATATGATATGCCAGGATCTGCAATGGGATAATACTAATCATTGGTGCAATAGCTTCATGTGCTTCAGGTATTTCTATTACATGATCAGCCATACTCTTCACAGCCTTGTCACCCTTTGTCACTACTGCTATTACTTTACCTTTGCGGGCCTTAACCTCCTGAATGTTACTTATCATTTTTTCGTAGTTATTGTCATTCAGAGCAAGTGCAAAGACAGGCATCTTTTCGTCGATAAGTGCTATTGGTCCGTGTTTCATCTCAGCAGCAGGGTAACCTTCTGCGTGGATGTATGAGATTTCCTTCAACTTAAGTGCTCCTTCAAGAGCTACCGGGAATAGAGCACCCCTACCCATATAAAGGGCGTTTGAAGCATCTTTATATGTTGCTGCTATCTTTTCAATCTGGTCTTCTATTGCCAGAACCTCCCTGATCTTGTCGGGAACCAGGGTAAGTTCGTGAATCAATTTTTGATACTCTTCAGTTGATAGAATTTGCTTTTTGTGTCCCAACAGCAGAGCCATCATAGTGAGCACAGTAATCTGAGATGTAAAGGCCTTGGTAGAGGCAACCCCAATCTCAATACCGGCATGGGTATAAACCCCTGCATGTGTTTCCCGTGAGATTGAAGAACCGGCCACATTGCAGATACCAAGTATTGTAGCACGTGAGTCCTTAACCTTGCGGATTGCTGCAAGAGTATCGGCTGTTTCACCACTCTGTGATATAGCAATAATCAGGTCATTGTCAAAAATAATAGGATCACGGTACCTGAATTCGGATGCATACTCGACCTCTACAGGAATACGGGCATACTTTTCAAACAGGTATTCTCCCACAAGACCTGCATGCCATGAGGTACCACATGCAACGATAACTATCCTTTTAGCCTCCAGTAATTTGGGCATCACATCGCTAATTCCTCCCAGAAAGATCTTGCTCTCATCCATTGCAACACGTCCTCTGAATGTCTCCTGGACAGTCACAGGCTGCTCATGGATTTCTTTGAGCATAAAATGCTCGTATTCGCCCTTATCAATATTCTCGATTGAGAGTTCGATAGTCTTAATATCAGGAGTCTTGCTGTCATTATACAAATTCTTCAGTTCAAGCTTTTCTCTGGTAATTACAGCAACTTCCTCATCATTAAGGTAGATAACCTGATCGGTGTACTCAACAATAGGAGTTGCATCAGATGCAAGGAAGTACTCCTTTTCACCAACCCCTATTACAAGAGGACTACCTTTACGTGCAGCTATCAGAGTACCGGGTTCATCTTCGCAGAAGATGACCAGTCCATACGCCCCAACCACCTTTGTCAGAGCCAGTCTGACTGCCAGTTCGGCACTCACCTTTTGCTCGAAATAAATATTCTCAATAAGATTGGCAAGTATCTCTGTGTCTGTCTCGCTGGTAAACTTATAGCCTCTGTTTTGAAGCTCCTTGCGCAAGTGGGCATAGTTTTCTATAATACCGTTATGAACAACGTAAAACTTACCCTTCATTGACTTGTGCGGGTGGGCATTTGTATCGCTAGGTTCACCGTGAGTTGCCCATCTGGTATGTCCCATTCCCATAGAACCGGAAATATCCTTGTCCTGAGATAGCTTCTCAAGGTCCATGACCTTACCCTTGCACTTATACACATTTATCTTTCCATTCACCAGTGCGATTCCGGCTGAGTCATAACCCCGATACTCCAGCCTTTGCAATCCTTTGATTATAATGGGATAGGCAGTTCTTTCACCTACATAAGCAACTATTCCGCACATATAAATTATTTTTTAGTTGTTTTCTTGTCCGCTACTCTGATTGCTTCTAGCTTGCTCTGTACTTTAGCAGCCAGGGCGCTTTTCTTTTCAATATGTTCTATTATATCCCTTACAGCAGGGTGCTTACTAAACTCCCCACGTACATTTTCAAAGTCCATAGCCTTTGTCTCTGCCTCCCCATCAATACCAAAGCCTGTCTGTGACTTGAGCGTGAATTCCTTCTTTGCATCACTGTACATCATCTCATCAAGTGACACTACAGCCCTTCTCCATTCTTCAACAAATGCCGATACCTCGTCACGTGTCACTGTCGACACATCAATCTTCATTTCCGCTTTAAGGGTGACCACTATCCAGTTCCATGCCCAGACGAAGTAATTGTCCTTCCACGCCCTGTAATAATCATTTAAATTGTCGATGGTGTTTATCTCACCGCTCTCTACTGCATCAACAAAGTCTAATACAACTTCCTTTGGAACCAACAGACCGGCAACATCAATCCATTCGCCAGTACCTGTCTTCCCTTCAGGTCTGAGAACTTCACGCATCTCTTCTTCGGTACTATAGTCAGCAAGCTCCAACTTTTTGACTAAACCGTTGCCAAGGAATTTGATAAGACCTAAACGGTAAATGGACAGTCCGCGCTCCAACGCGGACGCAGTTATCTTCACCCCATTGTACATAAAGTATTCCGATGCAGGACCTGATGTCTTTTGCAGATCCTTCAGTACTGCAATACCTCTTACTATTTTTTGAATAGAATAGGGACTAAGCAGGTTGAAGACTATGGAGTCTGGCTGCCTTCTAGCTTTGCGACGGTCACGCTTAGGCCATTTTTGAGCATCCCTTATTGTACCTATACTTCTCAGATTAACTGCAGGAGCAAGGAAACTCTCATCAGTATTTTCAATAATATATGAGAAAGGCAGGTCAGAAGTATCCGGATTACGATAGTGACGTCCCATCACCAAAGTAAAGGCACCAATTTTGGCAGGCCACAGAACATATGAATCACTGGTGGTCTTACTTCCCCGTTCCAACACTCCCTGATGAATAGGTCCCAGCTTGTACATATGATTACTTTGGTTGGATCCGCTACCTGCATTCAGGAAAGAATAATAACCTGCTATCAGCAATGTTGATTTGTGGTGACTCACTGTATATGGACCGGCAAATATCGAGCAGGCCTCTCCGTGAAATCCCTGACAATTGGCGAAGAACACAGAGTTTTCTGCCGAATATTGCTTACCTAGTACCGTTCCCTGGCCCACAAAGCAGTTTGTTACCATCGACATATCAGTAATAATACTACCACAGGAACATATAAAGTTTTGTGCTATTACACCTGGTCCTATATAGGCAGGATCTTCCTCACAACTATTAATAGTACCGTTGGTCAGTCTATAGACCCCTTCGATACTTGCAAATGGGCCGATACTTACGTTAATGATAGTTCGGCTGTTGATCAGATGAGCTCCCTGTCCTACCCGTCCCATGGCAGATGAGACCGATTCAGCATAAGCATCAGCCATGTCCATAAGATGTTGCACCAAGGCCGGTCTGTGTCTGTAGAATGCCATCAGATATGCAGTGTGGGCAGACAGTTCATCATACATTACTACCTCACGACCACCGGTCTCTTTCAAAACAGCAATGCGGCAACCGTTACCAAAGCTAGACTTCTCAGTTACCGCCATTGAGTCGACACTCTCTATTACCACATCATTTTCGATGATATAATTGGCCAGGTGGTTTTTGACCTGGTTGATATAGACATCATCTCCAATTATACAATTATGAATAGAGGCATTATAGATACCGGAATATTTGGGAACTCCCCCGTCAGTATAAAAAGTCTTTCGAAGAACTCCTATTTTGATATCTCCGGAAAAGACAACATTGCGGATGTTGTCGGCAATAAAACCTTCTTTTACTTTCACTCGGTGCCATTCGCGACAGATACAACCATTATTTTCAAGTTGTCGGCGCTCGGCCTCAGAAAGATCTCGAAATTTCATCAGATCAGGATATTAGTATAACAATCCGAAAGTACAATAATTATATTATTCGGATTAATTCCATATAAAAACGAAAGTAAAACAAAATAAAATATGTTGTTTAACATCATCTTCGAAACATTTCGAAAACATAAATTATTTTTCAACCTATCTATAGACCGTACTTTGATAATTCAGACACATAAAAAGCTTTCGTAAATAAAATAACTTACCTATTCTTTCTTATGCTTCCAAAACTCTCCATTCCGGGTGTCTTTTGAGGAAAGTGACTAAGTAAGGACACACAGGTATTATACGTACTCCATTATCCCGGCACCATTCCATCACAGCATGTGCAAGCCGGCCTGCCGCTCCCTGTCCGCGCAGGGTTTCTGGTACCCAGGTGTGATTTAGTGATAGTACTTTTGGTTTATCCTCAGTATATTCTATATAGCATAGATGCCCTTCGACTACAAGCTCAAAGCGCCTGTCATCATTGTTATGCGAAAAATTGTCCATATTTTACGATGTAGTTTGAATCTTTTAACAAAAAAAATTGACAAATGTTGAGGAATTTATTAATTTGTCAAGTCTTTAACTTAAAACCTTTAAAATTATGAACATCTTTTTACTTGCAAACGAATCGATGTATGGCTTGCTTTATATGGTGCTTGTCATCTTCTCTATCATCGTAATGTGGATGATATTTGAAAAAGCAGGTCAGGCCGGATGGAAAGCAATCATCCCAATTTACAACGTGATTGTACTACTTCAAATTGTAGGAAAACCATGGTGGTGGCTTCTTCTAATATGCTTTATTCCAATTGTGAATATAATTCTATCAATCTGGGTGTTTAATTTACTGGCAAAGAGCTTTGGCAAAGGCGTGGGTTTTACAATAGGATTGATAATCCTTCCTTTTATATTTTTCCCAATCCTGGCCTTTGGAAAAGCAAGCTATACAAAACCTGCATAATTCTAACATAAAGGCAGACAGCCTGCTGCTATAAATTACTCCTCCCGGGCTCTCATGGGGTATGTGACTAAGATGATCTCTTTCCCACCTATTTCCCCATGAGGGTCCAATTTTTTTGATTTTTTTCGCACCTTGGGGTTGGAAGGAATTAAAGAAACCATTACATTTGCACACGCAAAAACCAAGGATGCCGAGGTAGCTCAGCCGGTTAGAGCGCATGATTCATAATCATGAGGTCGGCGGTTCAAGCCCGCCTCTCGGTACTTAGAAATCAAAGGGTTACGGTCTTCGTAACCCTTTCATTATTTTAGATTGTAACACATTTGTAACACAAACTCACTGTAACAGTTTTGAATTTGTTAAGGCGGCTTTTCTCAAATGTGAGGGGGCCGCTTTTTTCTTTCCCATGAGTCACCTCAAGTACTTCCATTACCAGCCTACATGAGTTTCTGACAAGCAGGAGCTCTCTGCTTAATTGAATAATCGTATAAAAGGTCTTCTTAAGGGATCTGTTATAATACTGACTACAAAAACAAACGGCAGCAATATTGCTTGTCCGCAATATTACTGCCGTCAAATATAAATCAGCCTGTTTCCTACTTTGTCATGATAAATCCGCCATTTGGCTGGATTGTTACTGTATAGCGACCATTTTTGGCAACTTTCACGCTTTCTGAGTAAGAAGAACCATCCTTCCTGTCATTGTAAATTACAACTGTTTGTCCGGCAAACTCAGGAATCTCAATAGTAAGCTTCTTAGCTTCCTTCTCTGCATTTACTCCTGCAATGTACCAGGTATCTCCTGAACGTCTTGCAATAACTGCATACTTGCCAGGAATTCCATCTACATACCTGATATCATCCCAAACAGTGGGCACCTTGCGCATAAAGTCAATGGCAAAAGCCGGCGCATCTTCAAGGTTGTTGGGTGTAAGTGCAAAGAACTGAACCGGGTTTTGGTAAAGAACTGCTGTAGCCAGTTGGAAGCAGTCTGTCGTGAGTCTCTTCTGACCACCCTTATTTCCCTTATTGAAATATTTGTTGAGTACTACACCACCAAATTCCATCATTGCAGCTGAGTTTCTGATGAAAGGATGCAGGGTTGCAAAGAATGCTTCGTTCTCACGGACATCCTGGCTAAACACAAGCATTTCAGAAGCTAGCACAGCCTCACTACCTACAAGGTTGGGGTACATTCTCTCCCATCCCCTTGGAAGCGTAGTTCCGTGGAAAACAACCATCAGACCATACTCATTTGCCTCAGTAAGGATGTCTTCATACAGACGCATAGTTTCCTGTTTGTCACCTCCAAAGAAGTCAGCCTTGATACCCTTAACACCTACCTGGCTCAGCCACTTCATTTCCTTCTTTCTTGCGGGAGAAGTGCTCATCTTATTTAGAGGAGTCTGGAATGCATCGTTGGCTGCACCATTAGTGTTGTACCACAAGAATACACCCACACCTTTAGAACGGGCATATTCAATAAGTTCTTCAGTCTTTTCATAGCCCATATTGGTATCCCACCATGCATCTACAAGGATAAATTCATAGCCCAATGCAGCAGCAAGATCTATATACTTAACCTGATCAGCATAGTTCATACTTTCATCCTGCCAGATGATCCAGCTCCATGTACCCTTACCATATTCATATTTTCTGGACGGCTCATATACCGGATCCACAACATCCCATGGAATAGTTGTCTCAACAATCGGTTTTAGAGTCTCTCCAACAGTGATGGTTCTCCATGGAGTAACACCAGGAAGACCTATTTGGGCACCAGTGCTACCGAATCCGTTGTTTTGTCTTGGATCGGGATAGTTTACAGTAAAGACTCCGTCATTATAACTACTGAGATGTGCAGCACAATACTGGCTTGTAACTCCTGTTTCAGTCAACAGCATCCAGGCCTTATCACCTACTCTGAACAGGCCAGGGAATACATAACCTTCACGTGACTTATTGTTTTCAATAGGACCTCCTGCTTCATAACCACTTTCATAACTTGGGGATGTCCTTGCAAAGGCAACCATAGGAAACATCATTGGTGATAGATAGCTGGTTGTTCCCTGAGGAAAGCGGAAGCCAGTAGCTTCCTTTTGAACAACACAAGCTCTGGTATCACCCCACTTTTCAAGTTCATACCTGAAGGCAATGTTGTTGTTGCTGACCTGAAACAATACAGAAATCTGCCTGTCCTTTGCATCAGCAAAAGTTGTTTTGAGGCTGTTTGCCTCATATGAGATTTCCGACTTCTTAATCCTGTCCTGAGTGTATTGCTTGGCAACACGGTCAGTTGCAGAATCGACAAACTTCAAATTGCTGCTGAAATCTCCCTCATTTGTAGTAAAACCCAGAGGTGAATTTTCAAGAACTACTGCACCCTTGTACTCAACAGAATACGCCGGCTTCCCTTCGTCCAACACCACCTTTACAACCAGTTCCCCGTCAGGGCTGCTCACTGTTCCAATCTGTGTTGCAAACATGCCAACACTGGAAAGCGACATAAATAACGCAATCAGTTTCAATCCTTTAAGATTCATAATAGTACCTGTATTTAAATTGGAATATTTATTTCTAAAAACAATTTACCACTTTTTCATTGATTTGGAAGTTATGATACTTCCATCAGACCTATACTGTCTCAACAAGACAACTCCATCATAAGCAGAAGGATCAGTAAGCCGCTGGCCATAGACGTTGTAATACTCTTCTTTGACCACCACAGGTGCAGCAGCATCTGGATTCCTTACCGAAGTCGATCCTTCAACTAATCCTTTGAGGCTTATCTGTCTTGGATATGCACCCTGAGAAGTGATATCCAGTATTCCGTTTACCTGCCCCTTTGTAAGACTCGCCTTTATTCTGATAAAGATACTGGTCTCTTCAACTTGTCCATTTGTTGGTATCAGTTGTAAAGTCTGAACATATTCCCCATCCTCTGTCAGAGCTATCTCATAACCTGCAGGGGCCTGAATCCGGATATTCTCACTCAACACAACACCAGAAATTTTTACTTCCTTAACTAGGGACGTAGCATCCTGAAGATTATATACAAAACCCGTAAGCTCAGGCACCTCTCTTTCTGTGGCACCATCAATTCTAATCTCAGTTATGTCATACTCAGGTGAATTTGTCAGGAAAATATCCTCTATCACAAAGGGGATGTTGCCAAAAGACCAGAAACCGGCAATGTAGATGGTTTTCGGATTTAGATAAGCTCCTCCGTCATCCTTTTTGGCATATCTCAACCTCACCACTACTTCACGATTGCTGTCAAAGGCAAAAACAGCAGGTGACGACCAGTAATTTGGCTCATCATATAACCTGAAATCAGCATTTGCATTATTTGGACCACCAAGACGAACAACCAGATACTTGTAATCAGAGATGTCCAATCCGTCATATTGCCATCCACCAAAACCCCACTGACCGGTGATCATGGTACGGGTCTCTTCATCGAAGCTTCCCTCATCCCAAATATTTGGATTTACATAATCCTCAAGCAAAGGGAAAGTACTTGCCTTCAATCTTGTGGAAATCTCCCTATTTCCACCAAGCGGACCAGTGAAACTGATAGTCATTGAGGATTCTCCTTCATAAAAACTTCTGATAATTCCATTATAAATGCTGAACAAAGCAGGATCATCAACCTCATATTGAGCCTCACTTCCAACATCTTTACTGCTTCCATCCGCAAAGACAGCAATAACCTTTAGTTTCTTAGTTCCCTTAGTTTGAACAATAAGTTCATCTCCCTCCTCAATATATAGGTCTGTCAAAGTCAGCGACTCTTCAGAGTACTGTTCAAAGCCAGCTGGATAGTACATTTCTTCCGAGAAATCCGGTTCAGTAGTAAACCAGTCAACATCAGCAAAACCACCAGCCTCAGCAGAGGACCTGTAAAAGAGTCCATAACGCAATCCGCTACCTGTACTCAGTAGCTCATCAAAGGCTACCTGATGAGTGTAGTCCCTGTTGTCATAGCTTGAATAAAACACTCCATGATCATATGATGTCATCTCGACTCTCAGATATATCTCATCAGATTCTACAGGTTCAAGTTCTAATCTAGCTCCATCTATGTACACAACCAGTATTTTGCCGCTTTCGCCTGCTTCAATACCTATACAGTTGTCTTTATCTCCTACCAGGGCAAGTCCGGTAAAATCACCAACTTTCATACCTCCAGTTTCAAATCTGGCTCCTGCATATGCCTTCCCTTCTGAATCAGTATACAACATCACCCTTTGGGTGAGCATTACATCCGGATAAAGTCTGAGGTAACCCGCTCTGTCAAGCAAGGAGAAGGATTCTTCCGAACCACTCATCAGGCTCCATTGTGGAGCCAACAACCAATTGCGAAAATTGTCATTAGTTTGCAATTCATATCGGGGTGAAGACTTTGGGGTCCTGGGTTTTGCAATCTTATCAGCCACACGGTAAGCTGTCAATACTTCAAACTCCCCATCACTATACTCTACAGGCAATAATATGGGTAGTTGACCCAGCACTCCGGAATCCTCGCTTATGATAGCCCACCACTCACCGGCAACAGTCTCAATCAGGCAACCGGATTCCGGGTTATCCTCATCAATCCATCTGACCTCATCCAAAGGCAGTTCATCAGCCTTTACATCACTATATGTCCAGTTTACCAGATCGCTGGATTCCAGAACGGTAACAGCAGGTTGAAAATCCTGATTACCTGAAACCAGGTAGAAAGTTCCATCCTTCCTAACCACAGCGGGAGCAGGAAAATCACCTCTGATTACGGGGTTCGAAAAGGTACCATTACCATTATCGGCCATGGCTATAAACTCAAACTCAGGTTTGGGCTCATACTCTTCGGCATACTCCTTAAACCAGTGATAAACCGGCCATGGACAGGCTTCCGGATCCGTCAGAAAGGTATAGGGTTGCCCGGGAGCAGGTGCTTCATCCTTAAACTGTGCCAACAGATGGGCATCAGTAAACAAAAGCCAGCCTACATTGCCGGTGTCGTCAACAATCTTCTTGAAGTTTGCACCAAAACCATCACCACCGGCTGTTCCGGTTATTGCCTTTCCCCATGAGGAGTTATACTTCGCAGGTGCCCAGTCCATCTCTGTCACAAGGATTGGTGCAAAATTGGCAACAGGTGTGATCTGTTCATCCCATTCACGCTTAAACACTTCATAGCCATCGGCACTACCAAACCAGCCGGGATATACGTGAATAGCATAACCTATATTTTCACCCTCTATAGGGTTTACTGCATATCCCTTGTACTGGGCCTGATAACCAGATCCGGGTACCCATAATACATTCTGAAATCCGTTTTCACGAATCTTGTTCACTACAGGCTGGAAGATTTCCTTCAAAACATCGAAGTGAGCCTGGGTGTTTGAACCTACACTACCGTCAGCAAGACGAATTCTTACAGGCTCATTTGCAAGTTCAAACATAATCTCCTCTCTGTACTTAATCTTTGGATGTGCTGACACTATATCCCAGACCTTCAGCAGATAGGCTGCATAGTTGTATTCATCCTCAACACCAATAACCTCGGGACAAACACCCGGAGGACGCATAACAACATATAGCCCCTTGGAGATGGCATACTCAGCCATCGGGACAAATACTTCATCAAGGTACTTTCTGAAACGTGTCTCATCAAAGCAGTTGGGCAACTCATGTCCATCAGGCTGGCACCCCGGGGCATTGCTCCAATACGGGTCCATGTGTAGTCGGATGAAATTCACCTTCCAACCGGCAGCCATAATCTTGTCTATGATCCCCTTATTATAAGTCAAACATGCATTTACATCATAGTTATTCCATTTCGACCCCTGTTCGTTAAACCAAGGGCTATAGGTCTGTACAAAACCGTGAAGATTGATAATATTACCGTGTGGGTCTTTCAGATATCTGCCTTCCACCTTAAGTCGAGGTGTGGCCATGCCTTCCCAGGCCTTTAGTTCGGGCTGAATCGAAAACAACAGAATAACTAAAGACAAAATAGGTAAAAATCGGATCATAGATTTGGGCTTTTGATTTGTTTTGATTTAGGCTTTAATTGTAATAGGTTAAAATTAACCCAGGCTGAATCATGCCAGTTGTTCTTTTAGATACAAATGTTATGAAATCAGATAAACAATCCCGGAAAATCCTTTAGCTAAACATCACGAAAAGTACAGTAGCCTTTTTCTATACAGGAAATACAGACCAGTATCTATCAGAATAATAAATGGCGGCATCTATGAATACTCTACAGCTATAAAAAAAAAGGGGCCGCCTCGGCAGAGGCAGCCCCGTCAAATTCAATACTATTAAAACTATTGAGCCCAGGCAGCACCTTCAGGAGAACGTCTCCATTCAAAGTATCTATCCATTACTTTCAGGGCATCCTCATCAGGTACCTGACCTACATAGGGTTCAGGACACAGGTACATTACCCTGCCATTTTCAGGATCAAATGCAGGCCATTCAGGAAGGCCCTCTCCATTGGGATCACCATTCTTAGCAAAGTTGGTCCAATAGCCAGCCATTATTTCGGCAAGTGCTACATCCCTTTCCGTAGATTCCTGATTCAGGTTCATAAATACAAAGGCCACATCCATACCGTGCGGACTACCGGCATCAGCCATTGGAGAGTCAGCAGGATATTCAGGATGGTGGTCGAAATAATAATAGTAAACTGGCGCTTTACCTGTCTTGCATTGCAGTCGGGCCCAGCTCCATGTTTGCCATCCAAATGCAGCATCTCTCATCAGATTGCGAGCAGAACGTGGAATTCTGTCTTCAGCAACGGGATAAACCGCAAGTAGGGAATCAGCATAGGGGCCAAACCTCCTGGCTACTCCCTCAACAAACTCTTCCGGAGTGCGTCCTGAGGGGAAACTAAGACCTTCGTCAGAGTTGTATCCTATTAATACAGATACATCATTATACTCACCAGCTTCATATAGTTTAAACTGATCGTCAGGAATTACATAACCATCTACAATGGGCCATCCTCCTGGTTGTTCCCATCTCACAGGAATTAGCTTTTCTGCATCCAGCTTTCTAAGTTCATCGATTGTTGAAACCCCATACTGGTTCATAAAATCCACTCCGTCCTGTTCTGCCACCTGGAGTACTTTCATATTCTCTCCGGGATAGGTTGTAGGTCTCGATGGACCGAAAGAACCACCACTCTGTGAAATAGCTTTCTGAAACAAGCCTTTGGCCAGAGGAGATGCACAAAGCATGCTGACAGAGATACCTCCGGCAGACTCACCAAAGATTGTTACATTATCAGGATCTCCCCCAAAAGCCTCAATATTATCCTTGATCCACTGAAGTCCTGCAATCTGGTCAAGCAGACCGTAGTTGCCTGAGGTACCGGATGGACTCTCAGCACTTAGCTGGGGATGAGCAAGGAAGCCCAGTTGTCCAACTCTGTATGTAACACTTACCAGTACTACTCCCTTCTTTGCAAGTCTGGCACCATCATAGGTAGGATCGCCTGTAGAACCAAAGCTGAAACCTCCGCCATAAATCCATACAAGTACGGGCAGCTTCTCTTTTTCCGAGCTTGCCGGAGTCCAGATATTCAGGTAAAGACAGTCTTCGCTTTTTCCTTCTGCAGGACTACCTGACTGCATTGGTGCAGGACCAAACTGCTTGGCTTCCCTTACACCTTCCCATGCCACAGGTGGCTGCGGGGCCTTCCATCTCAGTTCCCCAACCGGAGGAGCTGCAAAAGGAACACCCTTGAAAACTCTCAAACCATCTTCAATAGTTCCCTCAAGAATACCTTCCCTGACTTTAACCTGTTCAGGCGAAAGGGTATTGCATGAGACAACTATTGCAGCAAGAAATGCTGCAATAGTTGTATTAATAAGATTCTTCATTACTGATAATTATTTGAACAGTTGCTGAGCAAACTGATAGAATGATCTTCTCCAGGTCTGCCATTCGTGAGCCGTATCCTGAGATACATAGAAGCTGGTCTTGATACCCAAAGCATTTACCTGTTCAGTATTAGTCTTTGGATCACCCCCCATGCTGTATCTTCCACTTTCAAGTTCCCTGCTACCGTAACCGATAAACAGAAGCTTAACATTTTGCTTGAATTCAGGGTTTTGTTCAATATCTGCAGGGGAAATACTACCTCCGCTAAACATACCAACATAACCAAAGACATCAGAATTACCAAGGGTAATGGCGCGGGTTTGCATACCACCCATTGAAAGACCAGCCATAGCTCTGTGTGCATTATCCGGTATAGTGCGATATACAGAGTCTATCATTGGTATAATATCCTGTAGAAGAGTGTTCTTAAAACCATCAGCCCATCCTGCAGGAGGCCATGGTTCGCCTTCCCTTCTGGGAGCCATGGGACCAGTAGGTCTCCATGTACCGTTGTCCATTACGATAATGAAAGGAACAGCCTTACCATCCGCAATAAGGTTATCCAATATCAGGTTAGCCTTACCTTGTGATGCCCAGCCAGTTTCATCTTCACCACCACCATGTTGCAGGTAGAGAACCGGATAACGTGCATCGGGATTGCTTTCATAGCATGGAGGAGTGTAAACAAAACAACGTCTGATAGTTCCGCTAACTTTTGAATAGTATAGATGCTGTCTTACAACTCCATGGGGAACATTCTTAAGTGCATAGATCTCTGCATCAGCAGCAGGAACTTCAACTGCGCTTCCCCAACGGGAAGCTCCGTAGAAAAACAAAGTACCGGGATCCGGAACTGAAGCTCCGTCAACATTCAACTGATAGTAGTGGAAACCTTCGTCCTGAGGATCTGATTCACCAGTCCATAGCCCATTTTCATCCTTCACCATGTCATACTTCACACCGCCAATATCCAGCTTTACGCTAGTTGCCTCAGGAGCAAGAAGTTGAGCTCTTACTCGTCTTTCAGAATTAACCATTGGATACTCTTTCCCAGCCTGATTTAATTCAGATGGCTTGAAATCTTCAACCACCTGAGCCTGGGTCATTAAGCAGGAACCTGACATGGCAAGCCCGACTGCTAGAATTGATACTGCTGTTTTCATAGAAAGGATTTAGTTATTAAAGCGTGATATATGTACTTATTTACTTAACGCTCACAACAAAGCTCTTCAGGTCCTTGTCCACAGAGTTATTTCCATACAGCACCTCATACTCTCCAGGAGCAACTGTCATTGCTCTTTCATCCCAACTGTAAAACTCGAAAGCAGAAGGATCTAGTGAAATGGCAACATTAGCTGTCTTTCCGGCACCAATTTCTACCCTTTGAAATGCCTTTAAAGTCTTGAGCGGGCCATCAATATCACCAATCTTTCTTATATAAACCTGAACTATCTCAGTGCCGCTACGCTTACCGGCATTTTTAACAGGAATTGTAAAGTTTAATGTCTCATCCTTGCTAATCTCAGTCTTGCTCACCTGAGCTTTGCCTATCTCAAATTTGGTGTAGCTAAGTCCGTAACCAAAGGGGAAAAGTGCATCATTCGTGTACCTGTAGGTACGTCCCTTCATTGAGTAGTCTTCGATATCTCCCAGATTGTCAGAACTGCGATAGAATGATACGGGCAGTTTACCCCCTGGATTGTAGTCACCAAAGAGTACATCGGCAACAGCAAGACCACCCATCTCACCCGGATACCATGCCTGTAGTATCGCCTCACAGCTTGCCAGTTCTGGTTCAAGTGTGATAGCAGAACCTGTACAGTTGACAAAGATGATCTTCTTGCCGGCTGCTTTAAGGGCTTTCAGACAGTTGCGCTGAACTGCTGGCAATTCGATATCGGTGCGGTCACCACCCTTAAATCCGGGATAGGAAACCGGCATCTCTTCACCTTCAAGCATACCTGACAAACCCCCAACAAAGATTACTGTATTGATACCCTTAAGTCTCTCTACAAGCGCCGAATAGTCAACATTCTCCTCCCTGCCTAAATCAAATTCTATATTGGCTACCCAGTTTTCTCTCTGAGCAAAACGAATCTCAATTCTGTAAGTCTTTCCCTTTTCAACCTTCAGTGGAATCCTTGAAGTCAGAGTGCGCCAGTTGACATACGACTCCATCTTCTCACCATTGACAATCAGTTCAAACAAACCGGTAGCACCACCCTTAAATACTATTTCTTCAGTAACAGAAGGAATAAACTCGGTTTCATAAACTGCAGAGAAGCCAAAGAGCTTAACTCCGGGAGCAAATTCATGCTGACCGGCAGCAGTCTGCTTGAGAGGATTAACAATCTGCTGAACTGCTACAGGTTCCCCTTCAAAGTCAGGATGATTCCAGTATGTAGCCTTAAAACCGGGCTTACCTTCAAATGAAAGCTGTCCGAAATAGCTGATTGTTACTTTGTCATCAACAAGGTCAACCCCTTTTTCATAATAGACCTGATTTTTGTCAACCTTTGTAAGAATTCCTTCAAGGATGGAGATAGTCTCAATAGGAGTCCCGTTGTAATTACCCCATAGCATCTTTTCGTCAGCAGCATTGGGACCAATAACAGCAACTTTCTTAATATTCTTGCTTAATGGCAGAATATTGTTCCTGTTGTGCAACAAAGTCATCGTCTGCTGAGCCATCTCATAGGCCAGCTTTTTATGCTTTTCACTGTTAAGCACAGATTCAGGGATCTGTGCCCATGGCACGATAGAGTCCGGATCAAAGTCACCTAAGTCGAAGCGTCCGACAAGAACCCTCATCAGGCTCCTGTCCATATCCTCCTCTGTAATCAGATCCATCTCCAATGCCTTTGGAAGATCCTTATAAGAATAGTTGTCCCAGATACATTCCAGGTCAGCACCTGCCAAAAGTCCACGTGCAGCTGCATGTATCCTGTCTGAAGAAACATTGTGTGTTGTATAGAAGTCGGTAATAGCACCACAGTCCGTAACAACCAGATATTTAAAACCCCATTCTTCACGTAGTATGCGTTGCAATAATCTGATATTACTACAGCAAGGTTCATCCTCCAGTCTCTGATATGCACACATTACCTGACGCACATCACCTTCCTGAACCAATGCCTTAAATGCAGGCATATAGGTCTCATAAAACTCCCTTGGACTAACATCGGTAACATTAAGTTCGTGTCTGCTCCATTCAGGTCCGGAGTGCACTGAATAGTGCTTGGCACAGGCAAGAAGCTTACGATACTTAGCATCTTCTGGCCCTTGTAAACCCTTTACAACCTGAAGCCCCATTCGGGTCATCAGATATGGGTCCTCACCATAGGTTTCCTGCCCGCGTCCCCATCTTGGATCCCTGAAAATATTGACATTGGGAGTCCAAACCGAAAGGCTAAGAAATCTCCTGTTTTGCTCTCCCCTGCGCATAGCCTGGTGATACTTGGCTCTACCTTCATCTGAAACTGCATCGAATATCCTATAGACCAGCTCGTCATTAAAGGAAGCTGCCATACCAATAGGTTGTGGAAACACAGTAACGCTGTCATTATTGGCGTATCCGTGCAAGGCCTCACTCCACCAGTTAAACTTCTTGATTCCAAGTCTGGGTATTGCATCAGACTGATCACATAGCAAAGCAGCTTTCTCTTCAACTGTAAGTCTGGAGATCAAATCTTTTGCCCTGTCTTCAGAACTTAGGGAAGGGTCCTGAAACGGATATTGCTGGCCACTGACCCATATAGGTAATGCCAACAAGATAAACAAAACAGTCTTTAGTCTCATCCTTTTTAACTTCTATTATTTTTTAGACTTATAAAAACACTAATGGATTAATCACGACTTTTGAAAATAAGCTGTACATAATGATACAGGTCATCCTTCCATACCTCGAAATCGTGCTTTCCACCTGGAATTACTCTATAAATATGAGGTACGTTATTTTTCTCAAGATACTCGTGTGTGCGGCTGCTAAAACTGATAAGATTATCAGCATCTCCACAGGATATATAAAGCAGGTTAAGCATATCAGTAGCTTTAGCCGGATCTGGCACTAGTTGCTCAGGAACCTTGGTATTGGGAGCAGAAGAAAATCCGCCTACCCAAGAGAAGACCTCAAGATTACCCAGTCCAAAGTTGAGTGACTGTCCGCCTCCCATTGAAAGACCGGCTATAGCACGACTCTCACGATCTTTTATAACTGAATATTCTTTTTCTACAAAGGGAATCAAATCATTAATCAGGTCTTTTTCAAAGTTTGCAAAGGCCTGCGTCATTTCAGGACCATAGATATTACCTTCTGCACGGTCATTCTTCTTTGCACGTCCATTTGGCAATACAACAATCATGGGCTCCATCTTGCCCTGAGCTATCAGATTGTCGAAAATAATATGAGGTACTCCATTGTTGTACCATTCGCTCTCATCACCTCCGATTCCATGAAGCAGATACAATACCGGGTAGCTGACTTCTTTTGAATATCCCGGAGGAGTATATATTCTAACTTGTCTTACAGTATCAACAGTAGTTGAAAAGTAGCTTACAAGTTCAACTTTTCCTGCAGGTATGTCCGGATTGAATATATCAAATCCCTCAGGAGCCTTATCAAGGACTTGTCCTGACCATGCAAATTGAGCCATAAACATCAGCATTACAGGTAATACGATTATTCTTTTCATAAAAAAGGTATTTTTTAATAATTGTACCGCTAATTTAAGGATAATTCAATCTATAGCAGAAATTCTGATGGCGGTTTTCCATAATGTTTTCGAAATACGGTGCTGAAATAAGCCACACTTGAGAATCCGCACATCTCACTTACCTCGGTAATTGTATATCGTTTTGTAATAAGCAAATCCATCGCTTTCTTCATCCTCGCAGATTTGATAAGATCAGTTGGGGAAAGCCCTGTAAGGCTCTTCACCTTCTTGTATAGCAGGGAACCGCTAACATTCATCTGACTGGCAAAATCGTCCTTACCAAACTCAGGGTTGGACATATTGTCTCTTACAACCTGCATGGCCCTCCTGACAAATTGTTCATTCAGGTCATTTTCCAGCAACGGACCTTCAGTGGCTTCATCGGAAACAGGATCCAATAGCCTCTCCCTCATCAGGTTCCTGTTGGAAATAATAGTACTAATCTGCCTTATCAGCAAAGTCATATCAAATGGCTTTGTCACATATGCATCGGCCCCGAGGCCGATGCCATGCATCTGGTCGGATTTCTCTGACAAGGCAGTAAGCAATATTACAGGGATGTGAGAAGTCTCATATCCTGATTTTATCAGACGGCACAATTCAAACCCGTCCATTTCAGGCATAAGCACATCAGAGATCACCAGGTCGGGCAATTCCTGTTTTATATAATCCCATGCCTCCTTACCGTTAGCCATGGTCCTTACAGTGAATTCGGAACTTAGTGCTGCATACATGAAGTTCCTCAGCTTGTCATTATCCTCTACAACCAGGATGCTGGAATGCTTTTCTATGCTGCTGTCCTCTGCCGAAAAGTTGCCAAGGATTTTTTCAACAGGAGAGTCTGAAGCTGCTACAGGATCCATGGATTCTGTCTCCGGGGCCATATCAAACAAATAAGGCATCTCGACTACAAATACAGACCCTTTGTTTTCACGGCTTTCAAACCAGACCTTACCCAGGTGTCTTTCAACAATGTTCCTTACCATCAGCAAACCTATGCCAGAACCAAGTATTTCGGAGTTGACAGCATTGCCACTGCGATAAAATTCCTTGAACAGATGCTTCTGTCCCTTTTCACTTATTCCAATTCCGTAGTCCCTGACACGGAACACCCATTGCCTCTTTTCGGCTGTAAATCTGATCTCGACCTTCCCGCCTTTCTTCGAGTACTTAATAGCATTGGAAATCAGGTTGTCGAAAACCTGAGATACAAGATCTACATCAGCCACAGCCTCACATGATTCGATGTTGCTCTGGAAATCCAGGCTAATATCATTACTCCTGGCATAGGTCTCAAACATGCTGATTCTCTGGAATATGAGGCTAACAACATCAAACTTAGAAAACTTAAGTTGGTGCTTCTTTCTGTCAAACTTCTGGAAGTCAAGAAGACGGGTCGCCAGTTTCAGAAGTCCCATGATCTGGCTACTGGCCAGATCAAGATAGTATTTTCCCCTTTCGGTATAGGAGCCTTCCTTACGCAGCTCTTCCACAGGACCACTAATAAGGGTAAGCGCAGTCCTGATTTCGTGTGCCATATTAGCGAAATAGTTGATTTTCTCCTCTGAGTGAAGTTTCTCCAAAAGACTTATATGATACCTCACGGAAAAGAAAATTATGGCAGAAGCACCAACAAAAATAAAGGTCAGAAACCACCAGGTACTCCAGAAGGGAGGATCTACGGAGAGCAGCAAACTGCGCTCATCAATGATCTGCGACAGAGAGCTGTTAAACAGCCTTATCTTCAGATTATGAGTTCCACTGGGCAGGTTAGTAAAGGTAAGCATCCGGTTGAGCGACGGCTCACTCCAGTGCTCATCCATTCCTTCAATCATCCAGGAGATCTTGGTCTCAGGTCCTATGGTACCCTTAGCCACTATCTCTATAGTAACAGTCTGATTATAATCAACATTCAGTTTCTCAAGTTTATCAACCGGAACCACCAGATCATAGACTTCACTGTCTCTGATGGTCCTTCCTGCCACGAAGATATTTTGCAGAAAGATTTCCCCCTGTTCATCTGAAGGTTTGAGTTCATCTGGATTGAATAGAATAGCCCCAAGGTTGGTACCGAAGATCAGTCGCCCATCCTGCAGTACAAATGCTGCACGAGGGTTGAAAGAAGCGTTCGACAGCCTCAATATTGAAGAGTAGGTAGTAACCTGTCCGGAAGCCGGATCAAAACGGCAGAGGCCGTTTTCTGTTCCCAACCAGAAATAATCTCCAAGCCTAAGAATACTGTTTAAAAAATTTGAAGGCAGTCCATTATCAACGGAATAAAGGACCTCCTCACGAGTGTTCAGGTCTATGCTGAGTAGTCCGCCTCCACTTGTACAACACCATACCTTCCTATCTTCCACAAGGATATCATTGATAATGTATCCATTGATCAGCCTCTCCATCTGACGAGTCTGCTTATTGAGCTTCACCAGTCCATAGGTACAGCCAAGTAGCATCTCTTCTGTATTGAGTTCCTTGAGTACATACACCGGTTCCTCATTGTACTCAACAAGATGCCTGTTTGCCCTATCGTAACGAAGTACTCTCTCAACAACACCGGCAATCCAAAGATCTCCGGAACTATCCTCGGTTATATCGAATATAAAATCCCCAAGATCAAGGCTCCCATCTCCAGGAGTGAAGTAGTGCTCAAGTAGCCGTCCTGATTTTCTGTCTAAAGTATAGATCCCTTCAGACCATGTGCCCGCCCATATTTTACCCTGACTGTCACCATATACTGATAGTATTATCAGGGCCTGTTCTTTATCCCTTTTCAGAAAATTATGCCAGACATTGGTATGGGGATCCCAGCGACTGAGCCCGTTGTTGGTGGCAAACCAAACTTTCCCGTCCTCATCCTGAAAAATATCATTGATTACATTGTTGATTAGCGAGTTGGGATTGTTGACCACGTGCCTGATTCTCATAACACCGGCATCCGATTGTCCAAAGAATGAGAGTCCACCGCTATAGGTGCAAACCCAAACCCGGTTATTACTGGCACGGTAAATATCATAGACTCCGTTGCCATCAAGGGAAAGAGGGTTGTCCGCATCTTCCCTGTAAACTTTATAGACTTCAGTGGTTTCCCTGTTTACCTCCCACAGTCCCTGACCATCAAAGCCCAGCAGCAGCGTAGTATCGCTGCTGACCTCCACAGCCAGAACAGGCTGCTTTGGAAGTTGGTTGTTGACTGCTACTCTTATGTCTCCTCTTTTTATATCAAGGTACATCAGAGTACCTGCTATCGTCCCTGTCCACAGTCTATGTTTCTCCCTATCATAGTACATTCTGGATATTGAGGAGTTGTCAGAGAGTCCCTTAAACGGGAAAGTCTTGGTCACATAATTATGTTTGTTGATCAGATGAATACCCTCAGCCGTCGCAAAAAAGAAATGATCCTCATCCTGCCACTCTACATAACCGGCATCCTGCATCTGCCCGCTTACAAGCACGTATCCCCTGTCTTGATCATAACTATAAAGTCCTGAAGACGTTGGGATGTACAACACATTCTCAGAATCAACAAGGGCACTCCTGATATGTAAGTGACGATCACCCAGATAATCCCTTACATCCAGGTAAAAATCAAAACGGTCGAGTATGGTGTTATACTTAAAAAACTGGCCATTGTTGGAAAAAGCAAACAGCCCGCTACTGCCATATACAAGAGATATTGTTATAGCATCAGGGGTCTTGAAAGGAAGTCCATATGACCTGAGATCATGCTCGGTCAACCTGAGTATCCCTGTCTTTGAAGAAACCCAGATAAACCCATCTGCATCTTCAACAACGGAGTTTGCCCCCCGGAATGAAATCCCGTATATGTCATTTATATTATAGAAATTCCTGTCATCAAACCTGGCACCTTCAACAGTGGTATAGCAGGAGGATGATATCAGGAACAGGAAGAGAGCAATCTTCCATTGATTATAAAACAACATACCCTATCTGATTCGTGTGTGATACCAAAAGCAAGCAAAAAAAGAGGTCTGAAACAAACCTAATAAGGTCAGGATTAGTTAGGTTAAAAGAGTAAATTCAGCGGTAAAGGTCCAGGTTAAAATGTTTGCCAGGACTAAGATCAGAGTAGCAAATATAGCCTTTACGAGGCACAATAGCATTCTAATTTACAATTTTATACTTAAACTATTGTATTTACTTACTGGTTGACAAACCATTCAAGGGGCTTTGTAATGTCAGCAAATTGTACTACATTTCTTTCAAATCCATCTTATATGAGCAACTCCCCTGAAAGAAAATTTGTAATACCATGGTATCTGAAGATTACAACGATACTATTAGGTCTGATTCTACTTGTTGTAATTATGCAACAGGCAAAGTCCATCCTTGTACCAATTCTAATATCTGGCTTACTGGCGATACTATTCAGTCCTGTGGCTTCCTGGCTGGAGGCCAGGAGGGTTGGTAAAACATGGTCTGCGTTGCTAAGTTTGGTAACCATGCTGGCACTTATTGGTGGAGTGATATTCTTCTTTTATAACCAGGCTCTTAGATTCTCGGCTGATCTGGCAGGTATTGAAGAGCGTATTGGTGAACTGGTGGTTGTAATCAACAACTTTCTGGCTGAGTATATTGACGGGGTTGTTCCAATTTCAGTCGACAATA
>Ga0209510_1000753_pt1 | contig 41431 bp, 29 predicted proteins | sample BiotimSIPDNA_FD_185749 | JGI IMG/M metagenome (GOLD analysis project Ga0209510, IMG submission 185749) | Anaerobic biogas reactor microbial communites from Washington, USA - Biogas_R1 time_0 SIP DNA (SPAdes) (version 2) | ecosystem: Engineered > Bioreactor > Anaerobic > Unclassified | place...
GGGCGCGTCTGGATGTGGATCGTCTCGCCTTTCGTTCGCTTCAGACTGGCCGGGGCCGATCGCGAATGGGCCAGGCGCCCCATCATGTACGTCGCCAATCACCTGTCGTTCGTCGATATCTTCTGTCTGTCGGCCATGCCTGTCTTCGACGTCGTCATTTGCCTGCGGTCGTGGCCGTTTAGAATGGTATGGTTTGCACCTTTTATGCGTCTGGCCGAATACCTGGACCTGGAGTCTCTGCCCTGGGACGAGATTGTGGCCAGAAGCAAGGGTGTCTTCAGCGCGGGCCGGTCCATGCTGGTTTTTCCCGAGGGCCATCGCAGCCGGGATGGTCGGCTCGGACGCTTCCATTCCGGCGCCTTCAAGCTTGCGCTTCAGTCCAGCGTTCCCATCGTCCCGATCTGCATCACGGGCACCGACCGGATCTCTCCGCCGGCTCGCCGATGGCTGGAGCCGTCCCGCGTGTCCATCGAGTGTCTCGAACCAATCGCCCCGGAGCAGTTCGAAGGCGATCTGGGGCACATTGAGTTGCGTCGAACCGTCAAACAGAGAATGGAGGCCTGCCTTGCACGGTTGTCCGCCTGATTCGTCGAGCGACGGCCGAGGCAACGCCCTGCCCGGCCTGGTGACTTCTGAGGCCCTGGCCTTTGCGCCGGTGCCGGAAATCGAAGCCTGCGCCAACCGCCTGCTGCAACGGCACGTGCATTACTGCTACGAACGATCCGCTTTTTATCAGTCGCACTTTGACCGTCTCGGCCTCGACGCCCGGGATATCCGCTGTGTGCCCGACCTGCGAAAGCTGCCCTTCACCACGAAGGACGACCTGGCCGAACACGGGTCGCGGCTGCGATGCGTCGCGCCGCGCGACATCGTCGATCTTTGCCAGACCTCCGGCACCACCGGGATGCCCGTCACGCTGGAGCAGACCGAGCTCGACCTCCAGCGGTTGGCATACAACGAGCAATCCTGCTTCGAGGCCGCCGGTCTGACGGCCGACGACCACGTGATCGTGGCCTGTGCCATGGGGCGTTGCTTCATGGCGGGACTGGCGTATTTCGAGGGCTTGCGTCGGTTGGGCGCCACAGCGATTCGCATCGGGGCCGGACGCCCCGCCGTCCTGGCCGAAGCCGTGCGGATCCACAGACCCACCGCCATTATCGGGGTGCCGTCCAACCTGGTGCAGACAGGCAAGCTGTTGCGGAGCCGGGGCATCGAGCCGTCTGATGTGGGCGTCGCCAGGCTGATTCTGATCGGCGAACCCGTACGCGAGGCGGATCTGTCGCTCTCGGCCCTGGGCCGGCGCCTGAGCGATCTCTGGAAGGCGCAGGTGCTGGGGACCTATGCGAGCACGGAGATGGCCACGTCCTTCGCGGAGTGCGACGGGGGTTCCGGCGGCGGCCACGTTCTGGCCGATTTGATCGTCGTCGAGATCGTGGACGAGGCCGGCAATCCGGTCGCGCCGGGCCAGCCGGGCGAAGTGGTCGCCACGCCGCTCCAGGTGACCGGAATGCCGCTGCTGCGGCTCAGAACAGGAGACATTGCGGCTCTGCTTCCGGGGCCTTGCGCCTGTGGCCGCCGGACACCTCGCCTGGGGCCCGTGTTGGGCCGCAAGGCCCAGATGTTGAAGGTGCAAGGCACCACGCTGTACCCGGCCTCCATCTTCGCCGCTCTCCAGGAGATCGAGGAGGTGCGGAACTACTACATCGAGATCGAGCAGGACTACGAACTGTCCGATCGGCCTCGCGTGGTGGTCGGTCTCGAAAACGGCGCGGCTGTGACCCGTGAGGAGATCACCGGTCGGATCTGCGGCCGCGTGCGTGTGACCCTCGACGTGGCGATTGCCACCCCGGAGGAGGTCTCGCAACGGACGCTGTTGGAGGACCGACGCAAGCCGGTGCTGGTCTTTGACCATCGCCACAAGACCAAGAAAGGACCTGCATAGGATGAAACGACCCGAGGTCGTTCTCAACGGAAACGATCTGAGCGTCGATGATATCGTCGCGGTTGGCATAGGGGACAGGACGGTGGCTCTGGCCCCGTCGGCGCTTCAGCGGTGCCGGCGCAGCCGGACCTTTCTCGAAGCACAGGTGGCTGCACGCAACGTGATCTACGGCGTCAACACGTCCTTTGGGCCAATGTGCAACAAGATCATCGGCGACGACGAACTGGAAGGCCTCCAGGTGAATCTGATTCGCAGCCATGCGGCGGGCCTGGGAGATCCTCTGAAATACTACATTGCCCAGGCCGTGATGGTCGTGCGGCTGAACACGCTGCTCAAAGGCTATAGCGGCGTGCGGATCGAGCTTCTCGAATTGATGCGAGAGATGATCAACCGGGGCATCGCCCCGTACATTCCCGAATGCGGCAGCGTCGGCGCCTCAGGCGATCTGGTGCATCTGGCCCACATGGCGCTGGCCCTCATCGGCGAAGGCCAGGCCTTTCACAAAGGCCGATTGACGAGCGCTCGGGAAGCGTTGCAGGCCGAAGGGCTGGAACCGATCCGGCTGAGTTTCAAGGAAGGGATCGCCCTGATCAACGGGACCAGCGCAATGACGGCGCTGGCGGCGTTCGCGCTGTTCGGCGCCCGCAAGCTGCTGTCGCTGAGCTGCGTGACCGCGGCCTTTGCCCTGGAGATCTTCGGGGGGATTGACGACGCCTTCGACGCGGACCTGCACCTGCTCAAGCCCCATCCGGGTCAGCAGCAGATCGCCGAGACGGTTCGCCGCCTGTATCACGGCTCGCGCAACATCACGCTGCGCGACGAGATGCATGGGCGCATCCGCCGAGAAGAGGTCAAGGGCGCGTATTTCGAAACCAGCGTCAACGTTCAGGACGTGTACTCGATTCGGTGTACGCCGCAGATTCTCGCACCCGTCCAGGAGAATCTGCAGCAGGCCGCCGCGACGATCCACATCGAAGCCAATTCCGTCAACGACAATCCGGTGGTCATTCCGGAGAAGAACAAGGTCATCCACGGCGGCAACTTCCACGGCCAGAGCATCGCCTTTGCCATGGACGCCCTGTGTATGGCGATTGCCGAGATGAGCACGTTGAGCGAGCGGCGGATCAACAAACTGCTGGACAAGAACCTCAACGAAGGCCTGCCCGAACTGCTGATCGCCGGAACGGTGGGCCTGACCATGGGGTTCATGGGGGCCCAATACGTGGCCACCTCGACCACGGCCGAGAATCGGCAGTTGGCCAATCCGGTCGGCACTCTGTCGATTAGTTGCAACGCGTCGAATCAGGACGTGGTCAGCATGGGCACGGTCGCGGCGCGAAAGGCGTTCCGGGCGGTGAGCAACGCCAAGCACATTCTGACGGTCGAGGTCCTTGCCGACCTTCAGGCCCTGTACTTCCGTGGCGCCGACGGCCTCGGGAACGGCTGCCGGCGCATTCACGAATTGCTGTCCGAGCACTTCGTCGTCTACGACAACGGGCGGGTCTTCCACGACGAACTGGTGAAGTTTCGCAAGCTGCTCTTTTCGAGCCAGTTGTTCGACGACCTCAGTGTGTACTGTGATGGAGATTCTGCGTCATGAAGTTGCCTGCCGACACAGAGCAATTCATGCTGCATCGCGCGCCCATGCGGCTGGTCCGGCGGCTCCTGCGCGTTGACGGCGATCGGGCCGAGGCCGAAACCTGGCTCGAGCCCGGCGATGTCGGGGTTGGCCCGGACGGAAAAGTGGAGCGAACGGCCCTCATGGAAATGGTGGCCCAGACCTATGCGGCGGCACGAGGCTATCTCGATCTGGCCGAGGACACGTCTCCGGCCCTGGGGTATTTGGTCGGAGTCGGCGATTTTCGCGTCGTCCGTGCGCCGCAAGCCGGCGAGCGGCTCCGCATCGAGGTCCAGTCGGCCAATTCCTTCGAGGATTTCTACGCGGTGGAGGGATGCGTTCGCTGCCGGGACGAGATCCTCGCGACGGGAACGCTCAAGGTCTGGCAGCAACCCCAGACGGGACCCCAGACCGCGTAAGAGCCCCCACGCAATGAGCGATTGTCGCCATGCGTTCGCACAAGCTTTCGTTGGAGTCGGTGTTGCACTCTCAATTCCAGACAAATCTCATCGGTCAAACCGTGACGTGGGTCTTTCGGATCGGAGACCGTCATCGGCGAACTCTGGGACTGTGCCTGCTGGCGCTGACGCTTCTCGGCGGCTGGCTGGCCTTGCAGGTGTCCACGGAAGAGGATATCGCCGTGATGCTTCCGGACAGCGATCCGGTGTTTGCCGCCAGCTATGCTCTGCTCAAGAAGGCCCCGTTTTCGCGCAGCGTGTTGATCGATCTGGAGGCTCCCGTCGAAGGCCAGGCGGCCCTGCTGGCCCAGACGGCCGAGCGCTTGCGGGAACGCTTGGGGCCGCCCTGGATCTCGCAGGTGATTGGAGGGATGTCGATGGAGTCGGGCGCCCGGCTCCTGGACGGCCTCTTCGCACACATGCCGCAACTGTTCACGGAGCAGGACGCCTCCGCACTGGCGGCGAGAATGGTCCCGGAGCAGGTGGGCGAAACCTTGCAGACCAGTCTGAACGCGCTGAGCGGCCCCGAGGGGCTCTGGCTGGCCCGATGGCTCAGCCGCGACCCGCTGGCCTTTCGCAATCAGGCGTTCCGCAAGCTGGCGACGGTCGCCGTGCTTCCTGACGTCGGGATCGAGGATGGGGCGCTGATCGATCCGACCGGCCGACACACCCTGTTGGTGGCCGAAACGCCGGTGTCGATGGAGGACTCGCAAGGCAGCGAGCAGTTGCTTCGGTATCTCGATGAAGTCGTGGCCGAGGTCGTGCCCGATACGCTCACCGCACGTGTGGTGTGCGCCCATCGTTACACCGTCGCCAACGCCAGCGCCATCAAACGCGACCTGGTGGTGGTCTTTGCCGTCTCTTGCGTGGGACTTATCGCGGTGTTCGTGTCTCTTCTGCGGCACTGGCGGGCGGTGTTCGTCTTCCTGGTCCCGGTGTTTGCCATCCTGGCCGGCGCGCTGGCGACGGCGGCGGTCTTTCGCATGATCTCCGTGATGACGGTCGGGTTCGGGGCCGTGCTGCTGGGCATATCCGTGGACTATGGGTTGCACGTGTTCTTTGGCCTGGGCCAACGGCAATCGGATCGAGCAGGATACATGGCGCGTCTGGCCGTGCCGATGGTCGTCTCGTGCGCCACGACCGTCGGCGTCTTCGCCGTGCTGCTGTGGTCGGGCCTGCCGATTCAGCGACAGCTCTCGATCTTCTCCATCGCCGGACTGCTCACGGCACTTGTCCTGGCAATCGCCTGGCTGCCGCACTGGATAGCCGAACAGAAGGCGGGCCGATGGATGGCGATCCCGGAAATCGGCGGCAAGCGGCGGCGCTGGGTCGTCGCGATCTGGCTCGTCCTGCTGATCGCCTGCGTGCCGTTCTGTCTGCGAGTCAGGTTCGACGGCGACTTGCGCAATGTCGGACTGACGCCCGAGGACGTGTTGGCCGACGAGCACGCCATACGCGACGCCTGGGGAGACCCACGCGGTCAGGCGCTGGTCGTGGCTCAATCCGACGATGTCCAGTCTGCGCTGGAGATGAACGAGCAGGTCTACACCCAACTGGCTGAGATCTGGGGACCGGGCGAGTTGATCAGCCTGGCGCCGCTGCTGCCGAGCCGGGCCACACAAGAGGCGAATCTGGACCGCTGGCGCCGATTCTGGCACGAGGAGGGCCGACTGGATCGCCTGCGCCAAACCCTCGGCGCCGAGAGCGGCAAACTGGGGTTCACACAGGAGGCATTTGCGCCGTTCCTTCAGTGGGTAGAGCAGGATCGTGCGCCGTTTGATGTGGTGGAATTCAAGCAGCTTGCCGGCTCTCTGTTGGACCTCCTGTTTCTGTCGCGTTCGGAGGGCCTGGGCCTGATCAGCCTCGTTCCGGACAACAAGCAGACCATCGAGGCGTTCGGCGCCGGCGGCCTGGCCTTGCCACCGGGCGTCGAGGCCATTTCCCAGAAGTGGTTCGCCTCCATCCTTCGCCGGTCACTGGAGAAGGACTTTCAACGATTTCTTCTGCTGGCGTCCGTCGTGGTCGTGATCGTGCTGATTGCGGCGTTGCGCCGTCCGTCTGAAGTGCTCCTGTGCCTGCTGCCGCCTGTGACGGGACTGGCATTCATGCTGGCTGTCATGGGGCTGTTGGGCATGAGCGTGAACATGTTCAACGTCGCCGCCAGCGTGCTGGTCATGGGGCTCAGTGTCGACTACGGCGTCTTCATCGTGCGGTCCCGCTGGGCGTCCGGACCGGTCCGAGAGGGCGCGGCCGAACGAGCGGTCATCACCTCGGCGCTGACCACGCTCTGCGGTTTCGGCGCGCTGTCGGTGGCCCGCCATCCGGCGATGTTCGCCCTTGGCATCACGGTTGTTCTGGGTATAATCCCTGCCATGGTCTGTGCCCTTCTGGTCATACCTGCATTGCAGCACCGGACCACTGGCGAATTGGAACCATCATGAAACCACTGAGGAATGAAATTCTGGCGTGTGGAGAGGGCCCCGTGCTCAGCCGTGAGGACGATCGGGCCTTCGAACTGACGTACCACTTCGGCAAGGACTTCACCGCATTCGCCGGTCATTTTCCCGGCCATCCGATTCTGCCGGCCTTCGCGCAACTGCTGGCCGGCGAGTGTGCGATGCAGACCCGCGCGCGGCGCGAGGTGGTCTTGCAGCGGGTCAAGCGGGCCAAGTTTCTCAAGCCGATTCAGCCGGATCAGAAGATCACCGTGTGTTGGCGCGAACAGCCGACGGACGATGGGGTGCAGGGCAGCTTCACGCTCCTCGCTGACGGGGAGAAAGCGGCCACCTTCACTCTTGTGATGACGGCGACGGGGCAGGCTGATGTATAGACCATATTTTCGCGCTATACCCGGAGCACCGCCGCCCTTGCGGCTCACCTTGAATCGGCAAGTCCGCTTCGAAGAGGTGGATTCGATGGGGGTCGTCTGGCACGGACGTTACCCCAGTTTCTTCGAGGATGGTCGTGTGGCTTTGGGGCGCCGCTATGGGATCAGCTATTCCGATTTCATCCGCGAAGGGGTCCCGGTCCCGGTGCGGCAGATACAAATCGACTACTGTCATCCCCTGAGGTTTGAGGAGGAATTCGAAATCGAGACGATCCTGCATTGGTCGGATGCGGCCCGTATCAATTTCGAATATGGCATTCGCAATCTACAGGGCCGGCTCGTGGCAACCGGGTGCACCGTACAACTGATGTTGGATGGGGACTTCAACCTGCTTCTCGGACCGCCGCCCTTCTTCGCCGAGTTTCTGCGGCGATGGAGACAGGGGGGCCTGGTTTGAGCGCGGTTCATGTGGCCGATGCGAACGCCGTCACGGCTCTCGGGTGGGGCACCGATACCCTGTGGGAGGCTCTGTTGGCGGGGCAGAGTGGACTGACCCCGGTGCAACGGTTCGCCACCGACAACTACCCCTGCCATCTGGCCGGCTGCGTCGCATCTCTCGACCCCGAACCACAGACGTCTCGCCTGGACGGACTGATGGAGATGGTCTTTGACGGAATCGAGCCGATCCCGCCGGAGACGACACTGCTTACGGCCACCACCAAGGGAGGCATCGACCAAATCGAGCGGGTCGTGCGAGGGCAGGAGACGGGCCGCGATCGCATTCTCGGGCACACAATCGCCGACGCGATGGCTACGCGGCTCGGTCTCAAGGGCCCTCGGAACAACATCAATGCGGCCTGTGCATCGGCCGCTGTGGCCCTGGCGTTGGGTGCGGCGCACATCCAACACGGCCTGGTCGATTCGGTTCTCGTGTGCGGACTGGACCTGGTCTCGGAGTTCACGTTCTCCGGCTTCGCCGCGTTGAAGGCGTTGTCGCCCGAAGTGTGTCGTCCGTTCGACGTCGCGCGTGAGGGCCTGGTTCTGGGCGAAGGCGCCGCCTACGTGCTGCTGATGAGCGAGAAGGCCCTGCGTCGGACAAAGCGGACCAGCTTGGGCCAGCTGGTCGGCTGGGGCATTGCATCGGACGCCCATCATGTCACGGCCCCGTCGCGAACCGGCGAAGGACTCGTGCTGGCGATTCGGCAGGCCCTGGCCGGCGCCGCGCTGATGGCAGCCGACCTGGCGGCCATCAACGCGCACGGTACGGGATCGATCTACAACGACGCCATGGAACTGGCCGCCTTCGGCCAGCTCTTCGACCGGTTGCCGCCGCTCCACTCGGTCAAAGGGGCGACGGGCCATACGATGGGAGCCTGTGGGACGATCGAGACGATTGTCGGGCTGTGCAGCCTGAGGCACCAGTGCCTCCCCCCCACCGCCGGGCTCCGGGTGCCCGAATACAAAGCGAAAAACTGTGTCGCCGCTGAGGCCCAGCCGTTCTCAGGCGAGTACCTGCTGATGACCAACTCCGGGTTCGGCGGGATCAATGCCGCCCTCATCCTGGGCCGGGAGGCGTCGATATGAAGCTGGAGATCGCAGGCGCCGGATGGGTGACGCCCGCAGGGATCGGCCACAGCCGTAGCGGTGCGCCGTTCGTTCTCGGTTCCGGGGCACTGCCGCGTCTGCGAAGCAAGCTGTTTCTCGACGCAGGGCACCCTCGCTATGGTCGTTTCGATCTCTACGCCAAGGCAGGGTTCGGCGCCATTGCGATGGCCCTGCGAGGCGCCGGTCTGGAGCGGTGGGAATGCAAGCGGCCCATCGGCCTCGTCGTGGGCACGCAGCGCGGCTGCCTGGACAATGACGTGGCCTACTTCCGAACCGCGGCCACGGACGGCGGCGCCCTGGCCAGTCCGAATCTGTTTGCCTACACGCTGCCGACGTCGATGCTCGGCGAAGCGTCCATCCAGTTCGGCCTGACCGGCCCGGGATTCGTCGTGGACGACACCCACGTCGGCCGAATGGGTGGGATTCACGCGGCCCTCGATTTGCTCCGCTTCGGCCTTTGCAGTACGACTGTGGCAGGCTGGTGCGATGTCCACTCCGAGATCTTCTCCGTGGATCCAGGCGAACCCTGTGGCGCTGTGTTTGCGGTGCTGAGCCGGGCCGGCGAGCGGGCCGTCTGGCAGTGGGAAGAAGAACGATTGACACATGAAGGCCAGTCCGTTGACAGTATCGAGCGGCTGGTCCGCGTGGTGCTGGAGAACGCCGAGGCGGATGGCCGCGTATGAAGATCGCATCCTGCCGATTCTCGCGGGAGAATGCGGAGACAGCCGGAACAAGAACGATTAAGATACGGGTGTTGACCGATGAAGATGAAGCTGATCTATCCGGCGTGGCCCAAGCTGGAACGCCAGACGACCTTTCACCTGCCGCCGCACGGACCGGTCGTGTTCGCCGCCACGGTGCCTGACGACGTCGAGATCGTGTTCGAAGACGACAACGTCCAGGAGGTGAATCTGGACGAGCACGTGGATCTGGTGGCGATCTCGACGATGTTGACCTGTCAGCTTCCGCGAGCGTTTGAGATCGCCGATGAGTTTCGCGCCAAAGGCGTGCCCGTCATCTTCGGCGGGATCTCCACCATGCTGCACAGCAAAGAGGTGGCCGGGCATGCCGACGCCGTGTTTCTGGGCGAAACGGAAGGTCGGTTTGGTCAGGTGATCGAGGATTTCCGCGCCAAGCGACTCAGGCCGGTCTACGATTTCATGGGCAATCACCCCCCGGCCGACCAGGTCGGCCCGGCCCGGCGCAGCATCCTGAACCGATCGCTGTACAACTATCGCGGCGTGCAGATGGTGGACCTTGTGCACGCCTCGCGGGGCTGCAAGTTCAATTGTTTCCCCTGTTGCAGCGCGTTTCTCGGAGGCAAGCAGTTTCGTCCGCGCCCGATCGACCGGGTCGTTGAAGAGCTGGAACAGATTCCAAATAACCGGCTCTTCATCGTCGATAATTCCCTGGCGCAGGACCGAGACTGGATCATGGATCTGTTTCGGGCCATGAAGCCGCTGAAGAAGAAGTGGGTTTCGCATCCGATCTTCTACGACGAGGAGGTCATCGCACTGGCCGCGGAGGCCGGCTGCTGGTACGTGTACCAGGCCGTATTCGACACGTCCGACGTGATCCGAGACCGCATTCGCATGCTCCAGGACCACGGCATCGGCGTCGAAGGCACGATTCTGCTGGGCACCGACGACCACGACGTCGATTCCATCAAGCGTCTCGTGGATTTTCTCTGCGAGATCCACCTGGACGTTGCGGAGTTCACGATCCTGGCCCCGTTTCCCCACAGCCCGATCCGCGAGCAGTTCGAGCGGGAAGGCCGCATCCTGAGCAGCAACTGGGCCGACTACACCGCCGACAAGGTCGTGTTCCAGCCGAAGAAGATGTCCGTGGACCAGTTGCAGGAGATCTACGAATACGCGTGGGACACGTTCTACGCCGATGCAGGATACCAGCTTCGCATGGGCCAGTTGTTCCAGAAGGTCATCGAGCGGGAGATCGCGGACGGAACCTATCGTCGCTACGATCCCCGCATCCGAAAGCGATTCCAGCGGAAGGCCTTGGAGCAATCATGAGCCGAGTCCTGCTGATCTCCGCAAACACCTGCATCGATCCCTATCCGGTCTTTCCGCTGGGCATGGCCACGGTCGCCGCCGCCCTGATGGAGGCGGGTCACGAGGTTCTCCAGTTCGACTGGCTGGTGGCCGCGAAGGTCCCGCAGGCGCTGTCGCAAGCCCTCGCGACGTTCGACCCGGACGTGGTGGCCGTGTCGATTCGCAATCTCGACCGGGTCGACTCCATGACCGAGTCGGCGGAGGGCTGGGAGCTGCGCGGGGCCCGGGACGTGATCGCCCTTCTCAGGCAGCAGATGGACGTCCCCATCGTTGTCGGAGGTCCAGCCGTCTCGATCATGCCTCGCGAAGTGCGGGCCTACGTCGATGCCGACGTCGCCATTGTCGGTGAAGGCGAGCATTCCATCGTCGAGGTCGTCGAGGCCGCCGCGCGGGGCGGCTTGCTGCCGGAGGTCTGGCCGGGTGGGTCCGAACGACTATCCGGCATGGGCCAGTGCTCGCCCTGCCTTGACCCGTCTCTCGTTTCGTTCTACTGGAACGCCAGCGGCATCCTCGGCCTGCAAAGCAAACGGGGTTGTTCCTATCACTGCTGCTACTGCACCTATCCGGGCCTGGAGGGCCCGTGCTTCCGTCCCCGTCCGGCCGAGGCGGTGGTGGCTGACCTGGAGCGACTCAAACGCGATTTCCAGGTCGATACGGTGTTCTTTGCGGATTCCGTCTTCAACGATCCGGCCGGACACTATCTGGAGCTCGCCGAAGCGCTGGCCAGGCGAGCGCTCGGCGTCAAATGGGCCGCGTATTTCTCTCCGAAGGGAATGGACCGCGAGGCCGTTGCCTTGTGCCGGCGAGCCGGGCTCTACGCGGTGGAGTTGGGGGTCGATGCGGCCAGTGACGCCACGCTGCACGGAATGGGCAAGGCCTTCACCTGGGCGGATGCCCGCGAGGCCACCGACATGCTCAGCCGTTCGCATGTCGCCTGCGCGCAGTTCATCATCTTTGGCGGGCCCGACGAGACGGCCGAGACCGTCGAGGAAGGCCTGGACAACATCGCGGCACTGGAATGCTGCGTGGTCTTCGGCTTCTCAGGCATTCGGATCTATCCTGGGACGCCCCTGCATCGGCGTGCGCTGGCCGAAGGCGTCGTGCAGAAGGACGAATCTCTGTTCGAGCCGGTCTATTACATCGCGCCGACGGTCGACAAGGACTGGATGGATCGGCGACTGACCGAAGCGTGGGCCCGTCGGCCGGATCGCGTCTTCCCTCCGCAACGTGGCTATTGCGTCACCTCCAAACTGCGCAGCCTGGGCTGGAAGGGATTGCTTTGGGAACGGTTGATCGCACGATGGCCGTCGGAATCGACATCCGAGGGCGTCGGCGAGGCAGGGACGGTCGAGCATGGATAAACAACGCGTCTTGTTGATTCATCCCCTGGGGTACGATGCGCGGGTGGCCGGCCGCGATATCTCGCGCCTGGCCAATCTGATGCCGCCGTTGGGGCTGGCCGGCATCGCCGCCTACGTCGAGCAATACGGATTTCACGCCGACATCATCGACTGCTTTGCCGATCCCGACTCCGACCGCGTGATCGACGACTACGTGCGCCGCTATCAGCCGGGATACGTCGGCGCCACCTGCACCACGGCCGGTTTCCTGGACGTGGCCCGGATCTTCGGACGCATCAAGCAGATGCGCCCGGAGACCTGCACCGTCGCCGGCGGTCCGCACGTCTCGGCGCTGCGCGACACGATCGTTCGCGACTACGAGGAGGTAGACTACGTTGTCGTTGGAGAAGGCGAAGGACCGCTGAGATCGCTCATGGAATCGGGCGGCAGGCCGGAAGGAATCGCCGGACTGGCCTATCGCGACGGGGGACAGATCGCGTTCAACGGGTTCCAGGACAATCGGCTGAACCTCGACACACTGCCGCTGCCGGCCTATCACAAGCTCGCGGGCTTCCCGCAGCGGTATCAGTTGCCGATCTTCAACTATCCGAAGACGCCGAACGCCAGTTGCATCTCCAGCCGGGGCTGCCCGTATCAATGCAGCTACTGCGACCGCTCCGTGTTCCGGCGGTCGTTCCGCTACAATTCCGCCGACTATCTCGTGCAGCATCTGAGCCATCTCAGAAAGCAGTTCGGCATTCGCCACATCAATTTCTACGACGATCAGTTCACATTCCATCGCGATCGTGTCGTGGCCTTCTGCGAACGGATGATCGAGCATCCGATGGGGATGACGTTCAACTGCGCGGTGCGGGCCGAGCACGTGGACCCGGGACTGCTGGCCTTGATGAAGCGGGCCGGCTGCTGGATGATCAGTCTGGGGATCGAGACGGGCGATCCCGACCTGCTGGCCCAGCACCGACAGAACCCGGACCTCGAGCTGATGGCCGAGGCCGTACGCCGCATCCATCGAGCCGGGATTCGCGTCAAAGGGCTCCTCATGATCGGCCTACCGGGCGAAACGGAACGGAGCTTTCGCCGCACAATGGACTACGTGTTCTCTCTGCCGATCGACGACCTCAACATGGCGAAGTTCACCCCCTTCCCCGGGTCGCCGCTCTATGAGAAGATCCACGAGTTGGGCTCGTTCGAGGAGAACTGGGAGAAGATGGATTGCATGAACACGGTGTTCGTGCCTCATGGGATGACAGCCGAGCAACTAGAGCGTCTGTTTCTGGAGTTCTACAAGCACCATTACACACGGCCCAGGACGCTATGGAACTTCGCGAGCATGGTATGGAAGTCGCCGGACAGTTGGAGACGATTTCTCCTGAACGCGGGCAGCTTCGTTCGCTTCGCCCGCAAGAACCGTCGCATTGTGGAACGGTCCTGAACGTGGCGGCGGTCGAGCACATCACCGTAGTGATTCCGGTCTACAATCAGCCGGACTGCCTCCGGGACGTCGTCTCCCGCTGCCTGGCGGAGCATCGGCCCATCCTGATCGTCGACGACGGAAGCGAGCCGCCCGTCGCGCCGATGCTGGAGGGGCTGCCCGTCGAGCTGATCCGCCACAACGTCAATCGAGGCAAGGGCCAGGCCCTTCGCACGGCCGAACGTCACCTGTTGCAGCGCGGCGACACGCACATGATTACGCTCGACGCCGACGGCCAGCACTACCCCGAAGACCTGCCTCGATTTCTGGAGGCCATCGAGCGACATCCTGAGGCGATGGTCGTGGGCGTGCGGGATTTCAACCAAGCCGCCGTGCCGGGCGCCTCGCGATTCGGACGGGCCTTCGGCAATTTCTGGGTGCGGGTCCAGACCGGAACGCGCGTGCGGGACATCCAGAGCGGATTCCGCGCGTATCCTTTGTCCGTCTTGGGGCATCTGCCCTGCCGTGCGCAGGCCTACGCGTTCGAAGTCGAGATTGTGGTCCGCGCCCTGTGGGGCGGCGTGAAAGTGCACGAGGTGCCGGTGCGGGTGCACTATCCGAAACCCGAGCAGCGCGTCTCCCATTTCAACAAATTCTACGACAATCTCCGACTCGGCATCTTGAACACGCACCTGACCGTGCGAGCCCTGGTTCCCTGGCCCCACCACCAGGTTGTGGCCCCGGATGCGGAAGCGTCCGTGACGATGTGGCATCCGCTACGTTCCATCCGCATGTTGTTGACCGAGCGGGCGACCCCGCGCGAGCTCGGTTTCGCCGTGGCGCTGGGGGTCTTTCTGGGCGCTGTGCCGCTGATTGCCTTGCATACGCTGGCGATCCTGATCGCGGCGGCTCTGCTGAGGCTCAATCGAGTCGCCGCCGTCGCGGCCAGTCAACTCTGCATGCCGCCGGTCGTCCCCGCCCTGTGCATCGAGGCGGGCTACTTCATGCGACACGGCTCTTTCCTGACCCTCAAGGGCGTCAAGCATCTCTCCAACGCCTCTTTTCTGGAGCTGGGATACATGGGCCTGGAGCGCCTCTGGGAGTGGCTGCTCGGTTCATTGCTCGTCGGGCCCGCTCTGGCCCTGGTGCTGGGCCTGATGACTTACATCGCGGCGCGAATCATCGAAAGGGCCTGGCATGAGCACTGAGCCGCAAGGGCCGGGCGTCTCGAACGCCCAGTGGGATTCGCGCAGCGTGGGCAGGCGATGGCAGCAGGCCTTCTTCGCGGCACTGATCCGCATCGGAGGTCGCCGGCCGGCCTATGCATGCATGTACTTCGTGGTCCTGTGGTACGTCTTGTTTCGGCCTTTCGTGCGCCGGCGATGTCGATACTACCTGGACCGGCGTTTCCCCGACGTGACGAACCCGCTGATTCGGCTCTGGCATGACTACCGGCGGATCGTTGCCCTGGGCGGATCGCTCATCGATCGCGGTGCGTTCGGCCTGCTCGGCCCCGGCACACTGAAGGTGGAGTTCCCGGAGGGCCGCGACCTTCAGAACCTGATCGACGAGGGCCGGGGGCTCATCGTTCTCAACAGCCACGTGGGCTGCTGGCAGGTAGCGATGTCCGCCTTCAGCTATCTGCGCGTGCCCGTCAGCATCGTGATGCACCAGCGAGCCGGCGACATCGACCCGCGATGGTTTCAGGACGCCGGAAAGGAGGCGGGGCTGTCGATCATCGATCCGGCCGAGAACATGGGGGGAATCATGGAGATGATCGGCACGCTCCAACGCCACGAAATCCTGGGACTTATGGCCGATCGCGTCTTCGGAAACGATCCCAATACCCTGGAGACAACCTTTCTCGGATCGCCCGTGCATTTTCCCGTCAGTCCCTATCGTCTGGCCTCCATGCAGGGCACGCCGATCGCGGTGGTTTTCAGCCATAAGACGAGGTTCTCGACATACCGCCTCCGATTGGCCCGGGTCATCCGGATCCCCGCCGGCCTGGGACGTTCCAACCAGGCTTATGTCCCCTATCTTCAGGAATTCGTCGCGGCCCTGGAGACCTTCGTTCAGTCTCACCCCTGGCAGTTCTTCAACTTCCACGATATGTGGCAGACGTCGCGCAAACGCTCCAGCGACTCCTGACGAGTTCTTGCCATGTTGTCTTCCGGGTCGAGTCGGGTTCCGGATCACGGCCAGTCTCAAGGAGGACATTCTTGGCCGTGGTTTCCCCGGTCTTGTATCCGAGGCACACGAGGTCGTCCCTGATTTGGGTACCGTCACGTGCGGATTATCCTTGACGTGCGGTGCGGTGGCGTGATATTCTCCCGTGGTTGCCACGGCTGTGACGTTCAGTGTAAGGGGAGGGGACGGGTGTGGAGCTTGGTCAAGGAGACGGGAGAATGGCAGTAGTGGTGGGCAGCGAGCCTAGTGCTTCAAATGCGCGGCACATCCGGACCGTGACATTGCTTCTGAGATACCTGTTGACGCGTCGGTCCTCCATCGGGAGCCGCCATGTCAGGCCGATCAACCCGCGCGCATTTCCCCCAACGATTCCATAGAGGGCCTTGGGCCCTTGGTGTTCAGGGCCACTCAGGAAAGGAGAAAGCTTGTATGGATGTCCGAGCGAAGAGCATTTGTGCCTTGTCTGTGCTGCGTCGACATACGACAGCGCCGTGTATCCTCATGGCGGTTTGTTGCCTCCTGCTTCTGTCGTCTTGTTCCGCGGTCGGCCGGTATAGCCCAAAGCCGTCTGTCGCGGAAGGTGTTGCCGAGAACATCTCATCTTCAGGCGATGTGGCAGTCGTGAACGCCCAAGATTCAAGAGAGGAACATGCGCTGGAGTTCCGCGGCATTGTGGTTGACTACCAGGAGTTTACGCAATCGGTTGTGGATGCTTTGAAGGGGGAGTTGGAGCGCAATGGGATCGTTGTTCGAGACGAGGCCAACAAGAAGCTGTATGTCAAAGTGACGAAGGTGACCATGATGCCCGGGCCCGCGGTTTTCAGAGGAGGGATCAATGCGACGGTCGAGGCAGAAGGCGGACCCACGGAGAGATTCTATGCGACAAGGGCCTCTTATGCATCTGGCTGGAACATGGGTACAAACCCCACCAAGCCGCTGGATGTGGCATTCAAGGACCTCATCAAGTCGATCTTGGCGAACGAGGCGATTCTGGCGTACATTGAGAACTGATGGCAAAAGGAGAATCCTGTGTCGGAACCTTAATGATGGGATGTTTTCACACAAAGAAGGAGCCTGATATGCGAATCGTGGGTTTATTGGCGGTCGTTGTTTTACTGCAAGGATGTTCGATTAGCCAGAAGGTTACTCCGGTAGTCAGAAAGGACATGGCGGAACTCACGGTCATCGAGAACCCCGCCGTAAAGAACACATTTCTCGACGCCCTGAAGAAAGCGGTTGAAGAGCAGGGCGTAACGGCGCACGTGGGGCCTGCCGCCACGACCCCGGAAGACTATCCGTACGCCATGACCTACACAGCCAATTGGACCTGGGATATGGCGCTCTACTTGGTCTATGCCGAGATCAATGTCTTTGAGAAAGGCAAAGAAATCGGTAAGGCGGTCTATGACTCCAGGCGAGGGGGCGCTCGGATGGACAAATTCATAAACGCAGAGAACAAGGTGAAAGAACTGGTCGGTGAGCTATTCGGCGGCCAACAGCCGGACAAGTAGCGGTGAATGTTGCTGGTTGGTGAGCTTCTGCCGACGTCATGAGCGTGGTAAGTTGCGCTCATCGTGGGGGTCGGCTGCCTTCACGCACCATTACGGAGATGTGCACATGATACTCGCATGGTTGAACACTCGGTTGTTCCTGCGCATTTGAGGCTTTGCGGGAGTGCTGTTGCTCCTACTGCCGTTGGCCTCGGGGTGTGCCACCGGGGGCAAATACATGATCAAAGCTGAGCCGATTGTGTCGCCCCCGCAAGGGAAGACCCTGGTGACCTTCGTGCGCCCCAGCAACTTTGGAGGGGCTATTTCCTTCGGGGTCTGGGACGGCGAGATTTTCATTGGCATATTGGGTCCAGATATGAGCATTCAGTATGAGACGACTCCTGGTGAGCATTACTTTCTCGCTAGAGCCGAGAATTGGGCGTGTGTAAAAGCAGATCTTGCCGCAGATCGACAGTACGTTATCAAGGCCAATCCCATTATGGGCGTGTGGAAGGCCCGTGTTGCGTCCCCGCAGAGCCCTATCCTCCGGCCGACAACCAGAGGATAATCGAAACCGAACAGAAGGCAAGACATTCAGAAATGAAACACGTTGAAGTCGGAAATCCTAACCCTTAAACTGGCACTAACCGAGGGGGACAGTCAGAAGGACATGTTCGTGTCCGGCAAGGGCAAGTCTTTGACGCTCGGAGCTGGTGACTATCTGCCCGAGTAGTGCAGTGCGCCAAGGACCCCGGCTCAGTAAGGTCTGTGCGCATCGCATTCCATCGTCATCGGTTGATGCTGGTGGAGAGCATCACACCTCATGCTGTCGTGAGTTGTGGTTGCGGATGTTCTACGTCATGTTGCCCACCGTGGTAGCGGGCCGTACCGCGGGTTCTTCAACGAACACGGACGCGCCGTCTATGTGGCGTTGCCAAACGAATGGCGGTCCGTTAAGTGGGCGGCCACCTGGCGGCGGAGGGTACGGTCAGCGCGGACCCTCGTGCCTTGGGCCGCGGTCCACGGCCGAGAATACTCAACCCGGATTCCCCAAGTAGCAAGTGACGAGTGAACCGTGTTTTGATAGTATAGAGCGTATGGAGACCACTCAAGCCAGTTTCAGCCATTTCTTATGGGAGAACCCAATGGGTGAGGCATGCAAGGACGCTCTGAGGCTCGATTTTGACCGCAGATTGAAGGTTGAATTTCACGGAACCAAGGTGACGAGCGACGGAGGCTTACTCGCCCATCGAGAGCTTGATGACGCACTCGGTTTGACCGCGACAATCGATTCAGAACTGTGTGACATCCGAACGGGCAAGAACACGCAACACGGTCTTACGGCTCTGCTCAGGCAGTCGATCTACAGCAGGCTTGCAGGTTACGACGATACCAACGACGCCGAGCGTTTGGCTGCCGATCCAGCCATGCGGCATGTTGCTGGCGGGAGAGCCGTGGAACGATCGGCCGCGTCCACCAGTGTCATGAGCCGATTCGAGACAGAGATTCTGACCCGACCGAAGAATCTGGAGTTCTTGATGAATCTACCCGGCCTATGGGTGGAGCAAGTCCACAGGAGCAGACCCCTGAAGCGGATCATCCTTGATATGGACAGTTCGGTGAGCCCGACCTACGGCCAACAAGAAGGCTCCGCCTACAACGGCTACTTCGAGTGCACTTGCTATCATCCGCTTTTTTGCTTCAACCAATACGGCGATCTGGAGCGAGCCCTGCTTCGCCATGGCAATGTCCATAGTGCGGATGACTGGCAGCGGGTTCTGGAGCCCATCATTACCCGTTATCGAGGCCACGGCATTCCTCGGTTCTTTTGTGGCGATGCAGCCTTTGCCAATCCCCACATATATCGCAATCTCGAAGCGGAGGGGTACTTCTATGCGATCCGACTCAAAGGCAATCAAATCCTATACGACAAGATCGAGCACCTCCTCACTCGCCCCGTAGGGCGTCCGCCGAAGAAGCCGATTGTTCTGTACCACAGCTTTCGGTATCAAGCCGCCAGTTGGGCGATTGCTCGAAGAGTCGTTGCCAAGATCGAGTGGCATGCGGGTGAGCTGTTTGCGAGAGTCGGCTTCATTGTGACGAACCTACGCTGGAAGTCCAGCAACGTGGTGAGGTTCTACAACAAACGTGGCACAGCCGAGCAATGGATCAAAGAAGGCAAGTATGCATTGAACTGGACAAGGTTGTCCTGTCATGATTTCGTGGATAATCAAGTCCGCCTTCAGTTGTTTGCCTTGGCCTACAACTTGGGCAACTTCTTGAGGCGGTTGGCATTGCCCAAGTCAGTCGAGGAATGGTCGTTGACGACGCTACGGGAGAAGCTGATCAAGATCGGAGCCAAGGTGGTCAGCCATTCGAGGTATGTGGTGTTCCAGATGGCGGAGGTGGCCGTGCCGAGACTGCTCTTTCGGGAAATTCTTGAGCGTATCGGGCGATTGAGGGCCGGCCCGGAACTTGCGGGGGCAGGATGACCGGCAAAAGGGTGAAGATCTGCATCACTGAGGACAAATCACCGGTCGAGGTGCGTCGAAAAAACGCCAAAATACCGGATTTTCGTCGATTTGACGCGTCTTGAGGCCGTCCTCGCACCTGTCTTGACCGAGTTGACGGCCAGAGGCGTTGAAATCGAGCCCCTTCTTGGGGTATTATTGAGAGTGGCGCGTGCAAGAGTGCGAATTATGAAGCTAAACGGCAAATCCCGGCTCAAATGGATGCGGTGCATACAGATTAAGCGGACGTGAACATATGAGAATGAACAAGACCCTTCAGATCATCAAAGATAAGCTCTTCTACGGCTTGGCGGACTACACCAAGAATCAACCCGATCTGTTCATCCCCCACAGATTCCGCTTGATCGCTCCGTCTCAGGCCCGCCGTTTTCTCGATGACTTCCGGCAGAGTCTGGTTGAAGAGGAAGTGCTGTTGTACGTTCATCTGCCCTTTTGCTTTTCCGAGTGCCTGTTCTGCAATTCGTTTCCACATACGACGAACAAGGAACTCCAACAGGAGTACCTGCGAGGCCTGCTCAGAGAAATCGACCTCTTCTGTGATGCCGGTCTTTTCGTCGGCAAGACGGCGAAATGCATATACTTGGGAGGGGGGACACCGACGTCATTCTCCAATGAGAGTATCAGCCTCATTCTGAAGAAGATCAAAGCACGCATCGATGTGTCTGGCAACTGCAACACAACCTGCGAGGCGCATCCTGCCACACTCTCTGATGAGAGCCGGATTGAGGAATTGGCGGACATCGGGATCAATCGGATCAGCATTGGGTGTCAAACGTTTGACTCGGCCGTACTGAAGCGGTGCAACAGGTCCCACACAGAAGCCCAGATCAGAACGATTGTTGCCGCGGCGAAAAACGCAGGCATTGCCACGAACATTGACATGATGACCGGTCTTCCGGGACAGACATTGGAGGGTGTCAGGAGGGACCTTGACGTCCTGGCCGATATCGGGCCCGATGCGATCGAGTACATTAGACATGAGGTCGTGAACCCCCTCGTGATCTCTCTGTACCGGGAGAATCCGGACTTGGTCGTTGATGATGAGACGCTCTTCGAAATGGTGTACCTTACCCAGGACTGGATGGAACATCATGGCTATGAACAGAACGGTCGTTTCAGCAACAAGGATCAGTGGGAATACAGATATCACTGGCTGAAGGAAATGCCGATCATCGCATTCGGTTCACGGGCGAGATCCTACGCGAAGACAATGTGTTTCGACAAGCATGAAGATCTCTCCATGTACCTGTTGTCGATAAGAAAGGGCATACCTCCTGCCGTCCGTTACATTGCTCTAACCAGGAAAGAGCAGATGTACCGATCCCTGTTTCTGAACCTGCAGACTCGGATGGGTCTTGACATCGAACAGTTCCAGCACAGGTTCAATGAAGATCCCCGTAAGACGTTTGCACATCTGGTCGCAACACTTGGCCAATACGGTTGTCTCACGGTGGATGAGAGCTCGATGCGCCTCTCCTGCTATGGTTCCTATTTTGTGGAAGACGTCTGCGATCATATTATCGACGCGGCCTTGAAGGAGGAATCCGACGATCTGGTCAGAGCCCCACACTCCACGGGAAGAACGTCCGACAGACTGTATGGCAATGCGGGCTCGGAGGTATAACGGTAAGTTGATGCGGCGGCCGTGGCAATCTGGTACGGGTCGTTCGGAGCCCCCGTCCCGCCGCTGTATTGAGCGTTCGCAGGCAGGGCAAGCACGCAGACGGACAACGTTAGCAGCGCGGTTCTCATGTTCTCCAATCCTCCATCATCAGCGTTCATCGCCGTTCATCAGCGCTTCCGTCGTCATCGTCTCCCATCTCGTCCAGGTAACCGTCCGGCGAGGGACATCTTTTCGGTTCTTGCAGGAGCGGGATAATGCTGCTATCCGATGGAAAGGAGTTGATCGATGGCAGCAAGTACACAGCACAAAGCACTAACCGAGCGGGGCCGGTTTTGGCGATGACGTAGGATATTTTTTGCACATTGTTTTGGGACGTGAATGGAGTCCTTTCTCTGGTCGATGGTTGATAGGTCACAAAGAAACCATTCAATCAGAGAAAGGACCTAACGATGCAGAACAGGACATCGGCCACAGCAGAGAAGGACTTGAGCAACATCATCAAGATCGACGAAGGGCAGATCCAGCAGCACCTGGGCGAGATGGTGCGTTCGACGGTGGAAGAGACGCTCAATGCGATGCTGGACGTCGAGGCGGATCAGCTTTGTACCGCCCGGCGTTACGAGCACACCGAGGGCCGCACCGGCCAGCGGGCCGGGCATTACACGCGCAAGCTGCACACCAAAGCCGGCGAGGTCGAGCTGAAGGTGCCGAAGCTCCGTCAGGCGAAGTTCGAGACGGCCATCATCGAGCGGTATAAACGTCGGGAATCGTCGGTGGAAGAGGCGCTGATGGAGATGTACCTGGCGGGCGTCTCGGTCCGCCGGGTCGAAGACATCACCGAGGCCCTGTGGGGCATGCGGGTCAGCACCGGGACGGTCAGCGATCTGAACCAGAAGATGTACGAGCGGATCGAGACGTGGCGTAACCGTCCGATCACCGGGGTGTATCCCTATGTCTATCTCGACGGCATCAGCCTCAAACGCACCTGGGGCGGTGAGGTCCGCAATCCGCCTCCGGCGGAGTGCTGGTGGCGATCGGGGTGGGCGAGGACGGCTATCGTGACATCCTGGGGATCGCCGAGGGCTGCAAGGAAGACAAAGCGGGCTGGAGTGGCTTCCTGGCCTATCTGAAGAAACGCGGCCTGCAAAGTCCCGAGCTGATCATCTCGGACAAATGCCTCGGCCTGATCGAATCGCTGGCCGAGTACTATCCCGAGACCCAGTGGCAGCGGTGCATGGTGCACTTCTACCGCAACGTCTTCTCGGTGGTGCCCAAGGGCAAGGTCAAGCAGGTGGCGGCGATGCTCAAGGCGATCCACGCCCAGGAAGATCGCCAGGCCGCCCAGGAGAAGGCCGAAGCGGTGGTGGCCAAGCTCAAAACCTTGAAGCTGCCGGCGGCCGCCGAGTTGGTGCGGGAAGGGATCGGCGAAACGCTGACGTACTACGCCTTCCCCGACAAGCATCACCGCCAGATCCGCACGAATCCGCCACGGGCGGATTGGAACGGATCATGCTTGAGATCCGCCGACGCAGCCGCGTGGTGGGCAGCTTCCCCGACGGCCAGAGCGCCTTAATGCTGGCGGCGGCGCGACTGAGATACATCGCGGGCACGAAGTGGGGCACCCGGCGATACATGAACATGGACCGATTGAAGGAGCTCAAACAAGAACGCCAAGACGCTGTACGCGTGAGTGCGTGAATGCCCGATAACACAAGGCCCCCTTAAGGGGGCTAGGGGCAGGAAGGCTACCCTCTATCCCTGGACCAGAGTGACTACCATCAAAAAATGTGCGAAAGATCCTTTACACCACCGACAAAGATGCTTGGGCTCGGGTAGTATTTGCACCATACGCGTATTGCGAACAACTCCGGGGCACCTGCCGGCCGGGCGTGAGTACGGGACCTCTCCGTCCGTGAGAAGGGGCCGCACGGTCCCGGCTGGCCTGGCAGGCAGGCTCGGTCCGGCGAGACCTTGGTTCTACAACGCGTATGTCAAAGAAACGATGACCTCGCGAGAAAGCACCGCTTCAATATATAGCGATGACTTCCTGTCGGTCGTTGAGATTCCCCGGCAGGACAATCCACTCTCGATCGGCATCAAAATAACGGTAAGGCTGACCGTTGACGGTAACCTCCTTGATCCTGTTACCCTGCGGATGTCTAAGACGCAGGAATATACGCTCGGGAGGATTGCGCCGAGGAGGATCAACGATTGCTCTGATACGTCCCTCGGCTGACGCCGACTCCATCCGGACCGACAGAACGCCGAACTTCGAAGGGGCATTTGTGATGCTGATCTTGTTCCCGTGCGACAACCAATATCGGGGTATGGCCTGTCCGAGGTATAGCCCTGAGTCCACTTCGTTGACAAACATAAGCCGCAGCCAGTAGGTGGACTGGGCCTCATCCGAAGACTTGAAGTGATCGCCTCTGGGGTAACCCAGCTCGGGAAGGGAGTGTTCGTTACACATGCGGATTTCCGGATAGAAGGCCGAGGCGAAGCCGTTGAAATAGGCGCGGACGAAGTGCTTGATATCATCTCGGCACAGATACGGCAGGGGACCATCCAGCAGGTTGGCCTGCATGGAGAACCCGCCGCGAGAGAACCAGAAATCATCGAATGCGGGTATCGCATAGCCGTACCGTTCGGATACGTAGAGGTTGTCTTCGTAGTCCTTCAGTATCCATTCCGTCTCCGGAGCATCCGGCGAAAGCAATCCGTATGCCGGGAGGAACAGGGCCCCCTCAAGCGTTTCGCGCAGCCAGCCGTGAGCCCGGCCTCGCTCATACACTCGCGAGGGAATCTTCGGCACATACGTCGCATCTCGCAGCCGGACGACCGGACAGCGTATTCGTGATTCGGTGATCCCGCTCATGAAATCATCGGAGTAGGCCTGCGCCTCCTTCTGAAGTCGCGCGCCTTCAGGATGTCCCGAGTCGGCGAGGGCGTCGGCCAGGGCCTGAAAACCCCAGACTGTGGCGCTGTTGGTCGCTATCCAGTACCAATAGTCGGTGACGTCTTCCAGGGAGCCGCTGGGGAGCCAGCCGTATTCCAGCGGTTTCGTGCCGTCCTCGGAGATCGTCATGGTGGCCTGGCGCTCCTTGACGACCCAGTCACAGGCCTGGACGAGTTTGGGGGCTGCCTGCTCCATCCACGCACGATCTCGCGTCAGCCACCAGTGCTGGGCCATGTTCCACATCACGTAGCCATGACTCTTGTTATACCCTCCGGTCTCGTGACCGCCGGCGCCGTAGAACTGGCCCTCGCGGCTGCGGAAGTTGCCAGGCATTGACACCGTGCCCTGGTAATGCAGAAACGCGTCCAGATTGTGCTGCGCTTGCTCGTGCAGGCCGCGGCGGTCCAGGTCGCTTATCATCATGACCGATTCGTTGGGATAGACGCCGTAGTAGAACGTGCCCACGTGAGCGTGCAGAAGATTGGAATCGAGCTCCTTGAAACAATTGACGAGCAGATGCCTCAGATGGGCCTTGTAGAAATCATTGATCCGGGGTTCCGGTGTCTCGATTTGCGTGGCGCGGGCCGTCAGTTCCCGCCAGAAACTGCAGATGCGTCGGGCGTCGGACTCGAAGTCACGTTGCTGAAGAGTCTCAATCTCCTCTGCATCCGTCAGTGTGACCGAGGGGATGCAGAAATGCAGTGTCATCACTTCTCCAGGTTGGAGGTTCGCCGTCCACGCCGTGGCGTTTCCTTCTGCGCTAAAGATGCCCCGTTCTCCACCGGTGACGAGAAACCGCAGGCGGGGGCCCTGATCCGTCTGGGCGAGCGCCTGGCCGTGCCGGACGGTCAACCTGCCCTCGCCAGGAGCATGCGATGCCAAGCGTAATCTCACCGGCGCCGGGTCGCTCGATGATGTGTTGACCATTCGGACCTGCATCAAGAGAACGGTGGGATCGTCAAGGTCGATGTCGTTCAGGTCGGCATCCAAGGTGTCCATGAGAGTGTTCTGCTCGTAGTAGACGGATCCATCCTGCCACCAAGTGTGAAGCAGAGGCAGATACCCCTCCTCCAGCCTTCGTCCGCCACGCCGTGTCTCATCGGGCATGCCAAATGAGATACTGAGCATGTCCCCACGCCATTGCTTGCGGTCACTGTCTCGCGCGCTTCGCTGCAGGGCAAACCATCGGCTGACGGCTGTCACATCGATGTCGCCGTTGGGATGTTGCCTCATGGTATTACGATCTCCCGGCAGCCCATGGACAAACCAGAGTGGCCGCTTGAGTGGCATATCCGCCCAGGCTTGTGACAACGTCTGTTCCGGAGCGTCCGCCACACGGTCATAAACGGTCCGCCCGCGAAAGCCGGTGCGCAGCGCCTCGCGATAGCCGGCCAAGGTGACGGTGTCTTGCGCCTGCGTCACCAGTATACCGAGATCATCCACGAGAATCCGATCGCCACGGGCGATCTCGTCAGCGGCAAATGAGAAAGGACGGTGGCTGGAGCGAACAGTGACGATCGTTCGGTCATAACGATCATCAGCGGGATCTCTGGCCACGAGGAGGTCGGCCTCGATCGTGGCATTGGCGTCTGCCGGCAGGGACCATTTAAAGTCCGGAGTGATCTTGACTGGCTCATCGGCTACCGGACGCACATTGAGGAGACGCCCGTTATACACCTCAAGACTGCCGGTTTCCGGGCCAGTCGTCTTTGCCGCGGGGGAGACCAGTTTGCCGAAATGGATGCGGACGCTCAAGAGGTGGTATGCGGACTCGGTGATCACCTGCCAATTTCGGATCTTCGGTACCGGTCGGTCAAAGACCAAGCGAACCCAGAGGGTCTTGCGGTAGGCAACGCCGGAACCCTGCACGCCGGCGATTTCTTCTGACGTGATTGGCAGGAAGGTAAACGTCCAGACTCCATTGTCTGCTCGAACGGATGTTTCGCCATCTATCCACTGACCATTTGTCCAATCATCCATCGCATCCCATCCGACTCCTCCTGCCCCGCGCTCTGCTTGAACTGGATCCGCCTTTCCGTCCCAGGTCCTGTGCCAATACTGCACCTTTACCTGAGAGGGGTCGGGCAGGTTCCGGGGCTCCTCGAACTGGACAATCAACTGTCTGATCTTTCGTGGCTCAGCCCAGCGGATGCCGTGCCATCCCGCGTTGGTGTTCGAGACTCGAAAGCCGAATGGGGCGATATCGCAGACCTCGTAGGAAACCTCCCCTGGAGTCCCCTGGTCTGCCCAGAGCGAACAACAGGTGAGGAGGACGTATGCCGCGACTGTGGTCCTTGTGCTTTCCGCGAATCTTGCTGTGGTCATGGGCGTGTCTCCATTAGTGGCAGCGACAGGATACTCACGAACTGACACCATACTACCGGGGCAATTGCGGAGCAGCAAGAGTCCGTCGAGCGGCCCACCGCCAACAACTGCTGTCTCGCGTATCCTCCTGTCCCTGCTGAAAACTCCCGTAAGGTACAGATACTCATCCGGGCCTAACGTTAGCGTTTTCAGAGGGTTGGCGTCAGATTCCTGGTCACAACACAGGCGGCAGGGGGACGCCATTGTCGGCAATTCCGCCACGAAATTGGCTGAGATTGACGGCTCCTGAAGTGGATATTGCATCGAGCGCAGACCAGCACCATTGCAACCGTGCACCACCCCAGTGTCACGCGGCCTTGCGATGGCAGGATTTCAGCAATCCACCGAGTCGCTCGATACAGATGATCTCGCCGTGGTTTCCTTCATGCTGTGGTTCAATGATTTGATTGATGCCTTGGTGGATCCTCTCATGATGATAGTGTTCAAGAGTCTTCGTCCGGCAGCTTCGCAACTCGGGACTCCGTTTCGACTCAGAGTGAGATCATACTTGCACCATACGACATTTTGACCGCGAACCCGTCCACTGAACCCCCTTCTCCACGGCACGTTCATCAAGAGCCTTGACTGTCCGGATGATTCGGCGGAAGATATCGTGTAGCGATATGTGCGATGAACAGGAGGCTGGAGTCATGAAGACCTACGGCGTTGCGGTGTTTGGGATCGGCTGGGTCGCGAGGGAACACATCAAGGCCTACGGGAAGAACCCTCATATGAAGGTCACGGCTTTGGCCTCGCGGCGCAGGCTATCGGCCCAGGCGGCCAAGGACGATCTGGCTCTGGACTGCCATGTGGTAAACAACTTCGACGAGCTCCTTAGCCGGGAGGATATCGATGTGATTGATATCTGCTCTCCGAACGTGCTGCACGCCGAGGAGGCGGTGGCCACCGCTGAGGCTGGCAAGCACGTGGTCATCGAGAAGCCTATCGCGATGAATCTCGGCGAACTCCAGGCAATCCGCAACGCCACAGGAAAGGCAAAGGTCAAATCACAGGTCGGCTTCGTCCTACGTTGGAACCCACCCGTCCAGTCCATCCGCAACATGATCGACAAGGGCGGCTTGGGCAATCTCTACTGCACGGAGGTCGATTACTACCACGAGATCGGCCCATGGTGGAGCGGATGGAACTGGGGGGCTGCTACCCGAAAGGGAGGCCCCAGTGCCAGCCTCGTGGCCGGTTGTCATGCCGTGGACTTGCTTTGGGAGGAAAGAACGCGATGTCAATGAGGCAAAAACGAATTCTCGCATGTCTGGCGTTGTTGTTCGTTCCGGTGATTCCCACCGACGCGGAGGTTCTTCTCGAAACGGCGAAGATGTCGATCCGGATCGATGACACAGGTTCGATCCGAAGTCTGCTGGACCGCGGTAGTGGCGCCGACTACGTGGTGCCGCGACAGCCGGCGCCGCTGCTGAGCCTTCGTGTGGCCGGGCGGTTGCAGGCTCCCGAAGCCATGCACCATGACCAGGGCACGCTGACCCTGCAGTATTCACAGGGCCACATCGCGGTGGTGAAGACTGTGACCAAGACAATCCACATCGCATTCGAACTCGTGTCCATCGACGCGCGGGAGCCGGTGGAGCTGGTTGTCTGGGGACCTTACCCGACGCGAATCAAGGAGATCATCGGGGAGACGGTGGGGGTCGTGCGCAGCGACCGCTTTGCATTGGGAATCCAGGCGTTGAACGCCAAAACGCTGGGCGGATATCCGACAGCAGAGAATGACGTGATGGCCGGACGGGGTGACGCGGCCCAGCCGACCGAGTTCGGCAGCGTGCTCCAAGCCTTTACACGCGATCGGAGTCAGGACCGGATCATCCCCAACTGGGGCCATGAGAGCTACTTCGTGCCGGCCTATGAGGATGGCGGCGTGGTCGGCAGCAGAATCGCTCTTTTCGGATGTCCTGCCGACGAGGCGCTGAAGACCATCGGCGCCATCGAGGCGGCCGAAGGGCTGCCTCATCCTCTGATCGACGGGGTCTGGGGGAAGATCGCTCCGGGGGCGACGGCCTCGTATTTGATCGTCGACTTTGGCGAGGACACGATTGAGGAGGCGATTGCCCTCACCCGGCGGGCGGGTCTCCAGTACCTCTACCACGGGGGGCCGTTCTCCACCTGGGGCCATTTTCAACTTAACCCCGGTCAGTTCCCCCATGGCTGGGCGGGCCTGAGGGATTGCGTGGAAAAGGCGAAGGTCCAGGGCGTCTGTCTGGGAGTGCATACGCTATCCAACTTCATTACCACCAACGATCCCTATGTCACGCCGGTGCCGGACGAGCGTCTGGCGAAGGTTGGCTGCAGTGTCCTGACGGAGGATATCGATGCCCACCAGACGGAAATCCCCGTTGCGGACCCGAAGTGGTTCAACCAAATGGAGAACAACACCCTCAAGACGGTGCAGATCGGCCAGGAACTGGTTCGTTACACCTCCGTGTCCGAGGGGGTGCCCTGGCGGTTGCTCGGCTGCCGGCGGGGAGCCTATCAGACTCAGGCGGTGGCCCATGTCCGGGGCACCAAGATCGGCAAGCTCATGGACCACGCGTACAAGGTCTTCCTGACGAACGCCGAGCTGTCTCAGGAAGTGGCCCGACGGCTGGCCGACCTGTTCAATGAGACCGGGCTCATGCAGATCTCCTTCGATGGTCTGGAGGGCAACTGGTCCACCGGCATGGGGCAGTATGGACGCACGCTCTTTGCCACCACTTGGTACGATCATCTGCGAGACGATCTGCGGGGCCGGGTCATCAACGATGCCAGCAATCCAGGGCATTACTTCTGGCACATCTACACCCGCATGAACTGGGGCGAGCCCTGGTACGCGGGTTTCCGCGAGAGCCAGACGGAGTATCGTCTTCAGAACCAGGACTATTTCCGCCGCAACCTCATGCCCGCCATGCTGGGCTGGTTCAACATGACGGTGCAGACCAGCCTTGAGGACGCCGAGTGGCTCCTGGCGCGGGCGGCGGGCTTCGACGCCGGCTTCGCCCTGAACACCAGCCTGCGGGTCGTCAAGGACAATGGGCAAAGCGAGAGAATCTTGCAGGCGATCAAGGCCTGGGAAACCGCGCGGATGAGCGGCGCCTTCTCCGAATCTCAGAAACGCCGGTTGCAGGACATTCGCCAGGAGTTCCATCTGGAGGCCACGGGCGACCATTCCTGGAATCTATACCCGGTTTGTTCCGTCAAGCACGCGCTGGCCCAGCAGGTGCAGCCCGGCCAGCCGAGCGAAGCCAACTGGGAATTGGATAATCCGCATGCGATGCAACCCCTGCAGTTCGTCATTCAGGTGTCCGGCGATGCCCCCGTCGGGGATGTAACCATCGAGATCGACGATGCGGGGGAGGTTCTTCTTCCCACGACGCTCCAGCCCGGCAACCTGCTGAGATTCTCCGGCGGAGCACAGGGCATCATCTATGACAAGAACTGGAGCCCATTGGAGACAGTGCCCCTGAAGGTATCTGCTCTGACGATAGGTTCCGGGCGGCATCAGGTTCGTCTGGGCTGTCGCTTCCAGAGCGCCAACGAGCCGGGGGTGAAGGTTGAATTCCGCATGGTTGGAGATCCGGAGGGCCTGCGCGGGATGGGGAACGTACCCTAATCGGAGCGATCCCTGTCCCCGGCGGCTCATCAACCGAAAGAGAAGGAGCGGTACTGTGAACAGATCATCGGTTCTCTCACAGCGGGCATTCGTTGGCGTTGTGGTCCTGATTGTCATCGCGGCGGCAAGCCACACCTCGGCCGGGGCCCCAGAGCGGTCCCGACCATTGCAGCGGGTCTACAGCCATCTGATCGATCCCCCCGCGCACCCCGACTATGGTCGGCGCGCGGTCAAACCGCCAACCTGGGAATCTTTCAAGAACCGCACTCAGTTCACCTGCCTGCGCGGCTTTGCCATGGAGGACGACCGCATCGTCGGCTATCGAGAGGAGATCGAGAAGTACACGCGCACGCACGAACTCGGCGATGTCATCTGGCCGTCCTATCCGATCTTGTTTGCGAAGAATCTGGACGATCTGGCCGAGGAGATCAAGCGGCGGGACCTGTACCTTTTCGATATCTGGGGCTATGTGCCGGGGTCCGGGCCGGGCGGCTACTGGCAGCAGTTCACGCCGTCGGCAGAGTCGCTCAGAATGCTGGAAGCTACGTTGGGCGAACGCTGGTTGGGAACGGACATCGGCGAGCAGGACGGCAGGTACATCGGTGGCTACGCGAATCAGATGACGCCCGCCTCGGGCAGCCGGTTCGACCAGTACCTCAACTTCCAGCGTTTCTTTGAGCGGATGGGCGACGACCTGGGGCACCGCCACGCCACGCTGGTCTCGCTGAACTTCGGACACTATCTGCTCAAGGAGGGCACGTTCACGCTGATCGGCGCCGAGACGGCTCAGGCCCTGCCCAACAACCAGGTTTACTACGCCTTCATCCGCGGCGCGGGCAAGCAGTACGGCGTGCCTTGGTTTGGCAATGCCTCGGTCTACAATCGCTGGGGGTACAAGACCTATGGTTCCTCCGGCAGCGATCATGGTCCGAGCAAAGGAACGAGTCTGAGCCTGATGAAGCGTCTGCTCTACAGCCATGTCCTATATAACAGCGTTGCGGTCGGTTTCGAGAGCGGGTGGTTCGAGGGGGAAGCGCTCTCCCCCATCGGCCGCATTCAGCAGGCCGGACAGCGTTGGATACGGCAGCACGGTCAGCCCGGGGTCATGTACACGCCGGTGGCCCTTCTGCTGGACTTCCACGCCGGATGGTCCTTCCCCCGCCACCTCTACTCGAGCGACATCTTTCGCGTGTGGGGGAATCTACCCTACGGTCCCGGCGACCATCTGACCGACGCGATCCTCGATCTTCTTTACCCCGGCTACGCCGATTCTTCTTATTTCCACGACGAGACGGGTTTCATCACCGCGACCCCTTATGGTGACATAGCCGATTGTCTCTTGAGCGATGCGCCCGGTTGGCTGCTTTCGCGCTATGCCTTGGTCGTGGTGGCCGGCGAGCTTGCGGGAGGATGGGAGATCCGGGATAAGCTCCAGGATTATGTCGAGGGCGGGGGGCATCTTGTCATCACGACGGGCAATCTGGCGAGACTCCCCGGCGGGGTCGCGGGACAGACAGAAGCGGCTGTGCCGGCCGTGACGAAACATGGCAAGGGCTGCATCACTGTCCTGGCCACCGGCTTCGGAGTGGACCCCTGCAAAGATCCGAACCGGCCGCTGCGGAGCGAGGTGGATCGTGCTTTGCCGCGTCCGTATGTGCTGCAGCCGGAGGCCCGGCGGACCCTGGACGCGATCCTCCGGCAGCAGACTCTCTTCGATGTGGGGAATCCCGATTTGAGCGTCACCACCTGTCGTCAAGGACCGGGCTCCTATACTCTCGGTATCGCCAACAACACGTGGGTAGCCCTGCCTTTCAAGATCACCTCTCACTGTGGACCAGTCCAATCGCTGGACGAGATTCCTTTGGATGACTCCGAAATCGGGGCCGCTGGTTATCTTCCGGAGCAAGTGGCGGGCGCGTCGCTGGGTCATAACACGGACCGCACGATTCGGGGAGGCGACATCCGCATCTTCGCCGTGCGGGTGAAGGAGTCGAATGTCGAAGCCATTGCGCACGTGCCCCCTCCACGGCGGCCGCATGGGCGAATCCTCCCCCTTCGTGATTGCCGGTCGGTGAAGGAGCAGATCCTGGCTCGACCGACCTTCTTCGAGCACTTCGACGGCGCGGTCCTGGACTGGCGTTATGTGCATGATCGAGAGAGAACGGCCCTACAGCGAGAGGCGGACTGGATCAAACGTCAGGGATTGCGTGTGCTCGTGGACGTCAGTTCCGGGCTGAATCTCTACCCCACACTCCGCCTGGTGGACAATATTGAGGCCGATTATGAACAGAGCATGGCGGCCCTGGCCGACGTTATGGCGAAAATGCACGTTCTTGGGGCACACGACTTGATTCTGTCGCTGCATCGGCACCCCGAGAACAACTTCACCAACGAGCAGACGCAGGCAGGCTTCGAGGAGACGCTCCGTACGTTGGCCGCGGAGGCCGGCAAGCTCGGCATCACGCTGCACCTGCGAATGACCCTCGGCAAGCCGCCTTGGACCTTGGGAGACGCGGACGCCCTGATCGAGAGAGTCGGAGCCGACAATCTGCGCCTGGCTGCCAGTACGGCGCTGTTGTTGCACGCGGAGAAGTCTGCTGGCGCGGTTCGAATCCTCAAGGCCCGACTTGGGCTTTGGCTGCTCGGCGCGCCGCAGGTGGATTTGGTCGGGAAGCTATGGGACATCCATGCCCCGCTGCATCGCTCAGAGCAGCTTCCCAGACTAGCCGAGTGTCTCGCCCTGGTTCCCGAGGCACCAGTGGTGCTGGATGCGGTCCTCGCGAATCAGGATGAGGAGTATCTGGAGGCAGTTGCGCTGGAGCGGTTGGGCTCTGGGAAAATCCGGAAGACACAGGATGCTTCGGCGCCCCGTCCTTCTGCCGCAATCGCATCACCGATGGAGAAGGCCGAGGCTCTGGTCAAGGGACTATCCGGCCCGCAGGCCGAGCGGATTCGTGAGGCACGATTGGCGTCGTGGTGGCGGGACGCCAAGTTCGGTTTGTTCCTGCATTGGGGCCCCGCGAGCCTCAGCGGTGCGGAGATCAGTTGGGGCATGAAGGATCGCATTGAAGGAGGCTCGGAGCACCAGAAGGTCGAGCGCGACGTCTACATGAAGCTGTATCGCCAGTTCAATCCGACACAACTCGACGCGGATGCGTGGATGGGTCTGGCGAAAGAGGCTGGAATGAAATATGTGGTCTTTGTGACGAAGCACCACGACGGTTTCTCGATGTGGCCGACCGGACAGGTGCGTTTTTCGGAGAACGCAGATTTTTCAATACACTACAGCATCGCGGATACCCCGTATAAACGAGACATCTGTCGCATGATCGCCGACGCGGCTCACCGTCATGGCCTGAAGCTGGGTTGGTACTATTCGACGCGCGACTGGACACATCCGCAGTATCTTCAAGGCGACAACCACCTCTACAACCAGTACTACGAGGCGCAGGTGCGCGAGCTGCTGGCGGACTATGGCCGGGTGGATATGATGTGGTTCGACCATTGTTTCGGCGATTGGAGTCAGTACACCATCGTGGATCTGTTCAAGGAGATGTATCGTCTGCAGCCCGATCTCCTCGTGAACGATCGCGCCGCGCGGGGGCTGAAGGACATACCCGCCGGTGGCACCGCGCAACTGGTGAGAGGCGATTACGACACGCCCGAGCAACGGATTGGCACTTTCCAGCGCGGGCGGGCCTGGGAATCCTGTGTGACCATGACCCACTGCCCCGACGGCGGCGGCTGGTCGTACCGGCCCGACGGCCGGATTCGCACGTTGCCCGAGTGCATTCGGATGCTGGTCAGCACGGTCACCGGTGACGGTAATCTCCTTCTCAACATTGGCCCCATGCCCACCGGTGCATTCCAACCCCAGGAGATTGCCAACCTCAAGGGCATGGGGCAGTGGCTGCGCACGTTCGGCGAGAGCATCTATGGCACGCGGGGTGGTCCCTATCGCAACGGCGAATGGGGCGGCAGTTGCTATCGGGATCGCACGCTCTATCTGCACGTCTTTCAATGGGCCGGCGATACGCTGCGGTTGCCGCCTTTGAAGGCCAGAGTGTTGCACGCCGATGAGCTGGCCGGCGGGCCGGTTGACGTGGAGCAAAGCAATGCCGGACTGACTCTGGTCTTGACGGCCGATCGCCGGGACGCGACCGATACGGTGATCAAACTGGAGTTGGATGCGCCGGTCGAGAACGAGTTCATTGAAGGCAAGCCGCTGGATGTCTCTCGCCCGTTGCGCTGACCTTGCGTTCGCCGTTTGAGTGCAAGTCTTTCATTGAGAGACCTGGCACGTCCTTCGGTACTCGGTATGAACCAAAAGGGCCGCTTCCGGGGGTGTTTCGGGCCTCCATCTTCTCACCATCTCAGTCCAGGCTCATCTCCTCTCTTCGATCCTCTGCAAAGGTCCACCTGTCGCCGGGACGGGTATGCACCTGTACGATGCCCCGTGCGTCCGGCGTCAGTGGCCGCAGCGGGATCTCTGGAGAGCCGCGCGCGGCGATCTTCCGCCAGGGACTGACGAGCCGCAGCGGTCCTCCTACCGTGGACTCCACCTCGACCGAATCGATGCAGCCCGTGATACAACTCGACGAGACCAGGAACCCGCCCTGGGTACGAAGATGCCGGAAGCGGGCTTCTTTTTGCCTGGGCCACGCCGGAAATACGCGGATCACCTCGTCGACGCTCTGGAGCAGGAGTTCGGACAGAACCATGGTTGCGGCGAACTGTTCCGTGTAGTGGCCGAAGCTGTTGAAATGGGCGCCGCGGCGATTCAACGTCAGGGTGCCGTTAGGTCGCAACCGGGCTGCCACTTCTTCCCGCATCCAATCGAGCGTTCCCGCCATGTCCAGCCGGGCCCGGGCGACGCCCAGCATTACCATGGAGTTGTTGCCGTTCCATTGGATTGCTCCCAGGGTACGAGTGAACAGTTCACGCTCATCGGCTGAGGACTGCCAGGTGATGAGATCACCCGGAAAGACCGGCGTTGTGGGTACCACGATGTTGTAATCGATCGGCGGCGCACCCTCCACGTCCACCACGACAGGCTCCTCTGCCTGGGTACACGGATAATCAGGCAGCAGGTCCAGCGCCGCCCGGAAGCGCGTCACGAGATCGGGGTCGCGTCCCAAAGTCATCGCTCCCTCAATGGCCGCTCGGAGGGTATAGCGGGCCATCGCGATGTCGAATGTGCAGTTGCGGTTGCGCTCGAAGTTCGCAGTCCAGCCCCAGTGTTCCGGTGAGACGGAGGGCGCCAACACGACCCGACCGTCCCGACGCTCGCACTGGTCGATGAAGTTGGCGTAGAAGACGGCGACGTCCCGAACGGCCGGGTACGTCGTCTGCTCCAGAAACTGACGATCCGGCTCGTATTTGTAGTGCCACCATAAAGGCTGGACAGTGAACCCCGCCACTCCCAGGGTGAGGCCCCATACGTGGTGGATGTACTGCCGCCCGACCGGGCTGTTGACCTTCGACGGATCGGGCGGCTCATAGGCGAACAGGACGTGCGGATAGAACGCACCATCCATGTCGAAGATCTCTTTCGCCAGCCAGCGGGCCCGCGCGAAGTAGCTCCGGATCAAGCGGCCATAGGGCTCGGCCAGTTCCGGATGGTTGGCCGCGTAGCAATGCCAGAATGTCTGTTGAATGTTGTAGTTGGTGTGGTAATCGCCGTGCCAGGCGGGACTGCCTGTTGTCAAGCTGGCAAATAGTCCGGGAGCCACCACACCCGGCTTGCTGACACACCGCAGGAAATACAACCCGCGATACCACGTCCGCTCCATCAACTTGTCGTCCACCTCTACGCCGCTGGCCGCCCAGAAGCTGTCCCAGATGGCCTCATGGTCATGGATCAAAGAGGCGCGAGGCCCTTCTGCCACCGCCTGGGCCTCCTTCACCGCCGCCGCTACCACGTCCTTCGATTCTGGGGACGTCACGATGGCCACCGCCTTGTGCTGTCCGGCATCGGCCAGGGCTACGGCAAACTCCATGCCCGGCCAGTCCAGATCCCCCGGGATTGTCTGATGCAGCCACTGGACCCCATTGGTTTCTCCAGCCTCGGCCTCCGGCGTGTCGGCCGTCCGGAAGGGCTCCAGATGGGCGGCGACCTCCGCCTCGATCAGGAATGCGTTTCGCTGCGCCAGGCCACGAATCACGGCCCGTGATGGCCCGCCGGCCACCCCGTCGATTTGCGCCGCTGCCACCAACAATCCAGATGCGCCTCCAACCCGCCCGTTTCACAGCCAGCGCCGACATTCCCCGTCGAAAACAGAAAAACCCGTTGTGGTTCGCAAGCTGCATCGTTGGCCGGGCGACTGGCATAGGTGACCGCCCGTTGCCTCTGTCTCCAATCCACTCATTCGCCCCGGGGAAGACCCCCGAAAAAGTACCGGACACCCCTTAATTGCCCCGCTGACGGCCGCACGCGCACGCAGCAGCAACAGGACCTTGCCAACGAATACGTCGTCATCCTCGATACATCCACTCTCGTTCCTGGACGCCACCACATGGATCTGGCGATCATCGCCGCGGACGGCACCAGGTGCTCGCAGGAAAGGCGACTCGTCGAAGCCGTTGCCGGGCCATTGGCCCCTTAGCCGCAGGTAATGGCGGGGCGGGGCAACGCGCGCCTGTCGAACGGCCGTGGAGCCGCCGTGTAGCTGCTCGCTTGTTGCGAATGACCCGCCCCCGGATTATGTACCAGTTGTGAGTAGAGGGTGGTCAACTATTTCTGTCCTGTTTGGCGGAGGCGCAGGCCCCGCCGAAGCCGGAGCCGCAGCCAAACAGGCGGCGGCGAACGCCGCCGGCGTCTGGCAGCCCAAGGAACTGTGCGGGCGGAAGAGCCCGTGCCCATCTGGATAATCATGTACAACAAAATCCATGTCTTCATGTTCTCAATGTTCTCTCCACGCGAAGCGTAGCACTTTGTGGGGTTGCCAATTCTGTCTTGTCTGAAACCATCCCCATGGGCTGGCCCAAGAAATTGATCGCGCTGTGGAGCATCCAGAGAACTGGTAATCCTAAGAAACCACTTATGCTCCGTGGCAGAAAATGAAGCATCAGCACAAGGATCAAATTCAAGGACACGCGCATACCCATCAGCCAAGCATAATCGCGGAGTGTTTCCCACTTGGTACCATCCGGAGGAACGCGCCAGATCTGACCTCCTCTGTAAATCAAGCGCTGTTGGTGCAAGAGGAGAAACGGGATCACATTGCCCAGGAGGTCGAGGCTCATTCCACTGCAGGGATTGAGGCGCAGGAGGGATTTGATGGCGGGGTTGAGCAGACAGGTCCAGATGCCGCTGAAGAAGCCTTCCTCCAGGCCGGTCATGCCGACAATCATGCGGTCCGACAAGCCCCATTGGCGGTACTGGTCGTACAGGGACGTGACGATACGGCCCAGGGCCTTGGTGACTTTTCCGATCCCGTGGATCCCATAGCGTAACACCCCCATGAAAGGACGCGCTACGATCTTTATGAATCTGGCGACGGGACGGAGGACTCGTTTCAATACCGTCCAGAGTGCGATGAGGGGGCCAATCAATCGTCCCAGTAGTGCAGCGAGACGCCAGAGTTGCCTGCCCAGAGAGCCCATCGCGCGGAGGAAGGCGATCAGGACATCATAGCCCACCGCCGAGGCGGTATCGCGCAGGAATCGCAGGTTTTCCTTACGCGTCGCAAGCCAACTTTGACGCGGCAACTCATAGGTCTCCTGCGTCTCTTTTGCAGGTTCAGTGGTCCGGCGCATGGAGACCCTGATGAATTCCTCCTTCTGGAGTCTTGTCACCACAGGCGTCTCGTCGTACAATGTGTGGTCTCGGTAGTGGCCCAGACGCACGTTACGGAGATACACCCTTACCCGGTCCCAGCGGCCCTCGATTTCAGCTTGAGGGATGGCAAACTCCCGGGGAGGCGTAAGCTCCACCCCTTTCGGATCGGTCACATTTTCAAAGGCAAGATTGCCTCTATTCTTGAAGACGGCATATCCCGTGTAGATCTTGGCGCCGTAAATCATGCAGACGGAATTGCTGTGCAACCATGCCCAGTACTCATCCTTCTCCAACAAGCCCGGCATATGGCTCAGCAGAATCAGCGTAAAGAAGATCCCCTCGGCCTCCAGGAACGCCGATACTTCGGTGTGAAAATCGCGATTGCGAAAGCCTTTGCCAAGGAACTCATGGACGACGGGATCGCTTTTCTCGCACCGTTCGTAATCCGCCAACCGCTCCTTGGGGAATCCACCGTGGAAGGCGTACATTCCGTCACAGATCAGGCCCAACGGACAGGCATGCACGAAGCGGATATAGTGATGGGCCCAACCGGGGCCGAATCGCTCTTTCAATGCAAGCCAATAGAGCGAATGCTGATAGATGTTCCATTTTCCCGCACCGCGATAGATGCAGTCATCATGATTGCCCAAGATCCAATACACGTGATCCGGATTCTCGATCTTGAGGTCCATGACCAGGTCAAGAAGGGTCATGGTGGCTCTCATATCCGCCAGTTTGCGCATGATCTGCGCTTCTTTCTTTCTCAGAAACGCTTTGTTCGGGCCGGCTTTGGTCCGGATATCGTCCTGCTGTACGAGCGTATATTCACTGTGAATGTCGTAGTGCACGACATCGCCATTGAAGAGAAGGACCGCTTCGCCTCTTTGCACCTTTTCCAGGACCGACAGTGGAAATCCACCGATCGCGAAAGTGGTGCCGGGAATGAACTGGGCCCTGTGCCTGAGGATGAATTCCACGTTATCCCAACAGGCATGCACATCGCCAATGACATGGATTTCCACATCGTTGGGCAGGTCGCGCAGATCCACGTAATTTCCCTGTTGATAGGTGGCGTTCTGGACGGCTCGGTTGAACCGCTCAAATTTCTGGTGGAAGAATTCCTGCGCCTTGTTGCTCTGCTCGGGCAAGTCATACGCTCGCGCGGTCCGGATGTCCTCCTGGGCGGCTTCGATGTCGGCATTCGCAGATGCAATGGCAGCCTCCCGGGGCGTGTAGATCTCATCCAGAACCGCATCCGCATCATCCCACTCGTCGGGAATGCGATCCGTATCCGCTGCCACGTACTCCTTGGCAGGGAGCAGGGCATCCCAGAGGTAATCCTGCGTCAGCTTCACCGCCTGGTAATGCGATACTCCACACGCTTCCAGCAGTTCGTGAAAGAAGATCTCCTCTAGCATATGAAGCGCCAGATACGGCCTTTCCACATACAGCGTGCCCTCGACAATATAGGCGCCAAACGTCATTTTGGGACCATGGATGAGGCGGTATTTCTTGAGCTTCTGCAGGATCATGTGCGTCGGATCTTCACCAAACTCCTGCAAGTCACCTCGTTGGACCAGGTTCCGTAAAGCTCTCTTCAGGATCGGCAAGACCCGGTACAGGGACTTCTGCATGCGCGATTGGAGATGCTCTTCCATGGGATGAACCCGCAACTCAGCATACGCATTGTTGACCATCTGGCGAATCTGATTATCACTGTAGATTCCGGTACCCCCTTGCGAGAATACCTCGACCGAATCGGTCGCGGATCTTTCGAGTCCTTGAGCCTGGAAGCGTTTTACACCTGTCAGGAAGGTGGTCTGATACTGGGAAACTCTCGTGTGTCTGTATTCCCCGATCCAGATAGACTTCAGGTCCCCAATCGGGGTGGTGACTGAAACGAAATTCGATTGTAACACCATTAGCCTGCCACCGACTTCATGTGTCAGCCTCAGAGAGGAGGACATCCACTGACCTTCCCACCCGATCTTCGTCCACTCCTTACGTGCGTCTTGAGCTGTCGCTCTTGTGCGGCTGACGAGGCGTAGCGGCGTCCGGCCCAGAACAACTCGTCGCGAATGCCACCGGGCTCATATAGCCTAGCGAACTGTGCGGCCAGCAGTGATTGTAATCCATTCGCCAGTGACCTGCCCCCCGAAATCCGGTCCAGTCTGCATTGAGAATATGATCGAATGATTGGGTGTATGATTGACCTGTCCTACGGACGGTGGGCAGGTCAGGGGTCGTCCTGGTCTGGCGTCCTGAGTCATCCCCAGTTTGAGGTAGGGCCCAATGAAAAGGTCGGCTCTTTGACGATGAGAGTTGGTGAGAAGACCCAACTGCCAACTCTATCGAAAGGAGTCGACCGTGAAACGCCAGGAGATTTCGGATTTTGTACGTTCGGTATGCTCTTGTCTTCGGCTCTCGCAGGCCAAAACCCTGAGCGTCTTGGTTCCGGCGGCGATGATCGTGGTGCGGGCCTCACTGGCCCAACTGGGCCGGGAATTGGCCGGGCAATCGGCGCTGGCCGCCAAGCAGGGGATCAAACGGGTCGACCGCTTTGTAGGAAACACTCGGGTTGAGCCGAGCGAAGCGATGCGGGGCGTGGTCCAGTGGTTCGCCCCACCTCAAAAAAAGCTGCTGATGAGCCTCGATTGGGTGGATATCCGCCACTTTCAATGCCTGGTCCTGGCGGCTCGTCTGCGAGGCCGGGCCTTGCCTTTGCTGTGGGCGGTGTACCGTTACGAGGATGTCTATCGCTCGCAGAACAACCTGGAATACGGGTTGCTGCGTTTGTTTCACACCATGGCGGCCGCTTCGGTCCGTGTGACGCTTCTCGCCGATCGGGGGTTCGGTCGAACGGAGATGGCCCGCGTGTGCCAGGAACTGAAGTTCCATTACATCATCCGCATCCCGCCGTCGGTGTGGGTGAGCAGTCCGCGGTTCACGGGTCGCTTGGCGGATTACCCGATCCATCGGGGCCAGAGACACCTGCTACGCCACGTCTCGTATCGCAAAGAGCGGCCCGTCGTCCAGGATGTGGCTGTGGTTTGGCTGCCGGATCAGTCGGAGCCCTGGTATCTGATGACGGACGAAGAGCACCTTCGCGCTCCGGTCTTGTCCAAGGTCTTTGTGCGGCGGATGAGCATTGAAGAGTACTTTCGTGACGTGAAAAACAAACGCAATGGGTTTGCTCTGCGTTTGATCCAGATCAAGGATTCCCAGCGTTTGAGCCGGTTTCTGCTGATTCTGGCCTTGGCGTATCTGCTCCTGGTGACGGTCGGCCTGTACGCCTCTGAACGATTCCGCCCCGGCCGGTGGTACTCCAACAACCGGCCGGGCGAATGCAGTCTCTTCACCATCGGCCTGTTCATGCAAACCTGCCCTCTCCCCACCTGCCAGTATCTCTTGCGCCGCTTGAAGCACGAACTCCTCGGCCAAAGCTGGGGATGACTCAGCTGATTCCTCCCTTGAATTGCTGTCCCCACAGGTGATATAATCGTGGCATGGCTGTAAAACTAAAATTCCGATCAGCGATTCTTTGTTTGTGGTTACTCGTCGCCGTTGGGGCGTTCGCCGGGGAGCGGGT
>Ga0209510_1000756_pt1 | contig 41299 bp, 33 predicted proteins | sample BiotimSIPDNA_FD_185749 | JGI IMG/M metagenome (GOLD analysis project Ga0209510, IMG submission 185749) | Anaerobic biogas reactor microbial communites from Washington, USA - Biogas_R1 time_0 SIP DNA (SPAdes) (version 2) | ecosystem: Engineered > Bioreactor > Anaerobic > Unclassified | place...
CATATTAACGAAAGCTTTCGTAAAAATGTCTTATCCAGTTTCCGCAAATGTCGGGCTGGAAGACAAAATCAGGGAGTTTACAAAAGCATTGGGGGGGGTGTAAGCACAATGAACGAGAGAAAAAATGCAGCCAACGAACCGCCGCGCGCCCGAAAATCGTTAAAAGCCACCGCTGTTGTCAGTTCATATCAGAAGGAATGGTTTACCGGTTTAAGAGCCAGAGTCGAAGCCGGGGAGGACTTTGCCTACCTTAACGCGGACGTGCCAATGGAAATACTAAGGGCTATGGATATACCGTTCGTAGTAAACCAGTGGTGGGCGGCTATCTGCTCGGCAAAGCGAATGGCGCCGAAGTATTACGGGCTTTTAAAAGAAGCCGGTTACCGGGATGATCTGTGCTCCTATTGCGCTACTGCTTTAGCGGAAAGCTTAGATCCCGACGATAAACTCAGCGGTCCCTGGGGCGGCCTGCCGAATCCCACTATTGCCATAACCCGTCTCACATGCGACTGTCAAAGCAAAATTTTCGAGCTTTTTGCCGCTAATCACGGCGCCGAGCTCTATGTTATGGAAAACACAGTACCGAGAAGTACACCGTCAAAATGGTGGGAGCTTGCCCCCGACAGGTGGGAGGATCTGTACGACAAAGACAGACTTGACTCTGCCGTAGAGGATCTTAGAGAGCTTATCGCGTTTCTTGAGACAAAAACAGGTAAAAAGTTTGATATGAAAAAATTCATAGAGGTTATGGAGCTGGTAAACGAGCAGGAGTACTGGTACAAGAAGACCAGAGACCTGATAGCCGAAACGCGGCCCGCTCCGGTAACGGTGGTAGATACGATAAACGCCGTTATGCCCGCGCAGTGGCAGAGAGGCACAAGGTGGGCCGCGGACCATGCCGGAAGCCTTTACGAGGAAATTAAGGCTCTGGCAGACGAGGGACGCTTCGCTGTTCCGAACGAGAAGCACCGGCTTATGTGGCTGGGCCGCGGGATCTGGCACGATCTGGCGTTTTATCAGAGATTCGAAGAGAAATACGGCGCGGTTTTTGTTTGGAGCATGTATCTGGCGATGGGCGCGGACGCCTACATACGCAATAACGTACAGTCTGATCCCCTGCGTGCGCTCGCTTCCAGATATATCGGGATGGAAGACTTCCTGCACATGCCGCCATGGAATTCGGAGTGGTTCCTGAGCGAAGCGCGCCGCAATCATATCGACGGAGTTGTTTATATGGTCCCGGAAAACTGTATGCAGGCGGTCGAGGGCTCGTATTTTATTAAAAAGATTATGGAAGACGCCGGTATTCCCGTTCTCATTTTCAAAGCGGATCCCGTAGACGCCAGAGAGTGGAATCGCGAGACGATGACGGGACTGGTAGAAGACTTTATTGAAACAAGAATCATTATGGGAGGTAATAAGTAATGGGTAAAGGTCCTTTCACCGGAATAAAAGTGCTTGACTTCACGCAGTTTGAGGCCGGAACAGCCTGTACGGAGACGCTGGCATGGCTCGGCGCGGAAGTTTGGAAGGTTGAGCGCCCGACAACCGGGGAATTGGGACGTCATTCCGTGGCAAACCCTGATAAGGACTCGGTCGGCTTCGTTATCATGAATATGAATAAGAAGTCCATAACCTGCAACCTTAAGTCTGCCGAGGGAGTGGCCGTTATCAAGCGTCTTGTCGAGAAAGCCGACGTTGTAGTGGAAAACATGGGGCCCGGTTCCATTGAACGCCTCGGCCTCGGTTATGAAGACTGCAAAAAAATCAATGACAAGATAATCTTCGCTTCCATTAAGGGCTTCGCGCTTGATAGTCCTTACGCGAACTATCCCGCGTTTGACCCCATAGCGACACATACCGGCGGCCTGGTCGCGGCGACCGGCCTTCCCGAGCAGCCGATTAAGGCCGGCGTCAGCGTCGCCGATTCCGGAAGCGGAATTATCTGCGCGATGTCTATTGCGGCCGCACTCTATCAGCGGGAAACGCAGGGCGTGGGCCAGCGCATCGATGTGGCGATGCAGGACTTTATTATAGGTCTTTCCCGAGCCGGCTGGGAGCCGTTTTATGACACTGGCAAGCCTCCGCGCCGCGTAGGAAACGGTATGCCTCTGGAAGATGTCGGCCCGTCCAATACATATCCCTGCAAGCCCTTCGGGCCAAACGACTACGTGCATATATACTGCTCCAGACATCCGGGCAGCAAGCAGTTTGAAAACCTGTGCAGAATAATCGGCCGCGAGGATCTTTTAAGCGACGAACGTTTTTCCACACCCCGGTCGCGCTTTGAGTACAGGCACATCCTCGACCCGATCATCGCGGAATGGACCTCAAGGCACGAGAAAAAAGAAGCGATGGATATCCTTGCGCAAAACGACATACCCGCAGGCGCTCTTTTGGATACCGCGGATATTACCAATGATCCTCAGTATCTTGAGCGCGGAATGATTGTGGAGGTGGAGCATAAGGAGCTCGGAAAATTAAAAATTCCCGGATTTGCTCCGAGAATGTCTGAAAATCATGTGGAATATAAGGTTTCCCCCGCCCTGGGAGAAAACAACGATGAAATATACCGCGGTATTCTCGGTCTGACAGACGAGGAAATGGAAAAGCTGAAAAATGCTAAAGTAATCTGATCCGACTGATTCGCAGAGCCCCGATCAAAGCCCAAACGGGCTGTCTTATGCCCGAAATAATATTTGAAAAGGAGAATTTGCAGTGAAAAAGGTTTTAGCATTTGTATTTGTGCTGGTAATGATTCTGTCGCTTGCGGCATGTGACAAAACGCCAGCCCCACAGGAAACCGGCTCTCCGGCAGATACCGCAGCTCCTGCTACGCAAAAGCCCACCACGCCCGGCTCGTCAACGCCCGCCGAGGAAACGCAGCGGCCTATAGAAACGCTGGTAGTCGCCCACAAAGGAGACCCCACAAGCCTCTGCCACCTGACGGTGACGTTCGGAAGCGCCAACGGTCCTATTGACTGCTTCATTTATGACCGGCTTCTGGACTACAACGCCGAGACAAATGATGTCGAGCCGATGCTCGCGACCAAGTGGGAGTTTATTGACGACACGCATATCAAATTTACTCTCAGAGACGATGTAGTTGCCCACGACGGATCCCCTTTCACAGCCAGCGACGTAATCTATACGCTCAAAACAGGTCAGGATTCCGGAAAGCTTGCTAACTACTACGGGAACTTTGATTTGGCCGGCTGTGAGGCTGTAGACGATAAAACCGTCATTATCGCGACAAAAAGCCTGGATCCCTTCGCGCTCTATAACCTGTCGAACATTCCTCTCGGAATGGTTGTTGAAGAAGCTGTAACGAACAGCGGCACAATTGAAGATCAAAATCTTCTGCCCGACGCCGGAACCGGTCCCTACAAGGTCGTCGAATGGATAACCGGCTCTGCCATTAAGCTCGAACGCAATGAAAATTATTGGGGAGAAACCCCATACTACGATTTTGTTGAGATACGCATTATCACAGACGCTTCTTCCCGTGTAATGAACCTTGAATCGGGCACCGTCGACGTCGCGCTTGACCCCGCGACCGCGCAGGTCGAGCTGTTTGAAGGCAATGATGACTTCCAGATCATAAATTATCCGACATCGCAGATAACGACAATGTATTTTAACTGCACAACGGAACCGTTCAATGATGTTAAGGTCCGGCAGGCTATCGCCCTGGCGCTTGATTACGAATCCATTCTTGAGGTTGCCGCCAGTGCCTACGGCACCACAACCGACAGCGTTTTCTCCAAAGCCAACAGCGCTTATGCCCCTTATGACGGATCATCTGAAAACTACTTCCATTATGATGTAGACGCCGCCAGAGCCTTATTGGCGGAATCCAATTACCCCAACGGGTTCACGTTTGAACTGCTGTACATGGAGGGCGCGACCTTCCAGGCCTCCGCGGAGCTCATTCAGAATCAGCTTTCACAGATAGGCATTAAGGTAGTCCCGGTACCTACCGCTTCCACGGCTTTCTACGAACTGCTCAGCGCGGGCAATTTCCAGGCGGATATAGTCAACAGTTCAAACCCCGACCCCGCCATCCAGGTTAAATTTTTCGACCACCGCGTTTCATTCGCAGATGTGCGCGGAGGCACCGGCTGGCAGGGCCCGGCAGAGCTTGACGCTCTCATCGATCAGGCCAAGTCTACGATTGACAAAACCGAGAGTTTGAAACTCTATGCCAAGATTCAGGCGATAATAAACGCAAACTGCCCGGGTATTCCTCTATATTCCCCGAATAAAACCTGCCTGGCCGATTCGGACATCTTGGGCATCAGACTCACGGAGTTCAACGACATAGACTTATCCAAAGCGTACCGCGGCTGAATATTTCAGTAAAAACCGCGATACCCGGCACTGCCGGATGCATCCCCGAAGGCACCGGTGCCTTCGGGGATGCCCGGAGCGAAATCCGGCTGCATTTATATCCGCGGCAGATGCCGAAATACTGTCTTAGGAGCGCAAAGATATGCTTAAGTATATAATAAAGCGCCTCATATGGATGATACCGGTTATTTTGGGAGTCCTGTGCATCGTATTCATTTTGTCGGAAATAACGCCGGGCGACCCGGTTGACGCTGTTGTGGGATACGATGCACCTGCCGAGGTAAGGGAGGCCATGAAAGAAGAAATGGGTCTCAACAAGCCGGTTATAGTCAGATTCATAATATATGTTTGGAAAATCGTAACCAGGGGCGATCTGGGAAAGTCCTATGCGTCGGGACAGCCCGTTCTTAAAGAGCTGTTGGCACGCTTTCCGAATACTTTGATTCTTACTTTCGCATCTATAATTGTCGCTTTAATAATAGCCATACCCTTGGGGCTTATATCGGCGGTAAAGCAATATTCGATCATTGACAACGCATCCATGGCTCTTGCTCTTTTCGGCGTTTCAATACCGCAATTCTGGTTCGCTCTTTTGACCCTTCTGGTATTCGCAGTCAAATTGAAATGGCTGCCCGCAAGCGGTATTGAAGGTTTTTCCGGATGGGTTCTCCCGGTCGCGATGATCGGAATAGCCAATGTGGGAAACCTCGCGCGAACAACGCGCTCAAGCATGCTTGAGGTCGTCAGGCAGGATTACATCAGAACCGCCCGGGCAAAAGGCCAGAATGAAGTTGTTGTAATTGTAATACACGGGCTAAGGAATGCTTTAATACCGGTTATAGCAAATGTCGGCAACACGATAGGAGTATCGCTGGGCGGAGCGATCATCGCCGAAAGTATTTTTTCTATTTCCGGCGTCGGAAAGTATATGCTCGACTCGATAAACCAGCGAAATTGGCCGTCGGTGCAGGGAGGAATTATTCTTTTGGCACTTGCTTTCAGTATTACCATGCTGATCATGGATCTGCTTTATACTCTCATCGATCCCCGGCTTAAGTCCGAGTTCAGGTCAAAGAACCGCATAAAGGTCAAAAAGAAAACCACTCGGGAGGCGGCGTAAATTATGGCTAAATTATACACGCCGGCTATGGCCGCTATAGACAGAAAACGAGCAAAGCACAAAGGCCCCGTTAAACAGTCTACTCCCGCGCGCGAGGCCTGGAAGCGTTTAAAGCGAAACAGGCTTGCTATCGTCGGAATGGTTATTCTCATCCTGCTGATACTGACGGCGGTTTTTGCCGATGTTCTTGCTCCTTATGAATTTGATGAGCAGATGCTCAAGGAACGAAACCAAACGCCCTCCCGGGCTCATCTGATGGGAACGGATAACTACGGCAGGGACATATTAAGCCGCGTTATTTTCGGTGCTAGAATATCTCTTCCTATAGGTTTTTTAAGTGTTATTATCGCGTTCGCTGTCGGAGGCACCCTCGGAGCCATAGCCGCTTTTAACGGCGGCAAGGTGGACAACTACATAATGCGAATAATGGATATCTTCCAGTCCATACCTCCGATGCTGATGGCGATCGCCATAGCGGCGTCGCTCGGCAACGGCGCAGTGAACCTTGTACTGGCAATATCAATAAGCACAATGCCCGCGAGATCACGTATCGTTCGGGCCGCCATACTTACAGTCAAGCAAAACGACTACATAGAGTCAGCCAGAGCGATGGGCGCGAGCAGCAGAAGGCAGCTTATCAAGTATATGCTCCCCAATGCTATCGGCACGATTCTCACAAGCTTTACTTTCAGTGTTGCCACCGCAATACTGACCGTGTCCTCATTGAGTTATATAGGTCTGGGAATAACCGCGCCCACGCCCGAGTGGGGTTCCATGCTGTCGGCAGGCAAGGAGTTTATGCGGCAGGCCCCGCACGTCCTGATTTTCCCCGGGCTTATGATTATGATCACGGTGCTTGCTCTCAATCTTTTCGGCGACGGACTGCGCGATGCGCTTGATCCTCGCCTGCAGTAAGGGAGGAGCGAGCATGACAGCCCTGGAAATAAAAAATCTGGTAGTCCACTACGAAACGCCCGAAGGCGTTGCCGAAGCGGTAAACAACGTCAGTCTGTCTATATCTTCCGGCGAAACGCTCGGACTTGTCGGAGAGACCGGAGCGGGAAAAACAACGATAGCCCTTACCATTATGGGGCTTCTTCCCAGACCCGCGGGGCGTGTAATAAAAGGAGAAATTCTCGTCAACGGCGAAAACGTTGTTGAGACATCGCGCAGGAAGCGTAAATTACACAGCAAGGACAAAATGCTCAGGAAGCTTCGCGGCAGCAGCATGGGCATGATCTTTCAGGATCCCATGTCCGCGCTAAACCCGGTCATGCGCGTAGGTGACCAGATAACCGAGGTAATCAGGCTTCACGGCAATATGTCAAGATCCCAGTCCGTCAAAAGGGCTAAGGAAATGATGGAATTGGTCGGAATATCAAGCGTTCGCTACAATGACTATCCTCATGAATTCTCAGGAGGAATGAAACAGCGCATTGTAATCGCAATGGCGCTTGCCTGCAACCCCGGCGTGCTCATTGCCGATGAACCCACAACCGCCTTGGATGTCACGATTCAGGCGCAGGTTCTGGAGCTTATGAACGAGCTTAAGCGCAAGTTCAACACAGCGCTTTTAATGATAACTCATGATCTCGGCGTTGTCGCGGATATCTGTGACAAGTGCGCGGTTTTGTACGCCGGCGAAATTATGGAGTACGGTACTGTCGAGCATATATTCAATAACCCCAGGCACCCGTACACTCTTGCGCTTTTTAACGCGCTGCCGAGCCTTGACAAGGATGTCGAGCGTCTTAAATCAATATCCGGCCTTATGAGCGACAATATGAACCTTCCGACTTACTGCACTTTTTACGAGAGGTGTGATAAACGCTGTCAAAGGTGCTCGGAGGGCGACCCCGTGCTGACACAGATTGAGCCCGGTCATTTCGTAAAATGCTTTCATTTAGCGCAGGAACAGGAAGATAAAGCGAATACCCCGGCTTCGGAGGTACTGTTAAATGAATGAGATTCTGCAGGTAAAAAATCTTAAGAAGTACTTTCCGGCCGCCGGCGGAACACTGCACGCGGTTGACGATGTCACGCTATCGATAAACTATGGCGAGACAATGGGAGTTGTCGGTGAATCGGGCTGCGGCAAATCAACTCTCGGAAAAACGATTTTGCGGCTCATTCAGCCCACGGCGGGCGAAATTCTGTTTGAGGGTCAGGATATTACCTTTATAGACCAAAAGAAGTTTAAGGCTCTGCGTCCGAAAATGCAGATGATTTTCCAGGATCCCATGTCCTCGCTGAATCCGAGAATGAGCGTAAGTCAGCAGATAGCGGAACCTCTTTGCATTTTTAAAGTGTTTGACAGCAGGGAGGCGCTCTATAATCGGGTTTTGGAGTTAATGGACACGGTCGGACTTGCGCGTCGATATTTTGATACTTACCCCCACGAGCTGGACGGCGGGCGCCGCCAGAGAATCGGAATCGCACGTGCCCTGGCTCTCAATCCCAAGCTGATAATCTGCGACGAACCGGTCTCCGCGCTCGATGTTCTGATTCAGGCCCAGATACTCAATCTACTGCAGGACCTGCAAAAGGAACACGGCCTGTCTTACATGTTTATTACGCATAACCTGTCGGTTGTCAAACATATCTCAAATACAATATGCGTAATGTATTTAGGTCAGATAGTGGAGCTGTGCAATACAAAGGAGCTTTTCGGCAAGACGCTCCACCCTTACACACAAGCGCTTTTATCCGCTATACCGATACCTTCGCTTAAAAACCGCAGGGAAAAGATGCTGCTCAAGGGAGAGCTCTCTTCCCCTGTCAATCCGAAAGACGCCTGCCGTTTCGCCCCGCGCTGCCCGTACGCCAAAGAGGCATGCCATAACAGCTCTCCGGAGCTTGTTGATGTCGGCGGCAGCCATAAAGTGGCCTGCCATTTCGTAAAGGAAATAAACGGCATATAAGCGAAACCAAATCGTCTTCGTATACCGAAAAAAACGGCGTGCAGTTAACCGCGGACTTATGTCCGCTGAAACTGCACGCTTTAGTCTGTATGTGATACCGGAACGATTACAACTCGGAGATCTCCCAAACAAACGCGGCGGTTTCGCTTATATTAATGTCATCAGGCTCGATTTCTATGGACCTCGCCTTCATAGGAGCGGCGAGGCAATCCTCGGCCACATTGTACCTCGTGCCGGAGTAAAAATTCAGCTCGCCCCAGTTGTAGTCGATGGACAGGAGGTCTTTGAGCGCCACTCCGGATGCCTTACAGAGAATCTCCGCTTTGCGCCCGGCATTTTCCGCTGCGGAGCGCAGTACTTCTTCATAAACGGCAGCAGTTTCCTTTACGGTGAATGCGACATTCAGCTGCGGATGCGCCGGGCAGGACCCTACCGCCGAAAGCGTCTTTGAAAGACGGACGGAATCAAAATCAAACTCCGCCTTCAGATTGTGCGTGACAATATAACCTTTGAAGACACGCTTGAAGCTGCCGTCCTTATGGAGTTCATCATCATATTCGGTGCGTACATTGAAGTTTGTTGTCTTAACGGCGTCTTTTTCAAAATCCGCGCCTGAAAGGGCTTTGTTTAAAAGTTCAATACTCTCCGCTGCAGTCTCCATAGCCTCTTCGTAATTCATGCTGCGCGACTCCAGCGCCATGGACAGCACAACGTAATCGGGCCTTAACGAAACTTTTCCGATACCTTTGACCGTTATTGTTCTCGGCATATTATCTGCCCCCTTCCGCAAGCACTGCGTAAAATATAACCGCACTCATAATAAGTTGATTATAACACTGTTTAAATCAATCTTTAAGTAATACTTGCAGATTGAGCGTTCATATGGCGCAGTAACGCAAATCAGGAATCCGATCTTTTGATTTCACTTATCACCGCTGATTAATAAATAATCACCGTTCTTCAATTGAACCACGTCTGCCCGCAGCGCCCGTCCCAGCTGGACTGTAATGCTCTTTTGTTCTTCCTCTTCTTTAATAAGCAAGGTCAGGGGATCGCCGCTTATGACTCTATTTTCGTCAGCCGTAATATAAACAAGTATATTCTTACCCATATCATCCTCCAAGCGATGTCTTCATAATGCGTTTGATTTTTCGGCTGTTTTCAAGAATCGGCGTATTGATAATCGCTTTGATCAGTTTCTCCGAATCGTTAACGATGGGAACAAATGCGATTACCACCTTTCCGGTTGAAAAGCTCCGGTGCACAAATTTATACCTCTTCACACCAAGCGTTCTTACTGCCTCAAACAGGATGGCTTGTCTCTGTCCGGAATTTTCAAGCGTTACCCGACTGTTTGGGTCAGACGGCTCGAGCACTGCGGCGATACCCTCATTGATAAACAGTTCACGGCTGCGGTCTGTTCCGAGATAATTGGTAACAAATATATCGTCAACATAAAGCTCTGAGCCTCTGACATTGATTTTACCTGTTGTTACATTACAAATGTGGCCTATGTTTTTCCCTTTGGTGAAACGATAGCAGAGGTATATAACCGCCAGCCCCGCAATCAGGCCTAATATCACGTTGACAATCATTTCGGGACAATTTACTGCTCTCATGGCAAGCACGGTCAGAAACGCCGTAACCAGCGAAATATAATTTCTTGATTCAAAGGTTTTCGCTATACCGTCGATATAAGCTTCTCCTCTGCGCACAAATTCGGTATGTTCGAGCTTTTCCAGACTTTCGCACTCTGCAGTTCTTACTTCTCGAAACTGCTGAACGGCTAAGGCTAAAAAGGTTACCGCAACAAAATCTTTAGCGAGAATTGCCGGAACCGCAACAGCACCGAGAGCGGATGCGATAAGACCTAAAATTATATTATTAAAATAAGCGCTCGGATAAGACGGTATCTGCCTGAAATCCACTTTTAACGTAATAAGTCTGGCAGTGGTGCCCATGACAATACCGGTGACAATTACAATGATATCGTTTGTACTTAAGGATTTTACCGTTTCCAGTTGTCTCATCTCCGATCGGTTGATAATTCGTACATCCGGCGAACTGCGCGGCGGATTTCCTGATAACTTGTACAGCGGCATATATTTGATTGCAGCCACTCTTCAATCACACATTCTTCAGGCATGACCGGGTAGCGTATCATCATCGCATGGCAGACCATCAAGAAACCCGAGGTACAGTAGCCGCATTGAAACGCATCCGCGTCAATAAACGCTTTTTGGATCGGAGCCGTACCGCCCAGCCCCTCCACGGTTAAAATTTCATGACCCTGCGCTTCTACCGCCAGCATCAGGCATGATTTCATCGGCCGGCCGTCCACAATTACAGTACAGGCTCCGCAGTCCCCGTTCAGGCAGCCCGGCTTTGCCGCCGTCAATCCCAGTTGCTCTCTGAGCACATCCAGCAGCAAATCCGAAGGACGCGCCATAACCTCATGAGTTTCGCCGTTTATCTGAAGCGATATAACGGCTTTTCTTTCATGTCTGAGCATTTTCCCCGCCCTCCAAGAGCTCGGTAAGCGTATTTTCAAATAAAAATAAACGGTATTCGCCGGATCCCTCAACACCTGCATATGCCGATTCAGGCAGCATTTTGGCCGCTTGTTTTACTCTTTCCGCAATAGTTTTCGTTTTATCGCTCAGAACGCTTTCTATCTGCTCGCTCCGGAAAGGATATGAACACACACCTGAAAAAGCGATTCTTAAGATGCCATCCTTCCACAGCGCCGCGGCGCTTGTCAACGGGTAGTCGATCTTCTCGTTCGCGGTTTTCTTTATGTGGCAATGGCGGGCTGAAAGCGCCCAACGGGGGACGTGGATCTGCACCATCATCTCGCCGGGTTTTAACCGCATCCGTATATTGAACACGCTTCTAAAGGGTATGCGGCGTTCTCCTTGAGGCCCGTACAGCGATACGTCGGCGTCGGACAGCAGCAGCGGCAGGCTTGTTTCTCTGTAAATAATAGAGCCGCACAGGTTTCCGCCGAGTGTGATCCTGCATTGATTTGTATGATCCGCGATTCTCCCGCAGGCCAGCCCCAAGAGCGCAAACAGATTAGATTCGCGGATCCGGCTCAATGTGCATGCGGAGCCGATATGCAGCCTTTCTTTATCTACCGTTAATAACCCGCATTCGGGAATACTCTTGATGTCGATTAAGGCATCCGGATGTACGGACCCGGTTCGGGACATGGAAATGATTTCACTGCCGCCCGCATAATAAACGGCTGATTTTCCCTGAGATTGAAGCTCGGAAAAAATATCCGCCGCCTCTTTGAGTGTATCAGGACGGTAATAAGCAAAATTAAACGGTATCACTGGCATCCTCCGCAGGCGTGCGCCATATTGTTTCGGGAGTAAGCGGCAGGGTCATAAGCTGCTTTCCGAACGCCGCGGACAAGGCGTTTCCAAATGCCGCCGGAATGCCGATTATCCCATGTTCCGAAAAGCCCCGCACACCGTAAGGAGACCGAGTTTCCGGCGTTTCTACAAATCCCACGCGATAATCCGGTTCCTGTCCGATATGCATGAGCTTATATGTGCGAAGATTCGGCAGCTTCGGTATGCCGTCGTGATCATAAGCGAACCCTTCACGGCTCGACAAGCTGATTCCCATCGCCATACCGCCGGCAATCATCGCGCGCATAGCCTCAGGATTGATGACCTTCCCTACATCAATTACGGTAGAGGCATTGATTACGCGGTATGCTGATGTTTTTAAATCCGCCTCCACCTCAACGACCTGCGCACCAAGGGTCCAATCAGGGCCTGTTCTGCCATGTCCTGTCTGCGGTTCGAGCATACTCAGGCCTTTAAGCATAAATCCGCCCCTCCCCAAAACGGGTTCCCCGACAGATTCCCCCGTGTTCGATTTATAGCCGCCGGCGATATCTTTAAAAGCAATAAACTGTTCGGGATTCTTTCTTGAATAGACGCGGCTATAAGCAATCTCAATATCATCTGGAGAACAGCCAAGTGCCTGAGCGCCGTTGCTGCGAAGCTGATTTAGCAAATCATCCGCAGCGCGCATAACGGCGTGTCCCGCCATGTATTCTGTCATGCTTGCAACCGTTTTCCAGTGTTCGGGGGCTGTTTTTGTATCCACGGGTATCACGACATGTACCTGATCCGCGTCAATTTTCAATTTTTCCGCAAGCATTTGCGCCAGATGTGTCTGTCCGTTAGAGCCCATTTCCACAACACCCGTTTGCAGATTTAGGCTCCCATCCGGGTTAAAGGTAATAAACGCTCCCGATATGGCGTCGGTAGGCGGATTGGGTGTTTTCCAAAAGCATGCCGCGCCTTTTGCGCGTACTGTATTTTTTTTGATAGGAACGGCTTTCCCGCCATCCCATCCCGAAAGCTCCTTAATGTTATTCAGACATTGTTTAAGATCACCTGTGAGACTTGCCGTGCATTCCACCCGCGATGGGGTCTTGCTGCCCGAACGGATCGCGTTGCGAATGCGAAATTCCAGAGGGTCAACCGAACACCTGCGAGCCAGAATATCCAATGCCCGTTCTATACAGAAAGTGAACGACTCATGGGAAAACCCCCGGAAAGACGTGGCGTAAGTGTGATTCGTATAGACGCAAATGGCTTCACATGACAGGTTTTCGATATGGTAAGGGCCTGTACAGTCCATTGCAATCGCTTTCGTCATATAAGGCGATATATCCGTGTAAGCTCCGCAGTCCAGCAGAAAAGATAATTCCGCTGCCTTAATAAGGCCGTTTTCATCCGCTCCAACCTTGATTTGCGCCTCCAAACCCATGCGGCAAGGGGCCGAGGCCATATCCTGTTCTCTGGGTATCGTAAGCCTAACCGCTTTTCCCCCGACGCTGCGTGATGCCAAAAAGGCCAGTATCTCAAGCATAACAGGCGCCTTTCCCCCAAAGCCCCCTCCTACGAACGGGACCCGGACCTGAATTTTACCGGAAGGAATTGAAAATGCTTCGGCAAGCTGCTTTCGAACGGAATAGGGAGCCTGAGAGGAGGCAGTAATGAGCACATCGCCGTCGGAAGAAATTTGAGCCCTTGCCGTTCTTATTTCCATTGCAAGGTGATCTGACGGCGGCAGATAAAAGCGCTGCTCGACAATGGCGCTGCAGCGTTTCCATGCTTCCTCCATATTGCCTTTTCGCATACTGTAGCGGCTGGCGATATTGGTTCCGGCTTCCGGATAAATATCGGCCAGCACCTTTTTATACTCGCTTACCCTCTCATGAACCAGAGGCGCACCCTCGGCCATCGCCTGTGAAGGGGTAATAACGAAGGGAAGCGGTTCATATTCGATCCTTATCAATCGCAGCGCGTTCTCGGCTGTCGGGTTGTCAATAGCTACGACAAGCGCCACAGGCTCCCCGGCGTAGCGTACTGCGTCCCCGGCAAGGGCCGGGCGATCCTGTAACAGAGGTCCGAGCAATTCCGGACAGTCCTTACCGGTCAGAACCGCTTTTACTCCGCTCAAGCCTAAGGCTCCGGATACATCAATATTATTTATGCGGGCATGTGCGCAGGTGCTCGTCAGCAGACGGGCGGCAAGAATCCCTGCATCCGGCAAATCATCGGTATATTTGGCCTTACCCGTGACTTTGTCCCATGCGTCTTTGCGTCGGACGCTTTTTCCTACGGCGGTATTCATACAGACGCATCCTCCCGTCCGGTATCATACCGTGTACTGTAAAAAAACGAAGTAGGAAATCACGGCAGCCGACAGTGAGCCGATTACGTCCGAAACCATATCCATGTCCGTGTCTTTTAGACCTCTCTGCATTTTCCTCTCATTTTTCAAGTCACTGACGAACTCGATTATTTCATATATCGTACCCCAAAAAACGCCTAAAAGCAGAATGTAGAAGGCCCGGAACAGTCCCGAGCCTCCGTATTCAAAAAGATTCGAAAGAAGGAAATAGAAAAATATCGCAAACGAAAACGAGCCAATCACATGCTGAACTCTGTCATATTTTTTAGACTTATAATACAGACGTCTGTAATGCCCGAAATATGAGTCTGAAAACAGCGTGATTACGACCAGGATATAAGCCGTGTCGGGCATGGCAAGATCGAACAGATCGCAGGCGGCATAAACACACGCTGAAAATACTATTGATACAATCGCCGATTTTACGGCATTCTTATTCTTCCTTTTTTTAAACTCCTTTAAAAAGAACAGCTCCGCTAAGATGAAAACGACTGAAAAGGCGAGGAGAATTAAGTTCATAACACTTAAACCATACTTTACTTAAACTGTGAAAATCTTCGCATTAAACGCGATCTGACCCGGCTTTTCCTGAGCCGCGCAGACAGGATATTACTTTTAAAACAGATACCGGCTCAACATCTCCGCGGAGTCAGGCGGGTATGGAGTCTTTATAATTCTCTCTTTGCCAATGGCGATGCTGTGAAACGGCACCCAGGAATTCATTGCAGAATTCGGTCAAATCCGCCGTATTCCTTGTCATAACAACTCCGGCATCCGATGCTGCGCCCAAATCAGACATGACAATACTGATGCCCTTAATCTGAGTTGATGCCAGCACATCGATACCCTCGCCCGCGGCTCCGATGGGCTTTGCGTGTTTGTATGCCTCGTTAATAAAGTGAATCGCATCTCCCTGCCCGGCTATGGCGCCTGCGCAGTCTTTTCCTCCGGCGATATAAACGGCATCATAATTGACGGAAGCGGTAGTGAGGTAACTCTTTCCGACGGTGAGCTCCTTGTTATCCGTGCTTCTGATAGTTCCCAAATCCTTGCTGACGATTTCAAAACAAACTTTTGCGCCTTTCAGGAAATCCATAATCTTTGTAAGCTCAGCATGGTTAAATCCGTTTTCCGCAAGAATCGCTATTTTTCTGCTCTCAGCCGTCTTAATTGTGTTCTCCTGGCTTAAAGCGGGCGATCGCGCGGTATTGCCGGAAGCTCCGGCAGGAGGTGACTCGGCGCCTATACCCGCGGCAATCTGCTGAGCAAGAGTATTATCCACATTGTTGAACATATCCACCACGCGCTGTCTGATTTGTTTATCCGTCACGCTGCCGACTTCAAAACGAAACGCATCGACAATATGCTTTTTCTCGGCCGAAGACATACTGTTCCAGAACAAAGCCGCCTGTGAAAAGTGGTCTCTGAAGCTGTCGCTCCTTGACCTGGTTTTTTCACCGTTTACTTTTTCTGCGTAATGCTCATATCCGTTTTCCTCAACCGAAGCGGGCATCGGGCAGCTGCCCGCCAGAGAGTTCGGAAAATAGCTTACCTTACCGGGATTAATGCTCATCCTGTGAAACCCGTCGCGCTGGTTATTGTGAACAGGAGCTACAGGCCGGTTGATCGGAATTTCGTGAAAGTTGGGACCGCCCAACCTAGTAAGCTGCGTATCAAGATAAGAAAACAGGCGTCCCTGCAGCAAAGAATCGCTGCTCAGGTCGATTCCCGGTACCAGATTAGCCGGGCAAAAAGCAACCTGCTCGGTTTCGGAAAAGAAATTATCTACATTTCGGTTCAGGGTCATTTTGCCTATGATCTTAACGGGAATAACTTCCTCAGGCCAGATTTTTGTCGGGTCGAGGATATCAAAGCCGAGATTGAATTCATCTTTCTCTTCAATCATCTGGATGCCCAGCTCGTATTGCGGATATTCCCCGTTATTGATGGCTTCCCATATGTCGCGCCTGTGAAAATCCGGATTTTTACCCGCGAGCTTCTGCGCTTCATCCCAAACTAACGAGTGTACGCCGAGCAGCGGCTTCCAGTGAAATTTCACAAATCTGGACACGCCCTGTTCGTTTACAAACCGAAACGTGTTAACCCCGAAGCCCTCCATCATTCTGAAACTGCGCGGGATGGCGCGGTCCGACATTAACCACATGACAGTATGCGCTGTTTCCGGGGTATTGACGACGAAGTCCCAGAATGTATCGTGCGCGGAGGACGCCTGAGGAACTTCCCTGTCAGGCTCGGGTTTAATAGCGTGAACCAAATCGGGGAACTTAATGGCGTCCTGTATAAAAAACACGGGAATGTTGTTGCCCACCAGATCATAGTTTCCGTCCTCGGTGTAAAACTTAGTCGCGAATCCGCGTATATCCCTGACCGTATCGGCCGAGCCTCTTGAGCCGACAACTGTGGAAAAACGTACGAAAACAGGTGTTATTGCGGAAGGAACCTGCAAAAACTTTGCTTTCGTGTATTCTTTCATACACTCATATACCTGAAAGAAGCCGTGCACGCCAAACCCTCTGGCGTGTACAACGCGTTCAGGTATTCTCTCGTGGTCGAAATGGGTCAGTTTCTCACGGAAATGAAAATCCTCAAGCAGCGTGGGGCCCCGCTCACCTGCCTTCAGGGAATCATCCGTATTGGTAAGCTTCACTCCCAGATCGGTAGTCAGCTTTTCGTCTTGATTTTCCGTTATGAATTTGCAGAGCCGGTCACTTTTTGAATTTTGATTGATTGTTTGTTCATCCATAGCTTTTCTCCCTCGTAATGGCTTTGTTTCCGCTTAAGCTCTTGCCGCGTCGGAATAATATCGCCATATAGCATAGCCGGATAAGCCGAAAATATGTTGCGGGGAAACAAAAACGGGGAGATCAGCGTTACCGGCCGCATATATCTTCGAAATCGTTGTAAAATCGGCAAATATAGAGTACGCTTATAGAATGAAAAGATGCATATAGACCGGGTGTAACGAAAGCGCATCAACCCGGCCTTATTTCACACCGGGCTTTTAATATCCGCTGAAAGAGTTGGAGGTAAACATGCGAAAAACAAAAATAGTCTGTACCATAGGTCCCGCAAGTCAAACTGAGGAAATTCTCACGGAAATGTGCCTTGCGGGAATGAATGTCGCGAGGCTCAACTTTTCCCACGGAACTTATCGGGAGCATCAGGAAAAAATCGATATGCTCAAGAGAGTCCGTGAAAAGCTGGATTTGCCGATCGCCATTATCCTTGACACAAAAGGACCGGAATACCGCATCGGGACATTTAAGGACGGCAGAGTTTATTTAAACGACGGGGACACGTTTGCGTTTACCGTTGAAGATATAGAGGGATCCCGGGAAAGAGTATCAGTGAGCTACAAAGGCTTAATACGGTCACTCGCGGTCGGCGACAGGATCCTTGTCAATAACGGTCTTGTAATTTGCGAGGCAAAAGAACTTACCGATACGGATGCCGTATGCAATGTAGTGGCCGGCGGAGAACTTTCCGACCGTAAGAGCATGAACTTTCCGAACAAGGTGTTAAGCGGGGTTTACTTAAGCGATCAGGATAAGTCGGACCTGCTGTTCGGCATTAAAAATAAAGTCGACTTCATAGCGGCATCCTTCGTTTCTTCGAAAGAAGATCTGGTTGAGCTCAAGACCTTCTTAAAAGAAAACGGCGGAGAAGATATCGATATCATCGCGAAAATCGAAAACCGCGCGGGTGTCAACAACATTGAAGAAATATCCGAGGAATGTGACGGAATCATGATCGGCAGGGGCGATCTCGGTGTCGAGATCCCCTTTGAGGAATTGCCGTACATTCAAAAATATCTGATCACAAAATGCAGGCTGCTCGGAAAGCGCGTGATTACGGCGACTGAAATGCTCGAGTCGATGATCTATAGCCCCAGACCCACCAGAGCGGAAATTTCCGATGTCGCCAACGCGGTGTATGACGGTACAAGCGCCATTATGCTCTCCGGAGAAACCGCTTCCGGGAAATACCCTGTGCAGACGGTGGAAATCATGGCTAAAATCGCTGAGGAAACGGAAAAGCATATTCATTACAATCACCGGTTCGCTTCATCGGAGTTTCGGATTAAAAACAAAGTGGATGCGATTTCCCACGCGACCTGCGGTATGGCAATCGATATTGAAGCGAAAGGAATCGTTGCCTGTACGCTTTCCGGTATAACCGCGAGAATGGTATCCCGTTTTCGTTCGCCGGTCGATATTATCGGTATGACAACCGACAAAAAGGTATGGTACAAGCTTTCGCTCTCATGGGGCGTAATACCCGTTATGAGCGAGGCATTTACTTCGGTGGACGCTCTTTTCAGTCATGCCCGTGAAACAGCGAAGAGGACGCTCGAGCTGCAGGAAGGGGACAGCATTATCATCACCGGCGGTCTGGTAAACAGAATTTCGGGAAATACCAATTTAATAAAAGTCGATACAATTTAGTCAAAAAATCCATAAGAAACGCCCGCCGAGATTCACATGTTCTCAGCGGGCATTTTCTGTTAACAGCTATGTGCGCGATTACTGGTAACTGTCGTAAATATCCTCCAGAATGCCGTGGGCAACCTCCGGGGTTATCTTAACCGGGCAATAGCTTGACAGGTGGCTTGAGACGACGTCGGGCACGAAGCTTAAAACATCTTCTCTCCGGAATCCCATTTCCTTGAGCGGTTTGATGTGTACGGCACGCATAATGTCATATATTTTCCCGGAGACAAGCCGTCCGAGCTCTTCGCCGCTCTCCGAGCCTCTCAGTTCAAGTCCGATCGCGCATCCGATTACATGCATCTTTTCGGGAACGGCGGGGGCTATGACTTTTACCGCGGCAGGCAGGCACACGCCGCAGTTGTAGCCGTGAGGCGTATGAAAATGACCGGAAAGCGCGTCCGCCGCGGCATGACCCACATGCGTTATTGGATCATTGAACGCAAAGCCCGCGAAGTTGGCGGCGAGCATCATCTCCGTACGCGCCTGCTTGTTGTCGGGCTCGTTATACGCCGTCACGAGGTTTTTTGAAATTTTTCGGATTGCAGACTCCCCGAACACATCGCTGTGAGGACCCCACATTATTGTGGTCATACCCTCGATCGCATGTGAAAGCGCGTCGAGGCCGGTGTTTGCCGTTGCCGCTTTCGGAAGCGATACCGTAAGTTCCGGGTCGACTATGGCGTATGTCGTATTGACAAATACGCTCCACTTCGCGTTTATTTCAGGTCTTGAAATGATGGCTACTTTTGTAACCTCGCTGCCTGTGCCCGCGGTTGTCGGAACGAGAATAACGGGAGTTTTGGTGTTGATGTAAATCGGTTTGGAAAGGATGTAGTCTTTGGCCGTTCCCGGCATTGTCAGCAAAACGGAGATGGCTTTTGCGGTATCCATGCTGCTGCCCCCGCCGATACCAATCAGGCAGTCCACGCCTTCACTTTTCGCGAAAGCGCCGCCCTTGTCAACGATATCTATGGGAGGATCCGAGAGCACCTCGTTGAATACCACTACATTAACGCCGGCGTCCTGCAGGCTTTTTACCGCCTTGGCCAGGGTATCCGTACTCTCGACGCCTTTGTCCGTGACAATCATTGCCTTCTTGCAGTCGAGCTCACTGACTTTTTCTCCAAGCACGGAAAAGGCACCCCATCCGAACACAACGGATGCCGAATGTGAAAACTGATGATACATTTAAATCCCCCTCAAATTCCTTTGCGATTCAAATTCCTACTGCTCGCATTGTATCACATACAGCCTGTTTTTCACAGTCTGTTTTTCCGTAAACGGCCGAATGCGTCGTCAGTCCGCGGCAAGCAGCTGCTCGCATCGCTTTTCGAATGCCGCTATAACGGCCGCTGCCGTTTCCTCCTTAAGCTGCCCCGTCATGGACGGCGTTTGAAAAAAGCGCTTTGGCAGCTTCACGTTTCCCAGTTTAAACCCGAGTTTTTGCTTAATGCGGAGTTTTGTTTTAAAGATCCGCAGCGCCGCCCGGTCGAGCTCCTCATTTGTCATAGGTTTCCCTACACAGTCAAGCACCTTCATTATTCTGTCTCTGTCGTAGACCTTGCGCGCAAAAAGACAGATTGTAAGCGAGTTTAAAAGGCAGCGTTCGACCTCTTCGGCATACAGATAATCAACCAGCGCTTCGATATCAAACGGTTTGCTCTGGTCGAAGGAATAGCCGGCATTGCATAAATGCGAATGCCTCGCCCCGACCGCGGCGCCGGTCAGCGCGCCGTATCCGGTATGATAACCGGGCATTTCGTTGCCTGCTATCTGCATGCCGAAATCATATCCGCCGTATTTTAAGGAGGCATGCTTAACGCCTTTGGCCAGATCCGCGTAAAATTCGTTTTCGGCATACGCCAGATAACGCGCGGCTTCCAGGTAATTGTCAAGGCTGCCGAAATCAAGCGGTACTATCGTCATATCCTCACTGATAATACCCTTTTTCAAAGCTTCGGTTGCCCAGCCGAGAACAACTCCGCAGCTCATGGCGTCTAAACCCAGCTCTTCGACCGCCTCAATAAGTTCAAGCACCCCGTCGCTGTTTTTAATGCCTAAAAATGTCCCCAGGGCAAAGATCAGTTCGTAATCATAGCTGACCGAGACCGCTTCATATTCGTAACCATGGTCGAATTCCCTGCGAAATTGCCCTATGTGTATACAGCCGACCGGACAACCGGTGCAGGCTACTTTCCTTACAAGATGCTTTTTTGCAAAAGTATTGCCGGACAACTCCTCTATATTATCTGTTGAGGCAGCATTCAGATTCTCAACCGGCAGGCCGCCTCCCTCGTTTAGAACCACAACATTGACGGGCGTTCCGAGATCGTGGTATTTGGACATTATCTCTGTTGACGTCACCGTTTTATATAATTCGGAATACACCGATCCGTACTTCTTGAAATCCGGGATCGGTATGCTTCGATCCCCGGCGATCTGAAGCGCTTTTAAGTTTTTGCTTCCGAACACCGCGCCGAGTCCCAGTCTGCCGAAGTGGCGGTACGTATCCACACAGACGCTGGCAAAGCTGCAAAGATTCTCGCCCGCCGGACCGATCCTGAGAATCGACCGCTTCCCGCTGAAAGCTTCGCGCATGCGTATATACTGGCCGACCCCGTCGGCGTTCATACCCCAAAAGGCCCGGGCGTCTTTAATTTCAGCCAGCATCTCCCTGACGGAAATATATGAGGGATTTTTAGCTCTCCCGGTTATAAGGACAGCATCGTATCCCGCGTGAAACATAGTCAGGGCCAGCCTTCCTCCGGCGTAAGACTCACCCAGCTCGCCCGTAAGAGGGGAAATAAACATCGCCGTCGTCTTGGTGATTACGGGAAATATGGTTGAAGCCGCGCCGATTGCAAGGACAATCGGCTGCTCGGGCGCCAGCGGCGGCAGCTCCGGGCGCATGTACTCCTCAAGCAGCTTCGCCGCGACTCCTACGCCGCCCAGATAATCATTTAAATCCTCTCGTTTATATATGTGTACTCTTTCACTTGTCAGATCGATATGCAGGACACGAATAAAATTTTCGTTAATCATCGGAATCCTCCATCACAAGGCAGCTGTGCGGACAATAACGCGTACAGACCCCGCAATGCCTGCAGATTATCGGCAGATGGGTCTCCTCGTCAAAATTCACCGCGTTTGCTATACAGGCTGTCTGGCATTTCCGGCAGCCGATGCAAAGGTCTTTTTTCAGTATAACCCCGCCGCCCCGGCGGCTGACAAGCGCGCCAGACGGGCATGCTTCCGCGCAGGCGCGCGAACCCTTGCAGGCAAGGCATACTGTCGCCTGAAAACCGCTGGACATGCCGCCTCTGGTAGCGACCTTAATGGCACTTTTTGATATTGAATGATTTTGCTGATTATAAGCCGAACACATAAGCATACATGTAAAGCAGCCTATGCATTTTTTCATACCGGACGCCCGCATAGCCTTTGGCATGATAAATATCCTCCGGATGTCATATATCCTGTTATTTCGCTTTTTTACATGAATTATGTCGTTAATCGGCAATTATGCCTTATAACGCTTTGTACGCCAAAACCCGCAAACTCCGCTAGATATCAAGAGCGGCAAGAAAACCTTCTCTTACTGCCGAGTCTACTTTCGCCGGCCGCAGGCAATCTCCGACCTTGTAAACTTTGGCGTTCGCAATTACTTTTTCAAGCTCATCCGCGGAGTTTGATTTCATGCCCAGAGCGTAAAATACCGAATCGGCACCGATCACTGTTTCGGCCCCGTCTTTATCGGCAATACGAACCGAACAGGTTGTAACCTCAAGGCAGCGCGTATTCGTGTACGTGCGGATCGCTTCCCTGCTCATTTGCCTTATAAGCGCTTCCCTGTACATACCGTATGAATCATCGGCTACGCGGGGCAGCATTTCGATAATCGTGACATCATGGCCCGATTTTGCAAGGTGAAGGGCAACCTCGCACCCGACAAGGCCGCCGCCGACCATAATAACGCTTTTGCCCGGCTTACAGCCGTAATATACATCCATGGCGTGTCTTATTTTATCAATGCCGGGTATGGGAGGCATTGCCGGACGCGAGCCTAAAGCCAGGATAACCGCGTCCGGTTTGAGCCGCTCGATAAGCTCAGCATCCGCGGCCGTATTGAGTAAAACCGTCACGCCGCGCCGATACGTCACCCTTATAAGCAGATCCTTAAAATTTCTCAGGTCTTCCTTGTCGACATCCGTATCCGTAAAACACAGAAGTCCGCCGAGCCTGTCTTCCTTCTCGGCGAGGGTTACTTTATGCCCGCGTTCGGCCGCGGTTATCGCCGCCTGCATACCGGCCGGACCTCCTCCTACGACAAGAACGATTTCAGACGCGCCGGGAAGCGGATGCTCCGACAGGTCGAAGGGCAGGTTTGATACAGGATTAATAGTACATGAACCGACTCTTTTGGCAAGCTCCGAACTGGGCCACGGAATGTCCGTGTATCCCTCTTCGGGCGAGCCGGGAAAGCAGTTGAAGCAGCGTATGCATCTGCGGATCTCATCCGCTTTACCGCTGAATGCTTTCTGCGGAAAATACGGATCGGACAGCATCTGACGGCCGAGAATAACATAATCCGCCTTGCCTTCCGCTACTATCGTCTCGGCCTGCTCCGGTGAGTTAATACCGCCGACGACGCCTACCGGCAGGGACGTATATTTTTTGATTTCCGCGGCCAGATCCGCGTTGCACGCGTGCGGAACATACATTGACGAAAACTGCCGCGTTTCGATCGGATCCGTATACAGTCCCGTGGATACATGTATCAAATCCGCGATTTTATCCAGCATACCGCAGAAAATACCTGTTTCCCGGGGCGTAATGCCGCCCTCAACGCCCTCTTGCGCGCTTACCCGCACCTCAATTAAGAAATCCGGTCCGACACGGTCACGAATGCCCTGAAGTATTCTGATGGGAAACCGCGCCCTGTTTTCAAGATTCCCGCCGTACTCGTCGGTCCTCTTATTCAAACGCGCGGAAAGAAATTGCGTAAAAATAAAACCGTGACCGGCATGTATAAGCACTCCGTCAAATCCGGCGGCCTTCATAAAATCGGCGGTTTCGGCAAAATCATTTATCACGCCGGCCATGTCCTCTTCATTCATCGCCCTGACTCTAACCCCGTCGGGCCTTACAAGCGCGCAGGGACCTATAGGGTCCTTTTGCCCCTCAAACGGCGTTTTTTCGGCGCCCGGGTGCGCGAGCTCTATCATAGCCAAAGCGCCGTTTTCCTTAATAAGCGATGCATGGCGGCCTATCGCCTCGAACGCCCTGCCCGAATGGACCGAAAAATCGACCGGCGGAAACGGAATGCGGTTGGCGTCGGTGAAGTTGACATCGGTCTCGCCTACACATACCGCCGCCGCTCCGCCTTTGGCAATCGATTCAATTTTGCGGTAAGCGCGGGGGCCCGCGTCCGGATCGAGCGCTATCATGCCGAAAGCCATCGGCGCGTTTACGATCCTGTTCTTAAAGACCCTTCCTCCGGCCTTCATCGGTCTCATCAGATTAGGAAATATCCGTTCCTTTTCCACCATCGAAATACTCCTTATATATCATTATCCGGCACTATCCGTTTAAACACTCTCATCGCAAATCTTATATCACAATAATTACCGCGGGACAATACCGTAACCGTCGGCTTTATCCCTTTTTTAATTCGCTGCCGCATTGAAATACAATAACTAACATGTTATCCTGTTGCTATAGATTTACATACGGCCGGACCCGGGATAAGCATACCTGAGGCAAAACCGGTACCGGCTTATTGACAACACAAAACCTGAATGTGAAAGAGAGGAATATTTCAAATGACTGCCGAGAACCGGAAAAAACATGATGAAAAAGAAAAGCGTATCAAAGATGCCGTAGCTCTAAAAGAGCCTGACAGAGTGCCGATGACCCCCGGCCCGCAGCTTTATCCCGTCTTTCATTCCGGATATACGGTTGCGGAGGTCGTCTACGACACCTCTCTGGAAAAAATCCGGAACGCGCTTATAAAATACCATCTGGATTTCGACCCGGACGCCGGAACCGATGTCGGCCAGCTGTATGCCGGTGAAGGTCCTATAATGGAAACGATCAGGCCGAAAAATATGCGCCTTGCGGGCATGCCCGGCGAAGGGGCCATCGGCGATAATTCTCTCCAGCAGTTCATTGAGTACCCGCTTTTACTGGATGACGAATTTGACGAATTCTTCAAAGACCGTATGAGCTGGGCTTTCAGAAAAGCGCTCCCGAGGATCGCGGGGATATTTGAGCCTTTGGCAAAAATGCGCTACAGCTTCGGAGACGCCAATATGGCCGCCCGCCAGATGGCTCATATCTTTTCGGATCCCGAGTTTCAGGCCATGATAGAGGATTTCAAAAAGATAGATGCGTTTTATAACGAACGTCAGTCAAAAGTGAACAAGATACGCGAGGATATTCAGGACCTGGGATTTCCTATGATGAGAGCAATGGGCGGAGGCCTGGTTCCGTTTGACGGCTACAGCGACTTTCTGCGCGGCTCCGTACTCGCTATGGAAGACTTTTACGAAAGGCCGGAGGATATAGAAAGATATATCGACGAATCCTGGGCAGAGGCAGAGCCGAGGATTCTGGCAAGCAAGGGCAAGGATGAGGGAAAGCATATTTTTGTTCCCCTGCATAAAGGATTCGACGGGTTTATGAGCGGAGAGTTTTACAGGAAGTATTACTGGAAGCACCTGCAAAAACTCATCCTGGCGATTATCGAAAGCGGCAAGGTTCCTTATATATACACCGAAGGCAAGTACGACTCAAGGCTTGATTTCCTCACCGAGGTGCCGCCCGGCAAGGTTCTTTACCATTTTGAAACCGTTGATATGGCGGTCGCGAAGAAAAAGCTCGGCGGTATCGCGTGCATAGCGGGCGGATTCCCCGCGGCGCTGCTCGACTGGGGCAAGCCCGAGCAGGTGCGCGATGAGGTTAAAAAGCTTCTGGACGTCTGCGCTCCCGGCGGAGGATTCATATTTGAAACCTCCTGCGGCATGGGGAACGCGAAACGCGAGAATGTTGAAATAATGTTTGAAACCGTGAGAGAATTCGGGGTTTACTAAGCGGCGGCGCCGACAGCCGGGCCGCGCCGCGGACGATTTGACCATCGGCCCGATGATATCGGGCGTTGACCCGGCCGTTCGTGACGCTTCGGAATACATACGGAATCTTAGGAGGCACCAATGGTAGAAGGCAAAAGGTTCATTGATCTGCACTGCTCGCCGTTCGGGCGAAAAGGCTCTTTTTTCATAATACAGCAAAGCGATGTCGGACACGATCATTTCGGAGCAAGTGACCTGTGGATCGGCACGACACGCTCGACCGGGTACGGTTACTCCGGGATCGAGACTACGAACCGCGTCATGAAAATCCGTCTTTTAAAAGACGGCCGCCCCCTCCCCTTCGCGGTTTCGAACACTCCTGCCGAGGTCATCCTGGAAACGGATTTCGGGTCAATGCGCATTTGCATTTCCGAGCACAGACTGCTCCGGTTTTACGGAACAGACGGTCTCACGCTTTCGTTGTCGGCGCCTCTGAGCGCTTTTCACTCCGCCGTTAAGGATATGCTCGACGGCACCTGGCAGCTGCTGACCTGCACCAGTCAGGTTATCTGGCTTTTTGTCCCCGTGCGCGGAACCTGCGTCATGGACGCGCCGTATGACTGGCGCGCCATGCGTACGCCGTATATGAACGGAACCTGGATCCCGGACGAAAACGGCGTTGTCGACCTTTGTGTGGAGGAATTCGATACCGAGCCGAAAAAACGCTCCGCCTATCCGGATTACCGCGACTCCGCCGCGGCTGTTTTAAAGGACTTTGAAACTTATCGCGACACATGCATACCTCAGTTTGCGGGTGACTTAAATAAAAGCCGCGATCTCGCGGCGTGGATGATCTGGTCGCATACGCGCATGCCTGCCCCGGGCAGCCTTATAAAACGCGAGATGGTTATAATGATGCATCAGCTTTTCGGGCAGTGTTACTGCTGGCAGCAGGCGTTCCAGGCAATGGCCAACTGTAAGAACGCGGATTTCGCCTGGGACCTTCTGCAGTCGGTCTTTGACTACCAGATCCCCGAGACCGGCCAGATCCCGGACCATATAGACGAGATAAACAAAACGTACTTTTCATTTAAGCCCCCGATTTACGGCGTGGCTTTAAACTGGCTGCTTGACCACAGCGATCTGTCCGTTATCAGCGCGGAGCGAAAGGAGCTTTTATATAACGAGCTGCGCGGACTGTACGGCTTCTATTTGAATTACCGCGACGCGGACGCGGACGGCCTTCCGGAGTACCACCAGTGCGACGAGACAGGCTGTGAGGACAGCACGATGTGCATCAGGGGCTTTCCGGTCGCGAGTCCCGAGCTCTCGGCGTATGTCGTCAACATATCAGACGCGCTCTCCCGTCTTGCGGCCTTGCTCGGCAGACACGACGAGGCAAAAAAGTGGGACGACGAGGCCGACGCGCTTACAGACAGAGCGCTAAAAGCCTTCTGGAACGGCGAGCGCTTCATCGCTTTCAGAGCAGGGACGCGGGAACCTATTGAAACAGGTTCGATTTCGTTTTACACTCCTCTGCTCTTCGGCAAAAGGCTGCCCAAGGAGACAGCCGATAGGGTCGCTGCGGATCTGTTTAGGGAAAACGTCAGCGTCACGCCTTACGGTGTGCCTTCGGAAGCGCTCGACAGCCCGTATTTTGAACACGGCTGGTCAAAGGGCACAATCCAGTCGCCTACAACCTGTCTGGTCATTCTGGGACTTCTCGCGTGCGGGAAAATAAAGGAAGCCGCCGATATAGCGCGGCGCTACGCGCAGGTTCTGCAAAAATCGGGTTTTTACCATATGATAGACCCCATAACGGGTCTCGGAAACGACAAGGCAATCGGGGTAAACAACGTGCAGTACTGGGCTGCGTGGACCGCCGGGGTGTTCACGATACTGTCGGGCTATATCTGCTGAATATTCAGGCAGGCGTCATACGCGCAATCTTATATAAAATTATAAAATGATCCTTCGGCATTTAAAAAACCCGTCTCTTTTAATCGAGGCGGGTTTTGCCATTCCGGTGTTCAGTCCACCCCGGGCGGCAGCCGTTTTAATAAATAGATCATATCCGTCAGCCGCTTTCCGTTTTCATACATGGGGTGGTCGTAATTGTCCGTAAAAAAGCCTTTGACGACGTGGGATCTTTTAAATCCGCATTTTTCGTAGAAACCCAGTGTCATCGGGCTCTCGCCCGTTCCGACATACAGCTCGCTGCCGGAGCGCGCGCAGTAATCGGTGGCAAATGAGATCAGACGCTGTCCGTATCCCTTCCGCTGATATTCGGGTACGGTAACAATATTCTTTATCTCAAAAACACCGTCCCCCTCCCGAGTAACGACACAAAGCGACTTTAAATCATCATCGAGCAAAGCGAACATCTCGCCCCGGTACAGATATTTCTCTATCATGCTCACCTGTTCATCCGCGATAAGCAGCAGCTCCATGTACTGTTTTTTATCACGGTCTTTTACTTTAACTATCTGCATTCGGCATTTCCCTTTCAGCTTTCAATAATCGCCCGCCCTGCCGTGTATTGGCTCGCATAATGTTGCCGTACAAATACGGATATGATATTATTGTCCCGGACACCGGGTAACCTTTTCGCTCACATTTACAAATGAAGGGGGACTTGCTCATGGCGCTCGGGGACATTAACTTATTTTCATGGAAAAGCAAGGAGCAGCAAAAGCAGGAGATGGAGACCTATGAAAAGTGGGCTTTTCCTTTCGGTCAGGCGCAGAGAGATAAGCTTGTCAAGCTAATGCTGGAGCTGTTCCCCAAGGAGAGCGAACCGACTGTGCTCATCCCGTTTCTGACATGTAAGGAACTCTACTGCAAATTGGCGAAAACGCCCGATCAGGCGGATTACGCGATAAACAAGCTTCTGACCGATATTAAAAAGTATAAGCGGATTATTAGAAAGCGTGATATGCCTACCTATGTCGCGCTGGTCTCGGCAGATCAAAAAGTCGATGAAAACCTTGAGTATCCGACCGCTCAACAAATAAGGGATATGGTCGCGAGCTTCCCTGATGTAAAAGGCTGACCTCCGGCATCATCCGCCTCCGGCGCACCTTCCCGCCGTTATCACCGAAAAAGCGCAGCTGTAATGCACCGACCGGGTGCCGCTACATCCGCGCTTTTTCATACCCGTTTGTTTTCCTTTAGGTTCTTAACCGATATCAAGCGCTATCTGATGCGCCGTGCGGGTAGCCTCATAGATGTTCTTAACGGCCAGACAGTCGCCTATCATATGGAAGATCGGCGCGCAAAAGCGCAGCTTCTCCGCCGCGTCGCTTCCCGGCAGCATCCCGAGCGCGTTTACCGCCGTGTCCGCCTCGAAGAATACTCTCCCGTCCGCGTTCCGGCCGACAACGCCTTTGTCATTTATCTCAACGATCCTCGTCCCGAAAGCGAGCTTTATGCCCAAACGGCCAAGCTCGATTCCTATCGCCATGCCGTGCAGCATATTGTCTCCTACGTTAACGCTCGGCAGCATTTCGATTAAGGTCACCTCTCGTCCGAGCCCGCCCAGATATATCGCGAGCTCCGCGCCTACGAGCCCTCCGCCCAGAATAACGGTTTTGCGCCCCGCTTTATCCGGGCATAAATACACATCCTTCGCCAAAACCGCGCGCTCAATACCGGGTATATCCGGTATGAGAGGCCGTGACCCCGTCGCGGCAATAATCGCGTCGGGTGCCATCCGCTCGGCGAATTCCCTTGTAACCTCCGTGTCGGTCATCACTCTGATGCCGCGCTTTTTTATGTTTCTTTCCTGCAGATCGAGGTACCCTTTCAGATGCTTTTTAAACGGCACATCGTCCTCGCACCGCAAAACGCCGCCGAGCTTTCCGGACTTCTCGCAAAGCACGACCTCGTGTCCGCGATCCGCGCAGGTTATCGCAGCCTCCATACCCGCTACGCCGCCGCCTACAACCAGCACCTTTTTCGGGCTTGAGGCAGGCATGGCGCAGATATGCTCGGAGGCGTTTTCAATCTCCGTGTTCAGCGCGCATACGATCTGACCGTGTCGTATAAGATTTGAAAAGCAGGTCAGGCAGCGCATGCAGTGTACGATCTCGTCTTCGCGGCCCTCACGTGCCTTGTTCGGCAGGTCGGGGTCACATATGATACCGCGCGCCAGCTCGACGACGTCGGCCTTGCCGCCGGCTATGATCTCCTCTAAGAGCTCCGGATCCGACAGCGCGCCGATCGTCGCGACCTTTGATATCTTAACGTGTTTTTTAACCTCGGCGGCATACTTCACGTTTACGCCGTCCTCCAGGAACATCGACGGATGCGTCACGGTAAACACCCGCGCGTCCTCATGCGACCCGGCCGAGACGTGTATCAGATCAACGAGCCCGTCGAGCGCCTCGGCTATTTTGCAGCCGTAGTCTATACCATAGCCGCCCTCATACACCTCGCTGCCCGAAATGCGCATCTCGATCGGAAAGCCCGGACCTACCGCCGCCCGAACCGCTTTTATTATCTCTATCGGGAAGCGCATGCGGTTTTCAAACGAACCGCCGTACTCATCCGTCCGGTGATTTAATGTCGGCGACATAAACTGGTGCATCAAAAATCCGTGTCCGCCGTGCAGAAAAACCATTCCGAACCCGCAGGCTTTAGCGATGCGCGCCGCGTCCGCGTGCTTTATAATGATTTTATCCATCCCTTCGCGGTCGAGCGCCCTGACCTTTACCGGGGGATGACCGAGCGCGCCCTCTACTATCCCGTCCTGCGGCCCGAAAGGCCGGACGCCCGGCGCCGTATTCGCGGCCGAACCGGGATGGAAAAACTCTATCGCGGCAACGGCTCCGTGGCGTGATATTAGGCCGGACAAACGGTTCATCGCGGGCATTATGTCCGGGGTGTCCAGAGACAGACTGTACGAGCCGTGCATATGCTCTTTGTCCACCATCGCGTCTCCGACACACACGGAGGCAGCTCCGCCCTTCGCCTTGCGCTCGTAAAAGCGCATATTCTCATTGACTGGTCTGTGGTTCACGTCGCCGAAGAACAAGCCGGTCGGAGCCGCGAATATACGGTTTCGAAATACAACGTTCCCCAGAGTTATCGGCGAAAACAGATGCGGATATTTGCACTTATACATATCGTTTCTCTCCTTTGAGCGCCGCTGATCCGGCATTAATAAAACTCGCTTAAGTAAGGGATAGCGCTTCCCGTCGGCCTCAGCTTTTTGCGCGGTTCACTTTATTCTTATATTATAAAATACAGCAAACCGAAAGTCCAACTCTTCCGGGTCTATGTTAATTTACCGACGGGTTTGCAGATACTGCATTAAGAACACAGGATTATTGCAGATTCTGCAATTATTACTGTTGCTTTTACATAAATTTGTGTATAATAATACTGATCTTCTATTTTAAATGATACCGGCAATAAAAGAGGTGTCGGCATGGACCTGGGAAAAAGATTATCTGAAGTTCGTCAGGCCGCGAAAATATCGCGAGCGCGGCTGGTCGAGCTTTTAAATCAAAGAGGGTTTTCGGTTAAACCGTATACGATATGCAAATGGGAGACCGGGGTATCAAAGCCCACGGTAGAAGCCTTCCTCGCTATATGCGATATTTGCCGTGTTGCGGACATACGGCAGACTTTTTCCGAAAAAAGATTCCTGCGGCTTTATAATACTCCCGTATCGGCCGGCAGGGGCAATTACCTCGAAGACGGTGATTTCGAGATGATCGAGGTTGAAAGCACAATACCGGACAGCGCCGATTACGCGGTAAGAGTAAGCGGCGAGAGTATGCTGCCGCGCTTTGTAGACCAGCAGATCATCTTCATACACGAGCAGGCCGCGCTGGATGAGGGCGGCATCGGTATATTTCTTCTTAACAACGAGGCATACTTAAAAAAACTGGGCAGAGGCTGTCTTTTGTCGCTGAATCCCGATTATGACCCCATCCCGATTCGCGAGTATGACGAATTGAGAGTATTGGGAAGGGTTGTCGGATAACGTTTGACGCGATAAGGAGAAATGATGGGCGTATATAGTACAGACGGCAAATATATATCTCTTAAAATCTCCGAACGGCAGCGTGACGGGGCAGACGGAACCTCCGCCGCCTCACCGAGGAAGGCCGATGTATCCGCATGCGTTGTAAAAAGTGACGATCTTTTCTATGAGATAGAATATGATTCCTGCCCGATACCGGGCGTCGGAAAGTTTGTGCTGAAGCCTCAGACAATTACGCGGCCCGAAAAAGATGAAATCCGGGATCTGTTTGATCAAATGAGAGGTCTTTGCGGCGCGCGCCGTTTTCCGTATGACCGATCGGGATACATAGACGTTAAGACCCGTCATTATAACGCGGCCGTCTTTTATAAGCAGGCCGTGTTCATGAAAGACTTTACGGACGATTACGCGGAAAAAATCCCGTTTTCGTCGTACTATCCGTATTATCAAATGATGGGATACGAGCAGCTGCGAACATATTTCACATGGCGCACGCAGGTCAGGAAAGGGAATGTCGCCGACACATCCGTGTCCTACGCTTTTTTATATATTTATGAGCTTTTAAACAACGTCGGGACAGACAGCCCGCAGGACGGTCTTGATAAGCTGATGTCTTTCTGGAATGCTTTCCGGGTTTATAACAATACCATTGACAGATATGTACTGAGGTGGCTCAAGGATTATCACATCTACTATCAGCTGCCGCATTCGTTTAATGAGTTCGTTAATAAACACGGTCTCGCCGGATACTGCCCGAAACCGGCGGACTTAAACGACAGCTTTAGCTTGTTTTGCGCGATGTCAAAATATGATGTCAGAAAATCCGCCTTTTTCGCCGGGGATAACGTTAAGCTGATAACGGATTGTTTCGGCTTCGTAATCGGCAGATTGCGCCGGGTCTTTGATGACAACGGCATAAGTTTTGATGAGCACATATATCAAAGCGAAAAGAAGATGTCCGAATGGACGCCGTTTAAGGACGCGCTTTTTTATCATCACCTTGAGCAGGGGGACAGGAGAGTCGTTCTCTCCGAAAACGAAATCTATATCTGCAAAAATAATAAATTTTCTTTCGGCAAGGTCCTCGCCGCGGATTGCGGCAGACAGCTTCTCGGATATATCATGAAGCAAACGGAATCGCTCTTAAGGAAGGCCGTTAAATACAAATACAGGCTTTCCGCCGACATCAGCGGCGTTCCGGGCGCGTTAATCGAGAAGTTGCGCAAAAAAGGCCTGTCTCTTGAAAAGATCATATGCGACGCGGTTTCGGAATTTTACAAAGAATCGACAAAGACAATCGTCAGGGTGGACCGTGCGGCGTTGATAAAAATCAGACAGGAAGCGCTCGCAACGCAGGAAAAGCTGATTGTGACGGAGCCCGGGGAGCAATTCGCGCCCGCTATAAGCCCTCTCGGCCCTACCTCAACCTCCCTGCGGGACATACCGCCGCCTTCCGACGAGCCGCTGTCCGCGCCCGACGTATGGGAGAGCTTAAAAAACGCCCTGACCTCATTAGAGACAGAAGCGCTGTCAGCCGTGCTTGGCGGAGAAACCGAAATCAAAAAATTTGCCGATGAACGCGGTATCATGCCGGAGGTCCTGGCGGACGGAATCAACGAAAAAGCGGTGGATTATATCGGCGACAGCCTGTTGGACGATCAGTTCGTTTTGTACGGGGAGTATATAGATCAAATTACGAAAATGGTAGGGTGAGTATGGTAAGTCAAGTGCCGGGCAGGATAGCGAACATTCTGATAAACGCTTTAAAGGGCGGCGTTGTGCCGCGGGTCGGGCTTGAATATATCACGGTCGGCCGCGCGCAGGAGATCGCCGCCATATTGCATGATATCGATATGATCGAGGAAGGCGGCGCGTCATTCCGCTTTATCGTTGGCAAATACGGCAGCGGCAAGAGCTTTTTGCTTCAGACGATCCGCAATTACGCTACGGCAAAGGGTTTTGCGGTAGTGGATGCCGACCTGTCCCCGGAACGGCGTTTTGCCGGAACAAAAGGCCAGGGGCTGGCAACGTATAAGGAACTGATCCAAAATCTTTCCACAAAATCAAAGCCCGACGGCGGAGCTCTTCCCCTGATACTGGAAAAATGGATTTCCGGCATTCAGGCGTCCGTAAAGGCTCAGACAGGCGTCTGCGGCGAGGAGTTCGACGAGCTGGTCGAGCGGCAGATATACGCGGTCGCGGGTTCTCTTGAGGGAATGGTAAACGGTTTTGAGTTCGCGAAGGCCGTAGTCACATACTGGAAGGCCTACAGGCAGGACGACGCGGCGATGAAATCAAACGTTTTAAAGTGGTTCAGAGGAGAGTATCCGTCCAGGAAAGACGCAAAGGAAGATCTGGGCATCAATTTCATCATTACTGATGAGACCTGGTATGATTTCCTGAAAATATTTGCCGCGTTTATGGTCGGTGCGGGTTACAAGGGCTTGCTTGTCATCATTGACGAGCTGGTAAATATCTTTAAGATCCCCAACTCAATAACAAGAGCGAACAACTACGAGAAGATTCTCACAATGTACAACGATGTGCTGCAGGGCAAAGCAAAGCATATCGGTTTTCTGATGGGCGGAACGCCTCAGTGCATTGAGGACAAATATAAAGGCCTGTTCAGTTATGAAGCGCTGCGCTCCCGTTTGGCCGAAGGGCATTTCGCGACCGCCGACATCAAGGACCTTTCCGCCCCTATCATCCGCCTTCAGATGCTCTCGCATGAAGAAATGTATATACTTGTGGAAAAGCTGCTGAACATACACGCCGGGCTTTATAATTATTCTCCCTCCCTGTCGCATGACGATCTGCTCTACTTCCTGACGGTCGAATATAACCGCGTAGGCGCCGAAACCCATATCACCCCGCGTGAAATAATCCGCGATTTCATAGAACTTATCAATATCCTGCATCAAAATCCGAATAAAAGCATTCCGGAGATACTGGGAGACAACAGCTTTGAAATGGCAAAAGGCGGGCTCACCGATGAAGATATACACAGCGAATTCCTGGAATTTGAGGTATAGCGAATGAATGTGTTTGACAGGCTCGCTCCTTTTATTCAGGATTACATTTATCAAAACAAGTGGGAAGAACTCAGGGGCATCCAGGTGGCCGCGTGTGATGTTATCTTCGACAGCGACGATAACCTGCTGCTTTCCTCGGGAACCGCCACCGGAAAAACGGAAGCGGCCTTCTTGCCCATACTGACGCAGCTGTATAATAATCCATCACGCTCGGTCGGCGTTCTGTATATATCGCCGCTCAAAGCGCTTATAAACGACCAGTTCAAACGGCTCGATCAGCTGCTTGCCGACTCCGGTATCCCCGTCACAAAATGGCACGGGGACGCTTCGCTAAGCCTGAAAAACAAGCTCGTGAAAAACCCTGAAGGTCTGCTGCAAATCACGCCGGAGTCCCTGGAAAGCCTTATAAGCAATAAACGCGGCGCCTGTCTATCCATGTTTTCCGATTTAAGATTCGTCGTCATAGACGAGGTGCATTATTTCATGCGCGACGTACGGGGCCTGCAGCTGCTTTGCGTTCTTGAGCGCCTTAAGCAGCTTACCGGGGTAAATCCTCGGCGGATCGGTCTTTCCGCCACATTGGGAGACGTTTCGCTGGCACAGAAATGGCTGAATACCGGCACCGGGCGGGAATGCTCCGCCCCTATCACGGAGGAGGGGAAAAAACGTGTAAGGCTGCATATAGAACGCTTTGTAAACTACGCGGATAAACGCGATCTTGTCGAGAGAGACGGCAGCGGCAATGTCGTAAACGTCAGCTCCGGCACGGATATCGGCGACCGCGAGCATTTTGAGTATCTGTTTAAGCAAACGCTTGACAAGAAAACGATCATCTTCACCAACAGCCGGGAAGAAACGGAATTTATCATGGCGCATCTGCGTGAAATCGCTTTAAAAAATAAAGCCCCGGATGTTTACCGTGTCCATCACGGCAATGTTTCGGCTCTGCTGCGCGAGGCAACCGAGGATGAAATGAAATCGGCAGATGAAAAAATCGTTACCGGAGCCACGGTAACCCTCGAGCTTGGAATCGACATAGGTTCTCTTGATCAGGCGGTTCAGGTCGGCGCTCCGTTAAACGTTTCAAGCTTCGCCCAGCGACTGGGCCGCTGCGGACGGCGCGGTCAGGTTCCCCAGATACTTTTTACCTTTGTGGAAAGCATTAAGATAAACTCTTCCGATATTCTCGGCCCGATAAACTGGGAGTTCATACGAACCATAGCCATTATCGAGCTTTATCTCAAAGACCGCTGGATAGAGCCTATCCCTCCGCAAAACCACGCGTATAATCTTCTTTATCATCAGACCATGAGCTGTCTTAAGAGCAGCGGTGAAATGTCTCCCGCCGGTCTTGCCCAAACGATCCTGTCTTTAGGCTGTTTTAAAAGCATAACGCAGGATGATTATCAGCTGCTGCTGCGTCATATGATCGAAACGGATCAGCTGCAGCGTACCGAGCACGGCGGGCTGATTATAGGCCGCGAAGGGGAAAAGATCGTTAACAGCCATAAGTTTCTGACGGTTTTTTTAGCGCCGGAATATTTGCTTGTAAAAGACGAAAACCGCACTATCGGCACGGTTGACAAGGTATACCCGGTCGGCGTTCGTTTCGCGTTGGCGGGAATGGCATGGGAAACCGTAGATGTAAACGTTAAATCCAAGGTAATCTTCGTGAAGCGGGTCCCGGGAATTTCCGTTGTCGACTGGGATGTTGACTTCAGCGCCGAACTCCATACCGTCCTTGTGCGCAAAATACGCGGCGTTCTCAAAACGAATGAAGAGTATCCGTATTTAAGTCCGCGCTGCGCGGAGCGATTGGCCGAAATTCAATATATTGCCCGAAACAGCGGCATATTGGATAATCTGGTTACACCGCTTTCCGACAAAAAATACGCGGTCTTTCCCTGGGTAGGCACAAGGCAGCTGATGACGCTGCATTACGCGCTCCTTAATCGACATATCAAAAGCAAACTGCCATGGATCACGAGCGTTTACCTTGAGGTTATATTCAGCGGGAATAAAGAAGAATTAGAGGGCATTATAGCGGACATTCTCCGCTCTGACCTTGATCTGTATGACCTCCCGCTGCCCGACAAGGTTCAGATCGACGGCAAGTATAACGAATTTATCCCCCTCTCACTCCTGCGAAAGCAGTTCATTGAGGATTATCTTGATTTTGAAGGACTGAAAAATGACCTGCAGCCCTTTGAATGAAACATTCGCGGTTACACACAAGCCGCGCCGGCATTGATTATCAGAATAAAGGGAAGGCGGTAAAGCTATGCCGTATATAAGACTGAGTATGTCGAAAAAGCTCACCGAAAGCGAACAGGAACAGCTCTCCCGCGAGCTGGGAGAGGCTTTGAGCCTTATCCCCGGGAAAGACGGACGGGGGCTTATCGTGGATATGGAAGACGGCAAGAACCTGTTTGTCGGGGGCGTTAAGCAGGACAACCTTGTTTTTGCCGATGTGAGATACTATTCAAACTTTCCGTACAAAATCAAGAAGGACTTTACCGCCGCAGTATTTAAGACGCTCGGCAGGGCTCTTGGTACAACGAAAGACAAGATGTTTTTAACCATAACGGAATATAACAGCTGGGGCGGTTTCGGCGACTTCAAAGACGAGTACTGCTCGGACTGACTAAGTCGTGTATTAATGGCCATGCGGGCGCCGGAAGCCCACGGCTTCATGTGATGCCAAACGCGTTTATACTTTTTCATATTGCTTCTTGCCGTGCCGCTTTACGAGAAATTTTTGTCGGATAAACCAAATACGGGCGCGCGTTTAACTCAACTCTTGACATGTGGGCGCTTAAAGAATAATATTGTGGATAGTTTTTCATATCCGCGTATTCTTGAGATTATGGCGTATGTTTGAATCGTTGATACGATGTACGATACGATGTACATCCGCCGTTCCCGAAGACTGCATAGGGTATGTATATTTATTTATTTATAAGGGGAGTACTAAATGAAGAAGGTAATTTGCGCCGCGCTTGTGCTCGTCATGATCCTCGGATGTCTGGCCGGCTGCAGCGACAAAACCGGCGCTCAGGCCAGCGACAAACCCGCTGCCACCGCAACACCCGCCGCTTCCGCAGCATTCAAAATCGGGGGCACCGGCCCTCTGACCGGCGGTGCGGCTATATACGGCAACGCCGCCAAGAACGGCGCGCAGATTGCTGTTGACGAGATTAACGCCCTGGGCGGAATCCAGTTGGTTCTCAAGTATGAGGACGACGAACACGATGCCGAAAAAGCGGTCAACGCTTACAACAATCTTAAAGACTGGGGAATGCAGGTCTCTTTAGGCTCCGTTACCAGCACGCCCTGTGTCGCTACCGGTGCGGAGACTTTTGCCGACCGGATCTTTGCCCTGACGCCCTCCGCGTCCTCCACCGCAGTCACAGAAGGCAAGGATAATATGTATCAGATGTGCTTTGCGGATCCCAACCAGGGCTCCGCTTCCGCGCAGTACATATTTGACAAGAAGCTCGGCACCAAGATTGCCGTCATCTACAAAAACGACGACGTATACTCCAAGGGCATCTACAACACCTTTGCCAGCAAGGCCGGGGAACTGGGCCTGAATATCGTCTCCACCACCACCTTCACGGAAGACAGCCAGACCGACTTCTCCGTCCAGCTGACCGATGCCAAAAATAACGGCGCGGACCTCATATTCCTGCCCATGTACTACACTCCCGCGTCTTTGATTTTCAAACAGGCCAAGTCCATGGACTACGCTCCCAAGTACTTCGGTGTGGACGGCATGGACGGCATCCTGACTCTGGAAGCATTCGACACTTCTCTTGCAGAGGGCGTTATGCTTTTAACCCCCTTCAACGCGGACTCTACCGATGAGCGCACCGTCAACTTTGTTAAAAAGTACAAGGAACTCTTCGGCGAAACCCCCAACCAGTTCGCCGCTGACGGTTATGACTGCGTTTACGCTCTTAAAGAGGCGCTTGAGGCCGCCGGCTGCACCCCCGACATGAGCGCTCCCGACATATGCGAGAAGCTCATAGCCACGTTCTCCACATTTGCCTTCGACGGCCTTACCGGCAGCGGTATGACCTGGGCCGCCACAGGCGAAGTATCCAAGAGCCCCAAGGGCATGGTCATTGAAAACGGCGCTTACGTAGGTATGGACTAAGCCGCAGCTGCCCTTTCAATGCTGATAAGAGAGGGTTGTCGAGCCAACTCGGCAACCCTCTTGCTTGAATTTTTAAGGATATAAATTAGCGAGCTCCGTTTTTTTCATCGCCGCTTTTTAAAGTGTCCTCAAATGAGAAATAAAGGTGTGTGAGCAATGACCTTCCTCTCCTATCTTATAGGCGGAATAAGTCTGGGCAGCGTTTACGCCATCATCGCTCTGGGCTACACGATGGTCTACGGTATTTCGAAAATGCTGAATTTCGCGCATGGCGACGTTATTATGGTCGGCGCATATGTTTGCTTTTTCGCTACATTCCGCTGGAATCTCCCGCCCGCTGTCGGCGTGCTGCTGGCTATAGCGATGTGTACGATTCTCGGAGTAATCATAGAGCGCCTTGCGTACAAGCCCCTGAGAGCCGTCGCGTCCCTTGCCGTGCTCATAACAGCCATCGGAGTGAGTTATTTTCTTCAAAACGCCGCGCAGCTGCTTTGGACTTCCAATCCCAAGGTATTCACCTCCGTAGTCGGCGACGCCGCTATAAAGCTCTTCGGCGGGCAGCTTTCCGTCTCCGTTATCACCATCGTTACCATAGCGGCCTGTATCGTTATCATGATCGCGCTTACCTGGTTTACCGGCAACACCAAGATCGGCAAAGCCATGCGTGCCTGCTCCGAGGACAAGGGCGCCGCTCAGCTGATGGGTATCAGCGTTAACTTCACCATCTCGGTGACCTTTGCCGTCGGCTCCGCGCTCGCCGCGGTTGCCGGAGTGCTTCTTTGCTCCGCCTATCCCACCCTTATGCCAACCACCGGCGCGATGCCCGGTATCAAGGCCTTTACAGCTGCCGTATTCGGCGGAATCGGCTCCATACCCGGCGCCATGCTCGGCGGCATACTCCTGGGCGTGATCGAGATATTCGGCAAGGCCTATATCTCCACCCAGCTCTCCGACGCCATCGTGTTCGCCGTGCTCATCATTGTTTTGCTTGTAAAGCCCACCGGCCTTTTAGGCAAGCCGGTCAACGAGAAAGTATAGGGTGGGCATAATGAAAAAAATCAGAAAAACCTCCTATAAAAATTTTCTTATATACGGCTTCGTCATCTTAGCCTACGCCGTGCTCAGGCTTCTGGACGGCACCGTCGGCATCAGCGCCTCCCTTAAGGGTCAGCTTGTCCCCATCTGCGCCTATGTGGTCATGGCAGTGTCGCTGAACCTTACCGTGGGTGTGTTGGGTGAGCTGTCTTTAGGTCACGCGGGCTTTATGAGCGTCGGCGCGTTTACCGGCGTTGTGGCCTGCATGAGCCTGGAAGCTATCATACCGCTGGTACCTTTGCGTATGGCCGTGTCCATGATAATCGGCGCGCTCTGCGCCGGAGCGGCAGGCGTGCTCGTAGGTATACCTGTATTGCGTCTTCGCGGGGACTATCTGGCGATAGTCACTCTTGCATTCGGCGAAATAATAAAAAACATCATAAACTGCCTCTATGTAGGTACGGATGCGCGCGGGCTTCATGTAAGCTTTCTTACAAACTCCGATGCCCTGAATCTCGGTGAGAACGGCAGAGTCATTATAGACGGCCCCATGGGAATATCCGGCATAACGAAAGTATCCGACTTCACCACCGGAGTTGTCCTCATTCTGGTAACTCTTTTCATTGTTCTCAATCTGGTCAACAGCCGCTCCGGCCGGGCCATCATGGCGCTGCGCGACAACCGCATCGCCGCGGAGAGCGTAGGCATTCCCGTAACGAAGTACAAACTTATGGCCTTTGTCGTCTCGGCGGCTCTGGCAGGCGCGGCAGGCACACTGTACGCAATGAACTATTCAACCATAGTTGCCTCCAAGTTTAACTTCAACACATCGATACTCATTCTCGTCTTTGTGGTTCTGGGCGGTCTGGGCAATATCTGGGGCTCGATAATTGCCGCTGCCGTACTCACGATTATCCCCGAGCTGCTGCGCCAGTTTAATGATTACCGCATGCTTGTATACGCCGTGGTACTCATACTGGTCATGCTCGCCACAAATAATCCCGCTTTAAGGAATCTTCTCAGACGAGTCGTGGGCAGAGTAAGCCCTTCAAAGATTGCAAAGGAGGAGCCGTCGGATGGCCAGATATAAAAGACCCGAGATAAACCTGGTTCCCGTACCCTCACCGAACATTATCCCCGAGCGCGATGTGGGTAAGTTTCCTGTGCTGGAGGCACGCAATCTGGGTATCGATTTCGGCGGACTTACAGCTGTTGACGAGTTCAACATGGCGATCGGCTGTACCGAGATAGCGGGTCTGATAGGTCCCAACGGCGCCGGAAAGACCACCGTTTTCAATCTGATCACCAAGGTATACCAGCCTACACGCGGCACAATACTGCTAAACGGCCGCGACACCTTAAATATGAACACCGTGCAGGTCAGC
>Ga0209510_1000757_pt1 | contig 41186 bp, 24 predicted proteins | sample BiotimSIPDNA_FD_185749 | JGI IMG/M metagenome (GOLD analysis project Ga0209510, IMG submission 185749) | Anaerobic biogas reactor microbial communites from Washington, USA - Biogas_R1 time_0 SIP DNA (SPAdes) (version 2) | ecosystem: Engineered > Bioreactor > Anaerobic > Unclassified | place...
AATCGCAAAGTCTCCCGCCCCGTCGATTTTGCCGGACTCTGTGATTTCGTGGGGTATTGACTTCACGAAGTTTTTCATCAAAATTATTAGCCAGGGACTCATGAGCAGCGGAAGGAAAACCGCCAGGTAATTGTTCTTTAGCCCCAGATATTTTGTAAACCACAGGTAAGTGGGTGCTAGTCCTGCTGAGAACAGAGTTGTGAAGTAGATGAAGAATGATATGACATTCCTCAAGGGGAAGTCCTTCCTTTGCAGTGCATATCCTGTCATCGAGACAATGAACACACCTACTATCGTTCCGGCGACTGTCATCACTATTGTCACGATATAAGAGCCGACCAGAGCGTCCGGTGCCATAAAGAGCAATTCGTAAGCTGCAGTTGTGAACCCTTTAGGCAGCAATCCAAAGCCCTCCGTGGTTATTATTACTTCTGTGCTGAAGGAGGCGGATATGACAAGCAGAAATGGCAGAAGCGCCAGTATTGCAAGCAAGCCCACAAATAAATATGCAAACCCGTGTACTAAAATGGTCGTCCTATCGTATTTTTTTATACTCATAACCCACATCCCCCTGTAATAAAAACAAAAATAGTGCACACCTCTAGAAGAGCGAGCTCTCAGAGTCAAATTTTCTGACCAGCCAGTTGGATATAATCACGATAATAAAGCCGAATATAGACTGGTAAAGTCCTACTGCGGCAGAGTAGGAGAAATTAAACTGATTCATAAGAGCCCGATATACAAATGTCTCAATAATGTCTGTATAAGGAAAGAGATTGGAGTTTGACGATCCTACCAGATTATAAAACAGGCCGAAGTTTCCCTTCATTATGCCGCCCAGTGCAAAGAGGAACAATATGACAACGGTTGACTTAAGTGATGGTAAGGTTATGTAGCGTATTCTTTGAAGCGTATTTGTTCCATCTATTTGAGCAGCTTCTACTATACTTTGGTCTATTCCGCAGATCGTAGCAAAATACACCACCGAGCCGTAGCCGGTGTTTTGCCAAAGATGAACTATCAAAATAATAAACGGCCATACCTCAGGCGTGGAGTAAGCCTTTACAGGATCCGCTCCGAATAGTTTCATAACAGTATTCAAAAAGCCATAATCATAATTAAGAATGTTGAAGGCTATCAGACCAACCATAACCGCAGAAATGAAGTAGGGGAGAAACATTGCCGACTGGGAAAGCTTTTTGAACTTCCTGCTGCCTACCTCGCTCAGTAAAACTGCAACCAGCACCTGAATGGCATTACCAAATATAATGAAGGCAAAATTGTACAAAATCGTGTTTCTGGTAAGCATCCACAGCTTGCCCGACTGTATTAAAAACTCAAAATTCTTGAAGCCTACGAACTGACTACCAAATATCCCTGCCTGGTAGTTGAAGTTCGTGAAGGCAATATAGGCGCCCGGCATCGGGATATAGCAAAAGACAATAAAATATGCTATCGCAGGAAGACACATGAAAAGTAATGTTCTACTATTCACTATCTGCTTCCAGAGAGTTTTCTTCCTGATGCTCGGAACCGCTACATTTGCATTTGCATTTACTACTTCCCGAATCGCTGTTTTCAAAGTGTTTCCCTCCAATAAATTTATTGGTTGAGCTTTTTTCACTGACTTTGCTTCGAAGTGTTGCACAATTCTTATCATTGAAATGCCTTTTGGGTAACGTGTGCTTTTATTATAATATGAAATCGATTTCAAATCAAGAGGAATTTTTAGAAATTATTCTTCAAATTTTTCTCTCCTTAGTGTTATTATTGGATAATTGTGACATAATTCGCCATTATGTGCGAATATTTAATTTGATTAACCAGGTTAGAAGGCTCTTTGAGTAGATTAAGAAAAACCCTTTTTACCTCGAAACCCATTTCATCTCTTAGAGCTATTTATTGCACAGGAATCCTTTATGACCAGACTTGTCTTAATACATTGATTCTTTTTGACTTTATTGCCATTTGCCAGATTTACCACAACGTCTACTGCGGTTCTTCCAATCTGCATCATGTTCTGGCTAACAGTTGTTATGGCAGGGGTCATAATATCTGTCAGATAAATGTCGTCAAAGCCGGTAATAGAAATATCATCCGGTACCACAAAGCCTCTTTTAGTGGCGGCTTTCAGTGCGCCTAATGCGGTAAAGTCGTTAACGGACATGACAGCCGTGGGAAGGTCTCGATTACTAAGCAGCTCATTCATGGACTCTATTCCGCTTTCAATGGAGAAGCTGCCGGGAACAATCCATTCATTTTTACATTCGATCCCATATTCCTTAGCACTATCAAGGAATGCTTTAAGCTTGATATCCATGGCGGTGATACCCTTAACACCTCCAATGAACCCAATCCTTCTATGTCCCAGTCGGTATAAATAATCTACAAGCTGCTCTATACCATGTGCCTCATCCGTATATACCCTGTGGCTGTCGACTCCTGTCATTTTACCGTTCACAATAACAAAGGGGACCTGTTCCATAACCTCAATTACTTCATCTGCATGTTCCTTTATTGTTTTTGTATCATTTACTCTACCACCGGCCATTATAATACCGTCGACCTTTTTTTCCACAAGAATCCTCAGGTACATTGACTCTATGTCCGTCTTACCCATAGAATTGCAAAGCAGCAGACTATAGCCAAGGCTCATGGCATAGTTTTCCGCCTCGAGGAAAACCGATGCAAAGAAGGGATTTGTTATGTCCGGCAGGATGACTCCAATCATCCTGGACTCCCTTGTAATGAGGCTTCTGGCGATTGCATTCGGCTTGAAATTATTCTTTTTTATAATTGCTCTAACTTTCTCCGCCTTTTCCCGGCTTACCTTAGCGTTACCCGTCAGAACACGCGACACAGTAGAAGGCGAAACCCCTGCCTCTTTAGCTATGTCATAGACCGTCATTGCTTTTTTCAACGCCTGTCACCCCTTTGCTATTACTCATCAAGGATTTTCCTCTTAGAGTCGGTTAACTTAAAAGAGTTTATCTCTTAGGGTCAATTATATGAGAATTAAAATACCCCGTCAACAAACTCAGATGTCGGCACTTGCCCTCAATCATACTCCGGCACTTGCCCTCAATCATACTCCGGCACCTGCCCTCAATCATACTCCGGCGCCCATGCTCCATCATAGAGAAATCTAACTTTTTTATACATTTTCTTGACTAGGGGACTGATTTTGGCTAAAATTCGTAATATCAGTTAACATAATCCCTAAATTACTTATTCATTAGTCCCCTACTCGAAATTTTGTACAAAACATCGACTAATTACCTAAGGCGACCTTCCTAAATAGGAGGATACTTAAGCTGGGCCTGCTTAAGGTAGGGGCTTTCCGCCCTTATATATATGGCTTCGCTCCCAGTCCGTCTTACATAAATCATCAGCCTGCCCTCATAAGCCGACCTGTAGTTGGCCGAGTACTCAGTCAGATCCATTAAGTCTCCGTTATCCAGTCCGACGAGCTCTCCATCACCTTCAACAGTAACAGTAATCCTCGAGCTGTCAGAGGGGACACGCCTGCCCATTTCGTCCTTAACATAAAGCTCTATTTGCAAAATGTCATCGTCTTGTGTACCATATCTCCCGTCACCAAAGTATTCGCAACCTAAGTAAGTAGCTCCTGTATCAACTCCTGTATTAGTAGCCCCTTCATAGCTAACTACTGCGTCTTTAGCCACCTCAGGCTCATAGGGAAGCATCTCCAGCATGACAGGTGCATTTACGCTTTCCAGCCTGTGCGAAACACTCCCCGCATCTGGCGCACTTCCCGCCTTTACCGAACTCTCTGCTTCTCCCGCACTTCCCGCCTTTACCTCCAGGACCCCTGGCTCATACACAAGCTTCCATGTCGAATAGCCCATTCCCGAATTGACTGCCTCCTGCTTGTGCTCTACTCCGTTCAGATACAGACATACATTCTCCTGATTTGTAAAGCATCGCACCTCTATTTCTTCACCAGGTATGTAATTCCAGGATTCATACATCCTTTCCCATTCGCCGCTATCCTCCGATGCCCTAGCCGTCACAATATGTACCATGGCCTTATCCGACCACCAGCTTTGCCGCTTAAAATAATCCGCCTTCTCAAAGCCGGCTGTAGTCATATGCCCTGAATAAGAACCGCGTATCGGCCAGCCTTTGCACTCACCCAAAAAATCGATTCCCGTCCACAGGAATTGACCCGCAATGTAATTATTATCAATCACAGCCTTCCAGGCTGCATAGGAATGGTCATTCTCGCTGCCTATAAGCGGCTTGTGAGGATAGAGCTTATGGTCATCCTCATATAAATGCTCCTTGTAATTGTATCCAGCTACATCCAGATGGTCGATGAACCCCAGCCTGCAGGACAGCTCCGGAAGAGCAAGTGCAGCTGTGACCGGCCTGCTGGTGTCGCTACGCCTCACAATATCGGCAAGCCTGGATGCAATAACAGGCAGTCGCTGGGCATCTGGTTTGGCAGGATTGTAAACCCTTTCGGCTTCAGGCTTGTTTTCATCATTATTCCCGGTCATATAAGATAAGGATGGATGGCAGTAGGGATCGTTGGGATAATCCACTTCATTTCCGATACTCCACATAATGACAGAGGGATGGTTTCTATCTCTTCTTATCATAGCCGTCAAATCCGCCTCGTGCCATTGTGGAAAATCCTCCGCATAGCCATCATGCTTCGGCGGATAAACGTTGTGTCCGATATGCCACTTGTTTTTAGCTGCCTCCCATTCGTCAAAGGCTTCATCAATGACGAGAAAGCCCATTTCATCACAAAGCTCATAGAGCTCGGACATATGTGGGTTGTGGCTCATGCGGATTGCATTACAACCCATAGCCTTTAGCTTTTTTAGGCGCCTCCGCCAGACCCCTTTGGTCATCGCAGCACCAAGACAGCCTCCGTCATGGTGCAGGCAGACGCCCTTTATGAGCTCCCGCTTCCCGTTGAGATAAAAACCGCTGTCCGCATCGAATGCAATACTACGTATCCCTACCCTTTGTACATCTATAATAAATTCTTCGCCTGTTTCAGCATGGGAAGCAGAAGTTTCAAGAGTATACAAGGCCGGCCGCTCAGGCGACCAGAGACTTGGCTCTTTCAATATGCCGCAGGTTTCAATTATGCTGGCCTCTCCACGGCGGGAATCTGACCAGCCTTCCAGCGAAAGAACCAATTGCCTTTTTGCATCATACAATTTATTGCAAATCTTCAGGTTCTTAATATCCTTGGTGGATAATATTTCATTTGAAATCCGTATTTCGGCGCTATTGTCCGAAACATTTGTGCCTTCAAAGAAGATTCCGTATTCTGTCGGATAAATCGAATCATATACCAGCAGACTCACCTTTCTTGTTATACCGGATCCGGTGAACCACCTGGAATCTGCCAGATCCTCATGGCTTACTCTGACGGATATGACATTCTCCCTTGTACCAAAGCATGCAAATTCAGAAATATCGTACTGAAATGAAATATATCCATTAGGACGTTTGCCCAGATAATAACCATTTACCCACACCTGGCTGTTTTTGTAGATTCCGTCGAACCTAAGAAATATATTCTTCCCCCTCAACTCCTCTGGCAGTATAAAGTGTTTTCTGTACCAGGCCGTACCACCGCACAGATAACCTGTGCCACTTGAATAGTTCCTTGAAAATGGGTACTTAACCGACCAGTCATGGGGTAGCCAAACACTCTCCCAGTCCGTGTCAGGATAATCTTTACTAAATGCTTCTTTAACATCATCAAGCCGGAATTTCCATTGCCCGCATAGTCTTCTTTCTATTTTGTGCATTTATATGTAACTCCCTCACTTTGAAATCGATTTCTTAGTTTAATAATACATGAAAATTTCCAAAGTTCAATGGTATTTGGAATTTTACTTTCACTAACACAGCTCTTGAAATTAGCTGGGATGTGATGGTGTCCTAAAACAAATTTGAGATGAATATGTATTTATGGAAATATTTGATACTTATAACCAAAAAGATTAATATAATTAGGTAGAGCATATGTCAAAAATTAACTATTGACACTAACTGAATATTATTACAAGCACATTTTAAAACGCGGACAAAAAGCTTAAGGATCCAAATTCTTTGAGAAAGTTGTCCGCCTGCATGACAGCCAAGAAAATCTTGTGGATCGTGCAGCTTTTTTCTTTTCACAGTCACAATCACAAAATGAGAGGTAGGGAATATTAATGAAAACTTATATGAAAAAAACCATAGGCATACTTCTTAATATGGTACTAGTTTTTTCCCTGTTATTCGGATCGATGATTCCAGCCGAAGCATCAGAATCAGAAGCAGCATCGGCAGCCGAATACATTGCCGTAACGGCATCAGAAGCAGAATCAGAAGCAGCAGCGTCGGCCGAATACATTGCCGTGACGGCATCAGAAGCAGAATCAGAAGCAGCAGCGTCGGCCGACTACATTGCCGTAGATGCACCGAAATCCGGCAATGACTATCTTATTGCCTATACAGAAGGCACCACGGCTCATGTCATTGATAGCGAAGGTATGGCAACTGAGTCACCCGGTAGTAGTAATACGGCGGGGCAGATTGAGTTGCAGGTCGGCTCAGATATCATTACCACTGATGATGAGAGCCTGGTCTGGACGGTCACGAGCTCCGATTCCGACTGGCTGATTCAGCCCAAATACGGAGAGAATAGTGGCAGGTATCTCTATCCCGGAACAAGCAAGAACACCCTCTATTTGAGTACGACAGATAGGGCATGGACCTATAGCGGCCAAAAGCTGACTTATGATAGGGATTACCTACGGTATTCTGAATCCAAGAAAGGATTCCAATATTCCAGTTCAGATGATAAAAACGCGATTACCTTCTATGAGCTGGTAGATCCCGATCTGACTGAAAAACCTGTATTTAGCAGCAACAACTATCTAATGCCGGATACGGATGCCACTACCGCTGAATTCGTGCTGACCGATGCATATACGGAACCGGTATTCAAGGTATATGCCGACAGCAGTGACAGCCAGACGGTGGAAGGCATTACTACCACTCTGGGCGATGACGGTATTACATTGACGCTGACATTTGAAGCGGCACCGACAGAGGATATAACATACTATATATCTGCCATCGATGGCGACCTGAAAGAAAGCAAGCGGACGGCAATCAATGTAGAAGCCTATGTCGAATCCTACGTCTATACTGAGGTGTCTGCAATTAGCTCCGGCAGCACTTATCTAATTGTAGCAACTGATGATGATAATCATTATGCAATGACTACAGAGGAAAACACAAGCGGCTATGGTTATCTTTCGCACAATGATGTTACCGACAAAGTAAATGATGATGAAATCATTTTAGAAAAGCCCGAAACCGAAGGTCTGGAATGGATACTGACCGATTCAGACAGCGGATTCACCATATACAATAAAACTGAGGATGCCTATGTCTCTCTTTATATGAATCCCGATGAATCTAAAAATACGTACGGTTTGAAACTAAATAGCGCCGGCACCGCCTGGATCTATGATAATAGCGATAATTTCATCCGTTATATCCCACCTGAGGGTGAACAAACCTATACCAATCCAGCATGGCTCTATTACTCCTCCCAAAACGACGGTTTCCGTGCTAATACTGACAACGACAAAGCAAGTGCTATTACTTTATATCAAAAGCAGGAGGATACCGTTACAAATTCCCCCAAGTTCAGCGAAAACAGCTACCGAATGCCGACCGAGGATGCAAATACCGCTGAATTCGAGCTGACCACTGCCTATACTGCACCTGTATTCAAGGTATATGCCAACAACAGTGACTCGGAGCCGGCAGATGATGTGACCGCCGATCTGGGCGATGACGGTGTCAAATTGACGCTGACATTTAAAACGGCGCCGACACAGGATACAACATATTATATATCTGCCAAAGAGCCTGACCTGGAGGAAAGTGGGCGGACTGCAGTAAAGGTTAAAATCTTTGATGGAGACTCGTCCGACTATCTGGCTTTTACCTCAGATGTGCACTATGGCGGGACCAACAACCTTTCCACATGGCTGGGGCTGCTTGAGAGCGGGGATATCCTGGAGGAAGAGCAGCTGGATTATATGGGTTTTTGTGGAGACATGGCAAGTGGCAACATCCGCGGCGAGAGTAACTACTGGTCTTCTGCACAAACCATGCTGGATACGGTCACTAGCTCCAAGCTCATCTCGAGCGATACTAACCGCTTCATATATACCGCGGGCAATCATGAATACCTTCAGGGGAACTATGGTTCCACCGACAATGCAACAGCAAAAGAAATCACAAGGCTCGGCGAGGCAGCTAAAACCGACAACTACATTATCTATTGCTTCGGCGCGGCAGGCAGTTCTCAGAGTTTTACAAGCTACGACATCGATGCTCTGGAAGATTATCTGGGAACTGCACCTGATGATATTCCAATCATTATATTGTCTCACTTTCCAATCCATCATTTCTCCAGTAGAACTACCAGCAATGCCATTGACCTGATCAATATGCTCAATGAGGAGCATGAAAATGTCATATTCCTATGGGGGCACAATCATACTCTGGCGGATACCAATTACGGCGAGATCTGTACCGCCGGTTCCAGCATTAATTATACATCTTCCAAATCCGCACAGATTAATTTTACCTATGCGGCAGCAGGGTGCATGAGCGACAGTGAATACTCTTCCAGCGGTAGTGGTTCGGTGAAGGAGAAGGGGATGATAATGGAGATAGCCGATGGCGGCGGCACTGTTATCATGACTTACTATGGTCTTGATGGCGAGGCTACAGGAGCCGCTACTACTATCAAGATTAGCGAGCCTGTTCCCAGTAGCGATGCGGAGCTCTCATCACTTTCATATTCCCTGAACGGTTCAGTTGGAAAAAGCTGTCCGGGATTCTCCCCCTCAATATTTGGATACTTGGTGACGCTGCCCTATGGAACGCCGGATGGCAACCAACTGACTCTGTCCGGTGTATGTAGCGATAAGGATGCCGATATTACAGGGAATATGGGAGCCACAGTGTGCAACGGAATGGCGACAGCCTATATTACTGTAACAGCAGAGGACGGCTTCACCACTAGAACATACGCAGTCAACTTTACCGTTTCTACCATACCGGACACTCCCCGGTATCCCATTCGCCTTGCCTTTACTTCTGATACCCACTATGAAAGCGGAAAGACAAACAATCTGGACGGTTGGCTCAACGATATGAGCACTATATATGACGCTTTGGATTACGTCGGCATCACCGGAGACATTGGAAGTACTGCCTCCACCTCTGTGAATCAATACTGGCAATTCGTTCAGGAAATAATAGATACGGTTGATGACCACAGCGATTTAGTAACAAAGGGCGGTATCTATACAACCGGAAACCATGAACAGTATGCCGGTCCAGGAGCCGGTGGAGATTATGAGAATCAAAGGAATAGTAATCCAACCGCTAAGAGGCTGATTCAAAGCGGAGTGGCTGCCAGCACCGAAGACTATGTTGTGTACTGTTTTGGGGCAAGTAATGATGGTTCCTCCAGGCTGGTGCAAGAGTTTACGGAGCAACAGATTGAACAGCTGGAATCCTTCTTAAATAGTGAAAATGCTAACAGCAATATCCCTGTTTTTATAATGTCCCATTATCCACTACATTATAATGGCAACAGGATTGTTGAGCGCTCGGAGGAGGTCATTGCTATTTTGAATGAACACCCAAATGTCTTCTTTCTCTGGGGTCACAACCATTCTGACGTCGGAGACATGGAAGTTGGCTATGACAACATCCTTAAAGCCGGGGATACCATTACCACCTTGAACAACGAGAACGGAACCCCTAGTACAAAACAGATCCAATTTACTTATACTGCTGCAGGGTGTATGAGCGATGGAGAATACTATTCCAGCAGTGCGGCTGTACTGGGCAAGGGCATCGTTGCCGAAATCACTGATATAGCCGGTCAAAAGCAAGTTAGCCTGACCTATTATAACCTTGACGGGGAATCCTTCTCAGTTGAAGGGAAAAATACAGTCGCCGCCGTGACCCTGAGCAAGCCGGAGATAAAAACCTATACTATCAGCTGGGATACCGACGGTGATGGGATTGCGGATGACACCACTACTGTCGCCTATGGCACTATGCCGGCTCATGCTAATGGCAAAAAGAATTCGACAAAAGACTACACCTACAGCTTTACAGGCTGGTCACCGGCACTAACTCCTGTTACCGGAGCAGCAACCTATACTGCCAAATTCCTTGCTGTACCTGTTGTAACGCCCGGTGGAGGCGTCGGTGGAGGCGGAGTTCCGAGCGGAGGAACAGATGAAAAAGACCCCTCTACCGAAGATATTCAGGATAATGTTGTCCCATCGGGATCTGCTGATTCAGAGAATGTGGATAAGAAGATAATCTATGATGATGTCCCGGGTAATAGCTGGTATTATGATGCTGTTCAGTATGTTACCGAATTTGGCCTATTCCAGGGTGTATCAAATAAGCGTTTCGAACCTGATACGACTATTACCAGAGCAATGTTTGTAACCGCACTGTGGAGGCTTGAAGGTAAGCCGGCCCCAGAATCATCCAACCGCTTTGCCGATGTAGCTCATGGAGCCTGGTACACGGATGCGGTCACATGGGCATCCGCAAATGATATTGTAAAAGGGTATAGCCCAAACTCATTCGGACCTAACGATATTCTGACGCGTGAGCAGCTAGCCACAATCCTGTATCGCTATGCAATCTACAAGGGCTATGACGTAACGGCAGAAAATGATTTGACTGCATTCCATGATGCAAGCAAGATATCCTTCTGGGCATTAACAGAAGCAAAATGGGCAGTAGCCGAGGGACTTATCACAGGTGTGAGTGAAACGAGCTTCGACCCTGCCGGAAAGGCCAGTCGTGCACAGGTTGCCATGATTCTAATGAGATTTGTTCTGAATAAAGTAAAGTAGATTTAGTGTGAATTCTTAACAAAAGGAAAGTCCGGTTTTTACCTTAAATGCAAAAACCGGGCTTTCTTCAATTCAGGCTATTGCTCCAAATACATTCGAGGACTATTTTTGAAGTCCAATGGTATTTGAAATTTTTGTAGTATAATATAAGTTAGTTGCCTGATACATGAAGCAATATTTATGCTTATTATAGAGGCGATGGAAAAAGAGAATGCCTTGGTAAGCGGCAGGCTTGTAAATAATTCTATCTGGACGAAGGGAGTAATTATTATGGTTAAGCTGACAAAACGAGTTTGGGCATCCTTTCTTCTTCTTGGCCTGGTTGGGCAATTCGCGTGGACAATCGAAAACATGTACTTTAATGTATTTCTTTACAATACCATCTCCACCGACCCCAACAACATTGCCATCATGGTTGCTGCCAGTGCGTTCGTAGCCACCCTGACCACCCTACTCATGGGAGCCCTGTCCGATAAGCTGGGCAAGCGCAAGGTATTTATCAGCGGGGGCTACATACTGTGGGGCTTATCCACCATGGCCTTTGGATTTATAAGTGTAGACAACATTGCAGCCTGGTTTCCGGCTGCAAACGCAGTGGCGGCAGCTTCAGCAGTATTAATTGTTATGGATTGCATCATGACCTTCTTCGGCTCAACTGCCAACGATGCCGCTTTTAACGCCTATATTACCGACGTAACCGACAAGGATAACCGGGGAAAGGTTGAATCGGTGCTGGCAATACTGCCGTTGATTTCCATGCTGGTTATTTTCGGCATATTTGACTCAATGACGCAGCAGGGACGCTGGAAGGAATTCTTCGGCATATTTGGCATAATGGTCTTGGTTACCGGAATACTCTCAATCGCTCTGCTTAAGGAGAAGAAAAGTGAGGAAAAGGACCTCCCCTATTTCAAAAACCTGATTTATGGCTTTAAGCCTTCGATAATAAGAGAAAACCCTCTTTTGTACCTGGCCTTGTGCGCCTTTTGCCTGTTTTCGATTGCCGTGCAGACCTTCTTTCCCTATCTCATTATATACCTGCAAAATTACTTGAAAATGGACGCCTATGCGATAGTCCTTGGCATAGTGCTGATAATTGCTTCTATCGCCAGCGTTGTCGGAGGTAATTTCATCGATAAGGTTGGTAAGTTAAAGTTCCTTTTACCTGCGGCTGTAGTAATGCTGGCAGGACTTGTCGGCATGTTCTTTTCGCGTTCAATGGTTGAAGTGATTATTGCCGGCACTATTATGATGTCAGGGTACATGCTGGTGACAGCATGCCTTTCCGCAACTATCCGAGACTATACTCCGCCGGATAAGGTCGGTCATTTTCAGGGTATACGGATGATTTTTGCGGTCTTATTGCCTATGTTAATAGGCCCCTTTATAGGCGCAGCTGTCATTAAAAACAGCGACAGTACCTATGTAGATTTAGGCGTGGTGAAGAATGTCCCTACGCCATCAATATTTCTTGCGGCAGCATTAGTATTGCTGCTGGTTGCAGTCCCAATTATCTTTTTGAAACGGAGGCAAGGCCATGAAAACAATCTGGGGAGAGAAGCTCAATAAGTCAAGCGTTTTGACCGAGTATCCCCGTCCACAGATGGTACGGGAAAGCTACATGAATCTAAACGGCATCTGGAGCTACGCAATTACCGATAGCGAAAGGCCTCCCGACAGCTTTGACGAAGAAATCCTTGTTCCCTTCTCCCCTGAATGCGAGCTGAGTGGTGTGATGCGAAAGGTTGCCCCTGAACAAACGCTGTGGTATCAACGCAGGCTTGAGCTTCCGGCGGGTTTTAATGTCGGAAGGGTACTCCTGCACTTTGGTGCGATAGATCAGATAGCAACGGTTTATGTAAATGGGACTGAAGCCTGTAAGCATGTGGGGGGCTATACCCCCTTTAGTGCTGATATTACTCCCTATTTGAGTGAGGAAAATACAATTCTGGTCAAGGTACGCGACTTCAGTGACACCAGCTACCATTCCCGGGGAAAGCAAAAAAGCATGCGGGGGGGCATCTGGTACACATCACAGAGCGGCATATGGCAGACAGTTTGGCTGGAGAGTGTGCCAAGGGAGTACATAAATGCATTGCGCATAACTCCCCTGTTCGATGAAAAGGCTTTGGAAGTCACTGTTTTAGCCGAGGGCTCCCATTCCTGCAGCGCCTTGTGTGAAATCGCAGGTGAGAACAGAATTAGCTTCCAGTCAAATGAGCCGGTAAAGCTGTATCTACAATCCTTCATTCCCTGGACGCCCGAAAATCCTCATCTGTACGATTTGACGATTACCATGGGCGACGACTTAGTTAAAAGCTATTTTGGCATGCGGAAATTCTCGGTGCAAGCAGATAGCGACGGCATAAAGCGCCTGTTTTTGAATAACAAGCCCTATTTCCACACCGGCCTGCTGGATCAGGGCTATTACAGCGACGGGATGTATACAGCCCCCAGTGACGAGGCCATGATCTTTGATATACAGACCGCCAAGGATATGGGCTTCAACATGCTGCGTAAGCACATTAAAATAGAGCCCCTGCGCTGGTATTATCACTGTGACAGGATCGGAATGCTGGTGTGGCAGGATATGATAAACGGAGGCGGCGATTATAGGCTTGCTACGGTGTCATCACCACTTGTGACCGGGATTCATTTTAAGGACAATCATTATAAGTGGTTTGCCCGGGATGACGCACAAGGGCGTCAGCAATACTATAGAGAGCTGGAGGAGATGATTGCCCATTTGTACAACTGCGTGTCTATCGCTATGTGGGTTCCCTTTAATGAGGGCTGGGGCCAGTTTGATGCGAAGGAAGCCGTCAGGAGGATTGCGAAGCTTGACAGTTCCCGAACCATTGACCACGCCAGTGGCTGGCACGACCAATTTATTGGAGATTTCAAGAGTATACATATATATTTCAAAAGGTACCGCTTTAAGAGTGATAAACTAGGGCGGGCTGTAATCCTGTCTGAATTTGGCGGCTACAACTATCGGGTGGCGGGACATTCTTTTAATGAACAGGATTTCGGGTACAAGAGGTTTGAAACCGCTGAAGAATTACTGACGGCATACAGGGAGCTATACAAAAACGAGGTCCTCCCTGCAAAGAAGCAAGGGCTGTGTGCAGCAGTTTACACCCAGCTTACCGATGTAGAGGATGAGCTGAACGGCTTAATTACCTATGACCGCAAGGTCCTGAAGTTGCCATCGGATAAGATAAGGCAAATAAATGAGGAATTGATTAGGTCATAAAACCTCATCACAGCAAATGATAAAGCCTGCAAGGAAACTTGACATACTGATGTCAACAACCAGTGGTATAATGACCTTCTGCGTTAGGTCGTTATACGCCTCCTGCAGAATTTAAGTGCGTGCAGATTTTTCACTGACGGGAAAATGCACATGCACAATTATGTACCTTCGGGGGAATGAAAAATGCATTTTGTTGATGCCAAGGGGATTTTGTCTGCCAAAAATGGAATGAACATTTATCGTGGCTGTTCGCATGGCTGCATATACTGCGACAGCCGTTCTGCCTGCTACCAGATGAAGCACGATTTTGAGGATATCCAGGTAAAGCAGAATGCGCCACAGCTGCTTGAAGACGCACTGAAGCGTAAACGAAAAAAATGCATGATAGGAACTGGCGCCATGTGCGATCCCTATATGCACTGCGAAGAGGAGCTGGGCTTAACACGCCAGTGCCTTGAAATCATTGACCGATATGGCTTCGGGCTTGCTATACAGACAAAATCAAGCCGGATTCTTCGCGACCTTGATCTGTTAAAAAGCATAAACCAAAAATCGAAATGCGTGGTTCAGATGACCCTTACCACATACGACGAAAACCTCTGCCGCATTCTGGAGCCAAATGTATCTACTACGCTCGAGCGCTTGGAAGCTCTTAAGATACTGCGTGATAATGGAATCCCAACAGTTGTATGGTTTTCTCCAGTACTGCCATTTATCAACGACACAGAGGAAAACCTGCGGGGCATTCTTCAGTATTGCTTTGACGCAGAAGTTAAAGGAATCATATGCTTCGGCATCGGCACAACCATGCGTGAAGGTGATCGCGAGTATTTCTATGCCGCACTGGATCGACACTTTCCCGGCATTAAGCGCAAATACATCAGCCGCTTTGGTTTGTCTTACGAATGCACAAGTGACAACAATGACACTCTTATGGAAATATTCTATTCAGAATGTAAAGCCCATGGTGTGCTACACGAGGTTGGACAGGTCTTTGGGTATTTGTGGGATTTCCCGCAAATCGATAATCAGCTTAGCATGTTTTAACTATGGGTCATTAAGCAAGTCCTGCATCTGCTGTTTTGCTTCTTCTGACAAGGCATCACTTAGCACATTGCGGTCTAATGGCTTTTTATTTTGGTATGCCTTCAGGACACTCTCATTTACGCTATCCATATCCTGTCTAAGCTCTCTGGCGGATAACAGGGCACTGCCCGCTCCCCGGATAATAATCTGCTGCAGGCCATCCGATGTGGCAACGGTGATATCGTACTTGTTCCGATTATCATGGGCAAACCTCTCAATATATTGGTCTGCGGTCTGAGCCTCCCTTGTAAAGACCACATGGATATTGTCATAGTCAAATACTTCCTCATGATGCCGCTGCACACGGTAGGCATCAAAGACGGCAATAATGTTATGCTTCCGGATACCCTGGTATTTACTAAGCATTTCAAGAAGCTTGGTCCGGGCTCCAGTCATGCTGTCCTCGGCTAACTCCTTCAGATCAGCCCATGCAAAAATCATGTTGTAGCCATCCACAAGCAGGAACTTATCCTTTGCTTCCTTTGTCTTCGCTTCTCTCAATTTGCGATTATAAGCGGTCTGGTCCAGATAGCTGTCCACGACAGGCCTGCGTTTGTGCCAAACCTTTTTTTCATTCTTGTTTGCGAAAAAGGTTTGCTTAAAAATACGGTTAACCTCCTCTGGCTCAAGCCACTGGTCGTCCTTCCATTCCATTTTTCTATCTGTCGCCGTTTCCGGCTGGTCCGACTGCTCCGCCCTTTTCTGCAGGTAGCTCTCCACATGCATATGCCCCTTGACCTCATCCCAGGGAACAGAAAAGCCGACTCCGTTGGCACAAAATACTGAACCGGTCGGATTTGCGGGATCCCGCTCCGAATCATAATTCATTTCCCCAATGACCTCATCCGCATTGCGACAGATGTCATAACCGTCCGGAGTGCATATGAGCCTCCCAAGCCCTCTGGTATAGGCTGTCACTTCCATCTGGTAGTTTTTCATGGTAGCCACAGGTGCCTGTCCTGTAAGAAGAGCCAGCCCATCTGCAATGCTTGAAACCTGGCAGGTGCCCCGCATTCTCTCCAAATCTGTCATGGCACGTCCGACCATATTCTCAGGCAGTTCCAGTTCAAAAGCATAGTAGGGCTCCAACAGGATTGATTCCGCTTGCTTCAAGCCTTGACGCACAGCGCGCCAGGTTGCCTCCCGGAAATCACCGCCCTGGGTATGCTTGTTGCTTGCGCGGCCTGACACCAGGGTTATAGCCATATCAGTTATGGCAGAACCGGTCAGCACCCCTTTATGAGTCCTTTCCTTCAAATGAGAAAGGATGAGGTTCTTCCAGCTTTTCGCCAAAAAATCATCACTGCAATCCACCTTATACTGTAAGCCGCTTCCCCGCTCTCCCGGCTCCAGCAGCAGGTGAACCTCCGCATAATGGCGCAGGGGCTCAAAGTGTCCTACTCCCTCAACTATGTCGGCAATGGTCTCCTTATAGATAATCCGGCCTGAATCGAAGGAAACCTCCACCCCAAACCGGCTCTTAATCGTGCTTTGAAGAACCTCAAGCTGCACCTCACCCATAATCCGCACCTTGATTTCCCTTGCCTGCTCATCCCAAAGTATATGAAGCTGCGGGTCCTCCTCCTCAATCAATTGCAGCTTCGGAAGCATCACCCTCGGATCGCAGTCCTCCGGGAAGATAATCCGATAAGATAAAACCGGCTCCAGAACTGGTGAAGCATATGCCTTTTCGATTCCCAGCCCCTCCCCGGGCTTTGTCTTAGTCAGTCCGGTCACGGCGCAGACAGTTCCCGCTTCCGCTTCATTGACCGCTTCGAATTTTGGGCCTGAATAGATCCGGATTTGGTTGACCTTCTCCTGCCAATCGCCATTGGCCAGGACATCCTTTACCTTGATGCTTCCGCCGGTAATTTTCATGTAGGTCAGACGATTTCCCTGCTCGTCCCTTTCAATTTTGTAAATCCTTGCGCCAAATCTATCCGAATAAGAAGGCCTCTGAGAGTATTTCACAATGCCCTGCATGAAGGCCTCAACGCCATCCAGCCTAAGGGCCGCTCCAAAATAGCATGGAAATACCTTGCGCTGCCGGATAGTCTCCTTTATCCGGGGGAGCTCCACCTTGCCGGTGTCCAGGTAAGCCTCCATCAAGCCCTCATCGCACATAGCCAGTTGGTCGTAAAAGCTGTCCGACCCCTCCTGCCCGAAATCGATACAGCCTTCGCTTAGCTGTCTCTTGAGTGCCTGCATGATTCTCGCAGGGTCACTACCCTCCTGATCCATTTTATTTATGAACAAAAAGACCGGTATGCGATAAATGGACAGTAGTCGCCACAAGGTTCTGGTATGGCTTTGTATGCCATCCGCTCCGCTGATAACTAAAATGGCATAGTCCAGAACCCGGAGGGTTCTCTCCATCTCCGTTGAAAAATCCACATGACCGGGGGTATCCAGCAGGGTAATATGGGCATCACCCAACTCAAGCATGGCCTGCTTGGAGAAAATAGTAATGCCTCTTGCACGTTCCAGTTCGAAGTGATCCAAAAAGGCATCCCGATTATCAACCCTGCCCATTTTGCGTGTTTTCCCGCTCAAGTATAAGAAGCTTTCCGATAAGGTTGTCTTCCCGGCATCCACGTGCGCTACAATTCCTACAACCAAATTTTTCATCCTTCGCAATAGTTCCTTAATGGCTATATATTCTATTTCTTGTCGATGTTTTATCAATACCTCTATCATAACAGTAAGTCAGGAATCAGACAATTCGCATGTTGTATTATGCTATCAAAAACTTTGAAAAAAGATTTAGAAAACACTTGCAGTTATCGCGGCGTCAAGTGATATTATATATTTATGAGGATCCTCTAAAACATAAAAGGAGTTTATAAGGAGTGTACTATGAGTTTACCTATAGCCATCAATAAGCTATCTGCACAAATGGGGCTTACCAGTCGCACATTGCGGCATTGGGAATCTGAAGGGCTGTTCATAAGCTTCCGCGATCCCGAATCAGGGTGGAGAGCATATGATGAGGACGCTGTACTTTGCATAAAAATTACTGCTCTATTTCGCAAGCTTGGGATACCATTGAAAGACATTAAATCAATTTTGCATAATAGAACTTATGCAGGAATAGAGGAAGCTATTAAAAAGCAGCTCCTGTTGCTAGAGGTAGAGAGTATTGAGTCGAATGCACGCAAGAACGCTTTGCTTTCTATTCTGAATTCTATTGCACAAACTGGTAAGCAACAGGCAAACTCAACCTCCTTGAAGGCCCTGAATGATTTTGTTCAAGATTTTGCAAGACATTATCAAAGAGAAAAAATGGAGGATATTATTATGTCAAACACAGAAGCTAGTATCAATGTACGATTTGTAACTCTACCACCGATGAGAGTGGTTTATAACACCGCTGTCGGAGTTTCACCGGAGGATGAGGCAACGGCACCAGTCCTAGAATGGCTTGAGTCATCCGGCTTGATGGGCACCGCGCGGTTGTTCGGAGGAAACGTTAATCCCTTGCCGAGCAAGTCAAGACCTGAGTACGGCTATGGTATGTGCGCATCTATACCTGAAGGGGTCGAGATTCCTTCACATTTAAAAGAAATGCTCCTTCCCGGCGGCTTATATGCAATGATGCCCTGCAGCGATGATATCTATGGCTCCTGGCAGATACTTATGAAGCATCTTTCTCAAAACAGTGAATATGTTTCGGATAGATCAAGGCTATGCTTTGAAGAGCACATTCGCAACGATAACCCACAAGGACATGGGAGTCAGTTTATCCTCAACCTGCTGGAGCCTGTAAAAAGGAAATAGCGCTGTTCCCCCTTATTTGCGACGGATGAAGCCCAGGCTGCCCTGCAGCTTGGGCATGTTCCCTCACCACTTAAACCCATGAAGTGCATCCTTAACTGACTTCCGCCTTTATCCAACTTTTTTGCGCAGAATATAGGTGAATTACCTAAATCTCTGATAAGCAAAAGATAATGTGTCGGTTTCCATTATCTCGCTTCATGATTTTGCTCTGCACCAGGCCTTGCTACTATTCATAGATAATTTGCTCTTTGTACTTTTTAGGTGTTGTTTTGAAATGCCTTTTAAACTGCTTTGTCATATAGCTCTGGTCGTTGAAGCCCGTCATATTGCATATTTGTGTAATACTGTAATTTGTGTATCTGAGCAGGTTCGCCGCCTCGGTGATTCTCTTGTTTATAATGAAGGACGAAATATTCATCCCCGTCTGACTGGTGAAAAGCTTAAGCAGATGGCTTTCACTCATATGCACCCTTTGGGCTAGCTCTTTTACCGATATGCTCTCATAATAGTGCTTGTTAATATAATCAATTGTTATGTATACCTGCTTTGTGTACCTCATCCTTTTGGCTCTTTCGACAAGATCCAAAAATGAATTGAGCATGCTTATGTGCAGCTTGGTTACTTCTTCATAGGAGTCTATTTCCTCCACCGTCTGTATGTAGGTGTCACTAAGCGTATAGGCGGTTTCAGAATCAACACCGCCCTCAATTACAGCCTTTGTAATGTGGCTTACATTCACGATAAACATGTTTTTATAGGACCTGAGTGGGTCATCCTTGCAAAGAATACCTTCAGGACCGTCCCCCTGTGTGTAAACAAGAGAGAACACCTTGCCTCTGTCGCCATTTCTAACAGCCTCAAGTATCATCGCGTCCTTGTTCGGGCTATGATGGTATCTCTGCTCCTCGGCTACCTTAGCTTTCTTTTCTTCAAATTCTTTTGTGGGCTTACTCTTCTGCATGTTTTTTGACAAATCGGGTTCTTCCCCACTGAGCATATATCTTAGAAGGGGCTGTGTACTTCTCAGGGAAACTGAGGTGTAGTGGGGCAGGCTTCGGAAATAGGATTCCAGCTCGTCATAGTCGGAGAGCCTGAGATTCTTTTGAGACGATATCATCATTAGCTGCTTTTTGCTAAGGGAGCTATCTATCGACGGTCCAGCGACGAGCCTATATTCCTTGCCTTCACATGCAAAGCCAAATGAATAGTAGTGCTCGTTCAAATCGTTTGTGTAATAAAAGGTATCATCATATGGCTTCACAAGTTCCTTTTCGTACTGGTCAAAGCGCAAAAAAGTCGGCATGCTCTGGCTTTTGAGCAGGGCGGAGGAAAGCAGGCGATTCTCGCCATCATAAAGGCGCAAGGGAATATTCGTGGCATAGTGGAATAGCTTCAATTTTGTAAATAATTTTACCATAAACACCAACAGCACCTGTTATACCAGTAGCACTGACCCTGGCAATTGTTCTAACTGATTTGTTATAAAAACAATCGAATACTACAATAAGACTACACCATTTAGTAATAAAATGCAATCATAGGGGTGATAAAATGAGAATCGATGATAAGCTCAAACTTCTGAACGGAAAGGATTTCTGGACCACTCACAAGAATACCGAGGCCGGCATAAGGGAAATCGTATTTTCAGACGGCCCCACTGGTCTTAGGTTCCAACCGGGTGATAATGATCATCTGGGTCTAAATGAAAGCAGCAAAGCTACCTGTTTTCCTACTCCTGCAGCCTTGTCCTGCAGTTGGGATCCTTCTTTGGTGTATGAGGTAGCATCTTGTATCGCAAGGGAGGCCGCTGAAAAGGGCGTCGATGTTGTCTTGGCACCGGGAGTCAACATTAAAAGAAGTCCCCTTTGCGGAAGAAACTTTGAATATTTCTCAGAGGATCCGCTCTTAACTGCACAAATTGGAAGCGCATTCATAAAAGGCCTTCAGGAAAACGGTATCGGAGCTTCTCTCAAGCATTTTGCCGTCAACAATCAGGAAGCGTACAGAATGTCCATAGATACTCAGTTGGATGAAAGAGCATTATATGAGGTTTACTTGGAGGCATTTAGGGAAATAATCCAACAGGCAAAGCCCTGGACTGTTATGAGCGCTTACAACAGGCTATTTGGCGATTACTGCTCTGAAAGCAAGTGGCTTTTGACCGAGCTTCTAAGGGAGAAATGGGGCTATGATGGTTTGGTCATATCAGACTGGTATGCCGTGAACGACATTGTAAAAAGCATCAACAGTGGTTTGGATTTAGAAATGCCGTCAGTTGGGGATTTGAGCTACAATCTGCTTAAAGAAGCTTACCAAAACGGACAGCTTGATGAAGATGCAGTGAACAGAGCAGTGAACAAGCTCAAAGCACTGATGAACAAGTGCGACAATTCCATCAAAAAATCGGTAAATGCTGATTACAAAGAGCACCATGACTTAGCCCGAAGGGCGGCTGCCGAATCCTTTGTCCTCTTGAAAAATAGCAAGAACTCCCTGCCCTTAAGCACGAATGATAAGGTGCTCTGTGTCGGAGAACTTATGAAGACCCCGATCATTCAGGGCAACGGTTCTTCAAGAGTAAATGCCATAGAGATTGACTCCATACCGAGGGAGTTCACAAGAGCAAGGCTACAATATAAGTTTGAGCCAGGCTACAGGCAGGATAGCGAAGAAATTGATCCCCGGCTGGCCGACAGGGTACTTAAGGCAGCGAAAGGCGCAGGTAAAATTGTATTCTTTGCCGGGCTCTTCAACTACACCGAAGCCGAGGGCTACGATAGGGATACCTTACGGCTCCCCAAGTGCCAGGATGAACTAATTGATTGTCTTTCCAAGCTGGGAAAAGAAATGATCATAGTGCTGCAAACGGGCTCCGCGGTAGAGATGCCCTGGGTTGATTCAGTTGACTCAATACTCCAGATGCATCTTTCCGGACAGGGCGCAGGCAAAGCGCTTGTAGATGTCCTTTCGGGAAAAATCAGCCCCTCCGGTAAGTTGACGGAAACCTATCCGGAAAAACTTGCGCATATTCCCTCATATTTGTTTAAAGGCAGCAGCACCTCTGTAGAATATAAAGAATCGATATTTACAGGCTACAAATACTATGATAAGAAGAAACTGAATGTGCTTTTCCCCTTCGGCCACGGCCTATCCTATACGAAATTTACCTATGACTCAATCAAGGTGGAAAAACAGGGTGAAAGCTTCCTTGTTTCGGTTAATATAAGTAACACAGGAGCATATGAAGGTAAGGAAATCCTTCAGGCTTACATTTGTCTTAACCGAAATCCCGGGTGCATGGAGCTCGACTCGTGTCCAGCCGGACTTGCATCGCAAGCTGCTGACGAGAATACTGTGGTTCAGCCTGTCAGGCGACTTGCGGCTTTCCAAAAGGTATCACTAAAGCCCGGAGAGGCTGCTCTAGTAAGCTTAAGTATCCCGCTTTCCAAATTCATGTACTACGACGTGCTTCAAAAGGAATTCGTATTCGCCACAGGCCAAAATCTCATAGAAATTGGAAGCTCATCTCGCATCATTGAGCTTAGTGCAGCTGTTGAAATAACACAGTCCAACAAACGCTACCCAAGGATTGGCATAAACACCACTGTGGGAGAGATTCAAAGAATTCCGGTACTGAAGGAAATTATGGATAAAGAGCTGGGAACCCTTATGCAGCAGCTGGCACCGGATGAAGAGAATGTCGTTAACCTTAAAGAGCTTGAAAGATCAGTGTTCTATATGCCATTACGAATGGCAGTACAGGTTTCAAACGGTACATTTTCATATGCCGAATTGAATGGTTTCATTGACCTGCTCAATAAAAAGCTTATAGAAACGGGGTTGCTAATATGAATAAATCTAAAAAGGATCAGGCATTTGAAGTTACATCGACACAGGGAGAAGGAAAGACAGACGAGGCTAGAAGTGTAAAGCCCTTGGAGAAGGCCTCCTTCACCTTCGGTGTATTCGGTCAGAATATGGTGTTTGCCTTTATTTCTGCTTATATTATGATCTTCTATACTGATGTGGTGGGAATAAGCTCTGCCGCAGTGGGAACGCTGCTCTTTGCGGCCCGGATGTGGGATGCCGTCAATGATCCGCTTATGGGCATTATAACTGAAAGGACTCGAACAAGGTGGGGTAAGTTCAGGCCTTACATGCTATTTGTGTCAGTACCCATCGTTTTAATTATGTACCTGATATTTACCCCCGGTGTTATCGGAAGCGCCCTTGTTTGGGCCTACATATCCTACTTCCTGTTCGACATAGTCTATACCGTTTCAGATATCCCATTATGGAGTCTGACATCGGTAATGTCCAAGAGCCCAAATGAGAGAACCGGTCTTATATCCTTGGGGAAAATGATAGCGCCGGTGAGCTTCATCCTTGTATCTGTAGTTACAGTACCGCTTTTGCAGGTGTTTGGTTACGATGCAAATGCCTATAGAATTGTAGCCGTGATATATGGCATAATGATGGCTCTTGGCATGTTGGCCATCTTCTTCAACACCAGAGAAAGGGTTGAGCACAGCAGCGAGAAGCTGCCCGTGAAGGAAATCCTTTCCTCCCTGAAGAAGAATAAGCCCTTGTTGCATATTTTGGCCTCTCAGCTATTTATCACAACCGTCGACAACCTGGTTACATCAATGATTATCTATTATGCTACCTATAATCTGCTCAATGCCAACATGGCCTCGGTCCTAAGCCTGGCAATGATTATACCAATGATGATAGGGATAGCCCTTGCCTCCAAGCTGTCTGCAAAACACGACAAGAAAATGCTGTTGATTGCCGCTCTGGTTATTAGAGTTGTCGGATACATAGTGCTATTCATTATTGGCTACAGTAATGCAGTCGTTTTGATTATTGGATTTGCACTGGTTTCACTTACCTTTGGCGGTCCGGAAATTCTTCTGCCTGCCATGATGGTGGAGACAATTGATTATATACAATGGAAAACCGGCAAAAGAACCGAGGGAATAATGTGGTCGACCCAGACCTTTATCGTTAAGCTTGGCAGTTCCCTTGCCGGAATCATCCTGGGCTATCTTCTGACGTACGTCAAATATGTCCCCAATGTTGCCCAAACAGAAGCGACATTGTTCGGTATGCACGGCATCTTTACGCTGGTCCCGGGCATCCTCGTATTCCTGAGTATACTGCCCATGGTGTCTTACCCATTAACAATGAAGCTATATCAGAAAATAATAAAAGAGCTTAACTGAGGAGCCAAATACGGACCAATATTAACATATATTGTATATTAATATGCAATTGGGATTGCTATGTGAGCTGTATTAGAATATAATAGTAAGCACATAGCAATGTTTTTAAGTTGTCTGTGGTCGAAAGGGTAGTGAGATATGAACGATAGAGAGTTGCTTGAGTTTATAGCCGCGCAGGTGACCGGCTTGACGAATACTGTCAACGGCTTGACGAATACTGTCAACGGCTTGACGAATACTGTCAACGGCTTGACGAATACTGTCAACGGCTTGACAGGTGACGTTGGTGAGCTAAAGGTTGGACAGCAAAGCCTTGAAAGGAATGTACAAAGCCTTGAAAGGAATATGCAAAGCCTTGAAAAGGGACAGCAAGGACTTGAAAAAAGTATACTTAGCCTTGAAGAGGGACAACAAGGGCTTGAAAAAAGTATACTTAGCCTTGAAGAGGGACAACAAGGGCTTGAAGAAAGTATACTTAGCCTTGAAAAGGGACAGCAGAGGATTGAAATAACCTTGGAGCATGAAATTAAGCCGAAGGTTGAAGCCCTATTTGATGGATATCAGCAGGCAATAGAGCAGCAAAACCGTATCGAACTAGATGTCAAAAGGCATGAGGATATACTCGTAAGATGTCTTAAATAGAAAATCACCGTTACCCAGTCTTATTGGTTCAAGTACAATTATCGCAGAAAGGCAATAAGCAGGCTTGTGGCGTTTGCAAGGGCGTACATGGATTGCGAGGGATTCTGATGAATGAAGAAGTCAAAAATCTGATGCAGAATTTAACGGAGGCTCGCAATACCCTGAGAACTAATCAGCTTCTGCTCAAGCAAAAGACCCATATAGAAAGCGAAATTCAAAAAGCGATAGATGATGAAAATACAGCTATAAAAGAAAAATCAGACCTCTTTCTCTCAGGGTTGGATCATGAGATTTACACTACAAAAAAGGAATTCAATAGCAAAATACAGGGCATATCTACTGAAAGAGAGAAGGTTAGGGCTAGCTTGAATGAGCTGATCGCCCAATCAGCTAGAGTCTTTCAAATCGATGAGATGATGAACCGTTCCGATGCAAAGCATGAAAAGACCATGGATAACATATCTACCCTGTCGAATTTTATGAATAATGGATTTGTTAAGTCCATTTTGCGCCCGTTAAAGGACAAGCTAAGTGTTCATGAAAGCAATTACAGGGAGAGAAAAATTAAGCAACACAGCGAAGAAATAGCAAAGCTAAATAAGCAAAAGGATGATCTCCTAGCAAAAATGCAGCTAAGCCATTCTGAGGCTCTTTTTCAGATCGATAAACATAAAAAACAGCTGATCGAATATGACTTGCAGATAAATGACCTGATCCATAAGCTAGAAAATGAAGTAAGATCGATTAGGGAAAGGAGAAACGAGCTGGCAGATTGGCGCCGGGTTTCGGATCAGGAGCTGCTGCTGAGGGCAGCTAAAAATATCGCAAAAGAATATAGAAGCGAAATAGATGCGATTGATGCCAAAATAAAAGAGAACAATGATTTTTTGCAAAAGGAGTGCAGGGTAAGTGTAGAGTATCAAACTGATGAAATATTGACAAAGCTCATCTCCTATTTGCACAATGAAAGGGCAACTAATATAAAAGAAGCCTTGGAGCTCTACCTGCAGGAAGAAAGAATTGAGGATGAAAAGCGTACCAGGATAGACTTTCAAAACAAACAGCTCCAGCTTCAAAAGCAGCATTTTGAACAGCTGAACAAGAGGCTGGAGGCTCTCAATAAGGCCGACAAGGACAGCAGTAGCAAATAGCGCAAGCAAGAATAGCGAAGGAGGAAAGCGAGCTGATTCAGCATTGATCCCCATCAAGTTACAAGATGGGGACCGATGCTGTCAATTTGTTCCTGCACGCCATTAATCAAGCCTATGTTCCAGCTGTCCTAAGGGGAAAGGTGGAGCCGCCAAAGGTTTGACCGCAATAGACATAAGAAGAGTGGGATTGTCGTCCGCCGCTATCCTGTTTGAGCTGAGTACGCCGCACGAACGGCAGCGATGAATAATTGCCCATTCACCATTCTTGCGCACCCATACACCAATCGGATCCATAATTCCTTTGCATAGCGATGCCCGGTCGCCCGGCTCTTCGTCAACATGAATGCTGGACAGACATTTTGGGCAATGGTTACGGTGCTGGCTGCCTGCCCCCTCAGGCACAATAGGTGTCCCACAGACCTTGCAGGCAAAGCTCTCAGCGCAAGCAAGGTGTCGGTAATCCACACTTTTATTCTGCCTCTGGAATTTGCTAATGTCCTTGTCCCGCTGCTGCTTATCTTGAAGAAAGCCTGCCTTGTTGTCGGAATACCTCGCTTCATGCTTCAACTTCAAATAGCTCTCCCAGCGTTTGTGGGGAAGCTCACCACTGGCAATTGCCGCCTTGATTGCGCAGCCCGGTTCGCTCTGATGGCGACAGTCGTTGAACTTACACCGACCCAAATAGCTTTCCACATCGCCAAAGGCTTCACCAAGGCCACTGCTTACATCCCACATGCCAAGCTCGCGCATCCCGGGTGTATCGATAATCATTATACCACTAGATAGCATAATCAATTGACGATGTGTAGTAGTATGACGGCCTTTCGAGTCATCCTCACGAATCCCCTTTACCGCCATAATATCATCGCCGGCTAATAAATTGACAAGGCTCGACTTGCCTACACCGGACGATCCAAGCAAAACAATGGTTTTACGAGGTTTGAGGTAATCACCCAGGTCGCTTATCCCGTATCCGGTTTTCGCACTCACCGCATATACTCCTACACCCCCTGCTATTTTCTCTACTGCCCTAACATGGGTAGTGTAATCATCAAGCAAATCAGCCTTTGTCAGGAGGATTACAGGTATGGCACCTGACTGCATTGCAAGGGTTATATACCTCTCCAGCCTTTTAGTATTAAAATCCTTGTTCAATGATTGCATGATAAATACATAATCGAAGTTTGCGGCAATCGATTGTTCCCCTCGACCTGGCGTCGGATCACGCCTGGAAAAAAATGATTTTCTTTTCAGAGTTTTATTAATCACACTATCACCACTCGGATTATAATTTATCAGCACAAAATCACCTGTTGTTGGGAACTCCTCCTGCCCACCCCGGTAATATATACTAGTCTTCAGCCTGCCATAAGCATGACCGTATTCGCATATGAGCTCATACATTTCTTTGTATACTGCTGTAATTCTTGCCGGCGTGCCACTCCTGCCCTCCGGCATCATTGTCGGGATAAACCCGTAATCTGTTAAATTCAACTTAAAACCCTCCAAAATATACATAATCCTATTGTGCAACTATTTCTGGTAGTTCATTTGTGAGCAGCCGGAGCCCGAAAAAGGAGACAAAAATCCCGCAGATAACGACCACCTGCGGGTTAGAAAGTGAAATTCATCCTAATTGACGCGAATTCCTTCATCCTGTATGAAGGCAATAAAAAACACGCTACCAATGCGTGTTACTCGCTCTTACCACCTGGTTGCTCGAAAAAAGCTGCATAGGCAACACAAACAAAACCTTTCGTAACTGACAGAGGTATTTTTGTGCTCCTGTGCCAATATTAAGTTAGTGAGAAACCACCTTTACATTTCTCGCGGACATCAATACAGCTCCCTTCTCGCTAAAAATTGACTCTTTCTTATTTATTACAACACCTATTATAGGGGCGATTCCAGACAATGTCAATGAAAATTTTAGTCGGCAATTCATCTGGTCCCTTCTTCAAGATAAGCGCTTCTTTCTATAACTTGCAGGAGACATATTGCAATAATTTTTAAACAGAGTGAAGAAGTAGGAAATATTTACAAAGCCTGCTTTCTGCGCAACCTCTTTGACTGTCATATCCTTGTTCAATAGCAATTTCTGCGCATGGTCGATTCGTATTTTATTGATATAGTCACTGATGGAACATTTCTCGCAGGATCTGAACAACTTCCCGATATATGTTGCGGATAGGTTAATTGAATCGGAAATAGATTGCGGAGATAGATTGGGGTCCGCATAGTTTTCTTCAACAATTGATTTGATTTCCTGAATCACTTTTTCGATTTTCTCTGTTTTGTCCTGGGACACCTTATCACAAATTTGTGAAAATAGAGAATAGAACATTTGATTGAATTCTTCGATATCTTCTATCACTCTAAGCTTATCCTCGATAAAATCCAAATCAGCCTGCATCACTGGCTTGCTTGAAGACGATATGACCAGTTGATGCAAAGGCTTTATTGTCAGGTAAAGTCTCTTGAGGGCAAAGACGATGATGCTATAGCGGTGTTGAGAGATTATTTTCATCCAATCCCGGTACAGGGCGATTGCATTTTCATATTTCCCGCTGCGCAACGCAAGAACGATTTTACTTTCCTGTTGCTCGGGATAGATATTCTTCTTGTTCTGGGAATCTAGAAAATGATCAGACAGAATATTCACATGAGGATGAAAAATCCTTAAGGAATAAAGCTCCTTTAAACGCAGATATGAGCGCTCTATTCTCTGAAAGTCAAAAATGGGGTTGCTGTGAATGCAGATTCGAACCCCTGAACCTAGTAAAAAGTGGCAAATCGAATCTATACCGGTTTGTTGATCCGGCTGGATAAAAAATATAGTCTGCTCATCAACCGATATTCCTTCCATGTGCGTAAGAGGAAATGCTTTTTTGATAGCTTCGACACCCTCCCTCGGTGAAATATCTACCACAAGCAAGAGATAAAGTGGCATATCTGGTACCAGATCAATACCATACTGCAGAAAGTTCTGCTCTGTATTTTCAATCGGCGAAACAGGCGAGGTCAGCACCTGATTTAATAATTCTTGTTTTACCAAAGCAGCGTATTCATGCTTATCCTGTACTCTATCCTGAACCCAGTAATCTAAGTTTTTTAAGATTGCATCACTACCCTTATCGGCTTTGGCCTGGCCGGATAGTGAAAAAATTATTTTTTTCAGAGGAAGATACATTCTGGTTAACATAATAAGCGATACAATGCACCCGGATACAACTATTGTCAGAACAATAGATAAAGATAGCCTCTTTATGCTGGTTAGATTATTCATGACATCGGCATATTTAAGATGGCGAATTAGGTACCTTCCGGTCTGATTCATGTAAGAATACAAATAAATGGGTTTATCTTTATGCTGCTCATCAATAATATGTCCACTGTTTTTTCCCGATTCAAGAATCTCTTTCATAACCAGTTGATTAATGCCTTCTGAAGCCGTGGGTTCAATTTTCGAATGAAGAATTACCTGGCCGGTATCCTTTACAAGAATAATTTCCTTATCATAGTTTGAACTAAAAAAACTATTGTTATATTCATTTTCATAAACATTTATCATTAACGCATTATCATAATCTTTCTCGTTGTTTGATTCATAAAGAATGAAGGAGTAAATATACTCGATATTATTCTCGTTTTTATACAAAAGCGGACGATATAAAGGCTCGAAGGAGTCTTCCTGTGATACCCCTCCCCTAAAGATTTCGGCAGCACTCTTATCGTGGAAATCATCTAATGTATTTGAGCCTAATTCATCAGTTGTATATATGTATTGATTGCCTGCACTATAGACATAAACAGAGTGGATGTATGTACTGGTGCTTACAAGAGCATTTAAATCACGGATTCCCGACATGACTTCGAAATTGGTGAGTTCATTCGGATGGCGTAGTTTTTTGACAGAGGGTGTATAAAAAGTATAGAAGCCATTGTACTTAATCATGTTTTGAATCTGCGAGGATGTCTTTTCAACGTAATTGGTCAGCTCCGCATTCAAAGAAGTAATGGTGGATATTGTCGCTTGTCCATAGCTTCGATTTAGCATTATCATAATAATGGTAGAAGAAATAAGTAATACTGCAAAATGTGATATCCAGGTGACAAAGCTATAGGGTAACCTCGGAAGCTTCTTTTTCACGGAGAGCAAAAGCGACTTAGCGGACACAAGACTCACCTCTATCTAATAATATCGTATTAGCAACTTTACATCAAGGTTATAGAAAATACAATGAACCTAATCTACAATATAAATGAAATATGCACAAAGTAATAGTTTAAATATTGGAGATTATAGTTAATATCCACAATTTATACTATTCAAAAAAATATTGTTTGATATGCTTGAAGCAGATAGCAGATTCTTTGAGGAGGTTTATTATGTTTAAAAGGTTACTCAGTTTATTGTTGGCAGGTGTATTGATAATCTGTCTGGCAGCCTGCGGAGGAAGTGCAGAGAAGGCAAATGGAGCCGAAGAAACACCTGCTGCGGCGCAATCAGGTGCAGATGCTGTAAAGGAGAGCGAGACGGAAAAGAAGGATTCTACAGCTGCAAGCTCAGAAACAGAACCCGCACCGGAACCGAGCGGGAATGTAATGCTATACTCTTCTCTAAAGGAAGCACAGCTGGAAGCTGTAAAGGAAGGCTTCATGAAAAAATATCCAAAGATAAAAATGGACTATTACGCTGCAGGTACCAGTAAAGTAGCAACAAAGCTTGCAACAGAGAGACAGTCCGGGCAGATCGCATGCGATGTTGTTTGGGTCGGAGACCCTTCCAATTACATTACCTTCAAGGAACAGGGAATATTGGAAGCTTACGACTCGCCTGAGGCGGCAAACATAGACGCGGCATTCAAGGATCCGGATAATTGTTACGTTGGCGGAAGACTGATAGCTATGGGATTTGCATACAACACAAATAATGTGAAAGAAGAAGATGCGCCAAGAGTGTGGAATGATTTATTGAAGGATGAATTCAAGAACCAGATCGTTATGACCGATCCGGGCGAATCGGGCACTACATTTTATTTAGTCGCCGGTATGATGGAAAACGATAAGTACGGAATTGATTTCTTTAAGAAGCTTAAGGAGCATGGAACCGAATTGGAGAGCGGCACTACTTCTACACATACCAAGGTTGCCGCGAATGCATACAAGGTGTGCATCGCTGTCGACTATGTAACACAAACCCTTGAGAAGGACGGTTCCACAATAAAATTCGTCTACCCCGACGAAGACTTAGTTGCGATTTCAAGCCCAATTGCTCTGATTAAGGATTCAAAAAATCAAGATAACGCAAAACTGCTTTTTGACTTTATCCTCTCTGTTGAAGGGCAGCAAATTTTGGCGGCAAATGACTGCTCACCCATCCGTAATGATGTAATAAAAGAAGGCGCATTATCTATTGATGAAATCGTTGCAAGGTCAATGACGATAGACAATGCATATATTGCGGAGCATGATACGGAATTCTTGAGCGAATACGACAAGATCTTTAAGTAGCCGAATGCAAAAATAAGCGAACCGATATTTGGGGAGTGGCAGCACTCCCCAGATTTGTCATCACAGCTTTTTAAGCAGGATTTCTTATAAAGGAGACCAAGTCAATCATGGCAAGCGTGAAATTTGAAAATATTACGTTCAGATATGGTTCAAACACCATTTTGAAGGACTATTCACTGGAAATAGATGAAAGCCAGATCATGGGCATTGTCGGGCCCTCTGGCTGCGGCAAAACAACGCTGATACGCTGTCTTTGCGGGTTTATCAAGCCGGAGAAGGGAAACATTTATGTTGGAAAAACCTGCGTTTATAGTGCCGACAAACGAATTAACATTGCGCCGGAAAAAAGAAATATAGGTGTCGTATTTCAGGATTATGCTGTATGGCCGCATATGACAGTATACGAAAACATTATCTATCCTATGAAAAAGAGGAAGGTTCCAAAGCAGGAAATTACTAAAAGAGCCGATTATGCTTTGTCACAGGTAAGAATGACGGAATACAAAAAGCATTTACCCTCTCAGTTGTCCGGCGGGCAGCAGCAAAGGGTTGCAATCGCAAGGGCATTAGTATCCTCTGATCAACTGATTGTGTTGGACGAACCGATTACAAACCTGGACCTTAAGCTGCGGGAAGAAATGCTGGAGGAAATCAGATCTATTCAAAGAAATACGGGAACAACCTTCATCTACATCACACATGATCAGGAAGCGGCATTGAAGCTATGTGACAAGATTGCCATTATGGATGTTCACGGGTACATATGCCAGACAGGCACGGATGAGGAAATTATATATAAGCCGTCAAATAGATTTGTTTTCTCTTTTATGGGTGTATCAAACTTTATTCCGCTTTTGAAAAAGCAAGATGGATTATATATAGATGTGGGTGAGCATATGAAGGTTAATCATGAGGTACCGGCTGAAATAAAGGACAACGTCAACTATGTTATGGGGATACGCCCAATGGATATTCTTTTCAGCGAGAACTCTGCTGTAAAAGGAATAATTAAAAGTGCAACCTTTCTCGGAAGCCAATATAACTATTTTATTCAGCTGGGTAACAGGGAAATACGGGTGCAGAGAAATACACTGGATACCTTACAGTCAAGAGAATATATGGAGGGCGAAGCTGTCGGGCTGGATTTTGCAAGAGTATTTTATTATGAAGAACCGCTTGAGGAGGTTGAATCATGAGAATCGGAATAAGAAACAAGGATTTGGCCAGACAGGATGGAAAACGTGTTCGTCTGGATGGAATGCTGACAATGCTGAGCTTTATTATTCTATTTATCGTGGTTATTATTCCGCTTTTTATGATCATCTATAACGCATTTTTTTATGAAGGTAATCTTGACGTACAGCTGTTTATCAATGTCATTTTTAGCGGTGATAATCTTGGTGCCATTAAAAATACGGTTATTATAGCTCTATGTGTTACCGTATTCGGCACCATAATGGGCATTTTTTATGCCTGGCTGCTGGGAAGAAGCGATATCCCCCTGAAGGGTCTTATGAGAGGCCTGTTTACAATTCCATATATGTTCCCTCCATTTTTCGGAGCCATGGCATGGGACTTGCTGCTCTCAGGCAGAGGAGGCTACCTAAACAATTGGCTGATGCAAACCTTCAACTTAGCTGAAGCACCAATAAACATTAATTCTGTCTGGGGAATAGTATTTGTGGAGGTGTCCTACTATTTTCCCTTTGTCTTTATGCAGGTAGTGAGTGCTCTGGAGAGAATGGATCCCACGCTGGAGGAATCAGCTCGTATTTCGGGAGCAAAGCAGGGATATGTAATCAGAAAGATAACGCTGCCGCTGGTATTACCGGCTATTTCTGCCGGTGCGTTACTCATACTGATTTCCTCCCTGTCCCATTTTGGAGTCCCTTCGATTTTAGGGTTTTCACAAAACATTTATACACTGCCGACAAAAATATATCAGCTCATTAATCGTGCGGCAGGCGACTTCCAGGGAGTACGGGAGGGTGCGGCATTATCAGTGCTGCTGATCTTTATTGTCGGCACGGCATTGATTCTTCAGCGGGCTGTCCTTCGGTCCGGAAGCTATGACATTATCAGAGGAAAAAGCATGCGGCCGATGCTGATAAAGCTAAGAGGGGCAAAGCAACCTCTACTGATATTTGCCTTTCTCTCACTTATAGTAATTGTACTGGTTCCCCTGGTAATGATTTTCCTGGTCGGGCTGCTGAAAGCATACGGGCTTCCCCTTATACCAGCAAATTTTACATTGAAGAACTATACTAATATACTCTTTAACAACAAAATGGTCTCCGACGCCATAGGAAATTCGCTCTTCCTATCAGTGAGCGCCGGAATAATAGCCATGTTCCTTGGTGTAATGATTGCCTACGTTATTATTAAGATCAAACCAAAAGGAAAGGAAGTACTGGAGGTCATATCCATCCTTCCATATTCAATTCCAGGCACAGTGCTGGCAATTGGAGTTATCCTCGCCTGGTCGGGGGCGATCGCAAAAATCAACCTGTATAATACCATATGGATTATACTGATTGCCTACATAGCCAGGTATTTATCCTTTTCAATGAAATCCGCTTCCGCTTCCCTGCAACAGGTGCACTATTCCCTTGAGGATGCCGCAAGATCCTGCGGAGCATCTCACATGGAATCGCTGAAAGATATTACCCTGCCTTTAATACGTCCCGCAATGGTGTCGGGCTTTTTCCTGATTTTCCTGCCGGCTATGCGCGAGCTGACCACATCGGTTCTATTATACGGCCCCTATACGAGAACACTTGGCGTAGCAATTTATTCTCTTAGAAGTGACGGCTATATTACGCAGGCATCGGCACTCGCATCTGTTGCCATTTTGCTAATTATTATTTGCAACACGATCGTAACGCAAATAACGAAAGATCGTAAGGGGGTATAAAGGTATGAAGCAGATTGTGCTAAAGAATGTTACAAAGAAATTTACAACCAAAACGCTGGGCTCCATTACAGCCGTTAATAATTTTAGCCTTGAGATAGAAGAAGGAGAATGCTTTTCCTTTCTGGGTCCATCCGGCTGCGGGAAAACAACTACTCTGCGGATGGTTGCCGGTTTTGAAGACTTGACGGAGGGTGAAATACATTTAGGAGGAAAAGCGGTATCTGTAAAGGACAAAAACATATATGTGCCGCCGGAGGAAAGAGGCCTTGGAATGGTATTTCAGGCATTTGCGGTTTGGCCTCACATGAATGTGTTTGATAATGTGGCATTCCCTCTCAAGGTACAAAAGATGAATAAGAGCGATATAAAAAGATTGACGCAAATTGCTCTGAAGCACACAAATCTGAATGGATTGGAAAGTGTATACCCCTCCGACCTTTCAGGCGGCGAACAGCAGCGCATTGCCCTTGCAAGAGCTATTGTGACCAGCCCTAAGGTATTACTGCTGGATGAGCCCTTGTCCAACCTGGATCCTAAGCTCAGGGAATCAATGAGATTTGAGATTAAGGAACTGCAAAAAAAATACAATTTCACTATTATTTTTGTCACCCACGATCAATCTGAAGCGATGGCATTGTCAGATCGAATGCTGGTTATGGATATGGGAAACATTATACAAATCGATACGCCGAGGAATATGTATAATAAGCCAATTAATAAGTTTGTACATAAATTCCTGGGTCAATCCAACTTCATAAGGGTTGTGATAAAGGACGGAAAGGCATACCCCAAAGGGGATCTCAGCCAGGAAATCCCCTGCGATGTTGATGAGGGGGCAAAGCCTGAAATGCTGCTTGCAGTTCGCCCGAATGCTATCAATATAAATCACACAAGAGGTTATCGCACGAAAATCGAGAAGCGGATAATACTGACAGATAATGTAGAATACTTTGTCAAGGTCGGGGATCAGATGCTGGAGGTCGAAACGCCCCACAGAAATGAATTTAAAGAGGGTGAGCCCTGCTGTTTGGAATTCATACATTCATTATGGTATGAGGATGATGGAATCGACCTTGATGCGGAAAGGAATAAAAGGCAGATTATATAGCGGGATCATAATTCCTTTGTACAGGGATGCCCGCAGATCGAATAAAAAATAGACCTCTCTACCATTGCCGGTGTGGTATGGAAAAGAGGTCTATTTTGCTTGAATTTATCAATGTAATTGCTATTAATAGGCTATACACTTTCCGCTTACTTAGCCCGCTTGTCACTGCCTCAATTGCATTCGTTTGGAAGCATAAAGCCCTCTGTCAATGGATGCTCCAGGCTGCGAAGAAGCCTTCGCGCACAGGTTTTGAAATCTGATATACCTTGTCGCAGTCGCCAATAATAGCTGTGGTAGAGTATTTCTCCGCAATTCGGTTGGCAGGCTCAGAATTGGGTCTCATACCAAAAGCGGTTATTACTGTATCGGCCGGGATCTTTTGCTCCAAGCCCTGTCTATCAGTTGCAAGAACATATCCAGAAGTTATCTCCTTAACGGTGTGACCGGTAAGCTGCTTCACCTTATAGTCGGCAAGGCGGAATAAGAGCGGATTCCGGTTGTCCAGCATCGCATTGGGCGCTAAGTCGTCAAGCATTTCTACGATAGTAACATTTTTGCCTTCCATGGCAAGCTCTAAAGCACAGTCGCAGCCGGATTCTCCTCCTCCGCATACCACAATGTTCTCTCCTTTAATGCGTTCTGGATGGAGATGAGCATCTAAAATATCTACCACATTACCGTTATTAATTCCGGGAATGTTGGGAACAAATGTCTTTGCACCTATTGCAACGATAATACGGTCTGCATCCATAAGCTCAGGTGAGTCGGCAGTGATTTCTTTGTTGAAAACAACCTCAACGCCGAGTTTCCTAATCTGTAGCTTTTGCCATTGATTGAATTTCCGCAATCTTTCTTTAAAGGGGGGCGTAGCAGCAGCATTTATCTGACCGCCTAGTACATCCTTCTTTTCATACAGCGTGACCTGATGCCCTTGCAGTGCGGCTACACGAGCAGCCTCCATCCCACCCGGGCCACCACCTATAACGGCTACCTTGCGAGGCTTGTCGGTTTTCTTCAGAGGATAATCCCTTTCAAATACAGCTTGGGCATTGATGGCACAGGAGATTACCCTGTTTTCATATAGCCTTCCAACACAAACCTGGTTGCAGTACAAGCAGGGACGAACATCCTCTCCCTCGCCATCCAGAAGCTTGTTTGGCATATCCGGGTCTGCAATCATCTGGCGGCCAAACATTACAATATCACATTTACCATCTGCCAGGGCTTTCTCTGCAGATTCGGGTGTAAAGGTGCCCGCATTCAAGACCGGGACATTTACAGCCTCCTTAATCTTTGCCGCATAGTCCAGCATACAGGCTTCGCCGGCATAAATAGAAGGAACAATCCACTGTTTATGCTCATAGCTCCCCACATCAATATCGAATGCATCGATTCCCAGCCGCTCCAAATACTTAACAATCTCAATGCCTTCTTCAATTGTACGCCCTCCGGGAAAGTCGTGCGTAGCTGCCATACGAATCAGAATGGGATAATCCTCTCCTACCTCACTACGAATGGCATGATATATTTCAGTAACAAGACGCATGCGGTTTTCGAAGCTGCCTCCATATTCATCCTCTCGCTTATTCCAAATAGGGGTCATGAACTGGTCAATCATATATCCGGCATGGGCGTGAATTTCGACTGCATCCGCTTCGGCACGAATCGCATTACGAGCCGCAATACGGTAATGCTCCACGATGTCATGAATTTCCTCAATGGTCAAAGGCCTGCAAAGGGTGTCAGGCATGTAGAAGGAAGGAACTGCTGAAGACGAAACCATTTGCTCATCAGAAAAGGGAAAGGCATTTCTCCCCAGTCCACAGCTAAGCTGAAGACATATCTTCGCCCCTTCTGCTTTGCATGCCTCAGCTAAAAGAGCCCAGCCCTGCATCTGCTCGTCTGTGCCTGCAATTGTCACATAATCGATCCATGGATCGGTCCTATTGGTTGTGTATTGACCCTCAAGTATTACTAAACCTACCCCGCCTCTGGCTCGGGCTCTATAATACTCAATCTGCTTTTCGTTGGGCGAACCATTTCTATTCTCCGAAAAGGTACCCATGGGCGCAAGTGCAATGCGATTCTTAAGATCCATACTTTTGATTCTAAATCTGGAAAACATATTAGGGTAATTTGTCATACAAGCTTCATTCCTTTCTGTTATTGAACTATCCTTGTATTTTGCCCTAAAATAATGTAAAAACAACAAGCTGGTCGGAATTTACTTGCGTGTTAATTCCCCGGTTCCAAACTGTCTACCCTGTTTGGATAGGGTTTTCTATAGCCCAAGAATAATCATCAGTTGGGCAGCGCCATAGGTTGCCATTACCCATACCGTGCCATTGGGGCTCCTTTTTTGAAACATATTATATGCCAAAATGGAATCAGAGCAGATAAAGAGCAATGTCCCCACAAGTACCATCCAGAAGCTGTACCCTGTGACACTTCCAAACCTCAGCAAAGATAAAAAGCTTACAACTAACAGGATCGCAGAGTAGATGTATACCGCCGTCCTCTTTCTTAGATTAGGTATAGAAAGCTTGGTGCGGAAAATGATTCCGTATGCGGCATAGACGATGGCAAAGAGAAATATCCACCAGGGAAGCTTTGCTCCTACTCCAATGTCTGATATCAATCTCACCGCGTAAAAGATATGACCGACTAAAAATGCCGATAACCCTGGCAGAAAGCAATTCGGAAATTCCAGGAACAGATCTCCCAAAAAGCAGAAAAACAGAGCCAAAATAACAGGGATTTGCGGCTCTTTGCTACCGGCAAGATACACTAGAAGAAGAAGGGGCATGAGCAATGCTTTCGTAATAAAGCTGCCAGCCCTCAGATTCTTTACGTTAAAAGCGAGATTCAGGCCATAATTGACAATGTAGGCTAATAACACGAAAATTTCCATCCTCGTTATCCTCCTTTATCTTCTCATTTAGTCAACAGTCTTTCCTTTTTATTATACAACAGGGAAGGCCTATTAGTGCCTTCCCTGCTGCATCTTTATTGTAACATATATACCTGTTATAAACTATCTGTTATTCCACCATTCGTTTGCCTCGTCAGTAACCTGCTGTCCGCCCTTAGCGTACCAGTCTGTGACAAAGGTATCAAAATATTCGATAGGTTTTTCGCCAACAATGATTCTGATATAGGTCTCCTGGCGAAGCTTTTCAAGCTCTGTCCAGTAGATTTCCTGTGAAGGAAGCGGCACAACGATCTTGGGCTCGTATCCTCCTGTTGAATATTGAGGTTGACTATCCACCCATTCAAAAGACTTAGCATCAAACTTCTTAACAAACTGCGGTGTTTCTATAGCCTTGAAACAATTCGACGAGCCTTCATTTCTTTCCTTCTGAGCCTCAGTAAGCTCAACCTTTCTAACAAAAGCACCGTCTTCAGTCACTTCATACTCGTCTGAACCCCATTCCATCCTCGTCATAATATAGAAGAAGGTCTCCCAGTTTCCGCAGATGCCGTCAACCATTTCAAGAAGCTTGCCCAATTTATCGGGTTCACTTTCAAGATGTTTGCCAAAGACGACCTTCTCGGTGCCGTTGGGGCCCCAAAGTTCGTTGCCGTGCAATCCATCCGGGCCAGTGGGATTGTAACCAAATCCAAACATCTCTGCGGAAACATTATTTTCTTGATCGCCGCCACGTGCTTCATTAAATGTCCTGTAGTTTCTTCCTGCCTTAATATTCTTGGAAAGAGGAGGATTGTTGTGGTAGAATGCGCCAGGGCTTGAGAAGCCGATTTTCTCATCAATGAAGTCCTGAGAAAGCGCCCAGTATCCGCCATGGGGTTCACCGGTGATGAATTCAGGATCCACAAGTTCGTCAGCATACCATTTTGCAAGCAATGCCAAAGCATCCTTCATCCCGGGATGAACAGCACCATAAACGAGTCCGCCCTTGCCATCGTCTACAAACCTGTCAGGCAAAGCTCCAAATGCGCCATAAACAGGAACCATGCCGAAGTTGGAAAGAGCATAGGTGTCCTTTTTCCCATCCTTATCCGGGTCTTCATTTCTAAACTTATAAAATGCCGCTTCACATTCTTCCAATGTCTTTGGTATCTCATTAATCCCAACATTCTTCAGCCAGTCTATTCTCCAAATGGGTGCATAGTTATAGTTACCATTCACGTTTACTCTTGGGTAGCCGTAAGTCTCACCTTTATAGCTCACACTGTCAAAGCAGTTTTCACTATATTCAAGAAGCATGCCTGTTAGATTGGGCGAAAATTCTTGGATTACTTCAAAAGGCACAGGCATAATCAATTCCTGCTGAATATACTTTTCAAAGTTCATCGGATTTTCAATTCTGATAATGTCCGGAACTTCGCCGGCAGCAAACCTAAGATTCAATATTTCATCCCATTGGCTTCTCTCAATATACCAGTAATTGATTTTCACATTGAACTTCTCTTCCAGGCGCAAAACCACTTCCGGATTTTCGGACAGCGGTGTATCCGTATGTCCTCCGCACCACTCGATGGTATAGGTTTTGTTTGGATCCGGCCTATAGGCTGCAAACGGATCATTACTCACGTCTGCTGTCGCTTCTGTCTTTTCCGCCTGTGATGTTGCCGCTTGTGTAGTCGCATCCTGATTGCCATTATCTTTTTGCTGACTGCAAGCCGTCAAGCTAAATACAGACATTAGCATAATAATGGCCATCACCAAGCTTACAAATCTCTTCATGATAATTTCCTCCTCGACTTTTTGTATTCTATTAATCTATATAAATATTAATAGAAGCTAACCTTTGATGGAGCCTACCATGACACCCTTAACAAAATACTTCTGTATAAAGGGATAAATCATTATTATGGGTAGGGTTGCAACCATTATTGTTGCCGACCTTAATGTTAATGGATCTGTCATATAGGCATCTTGCATTGCCTTAACATTACCTTCAGCTGACAGCAGCATCTCCTTCGTGTCTGCAAATATGATTCTTCTTAACACAATCTGAAGAACGAATTTATTGGGATCGGTTATGTATATAAGGCAATCAAACCAGCTGTTCCACCTAGAAACGATGATCCAGAGACTTACAGTTGCCAATACAGGCTTTGAAACCGGAAGTATCACACTCATGAGGGCTCTAAATGGACTGGCCCCATCTAAATATGCCGCTTCCTCCAAATCTGGGGGTATAGCCATGAAGAAATTCCTCATAATCAGCAGGTTCCATGTGCTCAAAGCGGCAGGCAGTATCATGGCAAAATAGCTGTTTGACAAGCCAATATTTCTTACAAGTAGATAGGAAGGTATGAGTCCGCCTTGAAAAAACATGGTAAAGACGACAAACAGAGTCCAAAATTTTCTGTGGGGCAGGTTCCTTCTTGACAGTGGATAGGCACCGGAAATCGTAAGTATCATCGATACAATCCATCCCCCTGCCACAATGATAATTGTGTTCATATATCCCCGCCATACATTAGGAGACCTCAATACCTTTTCATAAGAGTTGAATACAATCTGCTTTGGTATTAGTTTAAATCCTCCAATTGCCGCAGCTTCAGGCGTGCTTAGAGAGAGCACAGCG
>Ga0209510_1000762_pt1 | contig 41068 bp, 29 predicted proteins | sample BiotimSIPDNA_FD_185749 | JGI IMG/M metagenome (GOLD analysis project Ga0209510, IMG submission 185749) | Anaerobic biogas reactor microbial communites from Washington, USA - Biogas_R1 time_0 SIP DNA (SPAdes) (version 2) | ecosystem: Engineered > Bioreactor > Anaerobic > Unclassified | place...
GCTGGGAGTGAAGATCTTCGATCGCTCCCAGTTGCCGGTGCAACCAACCGAGATCGGGTTCAAGGTCATCAACCAGGCGCGACTGGCATTGGCACAGGTGAACCAGATCAAGGAGATCATCCAGGAAGAGAAGGGTATCGTGAAAGGAATGTTCCGCCTTGCCATCATCCCCACCATATCGCCTTACCTACTGCCCAAGCTGATGCAGGTGCATCGCGACAATAAATATGACATCCGGATCGTTATCTCTGAGTTGACCACCGACCAGATTCTCAGGGGACTGGCCAACGATACCATTGATGGCGGTATCCTGGCCACACCGCTGAATGAGCCGGGTATAACCGAACATCCCATCTATTACGAACAGTTCCTCGCCTATGTCTCACCCCAGGAGAAGGCGCTCTATGCCAAGACATCGCTCGAGGAGAGTGATCTCACCGCTGCAAAGCTGTGGCTGCTTGACGAAGTGCACTGCTTCCGCACACAGATCCTCCACCTCTGCAATCTGAAGAAACGACGCAACAACCAATCTATCTTCTCCTATGAGGCGGGCAGCATCGATACGCTGATCAACATCGTGGATCAGAACGAAGGTCTGACGGTGATACCGGAGATGGCGCTTGCCAACCTTAGCGAGACACAACGAAAGAATGTGCGCCCCTTCAGAAAAAATACACCCGTCAGGGAGGTGAGCTTGATCACTCGCAAGGAATTCTTTCGCGAACGACTGCTCAACATCCTCATCGATGAGGTAAAGGCAGCGGTACCCCGTGCGCTTCAGGATGAGGCAATGAAGAAATATGTGGTACCGCTCTAAGAAGAGTGAAAAGCCATATGTTTACACACTACACACTACAGCATCAGTTTGAACCCGGCGAAGAAACTCCGCGGGCTGCCTGGACCGTACATATAGCTGGAAGCCCTACCCGCACCAGTGTCGAAATCCTTCTGGAATGCATTTGTGATGTTTTGTATCCCGGCATTGAGCTGCAGAGAGGTCTCCTCGTTGAGGCTGAAGGTATAGGAGGCCCTCATGTTCAGTTCAAAGAAGGAGGGAGACTCCTCAGTTATGTTCACTGTTGAAAAACGATCTACTCCCTCCCTGCCGAAGCCAGCCTCGTGGGGTACAGCCATGCTACCGGTATAATTACCCGAAAGTGTGGCTGCAAATCTGCGTGTGGCATTCCAGGTAGCTACGAAATAGGCGTAGCTGTTGGGGGTGCGCATCATTCTTCGTGTGGGGGTTACACGATCAAGTACCTCCTCTTCTGATGTCTCCGGTACCCACCACTTGCGTTCCTTGTCATAGAGGCTGCGTTGAAGCGTTGCTCCCGCCTGCAGGTCGACCGTGGTGCCGATAGCTGCCCTGCCTTCCAGGTTTATCCCGAATACCTTTGCACCATCATCCGCATTCTCGATAAGGATTTCATTACCCCGCTTTACACCGGTAAAGGGTCTCTCCAGGCGGGTGTAGAACCCTTCGACCAGCAGGTTGAAAAGTGTGATGTCTGCCTGGTGGTAGAGATCGGCAGATCCGCTGATGCTGTGTGAACGCTCTTCCTTCAAGTCGTCCGAGAGACGTCTGATCACTTGGGCTCCCCCGGCAATATCCACATGCAGATCCTCGTCGAATAGCTGTGGAGCACGGAAGCCACCACTATAGGTGAGTCTCAGATTGATATTTTGCGTAGGATTGAAACGCAGATTGAGACGGGGACTGAAAATGGCCCGCTCCACCATATTGTGTTTGTCGAACCTCGCTCCCAGCAAGATGCTCCAGACCTCTGTTTTCCACTCGTTCTGCAAAAATGCGGCAGCATTCCGGGTCTCTTGTGAGATGCCCAGGTGGCGATAGCCACTTTCATCCTCCAGTTTACTACCGAGATATTCCATTCCTGCAGTAAGATCGGCCGGCATAAACCAGAGTTCTTCGAACGAGTAGAGATAGTGCCCTCCCACTTGATAGGTCAACTCACTGGCCTGCCCGAAAGCATTCCTGCGGAGCAGGTTGTTTTCCAGGATGTTATTGATCTGTTCCACATCCTCTTCTGTCATTCCTGGCTTGATCTCAGGAACATCATTGTAGGGATCACCTGCACCATAGTAACTGTCGCGTCTGGTATGTTGTGCTGCTGCATAGAGGCTGACGCGCTTGCGCTGGTCAGGGGAGTAGCGATCGAAACCGATGGAGCCACTGTGGATAGCATGTTCCACCTGTTCAGCAATGTAACTCTCATAAGGCTGCAGGTCGAGCCTGTCACCACCTCGGCGAAACTCATGCATGTGGCGGTATTCAAGTGTTAATCGGGAGTATGGATCGCTTCTAAAGAAAGAGCGAAACCCGAGGGATCGATTCTGCAGGAGCGGCAATTCAGTGAAGCCATCACCATCCAGATCATATCCTTCGCGGAGGCGGTGCTGGCCAAATACCATGATACCTGCATTGCGGGAGTCGTTCACTAAAGAAGCATTGAAAGTGCTGTTGTTTTCAACTGCGCCTCCACCCATGGAAGTGAATGTATTTGCAAACTCACCGCTGTTGCGGTTCGGATCACGGGTGATGATGTTGATGGTGCCTCCTATTGCGTTGGCACCGAAGAGGGCAGAGCCTCCTCCACGAACAACCTCGATTCGCTCAATCATGTTGGCGGGGATCTGCTCAAGCCCGTAAACGCCGGCCAGTGCACCTATGAGGGGACGCGAGTCGATCAGTATCTGTGAATATGAGCCTTCCATACCATTGATGCGCAATTGTGTAGTACCGCAATTCTGGCAGTTGTTCTCCACCCTTAGTCCCGGTTGGAACCTGAGCCCGTCGGAGAGTGTTTTAGAGTTGGTCACCTCCAGCATCTGCATGTCGAGTACGCTCACCAGTGAGGGAGCCATTCGACGTGTGGTCTCATTACGGTTGGCAGAGACCACCACGGCATCGAGTGAAACGCTTTCCTCGGTGAGTGTGAAATCAATTTCGAGAGTGCTGTTGGGCTTGATCATTACCGCACTCCCGGCAGTTTTGTAACCGATCATTGAGGCTTCCAGGATGAATTCTCCCACCGGCAGGTTGTGGAGGAAGTAATGGCCGGTATGATCAGTGGTGATGCCGATGGTTGTACCCTTCAGTTTGATTGTCACAAAGGGCAGGTGTTCACCCGTCTTACTGTCCAGAACATGCCCGTAGATGTTGGCGTCGGTTCTTTTGGATGATGCTGCGTCAGTTTGAGCGTATGAGGTAGAAATACAGACGTATAGTGTGAGAAGAAAGAGGATTCTTTTCATTTTACTTTTTTATATGGAGTGATGAAATAGGGTTTCGGAACACCATAAACTGATGGGTGTCCGTTTTTAAAAATGGGAGTAGATGGTCAGGCTGCAGCGGGTGGGGCTCTCAACTGTCGAACAGATACCGGGGCAATGAGATGTAGCTGTTCATAGTGGGAGGGCAAACAAACGGTGAGAGGGGGGATGTCACACTTAACCCCTATCTCAGGGATGATATCCGGAGTGAGAGTGGTTCGAAAGATGTAATCCAGCAGCTGGAACTCATTTTTGCTATGGTCGTGCTGTTTTTTCTCGCCGAACTTGAAGGGGTGGGAATGGACATAGCGCGTGCGGTTGACCACATGGGTATGGGTGAAAAGAGTAATCCCGCTTACGTGAAGTATAAACAGGGCGAGAAAGAACCATTTCGCTATTTTGTTGAGATAACCCATCATTTCAGCGCAAATATAGGATTTATTTCCTGCCTGACATTAACAGTTCCTATTTTTTAAATATTCCAATGACAGTGTGACCGGCAACAGTGGCAGGGATAGATAAGCAGATGTTTTCAATTTCAACTTTTTATCGTAAATTTGTGGCTTGATGGAAAATCGTGATTTATGAATCCCGAAACGATTATTGAGAAGTACTACCGCAAGGGCACGAAACTGTACGACATCTACATGTCACACACCTCCGATGTGACCAACAAGGCACTATCTATCGTCGCAAAACATCCGAGACTGGCGGTGAATGTGTCCTTCATAGAGGAGGCGGGAATGTTGCACGACATCGGCATTTATCTCACCAAAGCACCTCATATTGCCTGCGAAGGAATCCATCCCTATATCTGTCATGGCTACCTGGGGCGTGAGCTGCTGACAGTGGAGGGGTACCCGAAGCATGGGCTGGTGTGTGAGCGGCATACGGGTACGGGACTGAGCCTGGAAACCATTATCAACCGGAAGCTGCCCATCCCGCATCGGGACATGCGACCGGTAAGCCTGGAGGAGCAGATCATCTGCTTTGCCGATAAATTTTTTTCCAAATCACAGTTGGGTAAGGAGAAGCCGGTGAAGAAGATTCGGCAGTCGCTTAGCCGTCATGGTTGGCACCAGGTGGAAATCTTTGACGATTGGTGCGAGTTGTTTCTCTGAGATGTCCGATAGCATCTCCCTGCTTATTTTTGGCAAACTATTTGCAGTCTCATTTCTTAACCAAAGAAATTAATCAGATATGACAAAAAATAAAGATACGAAACAGTCTCCCACTGAGCGTGATGAGGAGATGATGGAGGAAAAGGCAACAGCGCAGAATAATACTCCACAGGCTGAAACAGAAGACAATATGACAGAAGAGTCAGTTTCCGATGAGAAGTTGTCACAACTTCAGGAAAAGTATGATGAGTTGAACAACAGCTACCTGCGACTGCATGCCGAGTTTGACAACTTTCGTAAACGGACATTGAAAGAGAAATCGGAGTTGATTAAAAACGGCGGTGAGAGGGTACTGCTCGATATCATCGGTCTGGTTGACGACTTTGAAAGAGCGCTCACCGCACTGCACGCAGCAGAGGACAAGGATGCGATGCTGGAAGGGATGGACCTGATTTACGGCAAGTTCATCACTTTCCTCGGTCAGCATGGCGTGAAGGAGATTGAATCGATCGGATTACCGTTTGATGCCGACCGCTTTGAGGCTGTGACCACCATCCCCGCGCAGGAAGAGACGCAGAAAGGGATGGTGATCGACTGCATACAGAAAGGATATGAACTGAACGAGAAGATCATTCGGTTCCCAAAAGTGATTGTGGGGGAATAAGATGGCAGCAAAGAGAGATTTTTACGAGATACTGGAGATACCCAAGAGCGCCTCTGCCGAGGAGATCAAGAAAGCCTACAGGAAGAAGGCCATACAATTTCACCCGGACAAGAATCCGGGGAATAAGGAGGCCGAGGAGAAGTTTAAGGAAGCAGCAGAAGCGTATGAGGTGTTGAGCGACGAGAACAAACGAGCCCGTTATGACCAGTACGGTCATGCCGGAGTGGGTGGTGCTGCTTCCGGTGGTGGATTTGGAGGTGGCATGTCTATGGACGACATCTTCTCGCAATTCGGCGACATCTTCGGTGGTCATTTTGGAGGCTTCGGCGGCTTCGGCGGCTTTGGTGGCAGTCAACGCGGCCGACGTGTGAACCGTGGCTCCGACCTGAGGGTGAAGGTGAAGCTCACACTCAAGGAGATCCTCAACGGTGTGGAGAAGAAAATCAAGGTGAAGAAATACGTCTCCTGCTCGCATTGTGACGGCAACGGTTCGGAACATGGTACTTCTCAAACAACCTGCTCCACCTGTAACGGCTCGGGTGTGGTCACCCGCGTTGCCAATACCATCCTTGGACAGATGCAAACCTCATCCACCTGCCCCACATGCAATGGTGAGGGGAAGTCGATCTCCAAGAAGTGTGCCCACTGCAACGGTGAGGGTATCGTGCGCGAGGAAGAGGTGATCTCCATCCGCATCCCTGCTGGAGTAGCCGAGGGTATGCAGCTCTCCATGTCTGGCAAGGGCAATGCCGCCCGCAGAGGAGGGGTAAACGGCGACCTGCTCATCGTGATTGAGGAGGAACAGGATCCCAACCTGATTCGGGACGAGAACGACGTAATCTTCAATCTCTTTCTCAGCTTCCCGACTGCCGCTTTGGGTGGGACTGTAGAGGTGCCCACTATTGATGGTATTGCCAAGGTGAAGATCGATCCGGGCACACAACCTGGCAAGGTACTCCGCCTGCGCAACAAGGGGCTTCCATCCGTGAATGGATACGGTAGAGGCGACGAGTTGATCAACGTAAACGTCTACGTTCCGGAGAACCTCACCGACAAGGAACGCAAGCAGCTGGAAGATATGAACAAATCGGAAAGCTTTGTCCCTTCCGCTTCCGCACGCAAAAGCGTATTCAACAAATTCAGGAAGATGTTTGATTGACAAACCAATCAATACAGACTGCACATGGGCAGAACTGCGGCAATCCTCAATGGGTTGCCGTTTTATTTATCTGCTGTGTCATATTCTTTTCAGAACCCTTTTTTCGACCTCCTGGAGAGTTCAAGCCGCTCTCTTTCCATTCTTTGGTCAATCTTCCCGCTCTGAATCTGCCATGTGAACCGGAGCATGACAGGGATTACGGGTAGCTGTAGATATCCGGAGTGGTTGCTGAAAAATTGGGCCGACTCGGTATCATTTGCCTGGTAGACAAATGATCCTGCAAAGGGTAGTGCGGCAATGAGACCCAGTTTTAGGTTTTTCCCGAATCTCTTGTCAGCTGAAAGCGTGTAGAGAGCATCACAATAACTGCGATGCTGCATGCCAATGGTGGGAGTAGCATAATGGAACGATGCTGATAGAGCGGTCTGATAAGCCAGAGAGAGGATAGCTGATAGTTCCGTTTCAAGAACCATCTCCCTGCGCTCCTCAACCCCGTTGTCAACAGCCAGGCTGTTGGGACGGGTCTGCTGCCTGTAAAGTCGTACTGAGGGATAGATGGTGAAGCAACCCATTTTCACGATGGCTGTCATCTGGCCTCCAAATTGATGCAACACCCCAAGGTTACAGGGTTTTGTCAACAGCTTGTTCTCATCGTTCAGCACTGTGAGTGGTTGTATCGCATGATTCACTTTGTCATAGAAAAGCCGAAGGGAAAGATGATTTTGATGAAACCGTCCTGAATATTCTGTATGAAGTGAGTGCGAAGAGACCGGTTTTAACTGCGGATTGCCCATCTTCACAGCATAGGGGTTCAGGATATAACGGGTGGGGTTGAGTTGAAACATCGAAGGTCTCTTTATCCCAGACCGGTAGGTGATGGTGATCTGCTTTGTACCTTTCATCTGGAATTGACAAGAGAAGAACGGCAGGAGCTTGATCTTCTGCTTTGGAGAATCACCGTTCAAAACGCCTTCAGCATATTCAGTACGCATGCCGGCTTGGAGCACTGAACCGTTGAATTGATGTGCGACAGATCCGTGAAGGGCATACAGCTGTTCGTGATAGCTGAAGCCGGTAGAGCCATCACCCATGGATTGAAACTGCCACTGAAAACCGACATTCAGTTTTGTCTGTGCTGCCGCCTGAAAAGATCCATCGGCTTTTATATAACCCAGGTGTTGCTTCGCTCTCTCCCTGTTGATAGCAGAGAAGGAATTATCTCCTCCCAGCCCTCTGTAGATGATCTTGTTGTCTGCCCTGAGGAAACCATGATTGAGATCTACCGATAGGGTTGATCTGTTGTCGCTGAGGTGATGCCTGTAATAGAGAGAGTTGCTGATGTTGAGGTTTTTGTCATGCTCCTCCCTGTTGCTTGTCATTGCTTGCTGTTCCCTCCCTGTTACCCGGAACTTCATCACTCCATCCTGCTCATAAGAGTATGGATTCCATGAACCTTCATAAATGATCTGATTGCGGGGTGTGATTTTGTATTCAATGGCATGGTTCAATTTGTGCGACAAGTTCGTCTGTCTTACCTTTTCATTGGAACTTATCCTCAACGGTAATGGGGCCTTACGGAACATTATGCTGTCGGTTTCGTTGATCAGTTCATAATTGATCTCTCCTGTATATGAGAGATGGAGTGCGATTTTTCTGTTGTTGTAGTCGAGTTGAGCAGATGGAAAGGAATAGACAAACGATTTAGTGGTCGGGATTTCAGAGAAAAGCCTGCTGCTGAAACCTCTCTTCATCCCTTCTTTCAGCACAATGTTGATCACACCACTCGCAGCACCGCTGAATTCAGGAGGAGGTGTCCGAAAGACTTCCACCTTTGAGATATCAGAGGGGTTAATTCTTTTCAGGTAGCTCATGTCTCGCTCCCGTCCATCAACCAGCAACAGTAATTCATCGCTGCCATCGAGTCTTATATGCTGTTTCAGATCGACCTGTACACCGGGAATGTATTTCAGCATATCAGACGTATTACCCGACGCGGCAATCATATTGGTGGTGACAGGATATACAACCTTATCCTTGACCGTTTCAGGCACCACCCGCTGCCCCAGGATCACTGTTTCGGAAATGTGATAGGTTGTATCTTCCATCAGGATAGATCCAATATGATAGTGTTCTGTAGCCGATATGGTCAGATCACTCACCCAATCTTTCTGCCCGACGGAGGTGACACGTAAGCGGTAGCTGCCTACCGGCACCTTGTGATAGGTGAACAATCCCTCCAGATCGCTGCTTATGGGAGGAAACATCTCTCCTTGCACCTCCTTCAGCTGATTTAGCCTGATAGTGGCAAAGGGGACCGGCAGTCCACTGCTTTTCTCCTTCACGATGCCGGTGAGGGTGACTGTCTCTTGCCCCATCATCCATCCGGCAAGGGCCAAATACAGGACAATCTGAATGATGATTCTTTTGATCTTCATCGCATTCATTTATTTTTGATTTGAATGCGAATGAAGCATGATTCTAGATCTATTCCAATTTATGGGGATAGATGGCAATTATTTGTGATAAAAGGCAGGAAAGAGATTGTGATTTGGGATGAACAGCTGCTCTTATTGATGAACGGATCGTTGCATCGTTTGCATCCGTGTATCAAATTGACTTGTGTTGTTGCGCGATACCGGAATTTCAGATGAACAACTATTCACTTTCAATCTGTATCCGAGTCTGTTTCCGTTTTTTGACCTTACCTGTTTCAGGTTTACGATGAAAGCACGGTGAACTCGCATCAGAAAAGGGTAGGGTGCGAGTTGGGCTGCGACGTCACTGATCGTATTCCGGATCACTACCCTGTTCGGTTTCCTGTTGTCGTCAAAATAGAAAGTAACATAATTGCCCTGCGACTCCACATAGATCAACTCATGGGTATGAAAAAGGAGCTCTTCCCGTTTGGCTTTTGAGATGATGGAAACCTGTTGAACACTATCCTCCGCCGGCACCTCATCCTCCCTGCTGATAAGATATTGCTGAAATGTTTCGGGGGTAAGGGCATAACGTATGTTAATCAGTGTAGGTAGAAATAACGGAATGAAGACCACCAGAAGTGATCTGAGCATCGAATCGAAAAAGGTGGAGAGATTCCAGCGCATCTTTGGCTCTTCTATGAAGAACCCGGCAAAATAAACAGTGATACCTATAGCAACAAGAATAATCAGGAGCGAGATAAGCTCGTGGTTTAATTGCCACTTTTCAGCCCGGGGAAAGCAGCCACAATGCTTCATAACCAGCAAGATGCCGATTATAGGGGATGTTATGAAAACAGCGTAGAGAAGGATGGTGAGCGCGAGACTGTAGGATTGTGCTGCGTGCACATGAATCGGCTTATAGATTATTGCGAAAAGAAAAAAAGAGACAATCAGCAGTAGCATTCCCCTCAACGGTCTCCTGAAAAGGAGGTTTTGAGGAAATCGCCGGGTGAGTATTGCTTTGATTCTTGTTAAATCTGTTTTCATCATATGACCGGGGGTCTTCTTTTGTGCAAATATACAATTTTTAGGTGACTCTCAATCAATCATAATTGATCGGAACAGCCTGAATGAGCTGCCTGACCGGTGCAGAAAGATAATACCGGGCTACGGCATGCCGGCATGAATCTGCTGACATGGCAGTAGCTGAAAAAAAAAATAAATATTTAACATAAAAAAATTGCAGAATTAAAAAATATCCTTTGTCTTTGACCAACCGTTCAGTCAACAATCTGTAGACGAACAAAATTGAAACCCACAATCTGACGAAGGTATGCAATAGCATCGTGGTACCGATACAGATTCTCAACAATGTATCTATGTCGTTCTCTGAGGGGGAGTTTACCACCATCTTGGGCCTCTCGGGCAATTGGATAATCACCCTGATTTACTCCACGCACGACCAGCGGGTAATTGATCGTGCTCGCAGGATTATCACACTGGTAGATGGTGCTGTGGCGAAAGATGATTAGAGGAACATGAGAGGGTAGAGAAGGGATACATGTCGATGTGTTGGCGAGAATATAACAGATTACTGCTTCAAAAGCATCAGGGATTGATCTCCTTAATCTTTTCGTAGAGCTTTTCTGCCAGGCGAACAAAACCTAGATCAGTAAGGTGTATCCCATCGACGGTAGCCTCTTCATCACTGCCGATCAAGTAGTCCGTTGAAAGATAGTGAATGTTTTTATGACCCGCTGCGCGTAACTTCTCCACTTCCTCTTTCAAGGCCTTGTTTTTCTCCGTTACCGTGTCGAAAATGTGCCTGTCGTAGAAGGAGTGGGTGAAAGTAATCGATTCAACAAAGAGGAGAGGTATCTCACTGTTTTCATTGCGCAGAATCTCCACAAACCGTGCGGTTTTCTCCCTGATTTGTTCCAGGTTGACATTGGGGATGAAGTCAAGTATATAGAGCCCGGCATCTGTACGTTGGCTCATCAGTTTCGCAATCTCGTAATCGAGCTGTCCGTTGCCACTGAATCCCAGGTTGATCACCTCCCTGTTCATCATGCGTCCCAGGATATTGGTGTATGACATGCCGGCACGCGTGGCACAACCACCTTGGGTAATACTTGTGCCGTAGCAAATAACCGGTTCATTTCTTGATGGGATGGTTATGACCGGAGAGCTGATGGTAGCCAACGAATCTACACCTATCGATATGGCTGAGATACCGTCGTAGAGTGGCAGGTAGAGCATGAACTCTCTTTCTAAAGGAGTCATGCTGGAGATAATAAGTTGTTCGTTCATTTTTGCCGTTGGACGACCACTGTTGACAAACTGCCATCGCTGACCGTTCCAGGCATAAAGGTCGAGCCCTTTGATACCGGTATCGGTCATATGATTCAAGTTCACATCTTCCAGCAAATTCCACCTGGCCGAGATTTGTGTGCTGTTGCTGCGAAAGCGAATTGCCAGGCCGGAGCTGTTCTTGCCCAGGTGCCATACCGGTGGGCGGCTTACTTCTTTGAGAGCTTCCGGAAGTCGTTCATAACGAGTTTCGGTGCTGTCGGATGTTTTGCCCAACAAAGGGAAGAGGGCTCCATCGTACCAGACGGTTTGAGATCGCAGCGCAGATGCCGAGCCAATCAACAATAGGAAAATAGATATTAAATGTGTGTAGATGAACTTCATTTCTTTATAATGTTAAAATTAAGAGAAGCCGATGGGACTGGCTTTCCAATGCTTATAGCTTTATCTTTTTACCGTGGCCACTTTGTTTCGATGCCCTGACGTGCTATCTCACGTTGGAAATCGGCAAGCATTTCTTTGTCTTCCCGTATCGCACGAAAAGGGGCTTTCTTTTTCCCTGCAAATGCGATCAAGCAACCTACTGCTTCACCTATGCTCCATTCCACCGGGTGTAGTCTGTAACAACCATTGGTAATATGGGTAGTGCCGATGTTCTTGTTGGCCGGCAACATGTTGTTGATCCTTTGTGGCAGAAGTGCTCCCAGTGGTATTTCGAAGGGGAGAGAGGGGAAGTCGATATAGTTGTTCCCTCGGGAACTGGGATGAAGGTCGATATGGTAATAGCCGATGCCAACACTGTCATAAAAACTTGCAGCTTTTTTACCCTCTATCTCACCGGCCACCAGTATACGGTTTTCAGCGCCCACATGTTCCTCCAGTATGGTAAACTCCGATTTGATTCTTCTTGCTTCCCTAATATAGGGGTACATGGCCATACCATCTTCCGTGCCCATCACATCACCCCGAAGTCTCAGGCCACGCCAGCCGATGCCTCCATCTTCACGGGGTGCTTCTGTTTGCAGCCAGTAGAAGAGCGAGTGACTCAGTTGTTTACCTCTTTCGAAGATGGCTTTAAACTCTTTATCCGGAACATCAATCAAGTTGCCGGGGAAGAAGTCGTTTTGCGGCCAATTTACAATGGTGATATCGCCTGTATAGCTCTTGTTCACAAACATGTTACGATCGATGATTCGCCTGTAGTTCCAAAGGTTGAGGATGTCACCAAGCTCTTTGCCAGTTGGGTCAAAACCTAGTTTCTTGGGTTTTAAGGTGCGGGGATCGGAGTAGGAGAGGTCTAGCAACCTGCCTGACCAGGGTGGGGTCATCTCCGGGATGTAATTTTTCCAGAATGTGTACTCTTTCGGTGGATCCTGTACGTTGTCTTTGCCGGGTTGATAATCCATGGCAAAGCATACTGTAAAAGCCTGATTGTTCATCGGGTCAGCCTTCTCCGGGGCGTGCAGCTCACGGGTTTCATACTTAGATTCTGTGCCGGTGATATACTCTGTACCTGTTAAGGGAAGCAGGTCTCCACACTCGGTGGCATCGACGAAAGAGTTGCCGGAGAGCATCACTCTGTTGCCTGTAAATAGGTTCTCCACCTCTATGGCCTGCACGTTGTCACCCGACACCACTGCACTCTTTGCTTTGTGCATTGTGAGGAGCTGTAGCTTCCCGCTACTCATGTAGGGGGCTAGCATATCCTGCATGACAGTCACTGCGACCCTTGGCTCGTGGCACAGACGGGAAACGCTGCCGTTGCCAGGGTTCAGGTTGGATTGTTGCCGTGTCTCCTCTGTAAGCGGGTAGTTGCGACGGTAATAGTCACGTACTCTGTTTCTGTATTCCCTGTAGGACGAGGGGGCACCGTGTGTCTCGATCCAGGGGTGTTCATCGGGCGGCACCCCTTGTTGTGACACCTGACCACCGATCCAGTCAGTCTCCTCTGTCATGATCACATTAAGTCCGTTGCGACAACAGGCAATTGCTGCTGCGACGCCTCCCATTCCACCGCCGATAATGACCACATCGGCATTCAGCTCACGTGACGTAATTTTCTTGCCACTCTTTTGCTTGTTCCCGGAGGTGAAAGCAGTGGATCCTTGTAACAGGCTGCTCCCTCCCAGTATCGATGCATAGGTGATGAAATTTCTTCTATCCATTTCTTAAGATGTTTATCTGTTTGATGTGTAATTTAAATTTAAACCTTCATAAAGAATCTCTTTTTGGCTGCAACGGCACTCACCCATGCCACCAGGAGGGTCACCAGCACCGCCTCGATGGTGTGAAGGGTTGTGGAGTATCCGCCCAACCGAAAGAGACGGACGATTCCTGTGAGGTGCAACAGGGGCAAAATGAGATTACTCCCTGCGATGTAGGCCAACATGGCATTCTTACCCGATCCGGAGAGAAGGAACAATCCCCTTCCGCACTTCAGCAAATCGATGAGAATGGTGAAGGCGAACAGCGCGAACAGTGCCAGTCCTGCAGTAACCAGCAGGTACTTGAGGTAGTTCCAGGAGAGGAGCCAGGGCAGGGGTGAGTAGTGATACAGTGCAGCAATCCAGTTGTCGCCTGCCCGGCCTGAAAGGAAGAAGGCGCACAGCAACGCGAACGATATCCAGAGAGTCTGCTTGTATTTGCGGTGCAACAGGTAGAGGAGGGCTCCTGCCAGTGCGTTGTTGGCGAGTACCATGATAATGATGTCGAAACGCTGCAGGCGGAAGGTGACTCTGTCGAAGTAATGCAACGCACCAAAAAGCGCAATGAGGATGAGCAGGCCGATAATCCTCATCAGTTGTCGGTGACGGCTCCACCAGCCAGATGAGGGCGATGCGAACAGCAGCACCATGCCAATCATTGCCAGAAGAGCAAGGGGCCATTGTGCACCTTCATCCACGTTCATCACCCAGGGGCGTGCATGCTGTGAGACGATGGCAAACAGTGCCAGGCCACCGAATCGGATAAGGAGATCACGTCCCATCAGTCGACCACGATAGCCTTTCTCAATCTTCCCTCCAAATGAGAAGGGGATTGCAGCCCCCATGCAGAAGAGGAAAAAGGGAAAAACAAGGTCGACCCACGTGATGCCTGGTAGATCAGGTTGGAACTGATGAAGCGGTGGCGGCACTTGTGCATGATACATCCACCCAGGTAATGCACCCTCGAAGGGGATGTTGGCGGAGAAGACCATCATCAGAATGGCCAGACCGCGCAAAGCGTCGAGTGCTTCAAAACGGTATCTCTTCTCTATCATGCGATTTTGATTAATTCTGTCACGGAAATATCTCGTCGGTATGGAAGTGCCATTCCATTTTCGTGGCGATGGGAACCAGTAGCTGAGAAGCAATCTTCAGCTGACCAATGTAAGAGGGATGCCAGTCGGAACCAAGGTCGCCTCGGTCATTGAGTAGGTTATCGGGAAGTCCTGCAAAATAGACCTGTCCATCGTTCGCTTCATTCCTGTAGTAGCTAGTCAGCTCCTTGACATAAGTGAAACAGGGCTCGTTGATCATTGGTCCCACCACGCAAAAGATTGGAACATCGCCATATGAACTCCTTACTTTTGATATAATTTGCTTATAAGCATTCAAGAATGAATCCCTGTTCGGGTGAGGCATTGTAGAGAAATCGTTTGTCCCCAGGTTGATCACCACACAGTCTGCCTTCCAGCGACTGAAGTCCCACTGTAAAGAAGGATCATTATCGAGTGTATAATCGTAGCGGCCAAGCATCGTCTCCTGTGGGTCAGATACAGGTTTTTCATCGCCGTAGTTCCGCACCATCCCCTTTCCGGAGTGGGCGATGTAATGGGCTTCAGCGTTGAATGCCCTAGCCAGTATGGCAGCATAGCTCTTGTAATTGTTTTCGGTCTCGGGACGGAAGCGTTCATCCCTGTTGCTGCCTTCGGTACCGTAACCGCAGGTGATGGAGTTGCCGATAAACTCAATTTTTCTTTCCGATTGCCGGAGAGATGGCAGGATCTCACCCTTCTCTGCTGGGATGAATCCCATGAATAGAGTCATGCCCATGTCAGCTTCGGTGCGCTTGGTCAAGAGTAATTCATGGCTCTTGCCGGGTGTTGAAGGCTGGAAAAAGAGCGTTGTGTCACGAGGGGCGCTGAAGACTGATACCAGTTCACCGTCGATAAAGAGGTTGAAATGGTTTCTCTCTCCACCCTCCATCCTCAGTCCGATCCGTTCACCCGTGAAGCGGCAGCCGATGGATACTCCGGGCCAGTCGAAACGCACCACATCCGGGTTGCTACTGTCCACACGTCCCTGGTAGCTTATGGCCGGGTGTGTGGGTGGAATCAATTCTTGTGCATGGCCATTTACTGCTGACAGAAACAGTGTCAGCAACAGCAATAGTCGTATCGTTTTGTTTTGCATTATTTTATTACTTTTTTTTCAACCAGAAACGTTCAATTTCTTCCAAAGACTTGCCGGCAGTCTCGGGCATCATCTTCCATACAATCAGCATGTAGGGTATGCACATGAAGGCAAACAGGAAGAAGGTTCCCGCGGGGGTTGCGTTTTCCAGCAGCCAGGGAGTGAGCTGCCCGATCAAAAAGGTGCCAATCCAGAGGGAGAGCCCCGCGATGGACATGGCCAGTCCCCGAATCTTCGTGGGGTACATCTCGGAGAGGAAGACGAAGATGACGGCGCTGATGGAGCCGGCTGTGAAGAAGATGTAGGCCAGGAAGCAGCCCAGCAGGAAGAGGCTGCTCATTCCCCAGGCCTCACCCATGAGGAAGTAGAGCCCGATCATGACGAGCGACAGGATCATGCCGCTCACGCCGGTATATACCAGCTTCTTGCGTCCCACCCTGTCGATGATGAGCAATGCCAGCACCGTGGTGCCCATGTTCACCAACCCGATCAGGGACTGGTAGAAGAGCGAATCGCCGCTTGAGAGACCGCTCGTTTCGAAGATGGAGGGTCCGTAGTAGAGGACCGCGTTTACCCCCATGAATTGTCCCAGGATGGCGATGGCGGAGCCGATGAGCACGGCCCGGAAGATACCGGGTGAGAAGAGCAGCTTGCGGTTAGATTTTCCTTCGGGATCGAGCATTGTCCGGGTATCGTTAATCTGGCTCTCCACCACTGTGCCGTCGCCGTAGATCTTCGAGAAGATGAGGGCAGCATGTTCCTCCCTCCTTTTGACGATAAGCCATCGCGGGCTTTCGGGGATGAAGAAGATTGTAGCGAAAAACAGCAGTGCCGGGAGCGTCTCCGCGCCCAGCATGCCTCTCCAGATCTCCGTTCCGAAGATCAGGGCAAGCAGGGGGATGGATGAACTGAAACTTGCCGACTGCTTCAGCAGGTAGTAGTTCATGAGATAGGCACCCAGGAAGCCGACGGTGACCGCCAGCTGGTAGAGGGAGACCATCCGTCCCCGGTGTGAGGCGGGCGACACCTCCGAGATATAGAGCGGGCAGACGATGGAAACGATGCCGATGCCGATACCCCCGATGATGCGGTAGACCACCAGCTGATCCATGTTCGCCGAGATGGCGCATCCGAAGGCTGAAATCGTGAAAAGCACGGCTGAGAGGATCATGGTTCTTTTTCTTCCGAAACGGTCGCTCAACGCACCGGCAAAGATTACTCCCGATATGGAGCCCACCAAGGCGCATCCGACGTACCATCCACTTTGCAGTGTGGTAAGCTGGAATTGTGCCGACACCTGTGAGACGGTGCCCGAGATCACGGCAGTATCATAACCGAAAAGAAAGCCTCCCAGTGCGGCAACTACCGACAGGAAAGAGACATATTTGATGTTGTTTGTTTTCTGCATGATTCCATGTAGATTAAAGATTGAAATACTCCCTGTAGCGGTTGTAGAGGTGACCTGCCTGAATGTAGGCCGACTGGGGGCTCATGAAGTGGGAGAACTCGAAGGTGATGGCCTTCACGTAGTTGGCCCGTTTGGCAGCCTCCAGCTTAAGGCGCAACTTGTCGAACTTGATGGGGAGGAACTTGATGGGCATGTCCCGGTCGAATGTTTCGGCATTGGTCCAGCACTCCATGCCGTAGCGGTCTGCCAGCTTCTTATTCACCTCAAAGAAGGCATCCAGCTCGTTGTAGTCGATGTGCCCGTCCTGAAAGGCGACGGCATCTACCACCTCGTGGATGCCGGCAAAGATCTCGTCCCACTCCTTCTCGTGTTGCTGCACCGATACCGCCTCCTCTTTCGAGAGGGATGATCCGCTGGCCGCGACCGCCTTCTTGCCGTCTATCCAGGGGGAGATGAAGGTGGGCAATCCGCCCGATACCTCCTTGCACTGCTTGCCCATGGTGTGAAAGGCTCCGATTGCCCCCTTGGTGGCACGGCTGATCTCTCCGCTGACATACCAGCCCCCGAAGCTCTTGTACTTCTCCCCGTAGTTTTTCCAAACCTCGTCGATCACGTAGCGGTTGTCCTCGATCTCGTGGCTCATGTCTCCCGTGGTCCAGTAGTGCCCCGAGTCGTAGAGGCCGAAGTAGAACTTCATGCCATGCTTCTCGGCCAGGCGCAGGAAAAGGTCGAGCAGGTCAACCGAGGGCATGTAGCATCCCTTCTCCAAGAGGTATTTTGAGGGGTAGGTGATGAATTTCCTGTATCCAGAACGGATCATGATAACAGTATCGATACCGATTGCCTTCATGTACTGGAAATCGAGGTCCCATTCCGCTTCGCCCCAGTTCTGGTGGGGTATGTCATGGGAGATCTCATCGAGGAATGCACCAGTGATCTGCAACCCGTTGTTCCGGGGTACGATCAGCGTGCTCTTCAGCGACTCATTTTTCCGCACTGAATCCGGTAAGTTCGTGTTGGCACCTTGCTGGTTGTTCCCTGCACAAGCTGCCATTGTGGAGGTGGCGGCGATGGAGGCACCTGCAAGTGCGGCCTTCTTTATAAAATCACGGCGGTTGTTCTTTTCTGTATGCATCTCGGTCGATGTTATGATTGTTTCTGTTTGTTTGTTCTGTTTTTTAATAGATGGCCACCATGTTGGTGATGGCGCGTTGTTTGCCGTCACTGGGAAGGATGGTCTCCTTTCCGTTCACCAGCAGACAGGATGAGCCTCCGCCATCCAGATTGATTGCCTGGGTACACCCCGTCGCCAGCAGGATGTCAGCCACCTCCCTGAGCGTCATCCCGGGGGTATTCGGTGTTTTGTTGCGTCCCTCGCAGACAAAGAAGAGCAGGAAACCACCGGGGTGGTAGGCTATTGCCGACCGGGGGTGGCTGGCGGTTGGCCCCACACCACTGGATGCATCAAAGAGCTCATGTAGCCATTGGTTCTGGTACTTCCCATCTTTGATCAACAGGGGACCGGCACCGATGGCGTGGTTTGGTTCCCAGGCAGCCGCCCCCTCTGGAAACGAGGAGGAGGGAACAGGCAGGGGCATTTCACCCGCCACGTTGGGTGCCGGAGCAGGATAGCTGTAAAGAGACCGGTTTGATTCATAGACCCATCGTGCGGTGAAGGTACCGTCGTGCTCAGAACCAAAAGCCCCCTGCGTAGGATGATAAGGCGTTTGCACCCCGTTGTAGGAGCGATTGACCACCGGTTGGGCGTGTACAATGGTTACCCCATCCCTTATGATCAGTCCCAGGGAGTTACCGGACCAGAAATAGCCGCCATTCAGCAATGCCCTGGGCTGGCTCTGCTGACTGTAGAACTGTGCGGGTGTAGCAGAAGAACCGGTTTTCTCACCCAACACCTTGAAGCTCCCCTTGCCGGGTTTGATATCGGCAACAGCCACGTAGGCGTTCACCTGCTTTTCGGGCAGATCCTTGCGATACTTGAACAGCGCGAGGTAGTCCGGCATATCACCATAACCCTTCTGTTGCTCCCATTCTTCAGCCGAGAGCGGGAAGCTGCTGGATCGAATGATTGAAACAATGGAGTAGGAGACAATTTGATTGTTCTTCTCAACCTGGATCAGCTGCTTGCCGGTCAGATCGAACAGGGCTCGTGTGGATTGCGGTTGTACCATCCTGGCATCATTGGCCAGGATAAACTCCAGTTCCATGTTGTCGAGATCGTCGGCATGCTCGAAAAAGAGCTCAATCGTTCTCCTGAAATTGTCGATCTTCACCTCATCTACCGGGTGTGACAACACCTTTACCCCAGTGATGTAGTTCAAATCGCCGCTCTCCTCATTACCATGTGTGGCGCAGCTGAAGAGCAACAGCAGGAACAACAGCCATGTCTTGTTTTTACCGTGCATCATCTTTCCGATTGTTTCATTAATCAAGCCATTTTGTTCATCTGATCACCGTGAGATGGTTTCCTGATAGACCCGGCCAAAAGGATCTGCAGCCGTGATGGTGATCTTAGAGTCAGGTTTGCGGGGTGTGGCGCGGAAGAGATGATCGGTCAACTCAGGACCTATCCAGCTGAACTCGAGCTTCTCCTTGTTGCTGTATGCTTTCTCCACTTCCGGATCGAGACCCTCGAAACGGGTCATCTCGCCCATCGGGACTCCATCTTCGAACCATTCGACACGCCAATTTTTGTCCCAGTTCCAGATGTTGGCCACCACATCGTTGCCATACCTGCCGGTGGTGTTGGGTGCATAGACCCGCATCTGGTGATCACGATCCTTTCCCACGCTCTTGAAATACCAAGTCACCTCCGATCCGTCGATCTCGTACACACCATACCCCACCGGGGTTCCATCGAGACAGTAATCGCCCTGCCACCAGGCACCCGATACCGCACCCGTGTTGTGTTCATATAGGTTATCTGAATGGATGATGTTGCGGTTGTAATGCATGTGTCCCGTGAAAAGGTGTACTTTGTATGGTTTCAGCATCCTGAAGAGGGAGGCGATGTTGGTGGTTTGTGCACTGATCTCGCGAGAGTTGTACTGGAATGGCTTTGCTGTTTCATCGAGGCGCCCCGGGATATGCATGGACAGAATCAGTGTGGATCCTGTCGGCACATGTGACAGATCCTGCTCTAGCCAGGTGAATGTTTTTTCATCGATGTAACCCATGTAGAAGTAATCTCTCCCTACATAAAAGACATTGTTCAGCACCACGTAATGCACCGCTCCCCTGTTGAAGGAGTAGTGGTCGGGTCCAAAATTCTGCTCGTATCGGGCGGTGGATGTCTCTGTGCTTCGTCCCCCGAACTGAAGGTCATGATTGCCCGGCATGCGGTAGTAGGGGATGCCGGCACGACTCAATTGCTCGATGTAAGGCGGGTAGAGTTCAGGTTTGTCGCCCACCAGATCGCCACACTCTATTCCCAGGATATCCCTGTCTGAATAAGCCATCTTTAACTGGTACATGTCGTCCACAACTGTTGCATAACGTTTGAAGTTTTCCTCCTTGTGGAATTGCGGATCGGCGGTGACAAGCAGCAGTTGTCGGTTGTCATCTACCGGGTTCTTGTTTAGGAAGAAATCATACGCGAGCCTTGTGGTGTCAATTGGAATATAAAAGCGTGGTACCATCTTCTCCTCTGCCGGCAGGTAACCTGCCGGGGTGGAGATGTAGATGAACCTGGCATTCTGGTGGGGAACCAGACTGAAGGTGCCGTCACTGTCAGTCAACACACACTGGTAGCCATCGGTGACCACCACGTTGGGCATTCCTCCCTCGCTGGAGTTCACTTTTCCGGTTACTGTTGCAGCTGCAACAGCACCCGGAAGGCAAAAGAGGAGCAGCAGCGCAGTGAGCAAGAAGCAGATGGCATACCCACGTGAAACAGATCCTGGTGACATTCGGTTGGTCATTGTTTTATTCGTTCATTGCGCCCCCTTCACGCATCCCTTTCTCCACATAATCCCACATGTCCTTTGTAATGATGTGGACGATGTCGAAAATCATCAGACCATCGGAAGTGGCCAGGTTCATCTTGATCGACTCGGTAAGCCCCTCCGGATTGTCGTAGAACTGATCGGCCAGTATGCCGCCGTAGAATTGGTTCCCGTCGAGGATTGTTTTCAGATTCTGGTTCGATCCCTCTACGCAATACCAGATGCTCTTCTGACCCCACATGTCGGTCTCATTTTTCACCTCCGGGTTCTTTTCCTGGTACTCATCAATGGTGATGGTGGTGTAGTAGTTACCCACCGTGAAGAGGTCGAGCAATTCGGCATATCCCTGTTCCTTATAGGTGGGTGATGCCCAGTCGTAGTCGGCCGAAGGATCGTAGTTCTTGCTGGCGAAATTGACACCCACCTCGAAGTAAGAGGGGTACCAGGCACCCGTATAAGTGCCGAACGAGATCTCTGGATTTGCCTCTTTGATCACGCCCCTGGCCTTAGCCATGAAGTTGTGGATCACCGAGGCGCGCCATTCGATCCACTGCAGGAAGTACTGTCCCCGTTCGGGATAGAAATTGCCCTGTTCATCCTTCTTCCAGCGATAGATGTCGTCAGGAAACAGATCCAGTTCCTTGCCAAGGTACTCCTCGAACTTCCGGCGTGAGAGCTCGGAGAAGTCGGCAGTGAAGCCGTCGTAGCGCACCCTGTCGAGGATAACGCCATCCAGTTCCGGGTATTTTGTAACCACCTCACGGAAGATGTTCAGGATATATTCCTGGAACTCCTCGTTGATGGGATTGACCATCGCCGAGTATTTCTGCTTCTCTTCGGTGATGGGGATCAGCTTCACCTCTTCATTGGGGGGGTAGACAATTGTTGCCCAATCGGCTTTTCCACCCTCGTAGATTGGACCTTCATCCATGTAATTGTGTCCTGCCACAAAGGTGTTGAGTGATGCCTGTACCTTCATTCCCAACTTGTGGGCCTTTTCAATGTAGTAGCCCAGGTAGTCGAACGTGTAGTTGATCTCTTTTCCATTCCATTCGGTAAGTAGTGGAGCATAGTCACTTTCATAAAGCAAATGACCCGAGATGGGGCGCACATCGACAACTATGTCGGTGAATCCCAGCTCCTTCACTTTTTCAAGATAATAGTCGATGGTGTCTTTGTTGTTGAACCGTTCGATATTGGCGGTGGCGTCGATCCACATCAGCTTGGGTGCTACTTCAGCCAATTCATTGTTGCTGCTCCCGGTGCAGGAATAGAGTCCTGTCGTGATCAGGAGTGATATAATCAGTTTTGTGATATTGCTCATTTTGTGTGGGTATAATGTGTTTATTTGTAATTCAGAAAACCCTCTTTCAGCATGGCGTAATGGGTTGTTACTTCCCGATGGCAATGTCGATGCCCTGTTTGGCATATTGCCACTGGTTGGCCATCTTGAGGTGGATCATATCGAACAGGAAGTAACCGTCGCACTCATCCATGCAGGCCTTCACCGATTCCACGATGGCCTGGTTCTCCTGCTGTTGGGTGGCCACATTGTTGCTATCCCAGTTGCCAACATCGGGCCCGCTGACAACGAGGGGACCATCCTTGATCTTATCCTTGGCCAACCGGGAGAAGCCCTGCATGGTCCATTCGGAGGTGCCGTAGACACTCAGGGGGGAGGCGTAGGCTCCGATAAGGATATGATCCAGCAGCTCGGCATAACCGTAATCCATGTACTTGGGTGTTGCCCACTTGTAGGTGAGGCTGGGGTTGTATCGATTGCTGGCCCAGTTGACACCCACCTCGTAGTAGGTGGAGTACCAGCCACCCACATAGACACCAAATAGGATGTCAGGATTGACAGACTTTACGGCATTCCTTGCTTTTCCCATGAAGTCGTGGATCACCTTCGCCCTGAACTCGAGCCACCTGGTGAAGTAGGGAGGATAGTTGGAGAGCGCCATCACCTGTTGCATGGTGGCTCCTACAGGGACAATGTCTTCCGGAAACTGCTCAACCTTCACATTCCCGAGGTAGCTCTCAAACGCGTTCCGGGTTATCTCCGAGAAGTCGGACTGCATCCCGTCGAAACGGCCCCTGTCCAGGATGATGCCGTCCAGGTCGTATTTTGCCAGGTCTACCAACAGCTCGCAGAGGTAGTCTTGTACCGCTACGTTGGCAGGGTTGAGGAACTTGGTCCCTCCACCCGCATCCATCGTGTTGGTGATGCCAATGGAGAGATTCTCCGAGGTGGCCCAATCTTTCTTGGAGGCATCGCGGTAGAGGATGCCCTGGCTGCCCAATCCGCTGCTGTGTCCGCCCACCATAGTGTTGAATCCGGCATGTACCTTCAGATCGAGCTTGCGTGCTTCTTCAATGAAGACTTGCAGATAATCCCATGTTGCGGTCCGTTCCACCTTCGAGTAGACGCCATTGACCCATGCGCCCAGCCATTGTACCTTTGCAGAACCCGGCACGGATGAGTTGTACAGAATGTCACCGGAAGTGGGTCGGATGTCAACCACCACATCGGTGAAGCCAGCATTTTTGGCCAGCGTCAGGTCGCGTGTGATGTTTTCCCTGTTGTTGGCGAAGTCAGGGAAGTTGGCCGCGGCATCGATCCAGATGTAACGTGGTTTGTCAATATTTTCTTTCGGTGGATCCGGGAACTCATATCCCGGATCAGGATTGTCGTCACCGCTGCAGGTGACCGACAGGAAGAGACAGCTGAGGAGCAGCACCGAGGTGAAAATCCTATTGTAATGAATTGACATTTTTGTCATGTAATGAATAATTGGGGTTATATCCTCGTTTCCCGGTAAAACGCACCGGGGACACACTGCAAGTAATATGCAGGGTGATGAAAAGTTGTCCAGGTTTTTGTAGATAACTAAATCAAAGCCGGTACCAAAGGTAACACATATCTTCATTTAATCAGGTACAAAACCTGGACAACTGGTTCATGCATTTACTGCATAACAGGTCTTACATGTCGATACAGTCATATTGCACGCAGACCACACATCCGTTGGTAAACATGAAATAGAGGTACATGTAATATCCGTCGCTGGATACTTTCAGAATTGCATCGCCGGTACCGTTTGCATTGGTTCCGCCGTTGTCCTTGCCTCCATAGGTGCCGATGGGTGTTTCCCAGATCGGTTCGGTGAAGGTTGTGGTGGCGCTGGCGTCATGCAGGTAGACCTTGTCGTCGCTGCCCCAGGTAAAGGAGTTGATTGACATGTTCACCGCATAGGAATTGCCATTGAAGTGGGTGTAGTCGGCGGCATTCTGGATCCAGTTGCCACTGATCTCAGGTCCAAACGCCTTTACGCTGTTCGTTTTCCCATCCACCCATGCGAACTTCCTGGGCATGGCATAGTATGAGACGAAATAGTCGGCGGTGGGATCGGAAGGATCGGATGCTACCACATCGGCATTGTTCCACCATGCTCCGCCTAAGCCGTTGATCGCGACAATCTGCGGTGTTTGGGAGAGCAGTACACCATCCTTCACCTGCCAGCGGGCGAAGCTCATGGCATCTCCCATCAGTGCGGCGGTAATGATGGCATCGCCATCGAGGCTACCCTTGATGGAAAGCTTGCGTCCGAGTGAGGGGCTGCTGGTCCAGTCGATGTAAAGCTCCGGTGAGGCGTTGACACCCTTGAATCTCCATACCTTGTAGGTTCCTGCGTTGGGTGCCAGGTTGCTGATCAGGATGTTGTCGCCATCGTCCGCCGTGGCGAAGAAGTTGGTGAGCCCGCCTTGGATGGATCCCATGTTGGGCATCGTGCCCACCTTTGCTCCGGTCTTGCGATCCAGCAACATGCCCGGTTCATTCCGGGTGTTCACAACCACATAATCCTTCGTAACCGCCAGACTTGTGGTGTTGTGCAGGGTGGTGATACCCAGATCAGACTGCAGCTTTTTGGACCAGAGGATCTTGGCACTGCCGTTGCGCATCCCGCGATCAACCTTGTTGGGCACATCCTTGCGGACGGTGTAGACCACTTTGTTCACCCCGTTTTGAGCGGTCACCGTGAGGGTGACTTCCTGGTCGTAGTTGAGCGGCGTGGTTCTGGGGTCGGGGCTGATGGTGGCACCGTGTGAGATGCTCACCTCGGCCGGCACTTCACCGATCGGTTCAATCGAGATGAGTGAGATCGTTTTGTTCTCCTCATCGATGATGCCGGAGATGCCCACTGTATTCAGGCTGAAATCGGTGATCCGGGCTTCAGCACTCTTCCGTATCTCTGCTACCACCTTGTACTCTTTTTTGCTCTTGGTCTGGTCTGTCACGGTGATAAAGTTCTCTTGTGTCAGGTCCATGTAGAGTAACGAAGGAGAGACCGTCACGTTGTCATCCAGATTGGCATCTATCCTCACATTCTTCAGAGCATCCATTGTGAGCACATTCTGAGAGGTGCGGGGATAATTGTACGGGAATACCACGGTGATGATCCCGTTAACGTAATCAATTTCGCTTGAAAAGCTGTTTTCCGAGCTCTCATCGCCATAGAAGGAGGCACTCAGGCTGTTGATCCCGTAGCGCGCCACCGATGGTGTGAGGTCTTCTACCTGCTGACATCCACTCAGAAAGATCAGGAATGCAGTCAGTATTGCCAGGGTTGCTGTTATTTTCTTCATATGATTAAATCTGTTTATTTCCAACTGTCGTATTGTTCGATCAATGAGTTGTTTGCCAGCTCCGCATCAGGGATTGGCAGGATGTAGTTCTTCGCTGAGAACTTACGGTCCTGGTAATCCACATCAATGTACTCGTAGTTGTCACCGGTGATCTTGAAGCCATGGGCACGTGTGTTGTTGTACTCGATGTGTGCAAGCTTCCATCTTCTCATGTCCCAGAAGAGGTGACCTTCGTATGCCAGCTCCACCTTCCGTTCGTTTCTGTAGTCGTTGAACCACTCATTTCCGGATGTGTTTTTTGCAGGCAGTCCGACCCTGGCACGCACTTCGTTCAGTGCATCCCTCGCTTCACCCATCTTGTTGAGCCGGAAGGCGGCTTCTGCCAAATTGAGCAGTACCTCTGCGTAACGAATCTCCACCCATGCCTGGGTGCTCGGGATGCCTTTCACATCGATGAGTGACTCATCCATCAGCTTCTTGAGGTAATAGCCGGTGGTGGTGAGTCCATAACTGTAGGGTTGTTCCCTGTAAGCCATGAAGGTACCATTGGTGCCATTCACCGAGTTTTGCATCACCTTGCCTTTCCAGATGCTGCCAGGAAAGATGACGGTTGCTTTGAATCGGGGTTCCAGTTCTTCATAGGGAGGTCTTGTCGCGTTCACTGTATGGTAGGGTGTCCAGTCCATCTTGGTGCCATCAGCCTTCTCGTAACTCTCCACCATCTCCTGGGTGGGGGTACCCAACCCTCCGAACTCATAACCGTCGCTCAGGGGCACATAATCTTTGTCGAATGTGTGATTGGGCCCAATGATATCATACTTGAACTCCAGAATCGACTCCTCGTTGCTACCCTTCCAGGCTTTGGCATAGTCGTCCACCAGCTCGTATTTTTCTGATTTTACTACCTGATCAGCCGCATCATAAGCCGATTGCCAGCGCTCTGCAAACAGCATCGCACGCGATTTGAATGCAAGAGCCGCATATTTGGTCACTCTACCCTGATTCTTACCTGTCCATGATTCCGGCAGGTTTGCGATGGCATAGTCGAGGTCACTCTCAATCAGATCCCAGGTGGCCTGGTTGGAACTACGTGCCTTGTCTTTTTCCATCTCGGCGATGGAGGTGTAGAGGATGACACCGTCGTGTCTTCTGGCTAGCTGGAAGTAGATGAACGCACGGAAGAAGAGCACCTGTGCCTTCCAGCGGGTGTTTTGCTCTTCCGGGAACGTACCATATTGCTCCATGGAGTGAAGAAACTCGTTCATTCTGCGGATCTTGTTGTAGGCATCACTCCAAACACTGTAGAATCCACCGGAAGCGGTGGTGATCAGACTCGGATCGAATACATAGCTGTTGGCGTGTCCTGCCTTGTGACCAGGTGAGTAGGATCCATATTTGAACGTGTTGGTAAAGCTTTCGGACAGGTTGCCGCTAGCCTGTGCCGATCCGAACTGGCCATACTGATTCAGATAGGTATAAAAACCATTCAGATAGAGATCAACGCTCGACTCATCCTCCCAAATCACTTTGTCGGTCAGTTTGTCGGTAGGGGTCAGGTCCAGCCAATCTGAGCAACTGCTGAAGACGAACACAGCAGTTGTCAAGTAGAGTAGTGTCCTAAATATTTTTTTCATTTTATATCAAGTTAAAGTGATTATAATGAGAAGTTAATCCCGAACGAAAGTGTCTTCTGCTGTGGGTAATACCCGTTGTTCACACCAGGTTGCTCGGGGTCGATGTTGTACTTCGTCAGCTCGCTGAAGGTGAAGAGGTTAGACCCCTCCATAAAGAGCCTGATCTTGTCCACACCGGCTTTGCGGGTAAGGGCGGAAGGGATGGTATATCCCAGCTGGAATGATTTCACCCGTAGGTAGTTGCCATTCCTGTACCAGAAGGTGGAAGAGTAGGCATTGTTGGTGCTGACCGTAACCAGCGACAGACGGGGGAACTCTGCCTGCGGGTTCTCCGGTGTCCAGGAGTTTTCGGGCACAAACGAGGGTGTATTTCCACCATGATAGAACATCCCGGTGAAGACGGTATTGTCCATCACTCCGTTGGAGTATACACCTGTCAGTGCCACGGTACGTCCCAGACCCGATTGCAACAGGATGTCGAAGTCGAATCCTTTCCAGTCGGCGTAAAGATTGAGTGAGGTCTGGAACTTGGCATAGGGGCTTTTGCCTACATAACCAATGTCCTGGGCGTAGGTGATCTTGCCATCCCCGTTGCGGTCCTTGTATCGAATGTAACCGGGCAGTACCGGTGATCCTGGGATGGTGGGTGAATTGGCGATCTCATCCTCTGACTGGAAAAGTCCATCGGCAATGAAACCGAGCTGTGATCCCACCTCCTTGCCTGTCAGCTTGCGATAATCGGGCGTGTTCTCCGAGTCGCCTGCATAATAGAGCCACCTGCGGTTAGCAAGGGTGCCGATCCACTTCACACCATAACGGAAGTCGCCAATCTTGTTGTTGTGCGTGATGGTGAAGTCCAAGCCTCTGTAATCGATCTTGTTTACATTGTCAGAGCTGAAGAAGTAGCCACCCATGGAAGGAGGATAGGAGCCACCCACACTCGCCAGCAGGTCATATTGATACTTGTAGAAGAGATCTAGTTCCACACCCAGCAAGCCTCTCCATGCCATGAATTCCACACCGGCATTGTAGGTGATTGCTTTGGCCCATGAAAGATAGGGATTGCCGAGCGTACTGGAGTAAATCATGCTCTCTCTCTGGTTGGCAAGGATCAGTGCATTGGACTGGATTGTCATCAGATTGAGATACTGGAACGCGCTAACGGCTGAAGTCGCAGTTTTACCGATACCGCCTCTCAGTTTGAGGTTGTCGATCCAGTCGGCCTGGAACCACTCTTCGTTGTTCATGCGCCATCCTGCCGATACTGCCGGTAAATTAACCCACTGTGAGCCGGCCATTCCACTGAAGAGGTAGCTGCCGTCGCGGCGAATGGATGCTTCCAGCAGGTAACGGTTGTCATAGTCATAGTTGAGCCTTCCCACGAAACCGACCAGTCGAGACTGGCCACTGTTTCCGGAGATGGAAGGGATTCTCTCCTCACCGTTGCCGGTGGTGTTGGTAATCATGCTCAGTTCGTCCAGCTCTAGGAAGTTAAGTCCATAGCCTGTCGCTCCTAGTGTGTTGGAGAAGTTGTTGCGGGTCTCGGCAAGTCCGAAGAGGTTGATCTTGTGCTTGTCGAACTGACGGTTGTAGGTGAAACTCGACTGCGTCACCACGTTGGTGGAGCTATGCGCACTTTCGCTCAGGGAGGTGTTCCCGGAGTTGTTCAGGAAAGAGGTGTAGCTGATGACCTCGGTGGTTGTTGCCGGCAAGCCAGCCATCATCGTTTCGAAAGGTATCGTGAGCGATTTGTTGAACTGGAAGAAACGGTCGTAGGCTCCCATGAATTTCAGGCTCAACCCCTCCATCCAGGGTGCATCATAATTGAGCGAGAAGTTTGTCTGGATGGTGGTGTTCCTAGGACGGCTGTACCCTGACTGGTAGATCGCTGCCAGCGGACTCACGGGAGAGGAGGCGGTACGGGTAGAGGTGTAATACTCTTTCCCATCGTTTCCAACAATCGTCTTGGGGATATAGGGCAATGCACGAACCGCTTGCTGGGGTATGTTGTGCCAGTCTTCGGGGTTCGCCGAATAGTTGGGACGGTCATGCTCGTCGAGACGTCCTGCCACGTTCATGACAAGTGAGAGGTGATCGGTGAGTTTCGCATCAATGTTGGCCCTCAGGTTGTAACGGGTATAATTGAAGTTGTCCACATTTCCTTTTTGCTGAAAAGCACTGAGCGAGGAGAAGAACTTCACTTTATCGCTGCCGCCAGTGGCACTCACGTTGTGGTTCATGGTGCGTCCGACACCAAACACCTCGTCATACCAGTTGGTGTTGCCCCAACCATCGACGCCTGCTTTCATCTTCTCCACCTGCTCGGAGGTGAAGACGGGATCATCTCCATCCATCTCCCTGGCCATGTTGTACCAGTATGCGTATCCCGGTCCATCGAGCCACTTGATCTGGTTGGCGTTCTGACTGATGCCATAGTTCCCATTGTAGGAGATGCCCAGTTTTCCCTCTTCACCTCGTTTGGTGGTTACAATAACCACAGAGGTGGCATTCAACCCATACACAGAGGCGGAAGTGGCGTCCTTGAGAATGGAGATTGATTCAATCTCATTGGGGTCGATTTCATTAATGCTCCGGATCACACCGTCGACGATGTAGGTGGCACCCTCACCCCGCACAAGCAATGAGGCTCCATCCTGTCCCGGTTGACCCGATTGTTGCAGAGAAGTTATACCTGCAACACGTGCACCCAGCACATTGGTCACACCCACTACCGGAGCTCTGATCAATTCAGTATCAGAGAGTGTAGAGACAGCACCGGTTACGCTAGCCCTGCGTTGTGTGCCGTATCCTACCACGATCACTTCGTCCAGCAGCTCGGTATCTTGCTCCATGGTTACAGTGACAAAATTCCTGCCGTTGAGCGGAACTTCAAGTTCTGTGAAACCCACATAAGAAAATACCAATGTACTGTTGACTGAGGGAACAGATAGAGTGAAATTACCATCCATATCGGTAACGGTACCTTGTCGTGTGTCCTTAAGTATTACGTTAACGCCAATCAGGGTTTCCCCTGTCGCATCATTTACCTTCCCTCTGACATTCACCTGTGCATAGGTGATCAGCGTTGAGAGAAAGAAGAGTGAGAGAAACAGTGCCCGAAGGGTGCTGTGACTCCACTTTAAAGTACGGGTTTTGCTTTCCATTTGTTTTCGTTTTTGTTGTTACTGTTTTTTAAATGGTAAAATGTTCTCGATATCTTTCATACAGGAATTTCGCCTGAGGATAGGTTGAGTTTGGGCTCATAAAGTGTGAAAACTCAAACGTGATAGCATCCTCCATGCCGGCTAACCTTGCAGCTTCAAGTTTTAAGAGTAGTTTCTCCCATTTGATGGGCAGAAATCGAATGGGCATATCACGATCAAATGATTCGATATTAGTCCAACACCTCATTTGATGAGCATCTGCTAACTTTTTATTCACCTCGAGATAATCAGCTAATTCATGATAATTGACCTGCCCATCCTGAAAAGCAAGAATGTCAATTGCGCCTTCCACATTTGTCAGAATCTCATTCCACTCTTTTTCATGTTCCTGTATGGTGATTGCAGAGTCTCCACTCATTACCTGATCCGTTTTTACACCATGTATATAAGGTGAAACAAGTGTGGTCAGATTTCCTGATACCTTCTTTGCATGTTTGCCAACCTCGGCATATATTTTTGACATGTTTTTTGTACGTCGGCTAATCTCCTGCGAGAGGTACCATCCTTTAAAGGATGGGTGGTGCCCATATTTTTCCCAAACTTCGTCTATTAGCCTAAGATTCAGGTCAATCTCCTTCTGATATTTTCCTTCAATCCAATATCGACCGGAATCATACATGCCGAACATGAAATTCATGTTGTATTTGTCGGCAAGCGTGAGAAACATTTCTGTAAGATCGACGGGTGGGTAATATACATCTTCAGTTTTTAAGATAGTTTCAAATGGTGATGCGATCCACCATCCCAGACCCGATCGAATCATAACAACAGTGTTGATACCGATTGCTTTCATCGATTGAAAATCGAGATCCCACTCAAGTACTCCCCAATTCTGGTGCGGGATGTCCCAGCTAACCTCATCCAGGAAGGTAGCATGAATCGGCATCCCTTGATAAATAGATGGTGTTTCAAATGTTTTGTTCGAAAGGGAAGACTCCGTTATTAATTGTCCTGCACCTATTCCTGACTCATAGGTGTGACTATGTAGAGATTGAGTTGCAAGAATACCTGCAGAACCCAGTACCGCACTTTTTAAAAATTTTCTCCTGCCGCTCATTTTGTTAAACTTAATAGGTTCATTCAGACATTGATTTTGACATATGAGAATCCTGAAGAGTATCAATTTGATCTAATATGGTCCAACATTGATACAATCCCCGAGGCACATGGAAACAACCTTTCCATTTGCCCCCCTTCAGGTCCAGCAACACCTCTCCCTGACGGTTGAGGTAGCCCCACCATTCCGGGTGGGCGGGATCCTTGAAGTGAGTCCATGTGTAGTCATGGACCTTCTCAAACCATGAGAGACACTCCTGAGAACCTGTCAATTGATATCCTTTAAGCAAAGAGATCAATGCCTCTATATGAACCCACCACAGCTTCTGGTCCCATTCAAGTTGCTGGGGAGGATATCCTTTGCGATCCAGGAAATAAAAGATGCCACCATATTGTTTATCCCACCCATACTTCAGGGTTTTAAGCGTGGTCTCTACTGCCTGATCGATCAGTTTAGGACGGTCAAGCCGCACCCCCAGGTCCATGATAAACCACATTGCCTCGATGGCATGCCCCGGATTCATCAAACGGCCGTCGAATGTGTCCGAAAGGGAGCCATCTCTGTTAAGATTCTCAACGATTAATCCATCCAGTTCCGGATGCCTGAATACCTCCATTACTTCATGTATACATTCCTCCATGACCTGATGTAGGTAATCCTCATCCAGTAGATGCTCAATCTCAAGTGCCAGATTGCATAGAATCATGGGCAACGAGAAACTCTTGAGCGACCTTGTTCCACTGAATGCTTTGTTCCATTGCCCTTTTGGATTCTCTTTTTTTGCAAGGATGATGTCGAATGTCTTTTTAGCGATTTCAGCATATACGCTGCTGCCGGTAGCCAAGCTTAGCTGGCCAAAAGCCATAGTGGCAAATGTATAGGAGAAAATGTTATAGGGCTCAATTAAAGGCATCCCTTCCCGGGTTAGTGAGAAATACCAGTTGAATTCCCCATCATGGCCATGTTTTCTTAAAAATTCAGCACCCTGCAGTGCACATTCCAACCACTCCTGCCGTTTTTCGACTTTGTTGTAAAGCATCGCGAAAAGCCAAACCTCTCTGGCCTGAAGCCAGACAAACTTGTCGGTGTCAAATATCCTGCCCTGTCGATCGAGGCAGCTGAAGTAACCACCCATTTCCAGGTCTTGTGAGTGATTCAACCAGAAGGGAACCACATTGTCTAAAAGTTCGCCCTTGTATTGTTCGGCAAGATTGTTAAAATATTCCATCTGTTAATCCGATTCATTTCCTGAAAATTCAAATAATATGCTGAATACAGGAGTAATAATACTATAATGACCACAAAATAACAGATAATATTTTATATATGCAAATGTTATAATAAAAATATTTATTATAATGCTGTAATTTAACAATTCGCGCCTGGGATTATTTTGATTTTTTTTTGGAAATAGGTTAAAAAAACACATTGAACTTTTAGCGTATCTTTTGCAGGAAATCTTTTGCATATTCAATGGATTCTGGCCTACCTACATCGAGGATCATACCTGTTCTGAAATTGTAAGCGCTGATCTTGTATGTGACACTAAGGGAGAGATAGAAGTCAATGATGGAAAAACGACCCGGGAAGGAGTCCATCTCCCGGAATATTGAAGGGTGAAGTACCTGTATGCCGGAGAAAGCCAGTTGGCTGTATCCGTTTGGTTGAAACCCTGCAACAGGTGATTTCATTTCACCCGTTTTCTTGTTGATCCACCCCCGGAGATGGTTCTGTTCGTTAAACAGCAGATAACGGTTGGTTTCTCGTTCGCTGCAAACAAGTGTTGCCGCGACATTACTGTTCTGATGGTGGAGCATTACCTCCTTCAAGTCAATGTTTGAGAGGATATCGACGTTATGTACCATGAACGGACGGTTGTCATCGAAAAACCAAGCGGCCTTTTTGATACCTCCTCCGGTATCGAGCAACTGCTCCCTCTCATCAGAGAATTCAATCCTGATGCCGAAACTATTGTTTGCTTCCACAAAATCGATGATTTGCTGTCCGAAGTGGTGTATGTTAATGATGATTTCATTGAAGCCGGCAGCAGAAAGTCTCTCAATGGTGTGTTGCAGTAATGGTTTTCCCTCTACTGGCACCAGTGCTTTCGGCATGTTGTCGGTCAATGGCTTTAGGCGGGTGCCAAGGCCGGCAGCGAAGATCATTGCTTTCACAGGATGAAATTTGATTTTGTTTGTGATTGAAATTGAACGAACCTGAATTGTACTTTCAGTTCTTCTTCCTGAATTCCTGTTCCAGATTCTGTTCACGATGCACCAATGATACTTTCACACCGTATTTTTTTGAGATATGCTCCGCCACATGTTGTGCTGCATAGACTGATCGATGTTGTCCGCCGGTACATCCGAATGAGATCATCAGACTGGTAAAGTTACGTTCCATATAACGCTTCACATGCCTGTCGATGAGGGGGTAGAGGGTTTCCAGGAAGGTGACGATCTCACCATCCTCTTCCAGAAAGCGGATCACCGGTTCATCGAGGCCGGTCACATTGTTATACCGTTCAAATTTACCCGGGTTGTTGATGGCACGGCAATCGAAGACATAACCCCCTCCATTGCCGGAACTATCATCCGGGATTCCTTTCTTATAAGCAAAACTGTAGATACGTACCTCCAGCTCTCGCTTACGGCTGTCGGCAAATTGTTTTAGTTCGCACATCTCACGGAGCATCTTGCAGAGGTAGGGATATTCTTCAAATCCCTCTTCCAGCAATACCCGAAGATTGTTCAGCGCAAAGGGGACGCTCTGGATGAAATGAGGCTTCTTTTCAAAATACCCCCTGAAACCGTAAGCACCCAGCACCTGGAGTGTGCGGAAGAGCACGAAGTGACGCAGTTGTTCTCGGAAAGTGGTTTCCTCCACCGGTTGGTATTTTCGAAGTGAGGTGATATAGGTTTTGATGAGCTCTTCACGCAATCCAGCTGGCAAGTTGGCTTTTGCTTGCCATAGAAAGGAGGCCAGATCGTAATATACTGGTCCTTTTCTGCCACCCTGGAAATCGATGAAGTAGGGCACATCTTCAACCAGCATCACGTTGCGTGACTGGAAATCGCGGTACATGAAGGTGTGGGTCTCATCTTGCAGCAGAATTTCTGCCATTTTATCGAAGTCGTTTTCCAGTTGGTCCTCTAGGAACTCCATGCCGGTAGTCTTCAGGAAGTTGTACTTGAAATAGTTGAGGTCCCACATTACCGAACGGTGGTTGAAGGCTGGTAGGGGGTAGCAGACGTTGAAGTCGAGATCACGTGCCCCCAGATACTGAATATCCGCAAGTAGAGCAATGGTCTTGTGCAGCAATTCCTTTTCACCATGACTGAACACCCCGGTACTACGACCAGCCTTGATCCGGTCAAACAAAAGCGAGTCTCCCAGATCCTCCTGAAGGTAACAACTTTCATCACCGGAGACAGCCAACACCAGTGGTACGTTCAGACCTTGTTTGCGAAAGTGGTGAGCGAGCACTATAAATGCATGGTTCTCCTCGCGCGACTCACCGTATACGCCGATAAGTGATGTCGCTCCAGCACTAATGCGGTAGTACTTGCGATTTGAACCGGAAGTAGGCAGCGCTTCAATTGTTTGATGTGGCTTACCTGTAAAAGAGTTGAATAGATCGGTAAGGGATTGCATTTATAGGGTGATTTGATGTTATGTGGATTGGTTGTAAGCTGAATGTTCATTTCCTGTTACTTGCCTCTTCCAACTCCTTTAACCAGAGATTTGCCATTGCGTCGCTCGGCATACGCCAGTCGCCCCGTGGCGAAAGGTTCACTGAGCCTACCTTGGGACCATCGGGCATGCAGGAGCGTTTGAATTGCTGTGAGAAGAACCGTTTGTAAAAGACTCTGAGCCATTTTGTAAGCTCCTCCTCGGTAAACCGTCCTTTAAAAGCTAACTGTGCCAGGAAGAGGATGCGTGCCGGGCCATCGCCAAAGCGCAGCATCCGGTGCAGAAAAAAGTCGTGGAGTTCATAGGGACCCACAAAATGTTCCGTTTTTTGTGCAATCTGGCCGTCGGCAGTTGCCGGTAGTAGTTCAGGGCTGAAGGGAGTGTCAAGCACATCATGGAGGATGGTGCGGGCATTTGCCTCCATCCGGTTGTCGGCGATCCAGCGCACCAGAGTGGCTACAAGCGTCTTTGGTACGCTGGCGTTGACACCATACATTGACATCTGGTCACCGTTGTAAGTTGCCCAACCCAGTGCAAGTTCCGACAGGTTACCAGTACCCACTACCAATGCCCCAATTTTGTTGGCAACATCCATCAGTATCTGCGTACGTTCGCGTGCCTGACTGTTCTCATATGTGATACTGTGATCGTCGATGTTGTGATCGATATCTTTGAAATGTTGCTTTACAGCTTCTTCTATGGGGATCTCCCTGACAGTGATGCCGGAGGCGTGCATCAAGTCAATGGCGTTATGGTATGTCCTGTCGGTGGTTCCAAATCCCGGCATGGTGATACCCACGATATTTTCACGCGGCAACTGCAACCGGTCGAAGGTGGCAATGGTGACCAGGAGTGCCAGCGTAGAATCGAGGCCCCCGGAAATACCAATGGTTGCCTTTTCTATGCCGGTGTGGCGAAGTCGTTTTGCCAATCCCTCCGTCTGAATAGTGAACACTTCCGCGAGCGATTCGTCTTCATATTCTGTTGATGGGATGAAGGGATGTTCCGGCACCGGGTGAAGAAGGGTGTTGGTTGCAACTTCTGTAAGAGAGCAGCTGACAACAGTAGTGGGGTGATGTGTACTGTTTTTGTAGTTGCAGTTCTTCAGTCGGTCGTGTCGCAGCGCATCCAGGTCAATATCAGCTGCAATCAGTTCACTCTCCAGCGAGAAGCGTTTCGATTCTGCCAGGAGGGTGCCGTTTTCAGCAATGAGGCAGGCGCCTGAGAAGACCATGTCGGTAGTCGACTCACCAGTGCCCGCAGAGGCGTAGATATAGGCTGCGTTGCATCGCCCCGACTGTTGCAATACCAGCGATTTGCGGTAGCGATGTTTGCCTACAAGTTCATTACTGGCTGACAGGTTGAACAACAGTTCAGCTCCCTCCATTGCTAGGCGGGATGAGGGGGGAATGGGCATCCAGAGATCCTCACAGATCTCCACCCCGAAGGTGGTGTAGGGAGTCTGGAAAATCATTCCGTGTGGTGAGACAGGTGCCTTATACCCACCTATCTGTACCGAGCAGTCAACCAGGTCGGCTGCCGCTGCAAACCACCGTTTCTCATAGTACTCACGATCATTTGGGACATTGCTTTTGGGCACCACTCCCTGGATGCCGTAGGCAGAGATTACAGCGGCCATATTGTATAGGCTGCTACCAATGCGCATCGGTAATCCCACGATGGCAATAATGGAAGGCTTGTCGCGCATGAATTGTGCAAGTTGCTGAAGTGAAGAGAGTGCTTCTCTCTGTAACGTCTCCTGAAAGAAGAGATCACCACAGCTGTAGCCGGTGAGTGCCAGCTCCGGGAAACAGATAATTTGTATCTGTTCCTCCACCGCTTGACCAATGATTGTTTGGATCTCTGCCCTGTTATAATCGCAGTCGGCAACCCTTAATCGGGGTGAGGCAGCTGCCACGCGTATAAAACCCTGCCTGTTGATATACATATGCTATTTTTTTACAGCCTTTCAGGCAAAGATAGTGATAAAATGGCAAAAATATTGTGGTGGCCAACCATTAATCTGCTATGCCGTAACCTCCCCTGTCAGCCTGATGATTTCAGGGAGTACTTCAGATAGTTCGTGCATTGAGTCAAATACCAGAGAGGCGCCTGCCTGGTACAGAATATTGTCGGGAAGAGGACCTGTATTTACAGCGATGGTGAAGATGCCGGCACCCACTGCCGCCTCGATACCCAATGGTGCATTCTCGATCACGATAGCCTGGTGGGGTTGTAATTCTCCCCCTTTCTGCAATCCTTTCACGAAAGGCTCTGGGTCGGGTTTGCCATTCACCACATCGAACGCCGTGACCATGGTTTCAGGGGTGAAACAACCGGTGAAGTGGTGGTCGAGACGCTCCAGCAGGGAGGGTTGACCTGATCCGGTTACAAGCACCGGTGTCAGTTTCATTCTCTGTACATACTCCAACACTTCCTTTGAACCAGGCATAGTGTCCCCGCTGTTGTATTCCTGAAACAGTTCCGACTTACGGGCATAAATTCGTTTTTCCTCTTCTTCCGCTGCATCCCGTTTCAGGTTGCGTTGAAAAATAATGTCAATGGTTGCCTTTCCGATTCTTCCTTCATGGAGATAAAACTCATTTGGCTCATGTGTGAGTCCCAGCTCATCCATCGTCTGCTGCCAGGAGCGATCGTGTGCAGGCATTGAGTCGTAGAGCACGCCATCCATATCGAATATCACCGCCTTCAGGTCGAACCGATGCAGCCGGTTCCGTTGTAAATAGTCAATCAGTATTTCTTTCATTCTCTTAAATAAAAAAACCGCACGACTGCTGTGAAGTAGTCAGGCGGTTTTTCTGCTTTATAAATTCATTATAGTCTTGCCTTGATGGCACGTGTGGCTTCCTCGTAGCCCGGTTTCTCGAGTAACGCGAACATGTTCTTCTTGTATGCCTCCACACCAGGTTGATCGAACGGGTTGATCCCCAGCATGTAGCCGCTGATGCCACAGGCTTTTTCGAAGAAGTAGATCAGCTGACCGATGTACTTTTCATTCAGCTCAGGCAGCTCGATCAGCAGGTTGGGTACATCACCATCCACGTGGGCGATGCGGGTGCCCAGTTCTGCCATCTTGTTCACCTCATCCACCCGTTTTCCTTCCAGGTAATTGAGTCCGTCCAGATCCCTGTCGTCGTGTGGGATTTCCACCTTCTTGTTGGGCTTACGGATGGAAAGTACCGTTTCGAAAATGGTGCGTTCCCCCTCCTGAATCCACTGTCCCATGGAGTGGAGGTCGGTGGTGAAGTCCACAGCTGCGGGGAAGATTCCCAGGTTCTCCTTGCCTTCGCTTTCTCCGAAGAGCTGTTTCCACCATTCCGCCAGAAAATGGAGTTTGGGATGGTAGTTGACCAAGATTTCAATCTTCTTGCCTCTTTTGTAGAGCTCGTTGCGGATCGCTGCATAGATTGCAGGCAGGTTATAGTCAAAGGCTGTTGAGGCCGCAGCTGCTTTTTCAATTTCGAGGGCACCTTCCACCAGCTTGCGGATGTTGATACCTGCCACGGCAATTGGTAGCAGTCCCACAGGTGTGAGTACCGAATAGCGGCCGCCCACATTGTCGGGGATGATGAAGGTCTTATAGCCTTCCGTGCCTGCCAGGGTGCGCAGTGCACCGCGGGTAGCATCGGTCACTGCCACGATGCGTTGACGGGCTTCCTCCTTGCCCACCTTGCTCTCCAACTGATCTTTAAGCAGGCGAAAAGCGAGGGCCGGTTCAGTGGTTGTTCCCGATTTGGAGATGTTGATCAATCCGAACTGCTTGTTCTCGAGGTAACTCATCAGTTCATAGAGATAATCTTCGCTGATGTTGTTCCCTGCATATAGGATCACCGGATTTTTACGCTTTGAGGACTCTTGCAACCAGTCGAATGAATCACTGAGGGCGTCGATTACTGCACGGGCGCCAAGATAGCTGCCACCGATACCCACAACTACCACTGCCTCGCAACGGACGCGCAACTCGGTAGCCGCATCTTCTATCTCCCGCAGATCCTCATCTGTGATGGAAGAGGGGAGACCCACCCATCCCAGAAAATCATTCCCGGCGCGACTGCCATCGTGCAATGCCTGATTGCAGGCTACTGCCTTTGCTGCCTGTTTCAGAATCTCTTCCTCCGGAAGAAATTTCGACACATCCTTGATCTGTAGTTGAATATGATCCATTGTTTTAATTTTATTGGTTATTTGATTCTTGCAAGTATAAATGAGATCGTTATCTATTAGAAGAAATCAATCAGATTGCGGATTGCCTCCTGAGGTGGCAGCTTCTCGTAGAGAATCTGGTAGACCGTGCGTGCGATGGGCATATCCACCTTGAAGCGATTGTTTAATTCGTAGATACACTTGGCGCCGTAGTATCCCTCGGCAATCATCTCCATTTCAAGCTGTGCGCTCTTTACTGAGTAGCCCTTGCCGATCATGGCCCCTAGGGTACGGTTGCGGCTGAACTGCGAGTATCCGGTGACAAGCATGTCGCCCAGGTAATGCTGTTCTGCGATACAGCGCTCCATAGGTAGCACGCCGTTGAGAAAGCGGGACATTTCCTTAGCGCAATTGCTCATCAGTACTGCCTGAAAGTTATCACCGTATAGCAGTCCTTGGCAGATGCCGGCCGCAATGGCGTAAATATTTTTCAGTACTGCAGCGAGCTCTATTCCCACCACGTCGTCGGAGATGCGAGTCTTCAGGATCCGGGAGTTAATTGCTTCTGAGAGGAGGGCTGCCTTGTTCTGGTCTTTGCTGGCCACTGTGAGGAAGGAAAGGCGTTCGAGAGCTACCTCCTCAGCATGGCAAGGACCTGATAGTACACCGATGTTCTCGAAAGGTACCTTGTAGTTGGCAGCCAGGAACTCGCTCATCACCACGTTGTCGTTGGGAATGATTCCCTTGAGGGCGGAAACCACGAACTTGCCGCGGAAGGAGCTATTCCAAATGCGACGGAAGTATTGCTTCACATATGGTGAGGGGATGGCAACGATGATGGTGTCGGAGTCCTTTATCGCCTTCTCGATGTTGGAGTAGAAGGTGATCTGTGCCAGGTTGAATTTGACGTTGGTGAGGTATGAGGGGTTGTGCCCCAACTTGTAGAATCCCTCGATCTGATCGTCGCGGCGAATGAACCAGTTCATGTGCTTCTGGTTCATCAGTACCATCTTGGCGAGTGCCGTTCCCCAGGTGCCGCCACCCAGGATACAGATTTTGCCGATTGAATCCATGTTCTATTGTTTCAGATTTCCAGGCCGTTAATTTGATGCGGCATGCTCTGTCCATGTTTTAACCTCCTCGGGGGTGGGATTGTTCAGTTCCAACTTGAACTTTTTGTTCATCCCACAGATCTCCTGGTGTAGCTTGTTGGGGTTGAGCTCCTTGAGGCTCTCCAGCTGCAGATAGCCAGCCTTCTGAAGCAGGGTTGCCCACTCTTCGGGGATGCCAGCTTCAGTGAAACGGGTGAGAGGATCTCTCTTCACTGTTTTCTCTGGACGCATCATCGGGAAGAGTAGCACCTCCTGGATGGAGGTCTGTCCTGTGAGCAGCATGGCGAGCCGGTCCATACCGATGCCCATGCCTGAGGTGGGGGGCATTCCATACTCCAGGGCACGGAGGAAATCCTGGTCGATGAACATCGCCTCGTCATCACCCTTTTCGGAGAGGCGTAGCTGCTCTTCAAACCGCTGACGCTGATCGATCGGGTCGTTCAACTCCGAGTAAGCGTTGGCCAGCTCCTTGCCGTTGACCATCAACTCGAATCGTTCGGTTAGCTCGGGATTGTCGCGATGCCGCTTGCAGAGAGGAGACATCTCGATGGGGTAGTCGATGATGAAGGTAGGTTGGATATAGTTGCCTTCAGCCTTTTCGCCGAAGATCTCATCGATCAACTTCCCTTTACCCATCGTTTCGTCCTCTTCCACGCCCAGTTCGCGGCATACAGCACGTAACTGCTTTTCATCCATCCCGCTGATGTCAATGCCGGTATGCTCCCTGATCGCATCTATCATTGTGATACGACGGTAAGGCGCCTTGAAGTCTATTTCATGATCTCCCACTTGCACCTTCGTGGTG
>Ga0209510_1000765_pt1 | contig 40962 bp, 30 predicted proteins | sample BiotimSIPDNA_FD_185749 | JGI IMG/M metagenome (GOLD analysis project Ga0209510, IMG submission 185749) | Anaerobic biogas reactor microbial communites from Washington, USA - Biogas_R1 time_0 SIP DNA (SPAdes) (version 2) | ecosystem: Engineered > Bioreactor > Anaerobic > Unclassified | place...
AGCGGGGATCTCGAACTCGGTCGTCAGTTTCTGTCTTGCCGCCGATCATGTGCTCGTGGTCACGACGCCCGAGGCCACCGCCATGACCGACGCCTATGGGATGATCAAGGTCTTGGTCCGAAAACGCTATGAAGGCCCGATAAGCGTGGTGGTCAACATGGCGCACAGTCTGGCCGAAGGAAAGAGAATCTATCAGCGTCTGGCCGACGTCGCGGCCCGATTTCTTCAGGCCGACCTCTATTACGCCGGGGTCTTGCTCAAGGACGAACGCCTCTGTGCGGCCGTACGCTTGCGCCAGCCCGTCGTATTGGCCTATCCCAAGAGCCAGATCGCCTCTTCGTTCAACGCCTTGGCGACCCGCCTGGGGGGAATCGATTGCAGTAACCGGGGCAATGGGAGTTTTTTCCGGAGAGTGTTTCGGTGGCTGACCTAAAGTCTTGGCCCAGGCGGCCGATAAAGGATCTTGTGGGCATCGCTCTGTCCGAAGCAGGATCGTGAGCGGGCAAGACCGGCATCGCACAAAATGGATTGGGCTGCGGCACGTAACGGAGACGACTTGTGAAGACACAGACAGCGGCGAAGACGGACAAGAAGCTCGCAATCGATGAAGTATGGGAGCGTTTCCACGACAGTCGCCAGGACTGCTACCGCAACCTGCTCATGGAGCATTATCGGGACCTTGTCCGGCACGCCGCCGAGCGACTCCACAGTAAACTCCCGGACAAAGTCGAGATGGACGACCTGGTCAGTGCCGGCACGTTCGGTCTGATGGACGCCATCGACGCATACGACCCCGCGCGGGGCGTGAAGTTCGAGACCTATTGCGCTCCGCGAATCAAGGGATCGATCCTCGACGAATTGCGCAGCATGGACTGGGTCCCCCGCCTGGTGCGTGCCCGCGCCCATCAGTTGGCCAAAGCCACCCACGCCCTGGAGATGCACCTGGGTCGCAAGCCCGACGAACATGAGCTGGCCGAGGAGTTGAACATGGACATGGATGAGTTCATTCGCCTCCAGCGCGACGCCAATGCCACCAGCCTCGTCTCCCTGAGCACCAAGTGCGGCGACGGGGATGGAGAGAGGGACGTCTGTGAGATCGATGTCATCAAGGACAATCGCAGCGAGGACCCGCTCATCGAGGCCCAGAAACGCGACTTGAAGAGCCTTCTGACCAAGGGCCTGACTCGCGCCGAGCGGCTGATCATCGTGCTGTATTACTACGAAGAGATGACGATGAAGGAAATCGGCGCGACGCTGGATCTGTCCGAGTCGCGGGTTTCTCAGATGCACTCATCGATCCTCGCCCGACTCAAGGCCCAGATGAACACCCGCAAGAAGGAATTCGCCGTCGAGTAGAACGGCCCCCCCTCCGCAACAGACTACAGCAGTGCCATGTCCTTTTCCGTGGGGGACGCAACACGAAGGCGCTGTCCGTATCCATCCACTCCAAGCCGAATCGACGCCACGGATTTGCTGCGCCTGCCGTCACGAATCGGGGGTGCACTTCTGGGAAGAAGTGCCCGGGACTGGATTCGAACCAGCACGAGCCGAAGCTCACTAGCCCCTCAAGCTAGCGCGTCTGCCAAATTCCGCCACCCGGGCGACAAGTGATTGATTATTGACGATTGCTCATCGGTTGTCAACCGGGATTCGGGCGGAACGCGAAAAATGGGCGGTGGTCCCGAACGAAGCTGCCCGCCTACACACCCCGACAGTCGCTCCAGAGCAGCACCTGCAGGCGGTGACCGAAGCGATACCCCGTTTCCTGACACAGCTGGACGACCTGCGGCGTCCTGGCCAGGAGTTCCTCCCGCGTCCTGGCCTGAGGCATCAGGAGAATGCGGTCCGGGGGCACAGGCGGCAAACCATCCAGGAGGCGGCAGATCTCGCTGACATCGTCTGCGGCCTCGACCACGAACTTCAGTTGGCAGACATAGGTTTCCATCAATGCCGCCAAGGCCTCCGGATTGAGTCGCTGCCGGTCATGGGTCTGGGCAAGGGCCGGCTCTGCGGGGGCCGAATTGGTCATCTTCGGACTGATACTCATCAGGTCGCACGCCAGATCGGGCGTGAAGAGCCCCCCCGCCGTCTCGATGGTCACATGCATCCGTCTGGCTCGAAGGCGCCCCGTCAACTCCACCAGGCCCTCTCTGGCCGCAAGATCGGGTCCGACCATCGGCTCGCCGCCGGTGAGCACGACGTGGCCGCAGGGATGTTTCCCAATCGCCTCCACCAGGTCGTCCATACCATATTCGTCGCCGGCCGAGAAATCCCATGCGTACCTCGTATCGCACCATCGACACCGCAGGGGACAGCCGGCCAGTCGCACGAACAAGCTCGGCGTCCCGCTGAGAATCCCCTCGCCCTGCAAGGAATGAAATATCTCGATGACGCGCATGGGAAGTCCCGCTATCGACCGGGGCAAACGTAGGCGACCGGATCGGTCAGCCCCGCCTCGGCAAAGCCCTTTAACCGCAATCGACAGGAATCACACCGGCCGCAGCTTCGCCCTTCTGCATCCGGATCGTAGCAACTATGTGTCAAAGCGTAATCGACCCCCCGCCGCGTGCCCTCTCGGATGATCTCGGCCTTGGTCATCGCGATGATTGGCGTATGGATTCGGTACCGCCCCCTGCCCTCGACAGCGGCAGCCGTCGCCAGATTGGCCATCACCTCGTAGGCCGCCACGAATTCCGCCCGGCAATCGGGATATCCGCTGTAGTCCGTCGAGTTGACTCCGATGAACAGGTCGAACGCCCCGAGGACCTCCGCCCATGCGAGGGCGTAGCTGAGAAAGATCGTGTTCCGGGCCGGCACATAGGTCACAGGGATGTCCGCTGCGGCCAGGAGATCGCGGTCCTTGGGCACGTCGATGCGACCGTCGGTCAGCGCCGAGCCACCGAAGGCCGCCAGATCGATCGTCACGACGCGATGCTCGACGGCGCCCAGCGAGGCGCATACCCTCTCGGCGGCCTGTATCTCCCGCCGATGACGTTGCCCGTACAGGAACGTCAGGGCGTAGCAGGCATACCCATCGTCGCGGGCGATCGCCAGCGTCGTGGCCGAATCCAATCCCCCACTGACCAATACGACAGCCTTCTTCTGCGGCACAAGCAACTCTCCCGACCACGCCGCCGAGACGAAGAACAGCCTTCTCCCGTCGGGGAATCGGGCGGCGTCCCGGTCTGCCGGTCAGGAGCATGGTATCGCGTCCATCCGGCCGTGTCAAAGACCTCCGGACAGCCCACAGGCCCGTATTCGCCGTCTCTGCGCCGGTTCTTGCTTGTCACACCAACGTCGATGCGCTATACTGAACACCTACAGAACGACAAGGATCGGGGTATGACTGAATCTGGCACAATTGAGTTGTTCGACAATCCGCGTCCCGGACGCGATTACCGGATCGCGATTCGCTGCCCCGAGTTCACCAGCGTGTGTCCGAAGACGGGCCAACCCGATTTCGGCGAGATCACCGTCGAATACTGCCCCGAGAAGCACTGCATCGAGTTGAAAAGCCTCAAGTTCTACTTGCAGGGCTATCGAAACAAGGGCATCTTCTATGAGTCGTTGACGAACGAGATCCTGGACGATCTGAGCGGCGCGTGCAGACCGCGATGGATGACGGTGACGGCCCGCTTCACGCCCCGTGGCGGCATCACGACGGACGTGACGGCCGAGTATCACGCGCAGGGCCATCGCTTGACGTGAGGTCTGAAAATGTCGATCAAGTTTCATTGCGAGCACTGCGGGAAGAAAATAGATGCCCCGGACAGCGCCGGCGGCAAATGGGGCAAATGTCCGGCGTGCCACAACCGGATCTACGTCCCCCAGATGGAGGCCGACGAGGAGTTGAAGCTGGCCCCGATCGACGAGACCGAAGAGGAACGTCAGAAGCGGCTTCTTGCGGAAACGTTCCAGTTGACGCAAAGCATCCTTCAGGAAAAGGACGTTCCCGAGGGCGACCCGTTATCTTCACCGGCACAGGAGATCAACGACGAGAAGATGACCGAAGCAATCGTCCGCTACCTGCGTCAGATGGTGGACGGCGATCTCGACGCGGCCCAGCGGACTGCTGAGACCATCGCGTCGGATCGTCGCAAGGCCCGAGATATCCTCGGCCAGATGGCCACAGGCGATCCTCCCGACGCCGAATTGGCCGACGTCCCACCCCAGGTCCTCTCCGGGCTCATCCGAAACCTGCGGACGCGTCTCAGTTAGGCTCCCTGCCCCCCCCGTCTTTTCCGTCCGAAAAGACCCCGCCCCGTCGCGCGGATCAGGGTTTCTTTTTCGGACCGACAGCGGTCATATCCCCCCCCCCAGCATCGGCGTTTGGCACATCTGAGGCCATGGCGTACATTTTAGGTGTGGATTCGCGCACTCGCTTCGACGTATGCCAACGTTTGGGGAGATCTCACATGGCCGCAGAAGGCATCGCGGTACACGTCACCCATGAAGCCGCCGCCAAGGTCGGGGGAATCGGCGCCGTTCTTCAGGGCTTCTTCACGTGTCCATCCTATCTCGACGCGATCGGCCGGTCGATCCTCGTCAGCCCCCTGTTCACGACGGAAGGCTCCGTCCAGGATCGGTTGGGCCAAGACGGCGAGGTGCTGTATTCGTCGGTCGACGGCCTGATCAATCCGAGCTACAGCCATGCGTTCGGCCGCATCGAGAGTCTCTACAACGTGGGCATCGTGTACGGACGGCGCACGTTCCTCGACGAACAGACCGGAATTCGCAGCGCGCCTGAGGTATTGCTGATTGACGTGCGCTACATGGACGGCGGCATGGTCAACGAATTCAAGCGGCGACTGTTCGAGGAATTCGGCATCCAGAGCCAAATGCACGAGCACCTGTGGGAGTACGAGCAGTACGTGCGGCTGGCGGCCCCGGCCATCGCGGCGCTCAAGGCGCTGGGCGCGGCCGAAGGACGAACCACCGTCATCTCTCACGAATTCATGGGCATGCCCACCGTCCTGGCGGCGATCCTCGAACCCTATTGCCGCTTCCGGACCGTCTTCTACGCCCACGAGGTGGCGACCGTGCGGCGCATCGTCGAAGAGCACCCGGGCCACGATACAATGTTCTACAACGTCATGGAGCAGGCCCGGCGCGATCGGCTCTACGTCAGCGACGTCTTCGGCAACCAGGCAACGTATTTCAAGCACTCGCTCGTCGAGGCCTCGAAATACTGCGACCACATCTATGCGGTCGGAGACTACGTGGCGGACGAGCTGCGCTTTCTGGCGCCGGAGTTCGAATCGGCCGATATCGACATCGTCTACAATGGCATCCCCGCGCACCAAATCGATATCGCAGACAAGCGTGCGTCCAAGGACAGACTCCAGCGCTATTGTGAAAGCCTTCTGGGGTTTCGGCCGGACTATGTGTTCACCCACGTGACGCGTCTGGTCCGCAGCAAAGGGCTTTGGCGCGACCTGCGCGTGCTCTACGAGATGGACGAAACGCTGCGGCAGCAGGGACAGACGGCGGTCTTCCTGCTGCTGAGCACCGAGGTTTCACGGCGGCGCAGTTGCGACATCCATCATATGGAATCGACCTATGGCTGGCCCGTCGCCCACCGGGAGGGCTGGCCCGACCTGTCCGGCGGAGAGGCCAATTTCCACACGGCGATTCAGCAGTTCAACGCCCGCAGTCGAAGCATCAAGGCCATCTTCATCAATCAGTTCGGGTTCGATCGCCACTGCTGTGGCAGCAGGGTCCCTCTCGACGTGGAGTTCATCGACATCCGAAAGGGCAGCGACGTCGAATTCGGACAGAGCATCTATGAGCCGTTCGGCATCGCCCAACTCGAACCGCTCACATACGGAAGCCTCTGTGTATTCACGGGCGTTTGCGGGTGCGCCGGCTTCGTTCGTGACGTGACGGGCGGACAGTCGGTCAGCAATGTCCTCCTGGCCGACTACGCCGATCTCGGCGACCGCTCCTACGGGGATATCGAAGACCTGCTCACGATCGACCGGCACGTGCGCGATCAGATCGAGACCGCCGAAGCGGCCCGGCTGGCGAAAGAAATCGTCGCGCGCTTGCCCAGGGACGACGCAGAACTGGAGACGATGATCTGTGAGGGGTACCGTCTGGCCTACAACATGAGCTGGGACGTTGTGGTCCGCAAGTATCTGCTCGCCGACCTGTCCTGTGCCTTCGACAAGCCGGTCCCCTGTCGGAATTGACCCGGCCCTGTCCGATGTGCGCTCGTCCGACGGCCGCTACCTGGATCCTGTCTGGGCGAAGACATCGTACCCTGAGCCTTCGATCTCCGCGATCCAGACCACGACGTAGCGTCCGTCGGACGCCATCGCCGCATCAGGATACCAGTTCCGCCCAGCCGTCTCGATCGTCACGCTGCATTCATATCCCGACGGGTCGCCTGCTCCCGTACAGAACTGCCCGCCCACACGGCAACCGGCGCCGCTCGGATCGTGGCAATCCCATGCGATGAGGAAGTCGCTGTCACCGTTCGAAGCGATGCAGGGGCGGCCCTGATGGCCCTCCATGCAGGTATTGACGACGTACGGGGACGTCATCGGCTCGGCATCCCGATTGAACGGCTGGGCGCAGATATTGCAGGGAAACGGCCCGATCGCCCAGGTCACGATGAATCCGCCGTCGCCACCAGTCGCCACCGCCGGGCCGTACCACCGGCTGTTCAGGTCGCCCGTCAGGGACATCTCAGGCCCCAACGGTATGCCATCGGCGTCGAATTGGCGAATCATGATGTACTCACCGTAGGGGCGATTGTAGGTATCGCCCATCCGGCTCCATGCGACGACGAATCGGCCCGTTTCATCGATCGCCACATCGGGCCATCTCTGCTGCGGCCGATCGCTGATCTCGAACGGGTCGCTCACCGGTGAACCATCGGCCCCGTAGAGGCGGGCGGCCGCATAATTCCTGCCGGTGTAAGAGTCGCCGTATCGGTTGGTCCAGACGATGACAAAGGCTCCTGTCGAGTTCATCGCGATCCTCGGGTCTGACTCGAAGACACCTGCGGCGCCCGCCACCGGGATCTCCTCCGTCAGCGGTGCGCCTGCGGCGTCGAACTGCCGGGCCACAACGTCGCAGTCGCCCTCTCGGTCGGCCACCCATACCACCACAAAATCGCCTCCGGGCGCCATCGCCACCGCCGGGGACCAGGTGTCCACGTCCACGTCGGAGAGATTGACCTTGAATTCGTCGGTAAGTGCCATTCCGTCGTGGTCAAACCGGCGGGCAAACACCCCGCCCCCACGGCCGTCGGCCACGTGGCTGCGCCAGACCACAACAAAATCGCCGGCGTCGTTCATGGCCACCGCCGGATAGGTTTGATAGTGCCGATCGTAGCTGTTCACCTGCAACTGGGCCAGCCCGACAACGGCCAGAATCAAGACAATCCCTATCGCCGCGCACAATCTTCGCTTGCACATGGTTACACTCCAACCAGCGTTCCCCGGAAACAATGGAACCTCGCCTCGTCTTCTTGCCTGTGATGCTCACCGACGCCTCACCTCGGCGCGTCTACCCCATAAGACGCAGCCGGCCCGATGATGTTACAGAAAAATGGGACCCATCGGAAAAATCGCGGCTGGTCCGGGGGGTGCGAACGCCGCCGGAGGCAACGTGCGGATCAGGGATGTGTCCTATCGGCGGGGCGTCATGGGAACCGCCATGTCTCCGACGGCTTGTGTGCGGCCTTCATCAGCGCGACCATCTGCGCGACGATCTCGGGGTTTCGATCGGCCACGTTCGTAGTCTCGCCCAGATCGGTTCGCAGATCGTACAACTCGATCGGCCCGTCCGGGTCGGCCGCCACGTTCAGACGCACACCCTTCCAGAAGCCCATGCGGACGGCCTGCTTCTTGCCCTGTTCGTGGAACTCCCAGTAGAGGTATCGGTGCTTCCTCTGGTACACCGGCTTGCCCAGGAGCGTGGGCAGGAAGGAAAACCCGTCCGCGTCGTCCGGCGGGATCGCCCCGGCCAGATCGCAGCATGTGGGCAGAAGATCCCAAAAGGCGCAGACGTGATCGGTGCCCGAGCCGGCGGCGATCCTCCCCGGCCAGCGTGCGATCAGCGGCACGCGGATTCCGCCTTCGTAGAGATCACGCTTGATGCCGCGCAGCGGACCGCTGCTGTGGAAGAACGCCGGATCGGCGCCCCCCTCGGCGTGCGGACCGTTGTCGCTGGAAAACAACACGAGCGTATCGGCGTCGATACCGAGTTCCTCGAGCTTATCGAGCAGGCGGCCCACGTCGCCGTCCATCCGCGTAATCATCGCGGCGTGGCCTTTCTGCGGCTCGGGCCAATCCTCGTCGGCATACGGCCCGTAGGACGGCACCTCCATCCCCGCCCGGCCCGCCTCATTGTTGGCGTGCGGAATGGTCAACGCCAGATACAGGAAGAAAGGCACCTGGCGGTTTCGCTCGATGAATTGCAGCGCCTCGTCCGCAATCAGGTCGTGGGAGTATTCCACCTTCTCCGTCGCCACGCCCGCGCCGTCGTCTCGATCGCCTGCGACCTTGTTGGCCAGCGGCACACGCTGATCGTTGCGATAGAGAAACTCCGGATAGTAATTGTGCGCGTGCCTCTGGCAAAGATATCCGAAGAAGTAGTCGAAGCCTTGGTTATTGGGCGCCCCGGTGCTTGCCGGCCCGCCGAGTCCCCACTTGCCGATCAAGCCCGTCCGATAGCCGCGACCGGCCAGCAGACGAGGCACGGTGACAGCGCCCGTGGGCAGAGGCAACTGCCCCATCGGCTTGGCCTCCTTGTTGCCGCGTACGTAGGCGTGCCCGGTATGCAGACCCGTCATCAACGAACAGCGCGACGGCGCGCAGACGGTGCTGCCGGCATACGCATCGGTGAAGAGCATGCCCTCGGCCGCCATCCGGTCGATGTTCGGGGTCTGGATCGCCTGCTGGCCGTAACAGCCCAGGTCGCCATAACCGAGATCATCGACCAGAATGAAGATGATATTCGGCTGTCCGGGCCCGGCCAGCCGCTTCGACCCGCTGGTCCGACAGCCGCCAGACACGAACACGGAGGCGGCGGCCAATCCAGCCGCATGGAGAAAACCCCGTCGCGTCCAACTCTGGTTGCCTGGCTCGTTCATGCGATGTTCCTCCAACCAATGCGTTGCGACAATCGAGAGAAATCCCCGTGTGTCATCGGACCGGCGGCGGGATGGTGACATCGATCGAACGGACTTCGCCCAACGTCGCAAGAGGCCGATCGAAGTCTTCCGGCCGCCCCACCACCAGAATCTGCAGGGCATCGGGCCTCAGATGCGCGCGGGCGGCCCTGAAGATATCGGCCCTCGTGACCTTCTCGATCCGTTCTCGGGTCTGCTGCAGGAAGTCGGGCGGATAGCCGTAGAACTCATAGGTCATCAGGCGACTGATGATCTGGCCCGTGCTGTCAAAGTTGAACACGAACGAGTTCAGGTAGCTGTCCTTGGCCAGCTCCAGTTCCTCGTCGGTCACTTCCTCCTGGGTCATTCTCCGAGCCTCCTCGCAGATGGCCTCGATCGCGTGGACGGTGCTCTCGGACTTCGTCTGGCAACCCATGGAGAAGACGCCGGGGCGGTCGTAACGTGTGGCGTACGTCCCGAAGACCGAATAGGCCAGACCCTGCCGCGAACGCACGTTCTTGAACAATCGCCCGGTGAAGCCGCCGCCGAGGATGTGGTTCATCAGCGTCAGCGCCGCATAGTCCGGGTCGTTCATCCGCCCGCCGATGTGGCCGATGTAGATGTTCGACTGGTTGAGGTCCCCTCGGGCCACGAGGTTCACCGTCGCCCGCCACGTGTAATCCACCTCGGGTGCGGGCGGCAGGTCCAGATCGATCTTCGCCCAACCGTCGAAGGCCTTCTCGATCCGAGCGATCATCTCCTGCGTGTCGAAATCGCCCCAAACGGCCAGCATCATGTTGTTGGGCCCGAAGAACCGCCTGTGAAACGCCACCAGGTCGTCGCGGGTGATGCTGTCGATGGTTGCGTACTCGGTGTGCCGGGCATACACGCTTTCGGGACCGTAGATCAGCTTGTCGAACTCGCGCGATGCAATGGAGCGGGGCGAGTCGTTGCGCCGGGCGATGGCGCTGCGGTGCTGCATCTTGGCCAGCTCGATCTTGTCCTGGCGGAACGCCGGATGCATCAGCACGTCGGCCAGAATCCCCAGCCCCTTGCCGATATCCTCCTTGAGCACCGACACCGAGACATATCCCGAATCCTGCCCGATGCCCGTTTCGACCGAAGCGGCAATCTGCTCCAGTTCGTCGTCCAGTTCGTCTCCGGTCCTGCTCGTCGTTCCGCCGGTGCGCATCACCTCACCGGTGATGTCGGCCAGGCCCACCTTGTCGGCCGGCTCGTAGATGGACCCCACCCGAATCCGGCCGGACAGGGAGATCAGCGGCAGCTCATGGTCCTCCAGCAGGAGCAACCGCATCCCGTTGGACAGGGTGACACGCTGCACCTCCGGCACGGCCACGTCGCGAAGGCTCGGGTATTTCAGTTGCGTGTGGTCCGTCGCCCGCTGCGCCGTCACCGGCGAGACTGTCAGGCAGAACACCGCCACCGCACAGAGAACCGGTGACAGATGGCATACTCGTTGGCTTCTCATATTCCCGCTCCCCTATTCAGGATTCGCTTTCGCCGGCCGTGGTTTCGATGATGCCGACCGTTCGGTTCTTCGTCGTAAAACAGGCCCGGGCGACCCGCTGGATATCCTCGGCGGTGACCCGATCGATCCGTTCGAGTTGTTGGAAGAGGTTTCGCCAATCGCCCGTCAGCACCTCGTAGAATGTCAACTGCTCGGCCAGGCCCGAGTTGGAGTCGAGTTGCCGAATCAGAGCCGCGCGGGCCCGTGTTTTGGCCTTTTGCAGCTCCTGCTCGCTGACCGGCTCGTTCCGCAGCCTATCGATCTCGTCGTAGATCGCCCGTGTGCACTCCTGGTTTGTATGGCCTCTGGCCGGCATGGCGTAGAAAAGGAACAGCCCAGGGTACTTCTGACCGGGCATGCCCTGGAAGCCGGAGGTGGCCATCGCGATCCGCTTGTCCTTGACGAGACTGCGATACAGACGCGATGTCCGCCCGCTGCCCATAATGTCCGTGATGGCGTCGAAGACCGCGTTGTCCTCGTGCTGGATGCTCGGCTTGTGGTATCCGATCAGAACGAAGGGCTGGGACGGATCCTCGACGACGACGTGGCGCTCGCCCGGCTGCGGCGGCTCGACCGTCACGACCGGCCCCGGCGGCGGACGATGGGGAATCCGTCCGAAATACTCACGGGCCAGCGTCTTGACGCGATCCGGATCGACGTCGCCGACGATGGCCACCGTCAGGTTGCTCGGCACATAGTGCGTTCGAAAGAACGCCTCGGCCTGCGCCCGGGTCACCGCCTCGATGTCGCTCATGTGCCCGATGACCGGCTGGCCGTAGGGATGAGCCTTGTACGCCGCCGCAAGGAATTCCTCCAGCAGTTTGCCGACCGGCTGGGTCTCCGTGCGGAGCCGGCGCTCTTCCATGACCACATCCTTCTCGCTGTAGAACTCGCGCAGAACGGGATTGAGGAACCGGTCCGACTCCATCAGCATCCACAGTTCGAGCTTGTTGGCCGGCAGACTCACGAAGTAGACCGTGTAGTCGGAACTGGTCCCGGCGTTGAGTCCCACCCCGCCGGCCCGCTTGAGGATCTCGTCGAACTCATCGTGCACGAGATACTGTTGGGCCTGCTCCTGCGCCTCGGCAAGCCGCCTTTGCAGCTCAGCCAGTTTCTGCTCGTCGGCCGGACCACCCTTGAGCCGCTCAGCCCGGATCGCCTCGAAGATTTCGTCGATCTTCGCCAGCGCCCTGGCCTCGGCCTCGGGGTCTCTGGTGCCAATCGTTCGAGTGCCCTTGAAGGCCATGTGCTCGAACAGATGCGCCAAGCCCGTCAGGCCCGTGACTTCGTCCACAGCGCCGACGTTGGCGTGGGTGAAGCACGTCACGACCGGCGCATCGGGCCGCCGAAGCACAATGAACTTCAGCCCGTTGTCCAGCGTGAACTCGGTCACGCGCGACTCGAACTCCGCCAGGTCCTGGGCGATGCCCGACGGCCCCGTCGCCAGCAACACGACCAGCAACGGCAATACGGCCGAGCCAACCGCCCGCCGCCAACCTGCATATACTCGTCCCATCTCACTGCTCCTCAAACCGCATCGTTTCAAGATCGTCATGCGCAGATGTCATTTAACCGCCGATCGCCGCTCAGTTGTACACGAAATACACCGTGGCCTTGCAGGCCCTGTCGACCCGCACGCGGACCCAGTGGGCCGAGAAGCCGTCCGGGAACTCGTGGTGCCGGTAGCCTTTGCGGAAGCGGAAGGTCTCGTAGGGTTGCCAACTGCCATCGCCCAGGAAATCGATCTCCAGAGCGAAACTCACATTCTCGTCGCTGTCGTGGACCATGTGCACGACCTTCTTGTCGAAGCCGGTCATCAGGAACGGGTCGGAGACCTCGCCCGCCTGCACGGGCGTATCCCACCACGGGCCGCCCCAGCCGGCGGGCTTACCCATCTGCCAGAGATCGTCGAGGTTTCCGAACCACAACCCGGATTGCGGCTGGCCCTGGTCGTGGTCGATCTGATCCGACGCCATCACGAACAGTCCGCGCCAGTGGCAGAAATCCGGGACCACCCGCAGATGCGAGCAGATCGGCCGAATCCCCCAGATCCGACCGCCGTAGGCGAACGGCGGCAGTTCGTAGAACATGCCGTGCACGTCCATCAACAGCCGCTCCGTCACCGCGTGGCGAATCCGCATCCATTCGGTGTTCCAGGCATGGTCCCAGCTATGGCTGGCCTTCGGCAGCAGGTACCGTTGCCACGTGCCGTTGACCAGGACGCGCAGCACCACGCTCGATTTGGTCCAGCCGGTTGCGTAAAGAGTGTTCCCGCCGTAGGAACTGCCGCCCGCGCTGGCGTGGACCTCGACGAAGGGATTCCGCTCGACAATCGTCCACTTGTCGCCGGCCCATTCCGCCAGCCGGCCCGCCTGACGACGGCCGAGGTACTCCTGTTCGTCGTATGTGTTGTTGGCGACCACGACGCGGCCCTGCGCGGTAAAGGCGCTCTTGAAATGCTCCTTGGCGTCGGTGATCTCCAGTTCTTTCCGCAGATCGAACAGGTTCGTCGCCTGGAGACTATGGACGTCCACCTCCCAGAAGCCCCCTTCCATCCCCAGGAAGTAGACCTTGTCCTTCGGGTCCTTCAGGTGATCGCACGTCGCGCACAGACGATGGTTCTTCAAGCCTTCAATCGTGCGGACGTTGCCGTCGATGTCGATCGCATAGGGCCCGATGAACGCCTGCCCGCTGGGCCAGTGCACGAACCGGTTGGCGAAGGTCCCGGTCAGCGTCACCGAGGCCGGGTGACGTCGCATCGTCATATCCTCGCCGATCTCATAGAGACCGATCCCCTGGCCGCGAATGTGTGCGACATAGCCCACCGCCCAGAGCTTGCCGGCCCAGGGCACCAGGGCGCCGATCCCCGCCTCGGAGTCGCTGCCGAGCCCGTGGGCCATCACCGTCATGTGTGGAAAGACGCCGCCGACCTGCACGGACCGCGCGGGCGATCCTTCGGCCGGCCGGTCCTCCACATCGAGGCGTTCGAGATACACCCGCATCGCCCGGGCGAGGCTTCGCCCGAAGGCGCGGGCGCTCTCGGCGGTCACCGGCTGGCCCGCCGCGTTGGCATACGGGATCTCGAACGGCGCCGACAATCGCACGCCGTCGATGCCGCCCGCCCATCGACTGCAGCTCTTGCCCGCCGCATAGTTGCGCCCCGTGTTCCACGCTTTGCCGAACGGCAGATTGTCCGAAACACGATAGACCAGCGGACCTCGCTGAAGCTCTTCGAGCAGACGGCCGAATCGGCGTTGCTCCTGCCACATCTGCTCGTCCGAACTGCCGGGGATGTAGATCACCTCGTTGTACTCGCCCCGGATGTACGGACAGTGCAGGTCGAACGCGGCGCGCAGCTTGCCGTTGGACCAGTTCGGCACAAACGTCCGAAGCGCCGTAACAGAAGGATGGATGCTGGGTCCGATATAGTCGCGGTTGTGGTCGCGAGGTTTGCGGTTCTTTCCCTGGTCGCCCGCCTCGACGCCGTCCTTGTCCACAAAGGGAATCGCCAGGACCTCGACGTTGCGGCCGAACCAGTAGCCATCGTCGCTGTCGGACAACACCACGTCGAGCAGGCCTTCCAGAGCGAAGTTGGCCATCGACTCGCACGCATGGTGCCGGGCGGTCAGCAGGACGCGAAATCGCGGGTCGCCGTCCAGACGGCCGGCATGAACCCGCTCGACCGACCGCCCCTGTCGCGTCTTACACAGCTCCTCAACGCGAAGGTTGGGATGGTTCGCAAAGCCGGCCAGAAACTCCGTCAGATCGGCCTCGACGTAGGGCACCGCAAAGCAGAAGCGCACCTCGGCCGCATCCTGCGAAAACGCATAGGAGAACGAGTTGCCCCTGACGGCCTCGGCGCCGAGCCAGGCCCAGGTTCGCCCGCGATTGAGACTGACAGCCGGGCCGCGTACGCCGATCGGGTTGTTGCCGCTGAATTGGAAGCGCAGCGTCCGGCCCTCGGCCCCGCGCACGCGGAAGTTCCAGTAGAACCACCATCCCTCCGTATCGCGTAGATCGGGCCGCAGATAAACGGTGTCCGCCTCCACCCGCTCGACCACAACATTGCCGCCGGGATAGTCCGCATCGACCGTCATGCGAATGGAGACTTCTCCGAAGGCGGCCGGCAGTTCCAGAGCCAGCGCCGACAGAGCGAAGACAACGATCATCATACGCATGGCAAGTGATGCGGGAGGCCGGCCGCAGAAAGCTCGCAGGAGGACGCCAAACCGATATGAGCACGCCATTTGATTCCCTTCCGGTGGATCGTCGGATATCCCGTCGGCTCGATACTCCTTACCGTCCGGCGGCACACTATACCCGCCGGCCTGGACCTTGTCAATCGCCGGGACATCCTGGATATATGCAATGCCTCACATGTGATTTGACACAGTTTCTGCTTGAGATCGGCCCCGCCGTGAGGCAATATCGCCGATGCGGTACGTCATGTCTGCCGCGGTCCCGACGGACACTCGGGGTGTCCGCAAGGCCCATCTGACGCCGGCAGCGCAGCGAAGGGAGGCGACGATGAGCGTTCAAGCGAAGAGATCTGTTCTGTTGTCGATCATTGCCCTGATGGGGCTGTCCTGGACCCGACCTGCAAGCGGCCAGATCGGTCCGCCGACGGGATCTCGCGATCTGGTGGTCTTCGTCGCCCGGGAGAAACCCGATCTATATCGCCTTGTGGGGCAGGAACCCATCCCGTACGGCGCCAGCCGGTTCCACAATCCCAAAGCCATCGTCGCCGATCCACAGCAAGGCTGTTTCTACGTGATCGACGAACCCAGGCTGCTGACCGAAAAGGTCAAGATATGGCGCATCGCCGGCGACGGCTCGGCCCAGGTCGTTCTTCAGGCGGATACCGCCAAGAGTGGCGGACCGTTCGGGCTGGACGTGAGCTTGGGACTCGACCACCAGGGTCGCCCTCTGGTCGCCGATCGCGACTCCGGCCTGTGGCGTCTGAACCCCAACGGCCAGTTGCAGCAACTGCTCCAGCCCAAAGACAAGCCTCTGATTCGGATGACGGCGGCGACCGGCTGTCAACAGGGATGGCTGGTCGCGACGAGCTACCTGCACGAAACGTCGCAGAATGCCGCCGGGATGATTCTGACTCACAAGAACCAGGGCGGACTGTTTCAGATCGACCCGAAGGCCAATCCCCCTGGCGTGACATGCCTGATCGAGAATCGCGTGCCCGGCGGAGAAGAACACGACACTTACTGGCGAAGGCCTGCCCATCTGTTCGTCGATGCGGCCGGTCGGACCGTTCTCGTGGATGCCGGCAGCGCCCGGACGAGCACCGAGCCGATCTACACCGGCGCGCGACGCCGCAGCCAATACACATTGCAGCGCGTCACCACATCCGTCATCCCTGGAGGCGTCTTCGTCCGCCACCCGGACGGACGGTTTGAAGACCTCACCTTCAAGACTCCCGAGGCCAGCTCGGGACCGATGCGCCGACCGACAGGGGCCGCCCAGTGGTCCGATGACACGTACATCGTCGCCGATCCGGAGATGCACGTCGAAGGACTCAACGGCACCGGCGGACTGCTGCTGCTGAAGCTCGACGGCTCGCGCGAGGCAAGGTGGCCGTTCGGCTACCACATCCAGCCCGTCGGCGTCGCCATCCTGCGGGACGCCGGCGCGCCCGCCCAGGCCGCCCCCGTCAGGCCGATCCGGATCGAGGACCTCGTCGGCGCCCACACCGCCGGAAAGATCGTCCGCATCGACAGCGTCTCATGGGAATGCAAACCCGCGAACACCAACGACCCCGTGATCGGGGTCGGAATGCGCTGGGACGTGCAACCTCGCGACAGGGCCGAGGCCAAGCTGCGATCCATATTCGAAGGCGCCCGGTGGTCGGTTGCCGCCGACGGAACGCTCGGCTTCTGTGCCAACGGCGTCGATCCTCGCGCCGAAGGAACGCCGCTGGTCATGACCGGGAAGGTGACCGCAACCGGACAGTTGGTCACCGCCCTGGCACACTATCGCGGCAAGAGCATGTTCGACACGCAGGTCGGTTCGGTGGATGCCCGTTTGCGCAGCGCCGAACCGGACACCGTCCAGATGGATGTGACCATCAACGTCTTCACCAAGACCGAGCGACTGAAAGGCGCGTTCACCCAGGGGATGCCTGTCAAGTAAGATGGGCGGGTCCCCTACCCATGCGATCTCCTACCACATCGGGTCCCAGACGGGCAGCGTCACCACCGGCTGGGCCAGAATCTCGCGGACCTCGTCGGACACGTCATCGCGATGGACGATGATGTTGTAGACGTTGTCTTCGAACCAGTCGTCGTACATGGTCCAGAGCCCGCCGCTGCCGCGGTCACTGCCCCAACTGTTCTCCACGAGCCACTTGACCGGCGTGCCATCGACGAGATCAACGCCGATGAACGCCATGCCGTGATTGATCGTGCTGTCGCGCAGCAGGAGCCGCTCGGTCTTGTTCAGGCCCATGTCGAGGGCATAGACCGATTCGTAATCGTACAGATTGCGGGCCATGATCCCGGCCCGGCTGTCCTGGTCCGGCGAGACGTCGGCAGCGAAGTAGACCGGCCGGTTGCTCAGCAGCACCTTGACGACGAGGTCCTTGAGCATCTGAATGTCCACGCTTGCATAGCTGGCGTTGCGCCCGTCGTACAGGTTCTTGGTCATCGCGATCTCATAGTGACCGCCCTGCGGACGGATCGGATCGTTCGCCACGTTGACATACTGATGGAGGTCCAGGCCCACGAACTCCTCGTAGAACGACTGGGGCGTAAAGGTGCGCAGCGCGCTCCAATCCTGCTCGACCTGATAGCCGTCGTCCTTCTTCTCGCTGGCCTGGTCTTCGGCGGAATCATCGTCATTCTCGGCCTTCTCCTCATCGCCCTTGGCGTCCTTGCCTTTTGCCTTGTGGCGCCAGGAGAACTCCTCCGGCGGCTCGCCCAGGTTCAGCACGAGCACACGGTACACCTCGGCCAGCATCTTCGGCTTGGCGTCGCGCATCTTCCGGACCGAGCCGGTCTCCTCGTAGATCTCGCGCAGCTCGGCGGCGCTCTTGCGCAGCAGGCGCGCCAGGGCGCGGTTCATCATGCCCGTGCTCTCCGAACTGGCGGTCTCAGCCATCGCCTCTCTCGGGATCACGCCGTACTTGGTGACCAGGTCCACGAAGTTCTCCCAATACCCGCCGTCCGAGGCCGGGTCTTTCAGCAAGAACACCATATCGCGGTCCTGAAGGTCCCGATCGCGGTACTCGATCATATATTCGAGGAAGCCGTTGGCCTTCTCCATCTTGTCCCAGAACTGAAGGTAGATCTGGGAAAACTCGAAGTCGTCCAGATCGAGCTTGTTGAGCACCACCGGCTTGATCGTATTGAATCCGGCGAACATCCAGCATCGCCCGCTGCTCTTCTGGTTGCTGATGCCCTTGGTCTTGATCTTGTGGCTGAACTGCTTGTTGTGCGCCGCGAGAATCTCGCGGTTTTCCGCAATGTCGCGGATGCCCGTGCTGGTCAGCGCGTTGCGCATCGCCCGCGTGTGCGCGTCCATCTGGAACTCGCTTCGAATCCGCTCGATCTGCGACGGCGCCAGCGCGCCGTCCTGGGCCGCCGCACCGGCCGAAAAGACCATCCACGCCAACAGCACCGCCATCAACCGCACCATAGCATCTCTCATCGGAGACCTCCAGACACCACATCTGCATTTGTCGTCACTTGACGCTCGCACCGAATCGGCATCCTGCCGTCGGCGAAAGGCCTCACTATCGGCCCGCTTCGGCCCTCTGTCAACCCTTCTGTTCCGTCAATTCGACCGGCGCGACCCCCGCGACGCATTCGGCGTTGACGGCCTGGCCGGACCGCTCTACGATGAAATGCGACAATCTCAGCCGCGATGAAGGGGCAGGCTATGAACGGGCGCAAGAACGATAGATCGAACCATGCTCTCATCCTCATGCGGCGGACGAACGGCGGTGCGATCGTCAATCTCGTCGTCGCCGTGGTCTTTTTCGGGCTGCTCGCCCTTGGCGTCCTCTGGCTTCTCAAGATGGTCGGCGACGCGGGGCAGCAGTATTCCACCGCCATGGTGCAGACCAGCCACAGGGCCTCGGCGTTGAAGTGCCAGAACAATCTCCGCACCATCGCGCAGAGCATCCAGATGTATGCCATCGGTAATGAGAGTCTGCCGCCGACCCAGCAGGCTTTGATGGACTACTGCGGCTACGGATCGCGATTGTTCCATTGCGACGAACCCAACGCGCCGCAGTACGTCTACATCGCGGGCCAAAGCCCGGACATGCCACCGACGAACGTCCTGCTGTACGAGCCACAGCCCGTTCACGATGGCAAGTGCAGCGTCCTGTTCCTCGACGGCCAGATCACCATGCTCAGCCCCGAGGAGTTGGAATTCGCGGTCGAGGCCACCGTCGCAATCGTAGAGCGAAGGCAGAGATGAAAACCATTCAGCCGAGCCGGCCGACCATCCGACAGACCGTTTCGAGATGGACGCGATCGACTTCGTCGAAGGCTGCCGGCTGATCGGAATCGATATCGAGCACGGCCACCAACTCGCCCTGCGGCGCGAGCACGGGCACCACGATCTCTGAACGCGTCGAGTGCGAACAGGCGATATGGCCGGCAAACGCGCGGACGTCCGGCACGATCTGGGTCTGCCGCAGGCGAGCGGCGGCACCGCACACGCCTCGATCGAAAGAGATCTCCAGGCAACCGTGGGGCCCCTGATAGGGACCGACCTTGAGCAGCCCCGGCGCGACGACGCGATAGAATCCCGTCCAGTCGAACCACTCGAATCGATTGTGCAACTCGCACACCACCGTCGCCATGACCGCGATCAGATCGGTCTCGGCCACGATCAGCCGCTCGATGCCGCCGATGGCCTGGTCATACAACTGGTGCTTCTCGTTCGGGTCCATTGCTTATCCGATGGCAGGACGCGCTACCGCTCGATCGCGCCGTCGGCCCCAGGCGGCGGACAGGGGTGCGTAAACGGGAGGCGGCCACCCGGCCATGCCCCCTTGGCTTCGTGTTCCAGAGCCGCATATTTGCGGGCCAGTTCGATCACCGCGTCGTCGCTCTCATCGACGTACAGCTCCAGCCAATGCCCCTCGACCCCCTTCTTCGCAACGCGCATCCCCGCCGCCAGACGTCCGCGATGGTCGCCGCCGGCGCAGTCGCCGGCAACGAGCGCCGCCATCAGGCGGTCGGCGAGGCTGCCCTGCGTCTGCTCGTAGGCCCGGGCCATGGCGAAGACGACCTCACAACCGGCCAGCGTGTTGCCCTGACAGGCATAGTATCGGCCGCTGGCAGCGCCCCACCACAGACCCGATGGGTCGGCGTCGGCCGGGTTGCGGTTGGCCGCCCGGCCCGACATGTCGATGATCGCCAGTTGCCGCTTGTCCCGACGCGGGTCGTCCCGAAGCAGCTCGGCAAGGACCTGCTCGGGCAGATGCCCCTCGGCCAGCAGGTCCAACGCCCGCTCGGCCCACGCGGGATTGTGCCAATGCTGCGTGCAGAAGGCGCCGACGCCGGCGCGCACGTACGGAACCACCTTGCCCACCGCCGGATACCTGCTCGCCACCGCGGCGCCGCAAAGGCCCGTGTTGGGGTCGACCGCCACGATAGAAAACGTCCCGGAGACGGCCGCCGGGCAATCGCCGCTCAATCGCGCGGTGCGGGGTTCCGGACTTTGCCGGCACCCCCATGCGACCAAGGCAACGAACAGCGATATCGACAACAGCCTCTGCATGGCCTCTATAGACACATCCGTTGCGATTCTGTCAAGCGCCCGTCCGTGCCGACGCCGACAGGAAAACGCAGACTTGACCGGCCCGAAGACAGGTGATACGGTGGGACCGTCGGCATGATCCGTTCCACATGATAATAAGGAGTGGCAAACGATGCAGCGCAAACTGACCCGCCGTACCTTCCTCCGCAACGCCGCCTGGGCCGGCTCAAGCCTGGTCATCCTGTCCAACAGTCGGCTGGTGCGAGGGACCTTGGCCAACAGCAAGCTCAACATCGCCGGGATCGGGATCGGCGGTCGCGGCGCCGCCAACATCCAGGGCGTGGCGAGCGAGAACCTCGTCGCCCTCTGTGACGTCGATGAGAAGCACGCGGCGGCGACGTTCGAGCAACATCCCGGCGCCAAGCGGTTCAAGGATTTCCGCAAGATGCTCGACGCGGTGCACAACCAGATCGACGCGGTCGTGATCGGCACGCCGGACCATACGCACGCCCCGGCCGGGGTGATGGCCATGAAGCTCGGCAAACACTGCTACTGTGAGAAACCGCTGACCCACAGCGTCTACGAGGCCCGGCTGATGGCGAATATCGCCCGCGAGAAGGGGCTCGTGACACAGATGGGCACGCAGATCCACGCCGAGAACAACTACCGCCGCGCCGTCGAGCTGGTGCAAAGCAACGCCATCGGCCCCGTGCGTGAGGTTCACGTCTGGCTGGGGGCCAACTTCGACGGTCCGCCCAAGCCCACCGACATGAGCCAGCCGAACGCGCCGACCGACCATGTGCCCGTGCCGGCAGGTCTCGACTGGGACCTCTGGCTCGGACCGGCGCCGTACCGCTTCTACAGCCCCGCCTATGCACCGTTCCACTGGCGATACTGGTGGAACTTCGCCAACGGGCAATTGGGCGACTTCTTCTGCCACTATTGCGATCTGGCCTTCTGGGCACTGAAGCTGCGGCACCCGACGACGGTCGAGGCCGAAGGACCCGTCCATCCCGAGAGCACCGCCAAATGGACCATCGCACGACAGGAATACCCCGCTCGCGGCGACCTTCCGCCTGTGACGCTGACCTGGTATAACGGCGGCGGCTATCCAACGCTGGTCAAGGAACGGAACGTGCCGCAGTGGTCCAGTGGCGTGCTGTTTGTCGGCAGCAAGGGCATGCTGCTGGCCGACTACGGCCGGCATCAATTGCTGCCCGAGGCAGAGTTCGCGGGTTTCCAGCCGCCCGATCCATTCATTGCGAACTCCATCGGCCATCATCGCGAATGGATCGAGGCCTGCAAGTCGGGTGGGCCGACCACATGCAATTTCGACTACTCCGGCGCGCTGACCGAGGCGGCCCTGCTGTGCAACGTGGCACTGCGCACGGGCGAGAAGCTCACATGGGACGCCGCCAACCTCAAGGCCATCGGCTGCCCGCAGGCGGATTCGTATATTCAGCGTCCCTACCGACGAGGATGGACGCTCTAAGAGGCAGCCGCAGCAGGAGACCGACGAGATGAACGAACGACGGAGGACGCGAACCGGCCCCGTGTTGGGATGGGTGTTTTTGGCAATGGCGATTCTCTCGTCGGGTTGGGGCCGCGCGGCGCGGGCGGCGGCGTTGGCGCCGATCGCCCTGCACCCGGAGAACCCCCACTACTTTCTCTGGCGGGACAAGCCCACCATTCTGACCACCTCGGCCGAACACTACGGCGCGGTGCTGAATCGCGCGTTCGACTATGTCAAGTACCTCGACACGCTGCAAGCCAACGGATTCAACATGACGCGAACCTTCAGCGGCGCCTACTGCGAGCCGCCGGGCGCGTTCAACATCGAGAACAACACGCTCGCGCCGGCCAAGGGCGAACTGCTCTGTCCGTGGGCGCGCAGCGACACGCCGGGCTATGCCAACGGAGGCAACAAGTTCGACCTGACACAATGGGAGCCGGAGTACTTCCGGCGTCTGACCGACTTCGTCGCCCAGGCGGGCCGACGCGGCATCGTGGTGGAGATGGTTCTGTTCTGTCCGTTCTACGAAGACGGCATGTGGGAACTGAGCCCGATGAACGCCCGCAACAACGTCAATGACGTCGGGACTATGCCGCGCACGGAGGTCTACACGCTCAAGCACCCCAAGCTGCTGGCGATCCAGGAGGCGATGGTCCGCAGAATCGTCGAGGCCTTGGAAGGCTTCGACAACCTCTACTACGAGATCTGCAACGAGCCGTACTTCGGCGGCGTCACCATGGACTGGCAGCACCATATCGCCGAGACCATCGCCGGCGCCGAATCGAAGTTCCAGCACAAGCACCTGATCGCGCAGAACATCGCCAACAAGGCCCAAGTCGTCGAGAACCCGAGCCCTCACGTGTCGATCTTCAACTTCCACTACGCCAAGCCGCCGGTCGCCGTGGCCCAGAACTACCACTGGGACCGCGCGATCGGCGACGATGAGACCGGGTTCGCCGGCGACGACCGGGTCAAACCGTATCGGCTCGAAGGGTGGGACTTCATCATCGCCGGCGGAGCCGTCTTCAACAATCAGGATTACTCCTTCGCCGTCGGCCATGAAGACGGCTCGGCCAGGATCAACGCGCCGGGCGGCGGCGGTCCCGAACTCTGGCAGCAGTTGGCCATCCTTCGGGACTTCATCAACGGCTTCGATTTCATCCGGATGCGCCCGGACGATTCGGTCCTCACCTCGGATCTGCCCGACGGCACCACGGCGCGGGCGCTCGTGCAACCGAGCGTCGCCTATGCGATTTACGTCAACGGAAACAATGCAACCAGACTGACCGTCGATCTGCCCAGCGGCGCCTACAAGGCTGAATGGATCGACACCAAGACGGGGCAGATCGCGGACACCCAATCGTTCACACACGACAGTGGCCTCCATCCGCTCGATGTGCCGCCGTACACCGACGACATCGCCCTGCGCATCGTCAGCGCCCAGCGGCCGCGACAGGGATTGCTGTTCGAAAGCGACTTCGAAACCGAAGACCTCAAGGGCTGGAAGACGTCGGGCAACGCCCCGCGTGTCACCGGCTCCCTCGCCCGGGCCGGCCGGCAGGCCATGCAGACCTCGCTCGATCGCGACAGAGACAAGGTTTCGTACCGCACGGAGGTCAGCGGCCCCGGCGCCGAGGTCGGCAAGGAGTACTGGTACGGCTTCAGCATCCTGTTGCCCGAAGATTACCAGCCCGACGGGATATGGGAGATCGTGGCCCAGTGGCACGGCGTCCCCGACTTCGACATCGGCGAAGACTGGCGCAATCCCGTCATGGCGCTGTCTACGACCGGCGGCCGGTGGGGCTGGGTCAGCCGCTGGGACGCCAAACGCAACACGTTCGAAAGCGGGACTCGCCAGTACGGCGGAACGCAGCACTACGATCTTGGCCCCTACCGCAAAGGTGTCTGGACCGACTGGGTCGTCCACGTCAAGTGGTCGTATGGACAGGACGGGTTTCTGCAAGTCTGGAGAGACGGCGACAAGGTGATCGATCAGGACGGGCCCAACGCGTTCAACGACGAGCGCGGCCCGTATTTCAAGATGGGCCTCTACAAGGGTTGGGCCGATGCCGATCGGCCCAGCGACGCCGTGAGCCGGCGCATCCTCTACCATGACGAGTTCCGCATGGGCGGATCGAACGCCGGCTACGACGATGTTGCGCCCGGACCACGGTGACGGCCGAAAGACACAACGTGGTCGTCGCCCTTAGCGGGGGCGTCGATAGTTCGGTCGCCGCCGCCCTGCTGCTCGAGGCGGGCCACCGTGTCCAGGGCGTGTTCATGATCACGTGCGAGCAGGGCCGCCACGCCCAGGCGGACGCCGAAGAGGTGGCCCGCCGCCTCGGCATCCCGTTGACCGTGCTGGATCTGCGCGGCGACTTCGTGCCGATTCTCGGCTACTTCTTCGACGAATACGCCAAGGCCCGCACGCCCAATCCCTGCGTAATGTGCAATCGCCTTGTCAAGTTCGGCAAGCTCTGGGATTTCGCCCGGCAGACGGACGCCGACTTCCTCGCGACCGGCCACTATGCCAGAGTGCTTGAGCGTGACGGAGAGATGGGCCTCTACGAAGGCGCGAACCCGGCGAAGGATCAGTCCTATGCGCTGTCGATGATCCGCCGCAACGTGCTCGCCCATGTGCTGCTGCCAATAGGCGAACATTCCAAGGACCAGACCCGCCAGATCGCCGGACGACTGGCCCTGGGCACCGAGGCCAAGGCCGAGTCACAGGAGATCTGCTTCATCCCCGACGACGACTACGTCGCCTTGCTCGAACATCGCCACCCCGAGTTGGTCCAACAAGGCCAGATCGTTGACAGCTCCGGCAAGGTTCTCGGCGCGCACGAGGGCATCCACCGTTTCACCATCGGCCAGCGGCGCGGCCTGCGCGTGGCGATGGGCGAGCCGTTCTACGTTATCGGTCTCGACGCTCGCAGCAACACAGTGATCCTGGGCCCAAAAGAAGAGGTGATGCATCGCCGCCTGGTCGCCGACGCGGTGAACTGGCTGGTCGAACCGCCGCAATCGGCCTTCCGTGCGTCCGTTAAGATCCGCTATAACGACCGAGGCAAACCGGCGACGGTGCATCCGACCGAGGACACCGTGCAAGTGGAATTCGACGAACCCAACATGGCCATCACACCGGGGCAACTCGCCGTCTTCTATTTGGACGAAGGTCCCCTGCGACGCGCCGCCGGCGCCGCCTGGATCGAAAGAGCCGATGGATAGAACCAAGCCAGGCTGTATTCACACACATGAGGCGATCGAGTCTTGCCGCCAGACGGAAGATGCGATATAATTGGCGGTCATCATGGTGCAGACCAGTAACGACATTCTGAGTTTGCTCGAAGCCGAGGGCGCCCAGGCGGCCAAGGAGGCCCAACGAGGCGTCATTCTCCAGCCCGGGGCCTTGGGTGACTGTATCCTGACGCTGCCGCTGGTCAAGGTGATGACCGAAGCGCTCGGGCTCGGCGGCGTCGACCTCGTCGGACACAGCGAGTACATCGGCATCCTGCCGGGCCGCAGTTGCGTCAGCAGCATCCGTTCGATCGATTCGACCGAGTTGCACCGCCTGTTCGTCGAACCGGCCAAGTTTGATCTGGCCGACCGCGACCCCCTCATCAACACGTTCGCCGACTACGCATGGATCGTCACATTCCTCGGAGAGCCGGACGGACCCTTCGAGCAGAACCTGATCTTCACGGCCAATTGCAGCCACAGCGCCGAGATCATCACCCTGTCGCTCAAGCCGCCTCACGACGCCGCCCAGCACGTCGCCGAGCACTACGTCCGCCAGTTCGCCCGCCAGAGCGGCCTGCCGCAGGACCGCGCCGGCATCGCCGCGACCGAACCGCTGATCCGTGTCACCGACGCCGATCGCGAACGAGGGCTCGAACTGCTCGAACAGAGGGACATCGACCCATCCAAGCGACTGGTGGTGATCCACCCCGGCAGCGGCGGACGCCACAAATGCTGGCATATCAGCAATTTTCTCCGCATCGCGCAAACACTTCGCGACGACGGAATCGAGGTCCTGTTCCTGCTCGGACCGGCGGAGGTGGAACGGTTCGAGAGCATCGACAAGGCGCGTCTGTACGGCGCCGCCCGGTGCGTTGCGCATCTTTCGCTCAGCCAGGTCGTCGATCTCCTGGCCTGCACGGATGCCGTCGTGGGCAATGACAGCGGCGTCACACACCTTGCCGCCGGGATGGGATTGCGTACGCTTGCCCTGTTCGGTCCGACCGATCCGGCCCTGTACAAACCCATCGGGCCGGCGGTCACGGTCCTTCGGGACCCGCACGATCGATTCACCCGGCAGCCCAATCCCGATCTCCAGAAGGCCGTCGTCGAGGCCATTCTCGCGCCCCCTTCCGATGGCCCCATGCACTAATCGGCCTGTCCTGCACACGGCAACCCTGTTTTTCGAACGGGTCTTCCACAGACGCCGGGGCGAGACGGCTGGTGCCGATCCGGGAGGCGTCTTCACCGCCCACTGAGCCGACTGCCTTGACCCCTGCCGGTGAAGACACTAAGATGAAATGTGAAAGTGAAGAAAATGGGGATTCTACGACAGGTGTGTTGCCTGCCTGGACAGGTCGCGGTCGAAAGGTCCGACCCGTCACGATTCCTGTTTGTCGCTTGCTGTAAGGAGGACTGTCATGTTCAAGAAACCCATTCCCAGCGCCCTGCACGCATGTCTTCTGGTGGTAGGGTGCCTGTTCACAGCGATGCCCGTCGCCTACGGCGACAGTGGATACGCTCTGGAGCTGAGTGGGGCGACCGTGACCATTGAGGATCCGCAGGACGTGCTGCGATTGAGCAGCTACACGTACGAGTTCTGGTTGAAGGACCTGCAAGGTCCCACGGGGAGCTGGAGAAATGTCTTCTGCAAGGGGTCGGGCGACACCAGTGCCGGCCGAGGCCCGCTGCTGGCGCTGCGTCCCGACGAGCAGGGACTGCATTACGATCACAGCACGGGCAGCGGACAGTCGACGTTGGACGTCATGCAAGGAATTCGTCCCAACGAGTGGATTCATGTCAGTCTCGTCCTCACGGCGTTGGACGGCGAGCAGCGAATCTACAACAACGGGGTACAGGTCGCCACGAGGACGTCGGCCGGTCTGACGAATACTACGCAGGAACCGGTCTTCGAAATGGGCCTGGGGGCCAACGTGGTCCTCGATGATTTTCGGGTGTGGGATCATGCCCGCACGGAGGCTGAGGTCCAGGAACACATGGCCCAGGAGCTTGAGGGCGATGAAGAAGGACTCGTCGGCTATTGGCGATTCAACGAGGGCATGGGCGCGGTTGCCTACGACAGTTCGCCCAGTGAGATTCACGGAACGATCGTCAATCCCGTCTGGCGGATGGACGGTGCGCCGGTCGCGCTGGCGGCGCCCCCGGCGTTTGCCTACGGTCAGTTCCCGGCCCATGGAGCGGCCGACGTGCCTGTCGATGTGGTTCTCGTCTGGAAGCCGGGACAGTTCGCTCATACCCAGGACGTGTATTTCGGAACCAGCTACAACGACGTCAACGATGCCACCAGGGCGGATCCGCGCGGCGTGCTGGTCAGCCAGGGCCAGAGCGACAGCGCCTACAGCCCCATCGGGCCGCTCGCTCTGGGGCAGATCTACTACTGGCGCGTGGATACGTTTGAGGCCGACGGCATCACCCTGCACAGGGGCGCCGCATGGAGTTTCACCGTCGAGCCGATCGCCTATGCCGTCGCAGGCGTGGTGGCGACGAGCAACGGCGTCTCCGAGGGACTGTCCACGGCGCAGCGGACGGTCGACAGCTCGGGCCTGAATGCCACCGACCAGCACTCCGTCGAGGCCGACGATATGTGGCTGGCTAAGCCCCAGGATAACGAGCCGCTCTGGATTCAGTTTGAGTTCGACAGGCTCTACAAGCTCCACGAGCTTCTGGTCTGGAACTACAACAGCCAGTTCGAAATGGTTCTCGGCTTCGGGCTCAAGGACGTGACCATAGAGTACTCCGCCGATGGCGTCGAGTGGAACGTCCTAGCGGATGGGGAGTTTGCGCGGGCCGACGCCCAAGCCGACTACGCCGCCAACACGGTCGTCGATCTCAAAGGGATTGCGGCCCGATTCGTCCGACTGAACGTCAACAGCGGATGGGGCACCACGGGCCAATACGGCCTCAGCGAGGTTCGCTTCTCCTACATCCCCGTCCAGGCGCGCCAGCCGGAACCAATCGACGGGGCCACCAATATCGATCCGGCGACGACCCTGCGCTGGCGGGCCGGCCGTGAGGCCATTTCTCACGAAGTCTACTTCGGCACAGACCCGGAGGATCTGCCGCTCGTCGATACAGCCACACAGACCGCCTTCGCACCGGCGACACTCGATCTCGGCACCACCTACTACTGGCGCATCGATGCGGTCAGCGACGACGTCTGGGCCGGCGGACTCTGGAGCTTCTCGACGCTGGACTTCGTATTGATCGACGGCTTTGAGAGCTACACCGACGATATCGACGCCGGAGAGGCCATCTTCGATACCTGGCTTGACGGCTGGGTCAACAACACCGGCTCGACGGTCGGCTATCTGGAAACGCCATTCGCCGAGCGGACCATCGTCCACAGCGGCAGCCAGTCGATGCCCTTGCAGTACGACAATACGGGTTCGCTGTTCTACTCCGAGACCGTACGCACGTTTGACTCGCCGCAGGACTGGACCGTCAACGGCGCCGATACGCTGCGCCTGTTCGTCGCCGGTGAGGCGCCGGCCTTCGTCGAATCGGCCGACGGCGCGATCGTGATGAACGGAATCGGTAACGACATCTGGGACAACGCCGACCAATTCCGCTACGCGCACAAGAACCTCACCGGCAACGGCTCGATCACGGCCCGCGTCGAGTACCTGGACGCCAGCGCGAACAGTTGGGTCAAGGTCGGCGTGATGATCCGGCAGAACGCCGAGGCCGGCGCGGTCAACGTGTTCATGGCGCTGACGGGCGGCGACGGCGGCGGTGCGACGTTCCAACAGCGGATGACGGCCGGCGGCGCGTCGGTCTCTCAGCACACCTACGAAGACGGTCCGTTGGCTCCGCCGTACTGGGTGCGGGTGACGCGTGAAGGCAACACGCTTCAGGGCTACACTTCGCCGGACGGCGAGACGTGGACGCCGCGCGGCGATACGATCACGCTGGCGATGACGGACCCGGTGCTGATCGGTCTGGCCGTGACCAGCCACAACGTCAATCAGGCCACCAGCGCCGAGTTCTCGAACGTGGCCTTCACGGGCAACGTCACCGGCGACTGGCAGGTCGCCGAGATCGGCGTCGCCCAGCCAGCGGGCAACGCGATCGCGCCGCTGTACGTGGCGCTGGAGGACACAGCCGGCGGGTCGGCGGTCGTGACGCATCCGGATGCGAACATCGTGGGCCGCTCCGGCTGGACCGAATGGCAGATCCCGCTAAGCGATCTTGACGGTGTGAATCTCAGGCGGATCGATACGATGGCCATCGGCATCGGCAGCCGGACCAACCCGACCGCCGGCGGTACGGGTATCGTCTTCATCGACGATGTCGCCTTTGGCCGACCTGTCGCAGTCGAATGACATGTAAGACAAACGATTTGCCCTATATCCAGGGGGTCGGGGTTCAGGGGTCGGGCAGGGCCATCCTGCCTTTGACCCCTGCCCCCTGGTCGTTAGTGACTGGTTGTTCGTTGCCGATTGCCGGTTGCTGTCACCTGGCAACCGGCAACGGAGAACCGAGAACCCCAGACCGACGGGCTTGACGGCACCGGAGGATCGGATAGAATCCGGCCTTGGCTGCCTCGCCGCGTCCCTGTGCCTGATCGCGGTACGAGAGGAAAGCCGCCGGGAAACGGCGCCATCGTTTCCATGAGATCGCAGATGATCCATCGCAACAGCACAACGATCGCAGGACATCCGGCATGACAGAGGCCAACGTCGTGGGCCTGGTCGCAGGCGGAGGCCGGCTGCCGTTCATGGTCGCCGCCGGTGCGAAAAGAGCAGGCCGACGTGTGATCTGCGTGGGCTTGGCCGGCTATGTGGATGGGGCGCTGGCATCCGAGGTGGACGTGTTCTACGAGGCGGCGGTGGCCCGTCCCGGCAGTTGGATTCGCCGCCTTCGCCGGCATGGCGCGATCGAGACGATCATGGTCGGCACCGTCACGAAGTCGCACCTGTTCACGCCGCGGCGAATTCTGCGCTACGTGCCGGACTGGCGGGCGTTTCGCATCTACTACTGGCGGCTTCGCGGCCGGCCCAAACAAACTGACGTGCTCCTGAGGGCCCTGGCCGACGAGCTGGCCACCGGCGGCATTCGCTTGGAGAACTCCACGATGTACTGCGAGCAATACATGGCCGATTCGGGCGTCATGACGAAGCACCAGCCCGCTGCACAGGTGCTTGGCGATATCGAGTTCGGCTGGCCGCTGGCCAGGCAGCTCGGCGACATGGACATCGGCCAGGCCATCGCCGTCCGCGAGAGGGAGGTGATCGCCGTCGAAGCGATCGAGGGAACCGCCGAGATGATCAAACGGGCCGGCCAGTTCTGCAAGGCCGGAGGATGGACCCTCATCAAAACCGCCAAACCCCGGCAGGACCCGCGATTCGATGTGCCCTGCGTCGGGCCCGAGACGATCCGTGATCTCGCCGCCGGCGGCGCCGCGTGCCTGGCGATCGAGGCGGGCAAGACCATCGTCATCGACAAGCCCCAGACCATCGCCCTGGCCGACCAGCTCGGCATTTGCATCGTCGGCCGCTGATCGCACCGGCCCTGGGGCTATTGCGCCCCCATTTTTTGCAGCTCCATCGTCGCCCTCGAGTCGCCTGTCTGCTGCGATTTTCGCAGGGCCTCGATGGCCAGTTCCGTCCGTCCCAGCCTCTGATAGGCGATCCCGAGAAACAGATACGCCGAGCCCAGGTCTGGATATCCCAGTTCTATCGCCCTGCTCAGCAGACCGGTGGCCTGCTCGGTGGCCCCCGTCTGGAGCCGCACGGCACCGAGCCAGAAGGTCGCATGCACATGGGCCGGACGAAACCGCAGGGCCTCCTCGTAATCGGCCATAGCCCGGCCCCACTGCTCCGTCGCGCGATACGCGTCGGCACGCTCGCACAGAGCCCGTATATTCACCGCGTCGGCCTCGATGGCCGCACTGAAGTCCGCGATCGCCCCCGCCGGGTCCCCCCTCTTCTGCTTCGCCAGGCCTCGATTGATGAGGTAGTCGCCCTTGGGCCTGACCTCGACCGCACGGTCGAAGTCGGCCAAGGCCTGCTGCCAGCGGCCGAGATAGGCATGGCAGCCGCCACGATTGTTCCAGGCAAGATCCGAGCGGGGATTGAGCTGCAGCGCCCTGTCGAAATCGGCGATCGCCGCCTCATGACGGCCGGCCTCAGCTTGGGCCAGACCGCGATTGAGCCAGGCGACCCAAAGGTCGGTCCGCCGGCCGAGGACATCGTCCCACAGCGTCAGACTGTCTTTCCAGACCCCGATTCGCTGGAATGTGGCATGCCCGAGAAGGACCGCCACGACGACCAGGCCCGTCAGTGCCGCCGCTCGAGCGATGCGGCCGCGCGAAGCGATCCGCACGACCAGCATTCCGATCAGGAAGAACAACCCGATACACGGGACATAGGCGTAGCGATCGCAGACCATCAGCTCGCTGATGGGCACGACCTGGATCACCAGGACCAGCGAGGCGAGCATGAACAGGGCCGCAAAGGCCAGGAGCCTCCGGCGCCGGCCGCTGAACCAGATCGCCGCTGCCAGAGCCGCAAGGATCAGAGGCGCCATGTAGTAGAGAACCGGCAGCCACCCGTCCGGCTTGCTCGGAAACGGATAGAACACCGACAGGTTCGCCGGCCAGAGCAGCTTGCCGACATACCACAGACAGGAATAGCACACGATACAGATCCGCTCCAGCAGCGAGTATCGCAGGGCAAAGTCCTGAAGGTGACCGGCGCCGCCGCGGGCGTACACCGCGATCGCGCCGAATACAATCGACAGCAGGACGAAGGGCGCCTTCTCGAGAAGCACCCGGCGGACCGGCCGCCGCCCCAGGTAGAGGTCGATCACAACCAGCACCAGCGGGAGCGTCGCGGCACTGCTCTTGGCCAGCAGGGCCAACAAGAACAGCCCCCACACCACCGCCAGATGCCACATCCGGCCGGAGCGACTGTACGCCAGATAGACGACCAGGGCCCCCAGATAGAACAACGTCGAGAGCAGGATGCTCAGCGAGGAAACCCACGCGACCACCTCGACCTGCAATGGGTGGACGGCAAACAAGGTCGCGACGATCAACGCGATGCCCTGCCGCTGCGCCAGCGATCCGATCAGGACATACACCAGCACGATGTTCGCCAGATGCAGCAGGACGTTGACCGTGTGGTAGGCTCTGGGGTTCAACTCGAAGAAATGGTACTGAACGGCGAAGACCAGCGAGGTGAGCGGCTGATACAGCGAGACCGTGAAACTCGAGAAGATGTCCTTCAGGCCCTCCGCCGACAAATCGCGGATCACCGGATTGGCGACCACCTGCTTGTCGTCGTCCCAGTTGGTGAAGCCGTGGTTGAGAGCCGGCAGATACAGAAGCGCCGTGATGGCCACCACAAACCCTATGCCCACCCGATGGCGCCAACGTCCGGGCGCACCGGCCGTACGTCCCAGTCGGCCTTGAGTTCTCACCGGCTTTCCGTGTCTTCGCTTGCCTGGGCTCTGCGCCATGCACTCTCAACCGATAATGGCTAATCACGAGCCAACCGTTCTGCACCCATCCCACGGGGCGACATGATCCGGCCCTTCAGTGGCTGCGATTTGATGAGGCCACTGTATCACAGTCCGACCGCGCCGGCAACGGCGTAGCAGGCTCCCGACCGCGAGCAGGAGCCCGATCAAAAAGAAGACGCCGCATACGCTCCGTGCGAGCGTACGCGGCGTTCTTCAGTCGCTTGGCGAAACGCGATAGTGGCCCGTCTGCCACGAGCCTGCGATGTACGTACTATTCTTCTACGGCCGGCTCCAGGGCCTTGACTTCCTCGGCCGAGAGGGCTCGGTCGTACACGCGGAAATCGTCCAGGATGCCGTTGCAGTCCTCGTTGCCGCTGTGGCCGCCGCCGAGGAACACCGTGGCGCCCGGATCGACCCATTCGGACTGGTTGCTGGTCACAAATTCGCCATTCATGTAGAGCAACTGGTCGACGACCGCCGGGTCATCCACGCTTCGTTCCCAGGTCATCACAATGTGATACCAGTTCTGCGCCTCCATGAAGTAGCCGCGGACGTAGCCTGTCTGAATGCGGCCGGCGAATTCGCCGCTGCCGTAGACCCACATCTCCCAATCGTTGCCGTCGCCGCTGTTGTCGAGGATGCTATTGTAGTCGAAGAGCATCGTCGGCTGGAACCACAGCGCAATCGTGCCCCGCTCGGCGTAGACGAAGTCGATCACAACATAGTCGTTGTCGGTGCTGCCGTCGGTCCCGGACAGTTGCAGAGCCTGTCCGTGGACCCCCTCGACGAACGCATGGTCACCGTCGGCGCCGTCCACCAAGTACGCGGGGAAACCACCGGCAACATCGAAGACATCTCCGTCGAGAGGCAGATGAACGATCAGCCCGGAATCACCGAAGGGCCACACGTCAATGACGACGCTGTCGCTATCGGTGAATTGCCCATCGTCGGCGGTCAATGAAAACGTATACAATCCGGGAACGGCAATGACCATAGCGGTCTGTGCGGCGGTCGGGTCCTCGATCGTCACGTCGGCGGGACCGTCGACCATCTGCCACAACTGGGCAACTTCACCGTCCGGACTGCCATCGACGTCTTCGACGCTGCCGGCCAGAGTCACCGTCACCGTTCCGTCCGCCGTGAGCCACACGGTCTGGTCCTCGCCCGCATTGACGGACGGCGGCTTGTTGTCGGGATAGACCAGTTCCAGGATTCTCTCGGGAGCAATCGCCCGGTCGAAGATCATCACTTCGTCGAACGTGCTGTTGCAGAACATGTTGTTGGGATGGCCGCCGCCCAGGAAGAAGGTGGCGCCCGGATCGATCCAGGTGCCGGTCGTCTGCTCCATCAGCCTGGCGTTGACGTACAACTGCGTGGTGACCCGGCCGGGCTGATTGGGATCGCGGGCCCACGTGCAGGCGAAATGCCACCACTGGTCCTGGCCATCGCCATCATCGGCCAGGGCATTGAGATTAGCCGTCACGGCGGTGTTGGCCTCCACGCGGAAGCGGGCCCGGGAATCGCCATAAATCCACATCTCCCAATCGTCGCCGTTGCCGGAGTTGTCGAAGATGGAGTGGTAATTATAGAAATTGATGGGCTTGACCCACATCGCAATCGTACCGCTGTCGGGCAGGGTCAGATCGAGAGCGACCCAGTCCCCTTCTTCCGTCAGATCGTCACTGAGCAGATTCAGCCCCTGTCCGACCTTGGCCTCGGTGTACTCGGAGATCCCATCCTGACCATCTACGATCGTGCCATCGTTGTTGTTGCCCGAGGCGTCGTTGACGTCCTGGCCATTCCAGGGCTCGTCGAAATTCCAGTACACGATCAGATCGTTGTAGTCCTGGACCCAGGCGCTGATCACGACACGATCACCGGCCACAAACTCGCCGTCGGCGGCGGACAATTCCAGCGTGTACTGGCCGGGCGCCGTAATCGTCGCAGTAGCAGTCGCGCTGTTGGTCGGTTCGATCGCGATCCCGTCCGGCCCGCCGACTTTCTGCCACGCCACCGGCACGTTCGGATCTTCATCCGTGATGGTACCCACCAGTTCGACCACAGCGGCGCCGGTCTCGTCCAGCTCAACGGTCTGATTGGCGCCGGCGTCAACCGTCGGGGCGACATTCTCACGCAGTACGGTGTCACCGGCCAGTCCGAGCGTCAAGACCTCGCTGGTGGTCAGCGGTCGGTCCCATATGGCTACGGTGGTGATGTCGATCGGCGCATCGTCGCCATCCTGGTTGTATCCGGCACAGAACAGCAGCAGCGTCTCGGCCAGGCTGTAGCGCCCGTCGATCCCCTGTTGACTGCCCTTGAGGATCTCGGCGCCGTCAAAATAGACGTCGTGCCGGACCCCGTTATCGACGACGATCACCATCCGATACCAGATGTCCGCTTCCGTGCGGAAGCCGGCGGCGCTGGTATAGCCGACGGCGGTGATGCCGACGTCGCCCGACGAGTTGATGGTCCAGTCGGAATCGTCGGCGTTGGTCGGATCGGTCTGGAACAAGTCGTTGTACCCGTTGGGCGGATCGTTCAGGCTGCTGGGCAGATAAGCGAAATCGATCAGCAGGGTCCATTCGTTGACCTTGGTCCCCTCCCCGTTCGGTGCGATGCCGTGCGTGCAGACGAAGTAGCTGCCCTCGCCGATCGTGATCGCGCCGTCGTCGGCATCGACGCCGAAGATCTCTTCCAGGGATCCGACCAGCTCCAGCGGCTGGCCGATCGTCGCGGCCGTGTAATCGGGACCGTTGAATTCCCACAGCCCTTTCGGCTCGGGAATCTGTGCCTGCCCCTGCGAGGCGCAGGCTACCATGAGCAGTAACCACGTGAGTCTTTTCATGCCTTTCTCCTTTTTGTTGAGTTGTGATGGGTGCCGCAGATTTATTGAGGATTCAGAGGCGACAGACGCGCGCCATCCGGTGCACAATACCGCCAGGAATCCTCCCGATGCACGGTCTGAACCTGCCCATCGAGGAACACCGCATTCACCACTCCCTCCTCGGGATCGCGCGTCAGGTGGAAGGTGCCGAAGCTGTCCCACTTCTGATAGACGCACATGGCGGTATCGTTGAAGGCATAGATATTGTAGGGTTCGGTGATCCAGAGATTCTCTTCGGCGAAGAAGAAGACCTCCGAATGGCGTTTGATGCTGATGGCGTTCTTCAGACTGAGGTAGGAATTCATCGCGTAGTTGTAGTTCGGTTCGATCGGTATGCTGTCCACGTGCTCGGGATGCGTCGGACCATATTCGTTCGCAATGCGATAGAAAGACGGGCAGATATGGATGCCTTTGCCCTTGAGATACGGCCAGAAGGGGCCGGCGTACTCGGGGTGCTTCTCGAGATCATAATCCGGGTTGTGCCAGCGGCAATACCGGTGCGGCTCACCCCGGTACTCTTCATGCTTGTTGTAAAAGCTGGTCCAGGCGTCGGGCATCTTCCCGCCGTTGTCTTCGATGTACATGAAGGCCAGAACGCCGTAGGATTTGAGGTTCGACTTGCAGACGACGAAGCGGGCCTGCTCTCTCGACCGATTCAGCGCCGGCACCAGAATGCCGGTCAGCAGCGCGATGATGGCAATCACGACCAACAGCTCGATCAACGTGAATCCCGTATGTCGGTGGTTCCTCATGATCCAGGGTCCCTTAAGCAACGCAGTGAGCATTGACGTTCGGCACGAAACACGCATCCATTTACGGCATTGTTGTTTTGAGCCGATTAGGATTGCATTCAAAACCGGTTACGCCTCCATGTCTCGACACGAAGCTTTCCTACGACGAATACCATCGACCTTTCCACCGCAGGCATTCCTCGGGCTCCACATTTCCTATACAGTAATAGAACACGAAAGACAAGCAAATTCGCCTCCCCTCTGCCCTGGATGCATGTCCGACCCATGTTTCGGATTGCCGGCGCAGTTCGCCCAAGTATAATCAGATGCAACTCTGTGCATCGGGACGGGAAGTCTGTGTCAAAGGGACAGGTAGACCGAGTAGGAGACAGCCATGTCTATGGGTCTGAAACACTCGATTTTTTGTAGTGTCCTGGCGTTTCTTGGGATAGTGACCTTGATGAGTTCGTCGAGTCGGGAGGCCCTTGGCGGCGGTGCGGGTCCGGCCGCTCCGGACGGATACGACGACCACCGGCACATGATGGACCAACTGGGCATCCGGGCCTTGCGGCCGGGCGAGAGCGGCCAGAATCAGGAGCGGTTCACCGAGGAAAAGGCCAATCCCTGCCACGACACAATGCCCGATGTGCTGACCATGAAGGGCGGAGCCAGGGTGACCAGGCCAGAGCAATGGGCCGCGAGGCGGGCGGAGATCGTCGAGGACTTCGAGCGCGAGGTCTACGGACGGATTCCGCCGAACGTGCCCAAAGTGACTTGGGAGGTGACGGCGACAACCGACGGCGACAGCGGCGGCATTTCGACCGTCACCAGGACGCTGGTCGGCCACGCCGACAACGCGGCGTGGCCACAGATCTCAGTGAACATCGCAGCGAGCTTCACGGTCCCGGCCGGCACAACCGAGCCGGTGCCCATGATGCTCGAGTTTGGATTCGGCGGCGGCTTTGGCGGTGGGCGAGGCGGCCGCGGCGGGCCATCCTGGACGCAGCAGGCCATCGCCAACGGGTGGGGCTACGGCTTCGTCAATCCCGGCAGCATCCAGGCCGACCGGGGCGGCATGAGCCTGCGCCAGGGCATCATCGGCCTGACCAACAAGGGCGAGCCTCGCCGGCCCGACCAATGGGGCGCCCTGCGGGCCTGGGGCTGGGGCGTCAGCCGGCTGATCGACTTCTTCGAGGCCAATCCCGACGTCAAGGTGCACCCGAAGAAAGTCGGCATCGAGGGCGTGTCTCGTTTTGGCAAGGCCGCACTGGTCGCGGCGGCCTTCGACGAACGCATCGCGGTCGCCTTTGTCGCCTCCTCGGGCGAGGGCGGCGCGAAGCTGCATCGCCACATCTTCGGCGAGGCGATCGAGAACCTCACCGGCAAGGGCGAGTATCATTGGATGGCGGGCAATTTCCTCAAGTACGGCGCCTCCGATCCCTGCATGACAGCGGCCGATCTGCCCGTAGACTCGCACGAGCTGATCGCGCTGTGCGCCCCGCGTCCATGCTTCATCAGCTACGGAGTCCCGCCGGGCGATCCGCCTTGGGTAGACGCTCGCGGCAGCTTCATGGCCGGCGTGCTGGCCGGCCCGGTATACGAGCTCCTGGGCAGGAAGAGTTTCGGCACGCCCGGCAATTACTTGACCGACCCGATGCCGCCGGTCGGAACGCTGATCGGAGGCGAGCTGGCCTGGCGCCAGCACGAAGGAGGACACACGTCAGGACCCAACTGGCCGGCCTTCTTCGAATGGATAGGCCGGTACATCAAGGCCTCGCCGCTGCCGGCGGCGGCCATCACGCCAGTCCCCGCTGGCGTTCAGTCCGTCGAACGCACGGACCAGAACTCGCGAACCGCCCACGCCCAGTTGCTCGAAAAGGCTCGGAGAGGCCGCATCGATGTCTACTTCGAAGGCGATTCCATCACCCGCCGCTGGGGAGCGTTGGACTATCCCCAGTTGCTGGCCAACTGGCGAGAGAACTTGTTCGGCTGGAACGCGGCGAATTTCGCCTGGGGCGGCGACGGCGCACGGAACATCCTCTGGCGTCTTGAGAACGGGGAACTCGACAACGTTCATCCCAAGGTGATCGTGCTCATGGCCGGCACCAACGACGTCGGCGGCTCGCCCTCGCGCGGGGACGACGATCCGAGGATCGCAGAAGTGACCGCAGGCATCGAGGCCATTCTCGATATCTGCCGGGCCAAGGCGCCCGAGGCCACGATCATCCTGATGGGCATCACCCCTCGCAACGACCGCTCCGCCCATCCCACGGCGGTCATGCCCGTGATCGCCAGGATCAACGAGAACACTGCCAGACTCGCCGACGGCAGGATGATCCGGTATCTCAACATCAACGACCGGCTCGCCGACCAGGACGGCAAGCTATACAACGGAATGACGGTCGACGGGTTGCATCTGTCGCTCAAGGGCTATCAGGTCTGGGCCGACGCCCTGAAACCGGTCCTGACGGAACTGCTCGGCCCGCCCGCCGACGAGGACCACGCCCCGCCCCCCACCGGCGATCCCAGCGCCACAACCAAGCGGCCATAGGAGACGCTCTTGAACAACCCCTGCGACCAAGGCCCCATCGCCGTCAAGTGCGCATGACAAGGGCCTGGAGTGATGCGGTCAGGCGTTATCTTGCCTGTGCGCCGGATGCCCGGCGGGGGTAAATAGCCATCCGCTCCTGCTACGGACAGATCAAGGCGTCAATCGGCGACCCCAGCGCTGCCTCCATCCAGGCGCAGGACCCCCGCATACGGAACAGGGAAGGAATCGGTAGCCAGGGGGATGAGTACCCCGTCGAGCACCGTCTCAAGACAAGATTCTGTGCCCACGAATGGCAGCCACGCGAGAGAATAGGGGATCTCAATCTCTCCGCTACCTTCCGACCAGGTATCGTTGAAGCCGGAAAGCCCTCCGAATGTGGCCGCGACCCACAGGCCGTGAAAATACTGGCGGTAGATGTCATACTCTTCGGCGGTGAGGTCAAACGAAGTGAATCGGGCACCGCCGATGCGCTCCGCCACGGTGACGATCCTACGCATCTTCTCTCGCAGATCCTCGTCATGAAATCCGATTCTCAACGCCATGCGTGTCGCAAATTCCCCAGCAGGCGGCCAGCCGAGAGCAAAGACGACCTTTTGCTCAGCGGGACGTGATAGGGAGAAAGACCCGATTCGTTCCTCACCTGCGCGCAAACGAATATAGCGCCCCGCATAGTCCCTTGGGACAGACGGCCACCGTTCATACAGAACCTCAAGCTGCTTGCGAACCACGAGGGTTAGACCATCCTCGGCCATGTAGACGTCATGATACGGGGGCACGCCTTTGCCCTTACTGTCCTTGAGATAGACCGCGTCGCAGACCCAGATGTCATGTGTGCGCCGATTGACGATCTTATACCGCACCTCCACGCTCTGGTCGTTGACGTCGAGCCCCGTCAGCGCAACCACAGGAGCCTCCCCCTGCGGCTCTCGCCCCTCGCGTCCCTCTGTGGCCGTGGCGAAGCATACCGCCAGCACGCAGAGCACAAATGCCAGAGATAACGCACCAAGCCCCTTCATCCCCGTGCCCTTTCGATCCTATGAGTGCAAGAATAAGAATCTCGATCGCGTCCTGTCAAAACCACAAAGCCAGTACACCCGGCAGCAGAAGAAAGACCCATCCCATCAACTGAACCGCCCATCCGGGACTGGCCGAGGAGATCAACCCGTACCGCGCACCGACCAGACCCTCGCCCAGTTCCTCGCCGTACCAGATGCATCCAAGGGACAACGCCAGCCAGAACAGAATGCCGACAAGTCCCTCGAAGAAGTCTTGCGTAGAAGAACTCCCTTCGTCAAGGCCAGAGAGAAAAGCCCATACCCCAAGGACCACATACGCAGCGGCAACCGGAATCGAAAGCCACTTCAGACGTTCCATCTCGTACTCGCTCCTGCTACGGACAGATCAACGCGTCAATTGGCGAACAGTGCCGCCAGGGCGTTGAGCAGGTTCTGGCGCATCTGGCCGCAGACGGTACCAACCTTCTTGACAAGACGCTGTTTGTCCACGGTTCGGACCTGGTCGACGGCGGCCACGCCGGGCTTGCCGGCGACCTTCGTGGCGACTCGAAACGGATACGTCTTGCCCGTCGTCAATGGGACCACGATCACGGTGCGCAGGTGTTTGTTCAACTCATCCGGACTGACAATAACCGCCGGTCGGGTCTTCTGAATCTCACTGCCGATGGTAGGATCGAGGTTGACCAACCAGACTTCGAATCGGTTCATTCCCACGATCCTTCGAAGTCATTCAAGACGCCGTCCCAGTCGGCCAGGTCATCGTGACCGCTGTCATGGCATGCCTGCGCGGCCGCCTCCCATCCGGCCCGGGCCGGGCGCGCGGAGGAGAGAATCACTTTGCCGTCTCTGACTTCCAGGTCGATCTGGTCTTCCAGACCCGCCTGCTCGATCACCGCCTTCGGCAGGCGAATGCCCTTGGAGTTCCCGATTCGTATCAGTGGTATCAGCATATCCGGACCTTTCCCATTCGAGACGTCGGCGGCAGACGTAATTACAATATACCCACACTCTGCGCCGCGGGCAAGGGAAAAGCAGCAGAACCGACGGGCGGGGTCGGGGGTCGGCGATCAGCGGTTGGCGTACATGGTGCGGTAGTAGTTCTGGTAGTCGCCGGAGACGACGTGAGACAGCCACTGGGCGTTGGCCAGGTACCAGTCGATGGTCTTGGCG
>Ga0209510_1000768_pt1 | contig 40717 bp, 47 predicted proteins | sample BiotimSIPDNA_FD_185749 | JGI IMG/M metagenome (GOLD analysis project Ga0209510, IMG submission 185749) | Anaerobic biogas reactor microbial communites from Washington, USA - Biogas_R1 time_0 SIP DNA (SPAdes) (version 2) | ecosystem: Engineered > Bioreactor > Anaerobic > Unclassified | place...
AAGGAGGTGATGCCAAAATGAGGTACGTCCCACACGAATACCAGCAGTTCTGCGAAGACAGGATCGTGAAAGAGCCCGCTGTCGCTCTTTATCTGGAGATGGGCCTTGGTCTACGGTAAAACCGCAATAGTTCTGTCCGCCATCCGCAGGCTGAAGTACGACCTGTTCCAGGTACACAAAGCTCTGGTCATCGCCCCATTGAAAGTGGCGGAAGCGACCTGGACGGGCGAGGCCCGGAAGTGGGACCACCTTCACGGCCTGCGCCTGTCCCTGGTGCTGGGCAGCGAGCATGCGCGCTTTGCCGCCCTGGACGCGCCCGCCGACGTCTACGTCATCAACCGGGATAATGTGGCATGGCTTGTTGCGCAGCTGCGTCAGGACTGGCCCTTCGACATGGTGGTCATCGACGAGCTGACCAGCTTCAAGAACGCCAGCGCCAAGCGCTTCCGCGCGCTGAAGGCCGTGCTGCCCGCCATCCGCCGCGTGGTCGGCCTGACCGGCACGCCGGCGCCCAACGGCATCGCCGACCTGTGGAGTCAAATTTATCTGCTGGACCAGGGCAAACGCCTGGGCCGCACCCTGACCAGCTACCGCGAGCAGTATTTCAGCTTCAACCCCTACACCCACGAGTACAAGCCCCTGGCCGGCGCGGAGGAGAAGGTGCGGGAGAAAATCCGCGACATCACCATCAGCCTGTCCGCGGCGGACTACCTGCAGATGCCGGAACTGGTCGTCGACGACATCCCGGTGGCGCTGGACCGGAAGGCGGCCGCGGCCTACCGGGCGATGGAAAAGGACATGCTGCTGAGCCTGGACGGGGAGACCGTCACCGCGGCCAGCGCGGCCGTGCTGACCAACAAGCTGCTGCAGCTGTGCAGCGGCGCGGCCTACGCCGAGGACGGGAACGCGGTGCCGGTGCACGACTGCAAGCTGGACGCCCTGACGGAGCTGGTGGAGGGCCTGGACGGCGCGCCGGCGCTGCTGTTTTACGGCTATCAGCACGAGGTGCCCAGGATGCTGGCCGCCTTGAGGAAGTTGAACCCGGGCATCCGTGCGCGCGTGTACCAGGGCGCCCGGGACGCGGAGGACTGGAACGCGGGGCGGGTGGACGTCCTGCTGGCGCACCCGGCCAGCTGCGCCTACGGCCTCAACCTCCAGCAGGGCGGGCATCACGTGATCTGGTTTACCCTGACCTGGAGCCTGGAGCTGTACCAGCAGGCCAACGCGCGGCTGCACCGCCAGGGACAGGCGCACCCCGTCATCGTGCACCGGCTGTTGGCCCAGGGCGGGATGGACGAGGCGGTGGCAAAGGCCCTTGAGCAGAAGGACGGCATCCAGGACGCGCTGCTGGAGGCGCTCAAGGCGCGCATTACGAAAGCGAGGGAATCCGCGGCATGACAGGAGAACAGTTTTTAAGTTCCATCCGCTACCTGGATTATGAGATCACGGCGCTGGACACCTCCCGCGTGCGGATGGAGGGCCGCCGGCAGGACCTGCTGGAGAAGGCGGCGAGCTTTGGCGCCAACCTTTCGGGCAACCGCGTGCAGCATGCTGTCGGAAGCAAGACCGAGGACATCGCCGTGCAGTTGGCGGACCTTATCTCGGTGGAGGAGCTGGCGCGGAAGATGGAGAACTACCAGCAGATGATCAACCAGCGCATCGACATGCTGGTGGACTTGAAACGCCAGGCGACGGATTTAATCAATCGACTGCCGGACACCAGGCACCGGGCTGTACTGACCTACAGATACCTTGATAACCTCAAGTGGTCAACGATTGCCGACCTGATGGGGTACGCGCAAAACTGGGTGGAAGGCCGGTTAAAGGCACAGGCGATTGAAGCCTTCGAGGGGCTTTATAAAAACAGTCAAGTAAAAACAAGTATCATTTGACGAAAAGATGTGATACCTTAGAGTCGCAAGAGCCGGGCGGGTGCGCCGGGCTCTTTTCCGTTGATAAATGTGTGTGTGCCGCGCGGGGCTCCCCCGCGCCGGCGGGGCGCGTTGAGCGCAAGGACCGCAGTGTGGTGGGGCTGGGGTCAACAATTTCACATTAAACGACAGGAGGCCGCATGACGATTCCTGACACGGTTCACATCGGCGGGCTGCCGTACGCGGTGAGCAGGGTGCCGCCCAGCCTGCTGGGCGAGCAGCGTGAGGGCCTCATCAGCTACCGCGAGCAGGTGATAACCGTGGTGGACGCGGACACCGACTACGCGAAAATCACCTTTCTGCATGAGTGCCTCCACGGGATGCTGGAAGCCCTCGGCTTAACCGAGGCCAACCAGGACGAGCGCCTGGTGGACGGCCTGGCGCACCAGCTGTACCAGCTGCTGGAAGACAACCCGGCGCTGCTGGAAGCGGGAGACGATGAAGGCGGGGACAGCTGATGACGGGGCCGAGGATTCCGGAAGACATCCGCCGGAAGGTGAAGGAACTGAAGGATTCCGGGCTGACCTGGGCGGAACTGTCCGTGCGCATGCAGCGGGAGCACCCGGAGGAATTCGGGCATCTGGATCTCGTCCAGGTGCGGACGCGCTGCCGCAACGCGCTGGCAAACGAGCGCCTGTGCGGGCTTGCCGGGGCGGAAACGGCCGGGAACGGCAAGGAAGGGCCCGAATCACCCGGGAACGGCAAGCAACGGCCCGCGCCGGCCGGGAACGGCAGGAAACCGCAGCCGACGGGCGAGGCATCGGCGGACAAACTGCTGCAGCTGCTGGGCCGCGGCGGGAGCATCCAGGACATCAGCGGGCAGATGGGCGTATCCCCCCGGGTGGCCGAGGCGATGATCCAGGACATCCGGGAGCAGGGCTACAACCTGCAGGAAAAGCAGGGCGTGCACAGCCTGAGCAAAATCCTGCCGCCGACGGACAACTGGGTGGTGAAGCCCTGGGGCGGGGAGAAGACCGTCCGCTTCGGCCTGGTGTCTGACACGCACATCGGCGGCGTCGACACCCAGCTGACGCTGCTGCACCACCTGTACGACAAGTTTGAGCTGGAGGGCATCACCGACGTCTACCACGCCGGCGACCTGACCGACGGCGAGAAGATGCGGCCGGGGCACGAGTACGAAATCTACATGCACGGCGCGGACGCCCAGGCGGAGCACGCGGTGAAGGTGTACCCGAGCCGGCCCGGCATTACGACCACCTTCATCACCGGCAACCACGACTATTCCTTTGTGAAGACCCTTGGCCTGGACATCGGGCGCCAGATCGCCGCACAGCGCGAGGACCTGGTCTACGCCGGCTACATGTCGGCCATTATCCAGCTCAGCCCCGGCTGCACCCTGGAGCTGCGGCACCCGCAGGACGGCAGCGCCTACGCGATGAGCTACAAGCCGCAGAAGATCATCGAGGCGCTCTCCGGCGGCGAGAAGCCCAGCATCATGGCCATCGGGCACTATCACAAGATGATGTACATGGAGTACCGCAGCATTCACAGCCTGCTGTGCGGGACCACCGCGGCGCAGACGGTGTTCATGCGCGGGAAGGGCTTAAGCGCCCACATGGGCGGTGTCATCGTGGAACTGAAGCTGCGGGAGGACGGCGTGATCAGCGAGTTCACACCCAGGTTTATCCCCTTCTACGCAGCGACCAAGGACGACTACAAGAACTGGATTTAACGAAAGGAGCGGCGCATGGGCAAACTGAAGAACGAGCGGCATGAGCGCTTCTGCCAGGAGTACCTGGTGGACCTCAACGCCACGCAGGCCTACATCCGCGCGGGCTACAGCCCCAAGGCGGTCAGCCAGTGCGCCAGCATGCTCCTGGCCAAGCCCGGCGTGCGCAAGCGCGTTGACGAGCTGCTGGCCATCCGCTCCGCTCGCACCGGCATCAACCAGGACCGGGTGGTCCGTGAGCTGGCGCGCATCGCCTTCCTGGATCCGACTGCATTGGCGGACCTGGATGAAGTCAAGATTTTGGAGAACGCTGCGGCGGATGACCGGGCGGCCATTGCCAGCGTGAAGGTGAAAAGCGGTAGCGACTTTACCGAGCGCGAAATCAAGTTCGCGGACAAGCTCAAGGCCCTGGAGCTGCTGGGTAAGCACCTGGGCATGTACACCGACAAAATTGACCTGACCACCGACATCGTGCTGGACTTCTCCGGCGGAGCGCCGGATGGCGATTAAGCTGACCGGCATTGAGAAGGCGGTCAACCCCGCCTTCCTCCCCCGCCTGCGGATGTACGAGCCGCGCATCATCGTGGAGTATGGCGGGGCGGGCAGCGGCAAGAGCCATTTCGTGGTTCAAAAGGTGGTCATCAAGGGCCTGGCGCAAAAGCGCCGGGTGCTGGTAGTGCGCAAGGTGGCCAGGACGCTGCGGGAAAGCGTGTTCAAGCTTTTCCTGCAGGTGCTTTCCCCCCTCCGGCCCGCGGTGCGCAATGTCAACAAAACGGACATGACCATCACCCTGGTCAACGGCACGGAGTACCTCTTCTCCGGCATGGACGACGCGGAGAAGATCAAGTCCATTGTCGGCATTGACGACATCGTGATCGAAGAGGCCACGGAGCTGCTGGAGGAGGACTTCACCCAGCTGCGCCTGCGCCTGAGAAGCCAGGGCGAGCACAACCAGCTGCACCTGATGTTCAACCCCGTCAGCAAGGCCAACTGGGTGTACCGCACGTTCTTTCTGGACCCGCCGGCCAACGCCGCGGTGTTCCACTCCACCTGGGAGGACAACCGCTACCTGCCCCGGGAGTATGTGGAGGATATCCAGCGGCTGCAGCGCACCAGCCCCGCGCACTACCGCATCTACGTGCTGGGGGAGTTCGCGACGCTGGACAAGCTGGTCTACCCGCTCTGGCAGAAGCGCATCGTCAGCCTGGACGAGGTGGCGGGGCTTCCGGCCTGGTGCGGGCTGGACCACGGCTACAACGACCCCGCCGCGCTGACCTGGGGGCACTACGCCGCCCGGGAGAAGCGCATCTACGTGACCGGGGAGTACCGCCGCGACGAGATGCTCAACGACCAGCTGTACCAGACCATCTGCGACCTGGGGCTGTCCCGGGCGCGCATCGTGGCCGACAGCGCGGACAAGAAGAGCAACGAGGAGCTGCGGCGCATGGGCCTGACCCGGCTGCAGCCCGCAGCCAAGGGCCCCGACAGCCTCATCAACGGGATCAAGTGGGTGCTCAGCCACGACCTGGTCGTCGATGAGCGCTGCGTCCACGTCATCAACGAGCTGGAGAACTACACCTGGGTCAAGGACAAGCGCAGCGGCGAATACCTCAACGAGCCGGTCGATGCCTTCAACCACCACCTCGACGCCCTGCGCTACGGCCTGGAGCCGATGCGGGGCACCGGCCTGGGCTTTGCCCCGACGCTGTCTTCCAGGACGCCCACCGACAGAATCTTTGTGAGGTAATCGATGCTGACAGACCTGAGCTTCCTGGACCGGGGCAAGCCCTGGCCGCCGCCCAGCGAAAAGGAACGCCTGGACACCTATGTGGCCAACCGCCTGCTGTTCCAGGCGGACCACGCGTCCGTGTTCAAGGACTCGCTCAGCCGCACCCTCCGCGCAGCGGAGAGCCTGGGCCTCGCCCTGCCCACCAGCTATGAGCTGTGCGTCAACTACTTCAAGCTCATCAGCGTGACGACCGCGGGGATGCTGTTCAACAAGGCGCCTGGCATCGTGGCAGGCGCTGAGCGCGATGAGGCGATGATGCAGGCGGTCCAAGACATCGACGACCGCAGCGACCTGCAGGATACCCTGTTCACCTGCGCGCTGGACGCCAGCCGATACGGGGACGGCCTGCTGTACGTGCACCGGGATGAGACCGGGAAGGGCATCATCGACATCAGCCGCCCGGACTGCTGGTACCCGGTCGTGGACGCGGCCAACCTGCGCCGGATCCTCTGGCACGTGCTGGCGGTGCCCTATGAAAAGCAGATCGCGGTCATGGGCCTTTCGCGCACGCAGAAGTACCTGCGCGTGGAGATTCACAGCAAGGGTAGTGTGGAGGTGCGCGACTACCTGATGCAGGAGGGTTCCATCGGCGCGATGCTGGGCACCCCCAGGATTGAGCAGACGGGCATTGACGGCTTTGCCATCATCCCGGTCAACAACCTGCGCAGCAGCGACCAGGTGCACGGCACAGACGACTACAACGACATCCAGAGCCTGGTGTGCGAACTGGAGGTGCGCCTGGCGCAGATCAGCCGCGTGCTGGACCGGCACACCGACCCGACGATGCAGGGGCCGGAGGAGGCGCTGACGGACTACACCGACCCGAACACCAGGGAGACGCACCGCGTCTTTATCCCTGGCAAATACTTTATCAACAGCTCCGGCGGCGTGGGCGGGGAGATCAAGTACACCACCTGGGAAGCGCAGCTGGAAGCCAACTTCGTGCAGATTGAGCGCCTTCTGAGCCTGATCCGGGTGATCAGCGAGATGGGCGCGCTGCTGTCTGACATGACCGACAAGCAGGGCGCGGTGCCCTCGGGCGCAGCGATGCGGCGGATGCTCTACGGGGCGATCAGCAAGATCAGCCGCCTGCGCAACCGCTTCACCCCGGCTATCAAGCAGGCGATGGTCGCCGCGGCCGCGCTCTCAGGCACAGACCTGAAGGACAAGCCCCTCTACATCGACTGGCCGGATGTGCTGCCGAGGGACCCGCTGGAGCAGGCGCAGATCGCTGACCTTCGCACCGGCGGCAAGCAGACCCAGAGCATCAAGCGCGCCATCATGGAACTGGATGAGCTGGACGAGGACGACGCGGAGAGCGAGCTTGCGAGCATCCGGGAGGAGCAGGAGGCCGCCATGCCCATGCTGGACAGCTTCAGTAGCCGCCAGGCCGAGGAGGAGGACGACCCGGGGTATGAGAACAGCGAGGGCGTATGACGCAGACGGAGCGGCTGGTGAAAATCTACCAGGACAGCCGCAAGCGGCTGTTGGCCGATATAGGACGCCGGAGGGTCTACGGCACCAGCACCTACTATCAGGAGGAGCTGATCAGGCAGATTGACCGGGAGCTGCGTCGGCTGAACGTGGACACAGCCGCCTGGGCGCAGGAGGCCATCCCTGCCGCCTATGCGCGCGGCGCACGGCTGGCGTATCAGGCGGCGTCCGCGGACACCCGCGCCATCGCCAGCGCAGCCTTTGGCGGGCTGAACACGCGCGCAGTGGAGATCATGGCCCAAAACACCCAGGACTTCCTGCAAATCACCAATAGCCTGGTGGCCAGACAGGCCCAGGATGTCGTGCGCCGGGTAGGCGTTGAGGTGACCGCCAAAAAATTCTCAGAGATGCTGACCGTGCGAGAGACCACCAAGCTGCTGGAAACACGGCTGGACGAAGAGGGCTTTTTTGCCAGGGTGCCCTTTAGGGATGGCCGCGGGAGCATGCGGCTGGACAGCTACGCGGAGCTGGTGGCCAGAACGACCACCGCCGAGGCGACCAACACCGGCACGCTCAACATGATGGGCGAGATGGGCCAGGTGCTGGTCAAGATGACCGCGCACAACACCACCTGCCGCGTGTGCGCGCCCCGTCAGGGGCGGGTGTACCGCACGGTGGAGGCGGAGGAGCTGCCGGAGGGGGATCCCAGGCGACAATTCCCCCACATCCGGGAGGGTATGCCGCGCTGGCCGACCTATAAGACGGTGCATCCCAACTGCTTTGTATCAGGGACGTCTGTTCTTGCTAAGGGCGTCATGGCGCATACCCGCAGGAATTACATTGGCGAAGTTGTTACTATTTCCGTCTCCGGTGGAAACAAGCTCACCGTCACTCCAAACCACCCGATATTGACCCCGAAAGGTTGGGTCAAGGCGGGAGCGCTCCTCAAAGGCGATAAAGTCGTCAAGTACGTTAGGAAAGATGACTTTTTCATTGGACAGGACCCAAACGATATACAAGTTCCAACCCTCATTGAGGATGTACCGCATGCGCTCAGGAAGGCGGGTAGCGTGTCTACCTACACCGTGGAAGGTACCCCCGAACAGTTCCACGGCGACGGTTCCTACGGCAAAGTCGCAATTGTAGATGCCAATAGCTTTTTGCGGAACGAACGAGAACCCTTTGGTGACAAGAAAATCCTTGAAAGCCAATTCGTAAACAGACTTAAATCTCGCTGCCCGCTCTTTGCCAAGCGCCCGTTTTCTCAGATCTTCTTCCGTCCGAGTCATACCCCGGACCGCGTCATGAGCGGCGCTTACACGCGCAATCCGCTCCTCTGGGGGCAGTCTTGCCATCATCTGCTTAGTCGCTTTAGAACGAGTTTTCGCAGGTGGGTAACCCGCTTCAGAAAGCCGGTTGCTGATGGTCATATCCCCAACCTTGAAGTGGACTGCAATTGCATGCTTGGACATACCACTTTCGTACATTCTGACAATTTCCTCGACCGGGAGCGACTTTCTATCACTTCTTGGTTTTCCAGCGATAGTTGGCCTGAGCTCCCTGAAGACAACTCCTTCAGCTTTGGCTTGTTTTTCAATCCTACCGACGCTAACACCGAGGATGGATGCAACCTGTTTAACAGTCTTTCCGGACAGGTAGAGCTTCTTGATGTGGTCCATGTTGAGTTCAATTTTTTTAGCGGCCATGTCTTTAACCTCCACACCCGTTCTGGTTGGTATCTTGCCAATGACATTATAACACACAACTGCGCGCACCGGCTGCTGCCCTACATCTGGACGCAGAAGGAGGCGGACGAGCAGCAAAAGGCGCTGGGCGAGGCGGAGAAGCCCTTCGACCTGGACCCGCGCGGCGAGGCGGAGCGGCTGCGCTATGAGAAGGCACAGCGGGAGAACGCCGAGCGGCTGCGCGACCGGAAGCAGTGGGAGCGGTACAAGGCGGTGCTGGGCGATGACGCGCCCAAGACGCTGAGCGGGTTCCGGGCGATGAAGCGGATGGATAGCGAGAACTATCAATTCATGCGGCTGGACTATGCCAGGCAAAACAAGCTGCTCCAACACCCTGAGCTGGCTCTGCCGAATGCCGTGAAAACGACCGCGGCTGACGCGAAATTCACAGAATACCTGTTCAATCCAAAAAACGCTGGCGGCATCGCAAAAGGCGTTGCTTTTACGCGCAGGCTGGGGTATGATTCAAGTAACTGGCAGTCCCTGCAAAGCAAGATTTTGCAAGCAGCCCCCAAATACCCTGCGACGCTCAGACAACAGGGAGAGCACGGTAGGAACTACGAGCAAAAGGTTGTACTTTGGGGAGAGAGGGGGCGGCCGGCTAATGTGGTCCTCGGATGGCAGAGCAAAGGAAACGAAACATGGCTGGCTACAGCATTGATCAAGGAGGTGGATACGAGTGCACATTAAGCAGTATAGCCGCGTGCAGTTAGTTGACGGCGCAGTTGGCGATGTTGTAGAAGTCTTCACGGATTCATCAGAAGGATATCTCATAGATACCGCTGACTCAGATCCCGCTGTTCCTTTGCATCCAGACTGGTTAAGAACAGTTTCCCGGAGCCAGGTGGCAGAAATCCTCTGGGAGCCCAAAGACTAAGACAGCCCAAACAAATCCCAAGCACCACGCGAAAGCAGGGTGCTTTTTCATTCCCCGGCAACCAGCCGCGCCGTCACACGTGCGGCTTTTGCATAAATACATTTCGCCCGAGGGAGCGGTAATCCCTCACGCGCAAGCGGGATGCGACCCCGTAAAAAGCGTGCGCGAAGGAGAACAGGATGACCAAGCAGGAGCTGATGGCGCTGGGCCTCAACGAGGAAGCAGCCGACAAGGTACTCAAGGACCACATCCCCTACGACAGGTTCAAGCAGGTCAACGATGACAAGAAGGCGCTGGAAGGCCAGCTGGCGGAGCGCGACAAGGCCATTGACGGCCTGAACGCGAAGCTGAAGGCGGGCGAAGACGCCGCCAAGTCCATCACCGACCTGCAGGAACAGCTCAAGCAGAAGGACGGCGCAGTGCTGCAGGCACGCAAGGATGCCGCCATCCAGGTCGCCCTCACCCAGGCCAAGGCCAAGAACGCGAAAGCGGTCCAGGCACTGCTGGAGGCGGACAAGCTGGAGCTGCAGGACGACGGCAGCGTGAAAGGCCTCAAGGAAGCCCTGGAAGGCCTGCAGAAGAGCGACGCGTACCTGTTTGAGCCGGCAAAAGCCCCCTCAGCCCCCCCGACATCCGGATTCAACCCGCCCGCCGACGGCGGAACCCCGGCACCCAAGTCGCTCCAGGAGGCCATTCAGGCCGGACTGGAAGCACAATCGAAAGGATGATCTAAATCATGGCAGTAACCCTAGCAGAAGCCAAGAAAAACGTGCAGGACGCACTGCAGCTCGGCGTAATCGACGAGTTCCGCAAGAGTAACTATCTCCTGGACAACCTCCCCTTCGCTGACGTCGTCAGCCCGACCGGAGGCGGCGCGACGCTGACCTACGGCTACACCCGCATCACCACCCAGCCCACCGCGGCCTTCCGCGCCATCAACGTGCCTTACAACTCACAGGAAGTGGCCAAGACGCGCTACACTGTGGACCTGAAGATCTTCGGCGGCAGCTTCGACATCGACCGCGTCATCGCGGGCATGGGCGGCATCGTCTCCGAAGTCACCCTGCAGATGCAGCAGAAGATCAAGGCCGCGCAGGCGCTGTTCAACGACACCGTCATCAACGGCGACAGCGCCGTGGACGTCAACGCCTTTGACGGCCTGGAGAAGGCCCTGACCGGCTCTTCTACCGAGTTTGTCCCGGCCGCGAACATCGTGCTGGACTCCAGCACCAACCTCGACGCCAACTACAAAGCCTTCCTGGACGTCCTGGACGAGTTCCTGATGGGTCTGGACGGACAGCCCTCCGCCATCCTGGGCAACCTGAAGCTGATCGCTAAGATCCGCGCCGTGGCCCGCCGCGCGGGCATGTACATGACCACGAAGAACGACTTTGGCCAGCAGGTTGAGATGTACGGCAACATCCCGATCATCGACCTGGGCGCCAAACCCGGCAGCACCGATCCCGTGTCCGGCATTGACGCGGGCGGGCTGACCAGCCTGTACGCGGTGCGCCTGGGCATGGACGGCTTCCACGGCATCAGCATGGCCGGCCAGCCGCCTGTAAGGGCCTGGCTGCCCGACTACTCGACCTCCGGCCCTGTCAAGACGGGCGAGGTTGAAATGGTCGCGGCCATCGCGCTGAAGGCCACAAAATCGGCAGGGGTGCTCCGCAAAATCAAGGTCCAGTAATGGCCAGGATTATCGCACCCAATGACGAATACAGCGGAACCAGCGCAAGCGTGGCATTCCAGCGGGGCGTCGGAGAGACTGACGACCCCGCGCTGATTGCCTGGTTCCAGGCACACGGCTACCGGGTGGAGCGCCCCATTGAGGCGCCGCCCGAAGACCCGCCTCCGGCTCCGGTGAAGCCCGCGCCCCGGCCGGCCAAGAAAAAAGAAAGGTGAAGAACTATGCCGAGAATTTTCGCTCCAAATGAGGAGCACGCATTCAATGCCGGCGGCGTCGCGTTTGTCAAAGGCGCGGCCGCACTGCCCGAGGGGCACGCGTCCCTGCCCTTCTTCTCAGCGGCAAAAGGGTACGACGTGGATGCCAGCAAGCACGCGCTGACGCCGCTGGACACGCTGTCCCGCGCCGACCTCAACCAGCTGGCGACCTACATGGGCATCACGCTGGTGCCCGCGGACGGGAAGCTCGAGGTCATCCGTGACATCGAGGGCCTCATCTCAACCCACCTGCTGGGCGCGCTGACGGTCGCGTCCGTCGCCCACGGCACCAAGGTCGGGTTCACGGTGGTCACCGTCACCGAAGCGCTGACCGGTACCAATGTCCATAAGTACAAGACCCACGCAACGGAAGCCCCTGCGCCGCTGTACGGCGACATCGCGGACAGCACCTGGCTCCCGCTGACCAGCGGAGCGACCGGTGGCATCGAACTGACCACCGGCCACAAGATCACGGTGGTGGAGTGCAACCCTGTGACCGGGTTCATTGTCGGTTCCGGCAATGACACTGTGGCGTCAAAGGGCGCGGAATAAGCTGAAAGGGGGCTGACCATGACCTACGCGACAACCTCGCAAGCAACCACTTACCATACAGCGCGGCTGACGGCAGCGGCATGGTCCGCCGTATCGGCCGCGGACAAACCCCTGGCCATCCAGAGCGCGGCTGACATCCTGGACGCCTACGCGGCAGGGCATGGCGGGTGGAGGGACGACGTTACACCCGCCGCTGTCCCCCAGGCCCTGACCAACGCCTGCAGCGACCTGGCGCTGACCCTGACCGACCCTTCCGCCCTGGAGCGCATCAAGGCGCAGCAGCAGGGCGTGACCAGCCTGAGCATCGGCAGCGCAAGCGAGAGCTACGCCGGCAATACCGCCATCGGGCTTGACGCCGTGCTGAGCCCGGCTGTCAAGGCCCTGCTCAGGCCCTACCTCAAACTGGCAGGGGGGAGCGTGCACATCCTATGAGCCGCTTTGACCGCCTGATGCAGGAAGACATCTCCGTTCAATCCATGACCGGCACCGACTATACCGGCGGGAAGACCTATGCCGCGGCGGCGACCATCAAGGGGCGCCTGGACTGGCAGCGGAGCCGCGTGCTCAACAGCCAGGGTGAGGAATCCCTGTCCGAAGCGGTCATCTACACAACCACACGGCTCAAGCCCGGCGACCTGGTGAGCGTGAATAGCATTGATTGGGAGGTGAAGGCCGTGAAGCAGCAAAAGGGACTCTACGGCGGAACCGACCACTGGGAGGTGAGGCTTTAGTGGCGTTTGAACTGACCGGCATCGACGACGTGATGCAAAAACTGGGGAGCGCGCTGTCGTCCACGGGCGACCTCACCAAAGCGGGGATGCAGGAGGTCGTGAGCGACATCTGGCAGCGCGCGGCGGACCGGGCGCCTGTTAAATCCGGCGCCCTCCGCGGAAGCGGAAGCCTGTGGGTGGAAGAGGAGGGCGACACAATCAGCGGCGAAGTGCGATTCAACGCCAAGTACGCAGCCGCCCAGCACGAGCACGTAGAGTACGCCCACCCACAGGGCGGGGAAGCCAAGTTCCTGGAAAAGGCCGCGCTTGAAAAGGCGGAGCAGGTCAGGGAACAAATCGCCGCCAGCCTCAGCGACCTGTTTGGAGGCCTGTGATGCTCAACGCCATCCGTAACTACCTGCTGACAAAGAACCTCAGCAACATCTACCTGGACATCATCCCCGACTACAAAATAACACCGGAGTGCATCGCGCTGTTTTGCTGGCAGAAGACACCGGCATCCCTGCACGACGGCAGCGCCGCGCACCGCATCCAGATCCAGGTGCGCAGGAAGACCACCGGCTACGCGGACGCGATGACCACGTGCCAGACCATCGCTGACCTGCTGGACAGCGGCGAAGGCGAGACCAAGATTCCCCTGACCGGCATGGGCGTGGTGATCGGCCGCATGACTAGCGCGGCGGCCATTATGCCCGCAGGGCGGACGGAGAGCACAGTCGCCGTTTACGCGGAAGTTGTGCTGTTTGGAAACCTTGTCCCGGCTCCGCCTGAACCGGAGCCCGAACCGGAGCCCGAACCGGAGCCCGAACCGGAGCCCGAACCGGATCCGGAAGCACCAATAATTTAAACATTACATTAAAAGGAGATTGATCTAACATGGCTAAAAAGGGACTGATCGGGTTTGCGAACCTGAGTTACTTCCCCCTGACGGACAACACCGCCGTCAAGTATACCCCGGGCGACAAGGCTTCCCTGGTGGGCGCCCGCAGCTGCACGGTGGAGGATGTGCGCGAGGAATATAAAATCCCTGGCGACGACGGTATCTACGACTCCGGCAGCGACCTGCAGAGCGTGACGCTGACCATTAACGTCAATGAGATGGACCTGAAGGACCTGGCCGCGCTGTCCGGCGCGTATTATGACGACGCCGCGGGCACCGGGGCGAAGGAGCTGTGCGACTCCGCGATGGACGCCGCGCCGATGGTGGCGCTGACCTTCAGCTCCATGCGGCGCGACGGCGAGTACCGCATGTTCCGCTACTACAACGCCAAGTTGATGAGCGCGAAGGTCGACCTGCGCACGAAGCTGGACACCGGCAACGAGGTGAACCAGTACCAGCTGACCTTCAGCTGCACCCCACGCCCCATCATCGACACGGAAGCCTCCCCTGCGGAGACCAAACAGATGCTGCGCGTGACCAAGGACACGAACGCCTCCTCCGTTACCCTCTCCTGGCTGGACACTATCGACGCCGTCGACCTGACCCCCGCGGGGCCGTGACCTAACGCCCGGGGGCAGGGATAAACCCCCTGCCCCCTTCAAATCAAGGGAGGAAACCTGTGTTTGAGAAAATGAGAAAAAATACCGTGAGCATCAGCCGGCCCAGGCCGCAGGTGGTGCATGGCATTGAGATTAAAAAGCAACCGGTCGGCCGTTACTTTGAGGTGATGGACCGCGCCGGCGGCATGGTGACCGAGCTGCTGGAAGCGGCCTTCCCTGGACAAACGCCCAGGGGCATCCTGGACGACCTGACCAAATTGACGCCAGACGGGCTCAAGGCTATGGCGGTGCGCCTGTTCGGGCTGCTGCCGCGCAAGCTGGTGGAGATCCTCCGGGAGATCGTTGGCGCGCAGGACAACCCGGCCTGGGAGGAGCTGACGCCCAGTGAAATGACCGCGGTGGTGAAGGCGTTTTGGGCACTGAATGACCTGACCGATTTTTTTACGACCGCGCGGAGCGCAGCCCAGCAGCTGCTACAAAAGACGACGGCAGATACTGGCTCCAGAGATTAACCGCATCCTGTCAGGCGGTTGGAATCACCAAGCGCGAAATGCTGGACCACTACTACCTGGATGAGCTGCTTCTGGTGTTGGACGCCTACGCGGACATGCACAAGTCGGACAAGGACAGGGATGAGGAATACCGCGAGGTGTACGCGGATGAACTTGATTAGGAGGAGTGACGCATGGCCGAGCTGGATGTAGGCAGCATCGTTTTACGGATTAGGGCTGACGCAGCCGGCGTCCAGGAGGGCTTATCCCAGCTTGAGGCTGCCATGGGGCAGACCCAGGCCAAGGTGCAGCAGTCCGGGTCGGGCATTGACAGAAGCTACACCAAGATGGGTGAAAGCGCGCAGGCAAGCGCTGCCACCCAGGCTGCTGCCGCTGTCACCATGGCCGCTGCGGCCACTAAGGCCTTTGCCGCCATAGTTGGTGCCATCGACACAGGCATTAAGGCCATGAACCGCTACCAGGCGGCGCTCATCGGCGTGAACAGCGTAGCCAAAGGGCAGGGTATCTCCAGCGCCCAGATGACCCAGGCGCTTGATACCGTGACCGACGCCTTCATGGATGTGGCCAGCGCGTCCACGGCCTTTAAGAACCTGCTGTCGCGCGGGTACAACATCGAGCAGGCCACCAACGCCATCGTCCAATTAAAAGACGCCGCGGCCTTTGGCCGTCAGGCTTCTTTGGGCTTGGCTCAAGCGGTTGTGACGGCGACTGAAGGCTTGAAGAACGAAAACAGCATCCTGGTTGACAACGCCGGCGTGACCAAGAACGTCAGCGTCATGTGGAGGGAATACGCTGCCTCCATCGGCACCTCCGTGGACAAGATGACGCAGGCGCAGAAGATCGAGGCGGAGGTCATAGGGCTGCGCCATGAGACGCGCTTCCAGGTGGGCGACCTGGCGAAGCTGCAGGGCACGCTTGCCGGCGCGCAAGCCGCAACGGCCCTGGCCGGCGAGGACCTGGCACGCGCGTATGGGGCGGACATGACCCCGGTCGTCGAGGCCGTAACCAAGGGGTTTGGCGACTTCCTGGGCGCCCTGACCGGGATTGTGCAGGCGGTCCCCGGATTGTCCGCCGGGCTGACCTCGGTATCCCTGGCCATCGGCGGGTTCCTTGTCGCGAGCAAGGCCGCGCAAGCCCTGAAAGTGCTCAACGCAAGCCTGCTGCAGGCGGCGGGCAGCGCCACGGTCTTTGGCATCTCCATCAACGCGGCGCTGCCCTGGCTGGCCGCCATCGGCGCCGTCATCGGCGTGGCGACCTGGGCGTACTCCGCGTACCGCAAGGAGCAGGACGCCGCCGCGGAGGCGGCCAAGAAAAGCGCGGAGGAAGCCCGGGCGAAGCGCGAAGCCATCGACAAGGAGGTGCAGGCGCTTTCCGAGCTGCGCGTCGAATACGCGGAGCTTGCGGGCAAGGTGACGCTGAACAACACCGAGCGCGCCCGGATGGCCGAGATCGAGAAAACGCTGCAGGAGCAGTTCGGCATCACGCTGGCAACGCTGGGTGACCTGGAGACCGGGTATGCCGGCGTGACTGAGAAGATTGACGAGCAGATCCGCGCGAAGCTGCAGCTGACGGAGTCCGACCGGAAGCAGGAGCTGATGGGCCTGGAGAACCAGATCAAGGGGTTTGAGGCGCAGGAGGACCGCGCCTGGGCGATTCTGGGCATCAAGAAGCAGTGGATTCAGCTGCAGCAGGAAATGAACGACGCGGAGCGCAACCGGGACTTCTCCACATCCAGCGGGGACCCATGGGGCGCCGATGCGTACGCGAAGGAATATGAGGACGCGCGCGAGGCGCTGCATGTCCTCTTGGGCGACTTGGGGCTGACGATTTACGCGGACATCGAGCAAACCATGGAAGACGCGGCTGCATCCATTGACACGGCGCGCACCGGCCTGGAGGAAGCGAAGAAAGCATACGAAAACAAGTACCTGCAGTTCGGCGTCGACTTTTATACTGCCAGCGGCACCAACATCAACGCCCAGACCGCGAAGCTGGTCCACGACTTTTACCGGCGGCTCCTGACGGATTACCCGGAGATGAACCTGGGCGATTTCTGGGCCGAATACTCCACTGCCCTGCAGTCCGACGCGGGGCCTGCTTTTGCTGCGATGAAGGACGTGCAGACCCGGATGCTGTCCGGCGGTCTGCCCCAGGACGGCGACCTGGCCGTCATGGAAGCCGCGTATGCGGAGGCGCTGAAAATCGTGGAGTCCGTCCAGGAGGGGACGGGGGCGACCGAGGAGCAGCTCATTTCGATGATGGGGTACATCGCCCCGATGTTCAAGGACGTGCTGGCCGGAACCAAGGACCTCAAGGACGTCTACGCGGACCTGGGCGACCAGGCCACGTCCGCCATCCTGGGCCAATCCGCGGAGGACTTTGCGGCCTGGCTCGGCGAGACCCGCGACACCGCCCGGAAGAACATGGACGAACTGTACAAAATGGCCGAGGACGCCAAGCGGCAGGCCGACCTGGTCAAGGGATACAACCTGCTGAAGATCAACTGGGGCGACCAGGAAAGCGACGGGTTCAAGGCCGGCATCGCGCTGCTGACGGAATACGGCATCGAGGTGCCCAAGCAGCTGGGGATGGTCGAGCAGGCCTTTGGCCAGCACGAGCGCATCCTATCGGGCATCCAGGCCGAGCAGGCGCCGCTGGCGCAGGCAATCTGGGGGACCGTCCAGTCGCTCAAAGTGGTGCGAGACGAGATGGACCGCAGCAGCCCCAGCTACAGGCAGCTGGACGGGCTGATTGCCGAGCTTGAGAACAGCTTTGGCGAACTGGCGGGCCTGAAAATGCCGGACAGCGCCTTCTTCGACCCGGCGGATTTCGTGTCCAAGATTGTCGAGCTGGACACCTCGTTTGAGGGCCTGGGCGAGCGTGCGAACACCGCCTTCGCGGACATGCAGTCCCTGGCCGCCGAAATCGCCGGGAACAGCCAGCTGAAGTCCGCGCTGGAGCAGCTGAAGGTGGAAATCGAAGGGGGCCGGGGCGCCGGCACGCTGGCGGAAGCCCTGCGCGAGCACATCCGCGGCACCGCGGAGTATGCCAACGCCAGCCTGAGCACCGTGGATGAAATCAACAGCGCCATCGCTAACACGTCGACCATCCAGGCGGGCCTGGTCGGGCAGACGGAGCTGATGGTCGGCACCATCGACGCGCTGTATGCGGATCTGCTGAATCGGCAGAAGAGCTATGCGTCTGACAGCGCGGAGTACTCCATCGTCGAGAGCATGCTGACCCAGCTCGCCCAATGGAAGGCGGCAGTCGCCAATGCCGGCAGGGCCGTGTTCAAGGTGCCCGTGCAGGTTGAACTGCAGGGAGGCGACACGCTCCTTCAGCAGATACAGGAGCTCGGCGCCAAGGCGGCCACCGCGCAGAAGAGCATCGAGAACATCGGCATCGCCCGCGGGCAGATTGAAAACGCCAGGAAGCTGGTGTCCGAAGCCCAGAAACTGGAGAAAGCCGGCAAGGACGCCGGCACCGAATGGCGCGACGGGGTTTCAAATGCCCTTAGCAAAGACTTCAAGGGGTCCCTGGGGGACGCCGCAAAAGAGCTGGACAACATGGACGTCTCCCTGCAGGGCATGATCGACAGCATGACCGCGGAGATGGTAGCGGCCAGGACGCAACTGGAAACGTTGACCACTGCAGTCGCGAGCGGCGCCATCGACGTGACGGTCGACGGCACGGTGGACATTTCCCCGATCATGGCCGCCGCCAACGCGGCCATTGATTCGATCAATGTAGTCCTTGCGATATTTGGCGCCAACCCGCTGACGCGGGCGAGCGGCATCCCCAGCGGAAGAAGGGGCGGGGGCGGCGGCAGCAAGAAGAGCGCGCTGGCCATCGACCTGGAGAAGATGGCGCACGACATCGCCATGGGGCGGCTGGACGTCGAGGGCGAGCTCAACCGGCTCCTCGAGCTGGACCGGAAATACAAGAACGTCAAGCTGGGCGCGGACGAGCGCCGTGATTTGAGCGAACGGATTTACACCGCGCGGGAGGCCGCCCGGCAGGCGGACCTGCAGGCGGACTACGACCTGCTGGCGCACAAGAAGGCCCTGGGCCAGCTGACCGTCCAGCAGGAAATCCGGATGCTGGAAGCCATCAAGCGGAACCACGCGCTCAACGCCGAGGAACTGCGCCGGATTGAGGAGGAGCTATACGAGGCGCGGGAGCGCCTGCGGGCAGAGGCCCTCAACCGCGCGCTGACCCAGCTGGACCACGACATCGCCATGGGGCGGGTCGGCCTGGTGGCGGAAATCGCCCGGCTGGAGCGGATCCGGCAGAGCCACCAGCTCAACGCCGAGGAGCTGATGGAGATTGACCGCCGGCTGTATGAGGCGCGCCAGCGCCTGGCCGACGACGCGCTGCAGAAGGACCTGGGCCGGATCAGCTACCTCAAGTCCATGGGGCGCATGTCCGCGGCGATGGAAATCAACGCGCTGATGGAGATCCTGCGGACGCACACCCTGACAGCGCAGCAGCGCATGGACATCGACCGCCAGCTGTACGACGCCCGCAGGAGGCTGGCGGAAGCGGCGGAAAACGCGCAGCGCGAACAGCTGCGCAATTCCCTGGCGCGCCTGGACTTCAGCATCGCGATGGGGCGGGCCGGGACGCAGATGGAAATCCGCGAGCTGGAGCGGATTTTAAACACACACCAGATGACGGCGGAGGAGCGGCGCAACGTCGAGCGGCGGCTGTACGAGGCGCGAAAGCGCTTGGCCGACCAGGCCTACCAGTGGGACCTGGCGCTGATCAACCACCGCAAGAACATGGGGCGGCTGACCGCCCAGCAGGAAATCAACGCCCTGCTGCAAGTGGCCCGGACGCACCAGCTGACGGCGGAGCAGCGCATGCAGCTGGACGAGCGCGTTTACGCGCTGCGGCAGAAACTGCAGGACGACGCCTCCGCGAAGGAGAAGGAACGGCTGGACCAGGCCAGCGGGCAGATCAAGGAAGCCTACGGCACGCTGGTCAACGCGCTGAAGAAGCGCCTGGAGGAAGAGCGCGACCTGCGCGTCAAGGGCATCGACGACCAGATTGCCGCGCTGGACGCGCTGACCCGTGCCGAGAACGAGCAGGTCCGCAAGCGGGACTACGCCAACAGCCTGGCGGACAAGCAGCGCGAGCTGAGCGTGACCAAGAGCGCCCGGCGGCGGCGCGAGCTGCTGGCGGAAATCGCTAGGATGGAAGAGGACGAGGCGCTCCGGCTGACCCAGGCCGCGCGGGACGACGAGAAGCAGCGCCTGCAGGACGAAAAGAAGCGCATCCAGGACCGCTACGACCGGCTGATGAGCGAGGAGAACCTGCGCCAGGAAGCGCTGCGGCTGGTGATGAGCAACAACCTCAAGGCGATGACGGACCTCATCCGCTCCTACGGGGACGAATGGAAGGACGCCGGCGCGCAGCTGGCCGAGTACTTGCTGCAGGGCGTCGCCGGCGCGGACTCGCCCATCGTCCGGACCATCGCCCGGCTGACGGAAGGGCTGCAAACCACCGTCAACCGGCAGATTGCCAACATCGGGAGCACGATTCCCGCAATCAACCAGACCAACGCAATCAATATCTACATGCAGGGGTTAACCATCCGGGAAGACGCGGACATCGACCTGCTGGCAGATGAAATGTACGCGCGCGTCCAGGCCGCGGGGAGGTAAGCATGACAACCTACATCACACTTGACGGCGTCAGCAGCATCGACAAGGGGCTCCGCCTGGTGGAGGCGGCGCCCCTCATCCTGCCTGCCCGCAGCCGGCAGCGGGAGTACCTCCCCGGCCGCATCGGCAGCATCTCCGCAAGCGAATTCGAATACCCGGCCGTGGCGTACAAGATCCGCCTCGCGCTGGCCGGGGAGGGCAAGGCCGACATCGTCAGCCAACTCAGCGGCCTGGCGGGCTGGATGCTGTCCGCGCGCCGGCTGACCGTCTGGCACGACCCGGACCACTACTTCACCGGCGCGGTGGAAGAGGCGCCGGCCTTCACCATGCTGACCCGCAAGACCGGCCAGCTGGAGATTTCCTTCCTGTGCGACCCGCCCTGCCGGCAGAAGGCAAATGTGGCCGGCGGCTGGATTCCCGAGGCCTTCCTGCCCATCCCGGAGCAGATCACGGCCGCCGTCAACACGGCTTCCGGCGCGGGGAGCGCGGCCTTCACCCTGTCCGGCGGGGCCGTCTCCGGCGCGCTGCCGCCCGCCGCCTACCTGCACATCACCGGCACCTGGCAGACCCTCGTCCTGGGCGGCGCGCTGACCGTCACGGAGGCGATGGCGGCCGCCGCGGACCTGTACGTCGACTGCGACGCGCAGGAGGTGTATCGCCTCGCGTCCGGCGTTCGCACCCCCGTGCGGTACACCGGTACCTTCCCGGACCCGGCCGGGGGCAGCCTGACCGTGGACGGCACGGGTTTTGACGTCACCGCGCGACTGCTCATCATCGAAAGGGGATAAAACATGCAGCTGACACTCTTCCCCGCCGGCCTGACGCGGGCCCAGTACGAGGACGGGAACGCCGCGCTGTGCGCGCTTCCGGCGGCGAAAGACCCCCGGGTCAGCCAGGCCATCAACGGCGACTGGTCGCTGGGCTTCGGCTACGCGCTGGGCGCGCCGGGGGCGGAGCAGCTGGGCTTGGGGCTGCTGGTGGAGGCGGACGGGCAGCTGTACCGCATCGACAGCGTGGAGCGCGGCAGCGGGAAGGACGGCGACTGGCTCAGCGTGCAGGCGCTGCACCTGGTGTATGACCTGCGGGACCGGATCATCACCAACATCGAGACCGCCGAGATGACGCCCGGCGGCATCAACCAGCGCATCGCGCTGCAGCAGGTGCTCTCCGGCAGCGACTTCACGGACGGCGTCATCGACACCGACATCGTGCTGGACTACCTGGACATCCTGCAGAAGGACGCCATGTGGGCCATCAAGGAGCAGGTGCTGCCGCTGTGGAGCGGCGAGCTGCGGCCGGACAACTGGACCATCGACATCCGCAAGCAGATGGGCGCGGACCGCGGCGTGCACCTGCGGCACGGCAAGAACATCCGCGGCGTCAAGCTGAGCGAGAGCCTGGACGGCGTGGTCACCCGGCTGCACATCCTGGGCTACCGGAACGCCAACATCGAGAGCATCAACGACGGCAAGGACTACATCGACAGCCCGTACATCAACAACTACCCCACCATCCGGGAGGGGATGGTGACCTTCCCCGACGACGACCTGCCGGCGGACCTGCTGAGCAAGGGCCAGGAATACCTGGCGACGGTGGACACGCCGCGCACCCGGCTGACGGTGGACTTGGCGCAGGTGATGGCCAGCGAGCAGTACGCGCAGTACAGGGACCTGGAGCGCGTGGCGCTGGGCGACACGGTGACCGTCTTCAACGAGCGCCTGGGCGTCAACGTCACCGCGCGGGTCCAGAGCCGGGAGTATGACCCGACCACCGGCGAGAACCTCCGGGTGGAGCTGGGAAACGACAGCCGGAACCTGTACGCCGCCATCGCGTCCGCGAAGCAGGCCGCGGAAATCGTGAAGATGATTTCCGACCGGAAGGGGAACCTGCGCGCCGAGATGCTGCGCGGCGTGCTGGACCTGCTGACGACCCAGTTGATGGCCTCCGGCAGTTTCAGCGACGCGCAGGTCATCGAGGGCAAGGGCATCCTCTTCGAGAATACCAACACCGAGAGCCCCGACTACGGCGCGATGTATCTGGGGCCGGGCATCTTCGCGATTGCCAACGAGAAAAACGAGGCCGGCAGTTGGGTGTGGCGCACCTTCGGCACCGCGCAGGGGTTCTACGGCAGCGAGCTGATGGCTGGCACCGTGACGACCAGTAAGCTCGCCGCCGACGTGGGGGCGGAGCTCAACATCTCGAGCAACGAGGCCATCACCAGCACCGTCGGCACCCTCGACAGCCTGTCCACGCAGGTGACACAGAGCAACAACGGGATGCTGCTGCAGATCCAGACCCTGGAAAGCCTGGCCGAGAACAACCGCTACTACATCTACGCGGGGCTGCTTTTCGTGGAGACGGACGGCACGGAGCGCTACGGCGTGGCACTGGGCACCAACCTGACGACTTACGAGGACGAAAGCGGCAGGACGCTGCTGGAGAAGGCCGGGGTGTCCGCCACGTTTGAAGGCAACCTGCTGGCCTTCTGGCAAAACAGCGAGATTGTTGCCTATCTCAGTGACAACCAGCTGCACATCCTGCGCGCCAACATCCTGGACGCCATTTACATGGGACCGTGGCTGATGGACGCCAAGAACGGCTTCTCTTTGAAGTATGTAGGGGAGGCATGAGATGGCAACGATAGAAATCCCCATCAGTTCGTTCAGCCTCAACAGCACGTGGACGGCGAAACTGACGCCGTCGGTCCCGGTGACGCCCTATATTACTCCCAACCCGCCGACCGTCGGCTCGCGGCAGGTCCAGATCAACCTGGCCGGCATCCCGGCCGGCTCAACGATCAACACGGCGGTGCTGTCGGCGACGTTGGGCAGCGCGGTTACGGGCGTGCGGCTGTCTACCGTGGACTTCAACGGCTCCGGCAACGTGACCTTCAGCGGTTCGCTCAACGTCAAGCCGTACATCAGCGCGTTTGGAACAGTTCCGCTGCTGTTCCGCTTTGGCGCGAACGGCAGCACCTCCGGGGCGACGGTGGAGGGCGTGCCAAAGTATTCCACGCTGAGCTACTCGACCGTCAAGGTGACCATCAACTACACCCCGCCCACGCCGCCCGACCCGGAAGACCCGCCACCGCCCGTGACCTACACAAAGTGCGGCGCGCCGACCAGCGTACTGCCGCAGGCCTCCGCCATCAAGGGCGCGACGGTTCCGGTGACCTTTTCCGGCGCGTCCGATGGCGACAACAACCCCATCACGGGCTACAAAATCTACCGCGGCGCGTCCCCGACCGGCACGTTCTACTTCCTGGCTGAAATGGCATCTACGGCTGCAAGCGGCAGCTTCAACGTCGTCGCTCCGGCAACGGCCGGGACGACCTACTATTACAAAATCCAGACGCTTGGCACCCAGACGGGGTATGACTCCGTCTACTCCACGGCGTACGCGTCCATCACGGCGACAGAGCCGCCGGCGCCGGCAGACCTGCCGTCCACCCTGTCGCTGAACAAGAACACCTGCAAGGCCGGGGCGGGCATCCGGGCGACCTTTGGCGTCAAGACCGCCGGGGCAACGCACCGGGTGCAGTATATCTCCGGCACAACCGCCACATACGCCGACCTGACCGACATTGAGCATGTCTTCGTTGTCCCGCTGAACTGGCAGAACCAAATCCCGAATGCCACCACGCTGAGCGTGCGCGTAGTGCTGTCGACCTACAAGGGCCTGCCGCAAAATTCGTCTACCTTCATCGGCTCGGTCGAGAAGACCTTCACGATGACGCTCTCGGACGACGCCTATCCCAGCATCGGGAGCATGGGAACGACGCGGGTGGCCAACGGCGTGCCCGCCGCCATCACGCGGCACGTGCAGAACAAGACCAAGTGCTACGTCGCCATCCTCGACGCCCAGGGCGCCTACGGCTCCACCATCACCAACTACACTGTCACTGGGAACGGGCAGACGTTCAACAACTCCTCCGGCACCTTTGGCGTCTTCCCCACGGCGGGCACCGTGACCTTCACAGGGACGGTAAAGGACAGCCGGGGCAGAACCAGGACGGTCACGATTTCGATTGTGGTGGACGCTTATGCCACGCCCACGCTCCTCAATCCATTCGCATACCGCTCCAACTCCTCCGGGGTGGCAGACGGGTCTGGAGCGTATGCTTACTTGAAAGCCACCACCGTATTCTCTTCCATCGGTGGGGAGAATACAGCCACGCTCCGCGGCCGGTATGGCATTCGCGGCGGATCGTATGGGGCCTGGCAGGCTATGACAAGCGGCACAGGCCTCCTTATCGGCGGCACACTGCTGGTCACGAAAAGCTACTCTGTGCAGATTCAAGTCACCGACCTGTTGGGCGGGGTCTATACCTACACCACGACGATCCCAACGGAGGACGTAAGCTTTAACATCCGCGATGGCGGCCTTGGCGCCGCATTTGGGAAATACGCGGAAACCGACGGGCTGCTGGAAGTGGCCTATGATGTGCGCGTCAACGGGGCATTTCGGTGCCTGGTGCGCAAGCCCACCTACATCACCACCGGCGACATGAATACACAGGACGAAGAATGGATATTGGCGCACCCCAACGTGGGCAACATCCCCACGGGGGCGGGCTATTGGTACGTGCAGACCATCGCGTACGGCACGAGCAACAAGATGCAGGTGGCGTATGCGTACACCACCAGCAATCAGGTGTGGTGGCGCAGGATGAGCAGCGGCACGTGGACGGCGTGGGTGCAGATCAAGTGAGGTGTGTATGAGGATCAAAGCAGGCACAACGGTTTTGGAGGGCGTCACCGTATTTGCGGAGCGCGAGCTGTGCAGCGAAAGCGAGCATCTGTCAGACGCGCGAGAGCGGCCTACGCTGCGCGTGCGGTTGGCGTCCGGGATCACGGACGCGCAGATTGCGGGGCTTGCTGCCCATGATTGGGCGGTCACGGATGGCGACACGCAGACCGTATACAAAGGCTATGCGCAGCTGCTGCGGCATGAAATCGTTTTTGCGGGCGAGGACGAAAACGAGCTGGCAGACCAGCTGGACGCGCTGAGCGACGCCATCCGCACGTTTGCCAAGCAAGACAAGCTGACCGCGCAGGACGTGTGGGCGCATAGCACCGTGTTTGACGCATGGGGCGACCGCGTCGGCACGCAGGCAGCTCCGGGCGAGTACCTGCGGCACGGGGACGGGCTATACAGGGTGAAAGCGCCGGGGCACCTGATCAGCGAGCAATGGCCACCGGGGGTGGCGACGGCATCCCTGTTTGATCGCATCCAGCCGCCGGGCGCTGGGCCGGAAGCGTGGCAAACGGGCCAAAGCTACGCCAAGGGCGTGGAAGTGGCCCACAAAGGCGGCGTGTGGCTAAGCGGCGTGGACAACAACACGTGGGAACCGGGCGGCCCCGGCGTGTATGACAACATTTGGAAGCGGGTGCGGGACGTATGATCACAGTGACAGCGCTGCTGGGCGCGGTGCAGGAGATCGTAGACGCGCGGCCCGCGTACCGCAAAGGCGGCAGCGGCAAGGACGGCACCTGCGACTGCATCGGCCTGATCATCGGGGCCATACGGCGGGCGGGCGGCAAATGGACGGGCGACCACAGCAGCAATTGGGCGCCACGCCGCGCGATGGCCACCATGCGCACAGCCCCGCCGCTGGAGTTAGGCATTGTGATGTACAAGGCACTGGAGCCCGGTGAGGCCGGGTACAGCCTGCCGGCGCGGTTTTCGGACGGGCCTGACAAGCGCGACTATTACCACGCGGGCATCGTGACCAGCGTCACGCCGTTGCGCATCACGCATTGCACCAGCTGGGCAGACGGCAGCGGCATCAAAATAGACACTAAGATCGGCAAGTGGGGCTATGGCGGTCGGCTGTTGGGCGTGGACTACAGCGGCAAAACAGAGGGGGTGATCCCGGTGGAGATCATGCAGGTAGTGGCAGTGACCGGCAGCACGGTGCGGATGCGCAAGACGCCCAGCATCCAGGCCGTCGCGGTGGCCAACGTGCCCGTGGGCGCGCGGGTGGAGGTGCTGCAGCGGGCCGAGGACTGGTGGGAAATCAGCTACCTGGGCAAGCGCGGGTGGATGATGGCCATGTTCCTGGGGAGAGGGGACGAAAACCACTCACCGCCCCCGCGGGACGCGCCGCCGCCCGCGGACACGGTGACCCTGACCCTGGCGCGCGACGTCGCCGAGGCGCTGATGGAGGCCCTGAAGGGAGGCGGAACGGCGTGACGATGGAGAACATCCGGGACATCTGGTGGCTGGTCGGCGTGGTGCTGGCCATCCTGGCGGTGTTCGTCCGCTACGCGATCAAAGTCAACGATGCCGCGAAGGGAATTGAGAAAGTGGCCGCACACGATACTGACATCAAACAGATCAAGGCGCAGTCCGACCGGATCGAGCGAGACATTGTCGGGCTGCGCGAAAGCCTGGACGAGCACACGACCCTGCAGAAGAAGGACATCCGCGCGATTCACGAGGCGCTGCTGGCCATCCTGGGGCGCTTCAAGGACGACGGGCCCGACTCCGCGGTGGGGCGGGCGAAGGACAACCTAATCGACAACCTGATGGACAGGTGAGGAGGAAAGATGAAGAAATACCTGCTGGTGACCCTGGTGATAGCGATGGCGCTGACCTGCTCCCTGGCGATGGCGGAGGCGGTGGATCCAGCACCTGCCCTGGCCGGGATTGACCTCACGCCCATCTTCCAGGCGCTGATCGCGCTGCTGGCGAGCCTGATTACGATTAAGGTGATCCCTTGGGTCCAGGCCCGAACAACCGCGCAGCAACAGGACGTGCTCCGGGCCGCGGTATCCGTGGCCGTGTACGCAGCTGAGCAGATTTACGGTGCAGGCAGGGGCAAGGAGAAGCTGATGTACGTAAAAGGGAAGCTCGCGGAGAAGGGCTTCCACATTGATCCTGACGAAATTGAAGCCGCGGTCCGTGGCATGGTTACGGAAGGCGCCGACTATCACCCGCCGGCCGATCCAGCGCAGATCGAATAAAGATATCATTTGATACCACTGCCGTCCGTCGGGGCAACTATCTCCAGAAAACGCAACCCAGCACTCCATTGATGAATATGAACTGTGGTTCGGATTTGACCGCCCACGCCCCACCAGGAAGGTTCAAATCCGAACCGGGGTCCTCAAGGGACTCACAGAGGCCGATAAATGAAACTTGTCGGCCTTCTTTTATATTATAGAAAATGACAACGCGGTCATCATAGAAGTAGGCGGAATTGATGAATAGGTTGATAATGCGGCTCCGGAAAGCTTCATCCAGGGGGTCCCCCTTGCAGAACTGGCGCAGCCAGGCGGCTACCTCCGCCGGCGTATAACGGATTCCGGCCGCCACGCGCAGGCGGGCCAGGTCGGTCTCCATCTCAGCCTTCTGCGCTTCCAGGGCTTCCATCTTCTCAAAGATACGGGGATGGGTGGACTTGGGCGCAGTCAGAAGGGAATCAACCAGCATATTCAGGTCCGCATCCGTGCGGTTTACCGCATGCTGCAGGTCGCTCACGACAGTGGAATTGAATTCCTTGTCATACTCCGCGACAACAGCCCGGGCGATGTCGTCAATGCGATCGGGAGACAGGACATACTCCACCGTCTGCTCGACAACGTACCACTCCGCAAAGCCTTTCTTCTCATTCGCCTTCAGGCAATCGCCTCCGCGCTTGCGGTCAGCGCAGGCGTAATAATGGTAGACGGCGTTGCGCCCTTGGCCGCTGTCTCCAACCAGGCGGGCGCCGCAGAGGCCGCAGACGGCCTTGCCCTGCAGCTGATAGTCCACCTTGCCCTTGCCGGCGGCCGGCGCCCTGGCGACTGCCTTGCGGCGGGCCTGGACCTTGTGGAAGGTCGCCTCATCGATGAGCGGATCCGCGCAGCCGACCACCTCCTGCCCGGCACGCATCAGCTTGCCGATGTAGACGGGGCTGGTCAGCACGGTCTCAAAGGAAGAAAAGCGCAGCGGCCCGCCGGAAGCGCTCTTGACGCCACGGGCCTGCAGGCGATCCAGGATGACGCGCATCGGGACACCCTCTGCGTACGCAGCGAATACCTCGCGGACAATCGGCGCAGTGCGCTCGTCGGGGACCAGGCGGCCTTCGCTGGCCGTGTAGCCGTAGGGCACGACGCCTCCAGTGAAGCGGCCCTTGGCCATGGTTTCCCGCTGGCCGCGCTTGACGTTGACGGATAGGTTGGCGGAATAGTACTCCGCCATGCTCTCCAGCATCCCTTCCAGGATGATGCCCTCCGGGCTGTCCCCAATATTCTCCATGGCAGATAGCACTCGGACGCCGTATTTCTTCAGGCGGGCCTTGTAAATGGCGCTGTCGTAGCGGTTGCGCGCGAAGCGGTCCAATTTCCAGACAATAACAATGCCGAACTGCCGGCGCTCGGCATCCTTGACCATACGCTGGAAGTCAGGCCGGTCATCCGAGCGGGCGGAGCGGGCGCGGTCGATATATTCCCCTATGACTGTATACCCCTCCCTCTCAGCAAAGGAATAGCACTCCCGCAGCTGGCCTTCAATGGACTGCTCATTCTGGCCGTAGGAGGAATAGCGGGCATAGATGACGGCGTTCATCACGATAACCGGTGGTTATGGCAGCGGGGTAAAGGTGACCTTGCCCCCGCTGATTTCGATTTCATCCCTATCCTGGAGAACAATGCGGCCAATGGCATTATCCGGGCTGAGCGCCTCACTCTTATAATTTTTCCCGTTGCGTTTTACGCCAAAAAACGCATATTTCTCAGCTTTGACGGAGTACTCGCCCGCCGAGAGATGAGTTCCGATAATATAGTCTCCGGAAAGTAATTCTAACTGCCTCTTGCCATCAATTGTATCTGCTTGCTTATACTTAATTAATGCGTCATTGAAAGTCAAATACAAGGTGATTTTTGATAAATCAGGGTCCTCATCTCTAACCGCAAGAATATATGCATCCCCCATCCCCCAATCATTTACAGTGATAGTGTAGCCGTTACAGTGAAAAGTGTTTTTATCCCACTTCTCTTTGTTAAAATACACTTTATCCATAAAGGTCGACCTATCCATACCACTAAGGGGCGTACAAATATCTACAGGTGAAATGGATATGTATCCCTGGCGCACCGCTTCAACTCGGTATATAACTCCAGTGTCGGGATATGCATCAACTCTGATTGTGATGTTTTTATTCTGATAGACAAGCGAATAGAATTCTGGCATATACATTTGTTTTATTTCTGGAACGACATAAATGACTTGATTCTCTATATCAAGCAGTGATTCAAAAAAGGTGTCCGCCATTACGATATGTTCGCTTGAGCTTACTGCCGTCGCGTTAAAAATGGTGCACAGCATAAGTACAAATAGTAGCAGAACAGTTCCTCTTCTCTTTTTCATATTCTCCTCCTTCTATGGCTCCCGTCCGATGCTGATGAAGTAGTCGTGAAATATCCGCTTGAGCATCGTGCCCAGCTTTACCTTGCCGTACTCCTTGAAAACGTGGGTCGGGATGGTCGTATACCTGAGTTTGCTGTCCCGGTTGAACCACAGGTCAAACAGATAGTTCCACACCCAGGCGTCGCGCTCGATGCCGTAGAGCTCCTTCCCGCGGCGGTAGATGGCCTCCCACTGCTCCGCGAAGGACGGCAGGGCTTCCTTGCCCGCGGCCCGGGCCTCCGCAGCCTCGATAGGCGCGTCATTGTGCGGGTCATCATGCTCCAGGTGGCGCAGCTCATGGTCATAGGCGAGGCGGTGCTGCTCCGCGGTCAGGCGGGCGTTGAGGTAGATGTTCGGATAGCCTTCCTCATCCAGGGCGAGCAGGCCGTGGACCCGGTGCGGCAGGTCGACCAGACGGGCGGGGACGCTGTCCATCACTCCCTGCCCTCCCGGCGCTTCTTGAAGTCCTCGATGAGCTTGGCGGCGTCCAGCAGGTCCTGCTCCGTGGCGTTGTCGGAGGCATCGAAAAGGACGCGCATCCCGGGCTGCCGGCGCAGGCGCTCGCGCAGCGCGGAGAGGTCGCCGTTGCCGTTGCTGGCAGACCAGCCCATAACAACTGCGGGATCAACCCCCAACACATCGGTAATTGCCTGGAGCTTGTCCAGGGGTATGTTTGTAATTATGCCATTCTCATACTTGAATATCGTCTGTTTCGTTACGCCTACCCGGTCAGCTACATCTTGCTGGGTCATTCCTGCTGCTTGTCGGGCGGCAAGCAGTTTCTCGCCGATTGTCATTAACTCGCCCTCCCATAATTAGTGACCTGAGAATATCATATAACTTGCCGGTTTACAACAAAGTAAAATAATATTTCAAAAAGTGCTTGACAAGTTACTTTTTGCGTGGCAGTATGGTAACTGGATAAGTTACAAAGGAGGTGAATAAATGATAAACACTTCTCTGCTCAAGGCTGAAATTGTTAAAAACGGCCTTACCCAAGCAGACGTTGCGAGGAAAATTGGGATAAGTCCAAAGACTTTCAGCCTGAAAATGAAGAAAGGCGTGTTTGGCACCGATGAAGCCCTTGCAATGGTGGAACTACTCAACATTAAAAACGCAGAACAAATTTTTTTACCCAGAAGGTAACTTTTCAAGTCACCGCTGTCCCCTGACCGACCCACACCCGCAAGAGGAGGCCCCATGAGCGAGTACATCCAGATTGGCGTCACCGCCCTGCGCGACCCTGCCACCGGAGGCTTCCTGCCCGCCGTGCCGCTGTATATCAAGGCCACGGACAGCGCCCGGGCAGCTGAAGAACAGCTGACCGGCGACATCGCCCGGCTGTTCGCGCAGCGGATGAAGCAGTACGAGGACGGCCTCAGAAAGGAGAAGAAGCAACCCAAACCCAAACCGAAGCAAGACATCCCGGAGATTCTAAAAGAGACTTGGTAAAAGCGACAGAAGAGGAGAAGCGAACATGAAAAACAAGCTGGTGCTGTACTACACACCCCCGGAAACGCAAAAGGGGAAGGACTACGGCAGTCCCGTCCGCATCCGCCCGGAGACCTACAGGAAACTCCGCGAGGTGTGCGTGAAATGCCGGATGACGACCATCGACACGATTGACGTGATGCTGGGCTTCGCGATGGACAACCTGGAGCTCAAGCCCGTCCCACTGTACGACCTCGGGTTCAAGGAGGAAACAGATGACACGGCAAATTGAGGACGACCCCTTCCGCGGCTACGGCCGGCTGATGAGCCTGGCAGACATCGAGGAATCCCTGCAGTTCACGACCAAGCTGGCGCTGCACGTGATGGAGCAGGTGGGCCGCGTCTACCTCAGCACCGGAAACGGCACCGACCTCCCCCGCGTGTTCCGGGAAGACCTGCGCACCTGGTGCAGGACGGAGAGGCTCCTATGATGCCGCGCGGACTGGAGAAGGCCAGGAAGGCCTACACCATGGAGCAGGCCGGATACACGGTGGCGCAAATCATCGAGGCCTGCGATTACAAGTCCCCCCAGGCCTGGTACAGCGCCAAGAGCGCCTACCGCGTCAAGCTGCAGGGGGAGAAGGCCGCGTCCGCTCCGGCCGATGCGATGGCGAAGATGGCCGCGGCCGCCAAGGCCGCTGAGCGCAAGGCCTGGATGCGGGAAGCGATCCAGGCGCGGCAGGACGCCGGCATCAAGGAAGCGATGCCCCAGGCCCGCAGGCCGGTGCCGGAGGCACCCGCGGCCGCCAGGGAGCAAAAGCCCCGGCTGGCCATCACCACCCAGCAGCACGCCGCCGGCGCGGTGATGACATACCGCATCGCGGACAACCAACTGACCATCAAGCGGCAGGACAACCGCAAGACCTACCTGTGCATGAGCCTGGCCGAGGCGGCGGTCATGCTGGAGGAGCTCGGGGAGCTGCTCGCCAAATGAGAAACAGAAGAGTGAAGAGCCGCTTCCCGCTCATTGCCCGCTTTCTGCGCTGGCGGGATCGCAGGCGGAACTACTGCTTCCGCCGGATGACCACCCAGGAATGGCAGTTGCTCCTGATGGACCAGGATTACCGCGAAAGGAGGGCCCATGCCCAGAATCATCTCTGACTTGTTCGCCCGGCAGGTGGACGCCGAGCTGGAGGAGCTGGCCGCCTACCGCGCGACCGGGCTGTCCCCCGACAACGTGCTGGCGCTGACGAGAAAGGAGGAGGACGACGAAGCGCCGCTGCCCCTGCCCCTGACTGCCCCGCCCATCGTGATCGACGACTGGGCAGACTAAAAGGCGCCTGACGTCGCAACCGTCAAGCGCAAATAAAAGGGGACCACAACCACCTGGACTGTACCACAAAAGGAGATTGACATGCAAGGCTACGACAACTGGCGCACCCATCGGGACCTGGCCATGACGCTCTACCTGTCCGGGAAGACCATCGGCGAGATCAGCGGGCGCACCGGCATCCCCAAGTGCCGTCTGGCGCGCGAGATCACCCTCGCCATCCGGCGGGACCCGCAGCTGGAGGTGCGCCATCTGAAGGCGAAATACCCCAGCCAGCGCAGGAGGCTGCGCTTCCCCGGCGCCACCATCGTCGTCTCGGAGTACGAGAGGACGGTATCCAGGAACGAGTATTAAGGAGAAAGCCATGGACATCACATTCACCGTCAAGATCACCGAAGAGGGCATCCCGCAGCTGATGGGCCTGCTGGCCCGGATGTGGGACAACCCGAACCCCGCCGCCCAGGTGCAGGTGGAAGCCCGGCCCGAGGGCAAGGTCGTCACCGTCATCCCGGAGGCCCCCGCCGCGGAAGCGCCGCAGGCACCCGCCCCCGTTGAGGAGAAACCCGCCGCGGCCGTCCCCAAGCCGGTCACCTCCGCGCAGGTGCAGGCTGCCGCCGGCGCGTTCATGGACGCATCCCCCGGCAACCTGGGCATCCTGCAGGGCCTCCTGGCGGAGCTGGGCGTCCAGGCGCTGCCCCAGCTGAGCCCGGACCAGCTGCAGCTCTTCGCCGCCCGGCTGCGCGAGCACGGAGTGAGCGTATGAGCGACGTCCAGCACGCCATCCTGGGCGCCAGCAGCGCGCACCGCTGGCTCAACTGCCCCGGGTCCGCCCTGCTGACCGCGGACATGCCCGACCAGACCACCCCCTACGCCGAGGAGGGCACCCAGGCGCACGCCGTGTGTGAGGCGGTGGCACGCATGGAACTGGCTAAGGAATACCAACTGGTCAGCTACGCCGGCGCGGTGCAGCCGTCGGAGGACAACCAAGAGATGCTGGAATGCGCCAACGTCTATCTGGACGCAATTCTTGAAGCTATCGCCGGCCTGGGCTTGTCAATTGAAGACCCGCCCTACATCGCGCTGGAGCAGCGCGTGGACTTCTCGCAGTGGGTGCCGGACGGCTTCGGCACCGCGGACTGCATCCTCATCGGTAATGGCATCCTGCACGTCATCGATTACAAGCATGGCAAGGGCGTGCGGGTGGAGGCCGAGGGCAACCCACAGTTGATGCTCTACGCCCTGGGCGCCCTCATGCGCTACCAGCCGCTCTACTTCATCCACACGGTGCGCTGGAGCATTGTCCAACCGCGAAACGGCGGTGTCAGCCAGGCGCCGGACATGACCGCCGATGTCCTGCTCAAATGGGCAGAAGAGACCGTCAAGCCGGTAGCCATCCTGGCCGACAATCCGGACGCCCCTCTCAACCCCGGCGAGTGGTGCCGGTTCTGCAAGGCGCGCGCCACCTGCCGCGCACGGAGCGACCACAACCTGGCCCTGGAGGGCTTTGAGAAGAAGGATCCCAAACTGCTGACCCCCCAGGAGGTTTCCGACGCCCTGACCCGCGGCAAGGACCTGGTCAAATGGCTGTCCGACCTGGAGGAATACGCGCTGAGCGAAACGCTCACCGGCAAGACCATCCCCGGATGGAAGGCCGTCGAGGGCCGCAGCATCCGCTCTTGGACCGATGCTGAGGCCGCCTTCGCCAAAGCCCTGGAGCTGGGCGTGCCGGAAGCCGTGCTCTACGAGCGCAAGCCCGTCACCCTGGCGGCCCTGGAAAAGACCCTGGGCAAGAAGGCCTTCCTGCCCCTGAACGCCTTTGTCACCGTGCCCCCGGGCAAGCCTGCGCTGGTGCCCGAGGCGGACAAACGACCGGCATTAGCGTCCAAGCCCACGGCCGAAGACGATTTTGCGAAATAAGCGAAAAGCGAAAGGAAAGAAAACATGTCAAACCAGAAAAGCAACCATTTTGTCACCGGACCCGCGCGCCTGTCATATGTCCACCTCAACCAGCCCTATGCCCACCAGAACGGCGGCGAGGCCAAGTATTCCGTAACTGTGCTGGTGCCCAAGACCGACCTGAAGACCAAGGCCGCGATCGATGCCGCCATCCAGGTCGCCATCCAGATGGGCATCCAGAAGCAGTGGAACGGCACCAAACCGCCGGTCATCGCGACCCCAGTCTATGACGGCGACGGCGTCCGCCCCAACGGTGAAAACTTCGGCCCCGAATGCAAGGGCTGCTGGGTGTTCACCGCCTCCGCCAAAGCGGACCGCAAGCCCCGTGTCGTGGATACCGCCGTTCAGGACATCATGGACCCCAACGCGCTCTACTCCGGCATCTACGGCCGCGTGGGCGTGGACGCCTACCCCTATAACGTCTCCGGCAAGCGCGGCATCGCTTTTGGCTTAACCAACGTGCAAAAGCTGGCGGACGGCGAGCCCCTGGGCAGCGTGACCACGGCCGAGGATGACTTCGGAGACGCGGTCCCCGCGAGTACCGCCTTCGCGCAGCCTTTTCACGCTCCAGCCGGCGGAGGCATCAATCCGCTGACCGGCCTGCCCTACTGATTAGATAACACCCCGGGAGGGGCGCGCCCGCAAAGCCGCCCCTCCTTGCCAACTGGGGGAAAAATGAACGTATCCATCGATATTGAAACCTTTTCCAACGTGGATTTGTCGGTGACAGGCGTAACCAAGTACGCCGCTTCGCTCGACTTTGACATCCTGATGATGGCCTATGCCGTCGATGACGGCGACGTGGAGTTGATTGATTTCACGTCAATTCGGGACCCAAAGCGAAACTTGCTTTTTCATCTTAACTTGTGGATGAAGAAGGGAGCCACCATCACAGCCTACAATGCCAGTTTTGAATGGACCTGTATCTGCGCCTGGCTGGATCGCCTTGTAACCCGGGAGTGGAAAAATCGGCTGCTTGAACGGATGACCTGCACCATGTCACAAGCCGCCTACTGCGGGCTGCCCATTGGCCTGAGCGCGACCGGCGCAGCCCTGGGGCTGCCAGAAGACAAGCAGAAGATGGCCATCGGGAAGAAGCTCATCGAGGTCTTCTGCAAGCCCTCCAAGAAGGCGCTGGCCGGCGCGCGCGTGACCCCACAGCAGGAGCCGGAGAAGTGGCAGCTGTTCATGGACTACTGCCGCCAGGACGTTGAGGCAGAGCGCGCCATCCACCGGCTGCTGAGCGCCCACCGGATGCCGGAGGAGGAGCTGGCGCTGTGGCGGCACACCTGCCGCATGAACGCCCGGGGAGTGGCTGTGGACGAAGCCCTGGTCCAGGGCGCCATCGCCATCACCCAGGACGAGGACGCCCGGCTGGCCGCTGATGCCGCGGACCTGGGCCTTGCCAATCCCAAAAGCCTGCAGCAGCTGAAGGCCGCCGTGAACGAAGCGCTGGCGGGCGCGGAGGAGATCACCGCCCTGCGCCGGGCGGACGTGAAGGCGCTGCTCGAAAAGTACCCAGAAAACGAGACACTCCAAAAGCTGCTGTCCAATCGCCTGCAGGGCGGCAAGAGCTCCCTCGCGAAGTACCCCGCCATCCTGGCGGCGGCGCTGGACGGGCGCGTGCACGACCTGACCATGTACTACGGCGCCAGCCGCACGGGCCGCTTCGCCGGGCGCGGCGTGCAGCCGCAGAACCTGCCCCGCAACTACCTGGACAACCTGGGCCTGGCGCGCCGCCTGGTCAAGGCGGAGAACGCCGCGGGCCTGCGGCTGCTGTTCGGCTACGTGAAGGATACGCTGTCCCAGCTCATCCGCACGGCCTTCGTCCCCGCGCCCGGGCACTGTTTCCTCATCGCCGACTTCAGCGCCATCGAGGCCCGCGTCATCGCCTGGCTGGCGAACGAGAAGTGGGTGATGGACGTGTTCGCGGGCGACGGGCGCATCTATGAAGCCACCGCCGCCGCCATGTTCGGCGTGCCCGTCGACAGGATTTGCCACGGCAACCCGGAGTACGCCCTGCGGCAGAAGGGCAAGATCGCCACCCTGGCGCTGGGCTACGCCGGCGGCACCGGCGCCCTGACCGCGATGGGCGCGCTGCGCATGGGCCTGGACGAGAGCGAGCTCCCCGACATCGTGCGCCGCTGGCGCACCGCCAACCCGCGCATCGTCCAGCTCTGGCAGGACATGGAGGACGCCGCGCTGGGCTGCGTCCAGGACTGCGCCCCCAAGGGCCTGGGCGACCTCATCTTCCGGATCAGGCAGGTGGGCGGCATCCCTGCGATGACCCTCCTGCTGCCCAGCGGCCGGCAATTGTACTACCTCGCGCCGCAGATCCTGGACGGCGGGAAGTTCAACCGGCCCTCGCTGCACTACCTGAACGCGATGAGCGGGGGCAAGCAGCAGCTGACGGCCACGTTCGGAGGCAAGCTCGTCGAGAACGTCGTCCAGGCCATCGCGCGCGACTGCCTGGCCCTGACACTCGCGCGGCTTGAGGACGCGGGGTACCGGGCCGTGCTGCACGTGCATGACGAGGTCGTGCTTGAAGCCTCGGAGGGCGCGGAACTTCAGCCGGTGCTGGACGTCATGGCGCGGCCCATCCCCTGGGCGCCCGGGCTGGTGCTCCGGGGCGCCGGGTTCACAACAAACGAATATTACATGAAAGACTGAGGAGGACACCATGAAGGATTACCTGAACCCCTCCGGCATCGACCCAAACACCGACCGGCTCGACCGCACGCTGCCGGTGTTTGACAGCATCGGGGAACGCCTGCTGGAAATCACCGTCAAGGGCGGGGAGCTCAGCCTGGAGGAGGCGCGCGCATACGTGAGCAGGGCGGTCGAGGTGTACGGGCGGGCGCCCTTCCGGATGCACATCACCGTGGACGGCGATTACGTGGACATCGACTACACCTTCTGCGCCCCGCCCTTTGAGCGCATCCGCCGCATCACCGGCTATCTGGTGGGCACCACGGACCGCTTCAACAACGCCAAACGGGCCGAGGAGCATGATCGGGTCAAGCACGCGGTGGAGCCATGACGCACGACCGGGCCATCACCATCAGCACCGCGGGCTCCAGCAAGGCCCTGAGCTGGTTACCGGAGCTCACCAGCTGGAGCGCCTTCGCGGCGCGGCTGCGCACCCCCGTGCGCGGCACGGAAACCTATGAGCAGTACCTGCGCATGACCCGGCCCGAGCAGGACAAGCGCAAGGACGTGGGCGGCTATGTCGGCGGCACCTTCCGCGGCGAGCGCCGGCGCAAGGCCGACGTCACCGGGCGTGACCTGATCACCCTGGACATGGACGCGCTGCCGGCTGACGGCGTTCAGACCGTTATCAACCGCCTGGACGCCCTGGGCTGTGCCTGGGCGCTCTACTCAACGCGCAGCCACCAACCAGGCAAGCCCCGCGTGCGCGTCATCATCCCTTTGGCCAACACGGTCAACGCGGAGGAATACGAGCCCATCGCGCGCCGGCTGGCCGAGGGCATCAACCTGATCTGGTGCGACCCGACCACCTTCCAGGCGGAGCGCATGATGTACTGGCCCAGCGCCTGCCTGGACGCGGAGTATCTCTTCGACTACCGTGACCGGCCGCTGCTGGACGGGCACCGGATCCTGCAGTCCTACGCAGACTGGAAGGACGTGCGCAGCTGGCCCACCGTCCCCGGCACCGCGGACGCGCCGCGGCTCAGCGGCACAAAGAAGCCGGACCCCACGGCCAAGATGGGGCCCATCGGCGCGTTCAACCGCGAGTACACCATCACCGACGCCATGGCCGCCTTCCTCCCGGGCGTCTACACCCCGGTGGAGGGCGACCCCAACCGCTTCACATTCACCGGCGGCAGCACGACCGGCGGCGCGGTCGTCTACGATGACAACCGCTACCTGTGCAGCCATCACGCGACGGACCCGGTGGGCGACCGTGGCGTTTCCGCCTTCGACCTGGTGCGCATCCACCTGTACGGCCAGGAGGACGAGGACGCCGCGCCCGGCGCGCCGGTCAACCGGCTGCCCTCCTATCAGAAGATGTGCGAGCTGGCCATGGGCCTGCCCGCCGTCCTTTCTGCCGTGCAGCAGGAGCGATACAACCAGGTGACTGCCGACTTCGCGCCTGTCCCGGACGAGGAGGACCAGGCCGGTTGGATGAGCCGCCTCCAGGTGGACCCGCGCACCGGGCGCCCGGCGAAGATTGCCACCAACGTGCTCGTGATGCTGGCGGGTGACCCGCGGCTTAAAGGCCGCATCTACAAGAACATTTTCTCCGGTCAGATTCTGGGCAGATCGCCCTTGCCCTGGAACCAGCGCGTGGATGAGGACGGCGAGTTCATCTGGACGGAGGACGATGACGCCGGCTTGCGCATCTACACCGAGGCGCTGCTGGGCTTCCGGCACGACGGCCTGGTGAGCGACTCCCTGCGCGGCCACGCGGTCACCTTTGGCATTAACCCCATCAGAGACTACCTGACGGCTGCGCCTTGGGACGGCGTCAGGCGCCTGGATACCCTGCTCATTGACTACCTGGGCGCCCTGGATACGCCCTACACGCGCCAGGTGACCCGCATGATGCTGGTGGCCGCTGTCGCCCGCGCGATGAGCGACAAGCCGGTCAAGTATGATACCATGTGCGTCCTCACCGGGCACCAGGGCGCCGGAAAATCTACCTTCATCCGCAAGCTGGCCATCCATGACCTCTACACCGACGGTGTGACCGATTTTGAGGGCAAGAACGCAGCTGAGATCATCCAGGGCAAGATGTTTGTCGAAATCGCTGAGCTGTCCGCCCTGTACCGCTCCGACATCAACCGGGTCAAGACCTTCTTGTCCCAGGAGGCCGATGACTACCGCGCAGCCTATGGCAAGGTGGTTGAGCACCGGCCGCGGCGCTGTGTGTTCTGGGGCACATCCAATGACTTTGAGTACCTGTCCGACCCCACCGGCAACCGCCGCTTCCTCCCCATTGACGTGCTTGTAAACAAGCCTACAAAGTCCATCTGGGACGAGCTTGACGACGAGAAGCAACAGATCTGGGCGGAGGCCTACACGCGCTGGCAGCTGGGTGAGCCCCTCTACCTGATGGGCGATGTCGCCCTGGAGGCCGCCAAGCAGCAGGAGCTGCACAACACCCCGAACGTCCGGGACGGCATCGTCCGCGCCTTCCTGGAGCAGAAGGTGCCCGATGACTGGCTGGAAATGGACCTGTCCGCGCGCAGGATGTGGCGGGCAGGCGACGCCACCGGCCTGCTGCCGGACGGCGGCACCGTCAGGCTGGCGCCCCGCAGCCGCGTCTGCGCGCAGGAGGTCTACATCGAATGCCTGAACGGGGACCTCAAGAACATGAAGAACAGCGACTCCCGGGACATCAACCGCATCATCCGCTCAACCGGAGAATGGGAAGAGTCCTCCCCGGGGCTGAAATTCGGGTACTGCGGCACCGCACGCGGGTTCGTGAGGAAGCCCGAATGAGGCAAAAACCATCTCTACAAAGTGCAAAAAACGCTCAACAAAGGCGCTATACAAAAAAACTTTGTAGAGATTTGGGCCTCTACCAAATCAACAAAGAAAATCACTTTGTTGAGGCACTTTGTAGAGATGAAAAGCGTTATGAAATCAGGGAAAAATGCCCAATCTCTACAGAATCAACAAAGTTTTCCCTGGAAGGTAAAAAGAGAGAATTAGGTAAAATTAGGTAAATACGTATAACGCCTAAATCGCCTAAAAACGCCTAAATGAAAAAGCCTCTATATATACGTGCGCGACTTTGTAGAGATGGCAAGTTTGGAGGATGAAATGACCGAAGCGAAAATCGAAGCCTGGCTCGGCAAGCAGCTGAAAGCCATCGGATGCCTGTACTTCAAATTCGTCTCCCCCGGCAACGACGGCGTGCCGGACCGCATCGTCATCCTGCCCGGCGGGCGCGTCCTCTTCCTGGAGCTGAAGGCGGAGGACGGCAAGCTGTCCGCGCTGCAGCAGCACCAGATTGCCCGGCTGAACAAACAGGGCTGCGGCACGCTGGTCGTCCGCGGCATCCTGGAGGCCGGCGCGCTGGCCAGGGACATCGGGGCCATTGTGAGGGCGCGCAATGAAGGTTGAAAACCTTCGGAAAAGAAAGGAGGTGATGCCAAAATGAGGTACGTCCCACACGAATACCAGCAGTTCTGCGAAGACAGGATCGTGAAAGAGCCCGCTGTCGCTCTTTATCTGGAGATGGGCCTTGGTCTACGGTAAAACCGCAA